>Ga0302279_10001855_pt1 | contig 29207 bp, 30 predicted proteins | sample III_Bog_N3_3_FD_194541 | JGI IMG/M metagenome (GOLD analysis project Ga0302279, IMG submission 194541) | Peat permafrost microbial communities from Stordalen Mire near Abisko, Sweden - III_Bog_N3_3 | ecosystem: Environmental > Terrestrial > Soil > Wetlands > Peat | place: Sweden: Abisko... | reverse complement strand
CCCGTGCGCCGCCCACAGGTCCGACCACCGTGTCTACCCTCTGGTCATGCGCTCCGACCCCCATCCACCGTCCGCGGGACTCGGCTACCTGGGGGTGGCCCAGATCCTCGAGCGGTTCGCCGATGGCAGCCTGACCAGCGCGGCGCTCGTCGACGGGCTCCTCGAGCGAATCGCCGTCGTGGACGACCCGGCCGGTCCGGTCGGACTCCGGGCGGTGGCCGCCCTGGCTGCCGATGCCCGCCAGGTGGCCGCCGAGCGCGACGTCGAGCGCGCCCAGGGGGAGGTGCGGGGCCCGCTCCACGGGGTGCCGGTCCTGGTGAAGGACAACATCGAGGTGACCGGACTGCCGGGTGCCGCCGGCTCCGCCGCACTGGTCGGCCGGCCGGCCACGGACGCTCCGCTCGTCACACGCCTGCGTGACGCCGGTGCCGTCGTCGTGGGCAGCACCAATCTGTCGGAATGGGCCAACATCCGCTCCGAACGCTCCACCAGCGGGTGGTCGGCCACCGGCGGCCTGGTCGGGAACCCGTGGGCGCTCGACCGCAGCGCCGGGGGCTCGTCCTCGGGGTCGGGTGCGGCCGTGGCCGCCGGGCTGGCGCCCCTGGCCGTCGGCACCGAGACCGACGGCTCGATCGTGTGCCCGGCCTCGCTCAACGGCGTCGTCGGCCTGAAGCCGACGGTGGGGACCGTACCGACCGGCGGCGTCGTGCCCATCAGCACCAGCCAGGACAGCCCCGGACCCATGGGACGCACCGTCGACGACGTCGCCCGCCTGTACGCGGTGCTCGCCGCCCGCCAGCCGGTGGAGCCGACCGCGGCCCCGCGGTTCGTCGACGCGGTCACCTGGCGTACCGGCCATCCGGCCACCGACGCGGCCGTGGCCTCGGTCGTCGAGGCGCTGGGCGACGCCGGCGAGCTGGTGGAGTCCCGCGAGGTGGCGACGCCCGGCCCCGAGGTGGTCGGTGACGAGTTCCAGGTCCTGCTGGCCGAGCTCGTGGACGACCTGGGCGCCTACCTCGACGCCCGGCCCGGCGACGGGGTACGCAGCCTGGCCGACGTGGTCGAGTTCGAGGTGGCCCACGCCGACGTCGAGCTCCCCTGGTTCGGCCACGACCTCTTCACCCAGGCGCTCGGAACCGGCGGCCGCGCCGGTGGTGCCTACGCGGCATGCCGGGACCGCAATCTCGAGTGGGCCGTCGGGACCTGCCTCGGCCCCGGGCTGGACGGTGCCGACGTGCTCCTCGCCCCGGCGTACGGGCCGGCGTGGAAGAGCGACCTGGTCGTCGGCGGCCATGGCGGAGCCGTGTCGAGCTGGGTGACGACCCCCGCCGCCATCGCCGGCTGGCCGATCCTGAGCGTTCCCGTCGGACTGGTGCACGGGCTGCCCGTCGGGCTCGCCCTGGTCGCCCGGCCGGGCGAGGAGTGGATGCTCCTGTCCGCCGCCCGCCGGGTCGAGTCGGTCGTGACGGCTACCGGTCCGCTGCCCCGGCCGGCCTTCGTCCCGCCGGCCCGGGGCTGAGCCGCCCGCGCCGGCCCGCCGGGACCCGCCGCGGTCAGGCCTCGGCGGCCGCCTTGAGGTTCGCCAGGGTCCGCTCCATGCCGGCGGTGTTGTGGGCCACCCGGTCGGACACGCCACTCACCGGTTTGCCGAGCGCCTTCACCAGCGCGTTGCGCTGGTCGGTCCACGTCTCGGTGACCGTGCATCCCGACCCCGTCGGCTCGAAGCGGTAGGTCCAGAGCGCGACCTTCATCCCCCCTGCGGTGATCCGGAACGACAGCACCCGGCCGGGCTCGGCCTCGACGATCCGCCCCGCCGTCTGCCATGTCTTCCTGCCCTGCGAATTGGTACCGGAGAACGTCGCCCCGGGCTCGGCCGACACCGCCCCCCTGCGCCAGACCACCCCGACGTTCTCGGGTGACCACTCCTTCATCCGGGGCAGGTCGGCGACCATCGCCCACACCTGCTCCGCCGGGGCGTGGATCTCGGTCGTGACGCTCACCTGGTCGGCCATGGCGCACACCGTACCCGTGCCCGTGCGCCGGCACCGGGGTGTCGGTCCGCGCCCTGTCCCCGGGGCGTGCTCCACCTAGGATTGCCGGGCTGCAGGACTCGGGTGCCACCGTGTCCCGTCATCCATCCGGGCAGGAGACACTCGACACCATGACGACGGTGACCGGCGACCAGGACGCGGCCACCGCGGACCCGACGGCCGACGAAGCGGGGACGGCACCCGGCGACCGCCGCTTCCGACCCGACGTCGAGGGCCTGCGGGCCGTGGCGGTCCTGCTGGTGGTCCTCTACCACGCCGACCTGCCCGGACTGTCCGGTGGCTACGTGGGCGTCGACGTCTTCTTCGTCATCTCGGGCTTCGTCATCACCGGCCTCCTCCTGCGGGAGCGGTCGGCCACGTCGGCCACGTCGCTGCGCTCGTTCTACGGGCGGCGCGCGCGCCGCATCCTGCCCGCCGCCACCCTCGTGATCGTCACCTCCGTGCTGGCGACCTACGCGGTGCTCGGGGTGGTCTACGGCAACCCTACGGCCGTGGCGGCGCGGTGGACCGCGGTGTTCCTGGCCAACTTCCACTTCACGGCGATCGGCACGGACTACCTGACCGCCAGCCAACCCCCCTCACCGCTGCAGAACTTCTGGTCCCTGGCCGTCGAGGAGCAGTTCTACCTGGTGTACCCGGCGATATTCCTGATCGCTGCATCACTGCGGTCGACCGTGTCCCTGCGGGCGCGACTGGTCGGCATCCTGGTGCCGGTGATCCTGGTGTCGTTCGTGATCTCCGTGGTCCAGACCCCGACGTCGCCGACGGCCGCGTTCTTCTCTCCCCTCACCCGGGCCTGGGAGCTGGCCCTCGGCGCACTGGTCGCCGTGGCCACCCCGTCCCTCCTCCGGATTCCGCGGGCGGCGGGCGCCGCATGCACCTGGGTCGGCCTGGCCGCCGTCGGCATCGCCGCCGTGGCGTACTCCGCCGCGACCCCCTACCCGGGCGCGGCGGTGGCACTCCCGGTCATCGGCACGGCGCTGGTCATCGCCGGGGGGACACCGGTCCCCCCCTGGGGCGCGGAGTGGATCCTGCGCCTCCCTCCGTTCCAATGGTTCGGCCGGCTGTCCTACTCCCTCTACCTGTGGCACTGGCCGATCCTCATCATCGCCGCCGAGGCGGCCAACCGGGACAGCCTGCCGTTCCACCACAACCTGGCCTGGCTGGCCGTGGCCCTCGTCGCCTCCTACACCACCTTCCGGCTCATCGAGAACCCGGTCCGGCACGCCCGTGTCCTCGCCCGAAGCCGCTGGCTGGCCATCACCCTGGGGCTCGTCCTCGTCGCCACCTCACTGGGGGTGGCCTCGATCGCCCTGGCCACCCACCACGGCCGGACCGTCCGGTCGGTCGGGTCCGTGGGCCCGGCGGTCGCCCTCGAGCACGGGATGGCACCGGCGGAACTCCACGAGGTCCTGGCCGTCGCCCCCCAGGTCACCCGGCTCCCCGCCGACCTCACCCCGTCGCTGGCCGGCGTCCACCTCGCCTGGGGCGGGCCCTTCCCCGTGTGCTGGCCGGCGTTCGCGCAGACATCGATCCCCCCGTGCGTGTACGGGGACCCGAAGGGCTCCCACACCATGGTCCTCTACGGTGACTCCCATGCGGCGATGTGGTTCGCCGCGATCAACCGGATCGCCACCGCCGCCCACTGGCGCCTGCTCATCCTGGCCAAGGGGAACTGCCCGGCCGTCGACCTCCCGATCGGGAACCCTGCCGGGTACGGGTCGCCGTCCGGGACCTTCGAAGCCTGTCGCCAGTGGCACACGTTCGCCCTCGGACGGATGCGGGCCACCCATCCCGACCTGGTGGTGGTCTCCCAGCTGCCAGACGCCGGCCCCGGGGGCACCGGGTACAGCGTGGCCCGCTGGCAGTCGGCCACCGAGCGTCTGGTCGGACGGCTCCCGGTACCGGCGGGGCGGGTACTCATCCTCGGGAACATCCCGCAGATCCCCGACGGCGGCCCGGCGTGCCTGTCACTGCACCCGTCCGACATCCAGCTGTGCTCCGGACATGACTCGTCCGACTCGGCCCGGCACAACGCCGCCGAGCAGCGGGCGGCTGCGGCCACCGGTGCCCGCTACGTCTCTACCGTCCCGTGGTTCTGCTCGACCATCTGCACCGACGTCATCGGATCGTTCCAGCCCTACTGGGACGCCTACCACGTGAACAGCGCCTACTCGCTGGTCCTCAGACAGGTCCTGACCGGAGCACTCGACCTGCAGTCGTACGAGGCGCCGGGGCGGCCCGCCACGCCGTAGGGTCCGGGGGTGCGGACCGGGAAGACCGGTCCGACCGGGCGGTGTCCGTCTACGATCCGGGACACGCTCGGCTACGGGAGGCCATGATGCTGCGAACCCAACCCCCCGCCCGGACCAGCTGATGCTCGTCCTCCAACTCACCCTGATCGGGCTGGCCATCACCCTCGAGCCCATCCCGTTCACCGCGTTCGCGCTGTTGCTGGCGTCCGAGCGCGGCACCCACAAGGCCGCCTTCTTCATCGCCGGATGGATCCTGTCGCTCGCCGCGGTCATCGCCCTCACCCTGGCCGCAACCGGAAACAATCCTCCGGCGTCGAACACGGCCCCGTCCGTGGCCGCCCTTGCCGTCCGGATCGCCATCGGGGTCGTGCTCCTCGCCATCGCCGCCCGGCGCCGCCGGACGATGGGACGGCCCAAGAAGGAGAAGGCCCCGCCCAAGTGGCAGACCTCGGTGGACACCATGTCGCCCTGGTTCGCCTTCCTCCTCGCACCGCTGGTGCAGCCGTGGGGACTGATCGCGGCCGGCGCCGCGGTGATCGTCGACGCCAAGGTCGGTTCGTGGCAGAGCGCGCTGGCCTTCGCCTACTTCCTCGTGCTGTCCGTCGGCACCTACCTGGCCGTCGAGTTCTACGCACTGGCCCGACCCGAGCGGACCCGGGAGTTGATCACGTCGGTCCGCGCCTGGATCGCCGGCCACACCGACCAGGTGATCATCATCATCTCGCTGGTGCTGGGCCTCTGGCTGGTGGTGGACAGCGCCTACCTGCTGGCCACCTGAGTCCCGTTCGGGGCCCGGACCGTCAGCCGACCGGGTCGCGGGGCGGCGGCGGCGGGTCGATCCCCGGGACCCCGCCGTCCTGCACGTGCTCGGTCCACGCCGCCCCCGACCAGAACCGCTGCTCGTGACGGACGAACGGATCGCGGAACCACCCCGGGGCCGTGCCACCGAACGTCGTCCCCGAGTCCTCGGCCCCGGCGGGGTCCGAGGCCCCCGACGGGTGCGCGTCGCCGGCCGGCGGCGGACGACGACCCGGGCCCACCGGGCCCATGAAGCCCCGTGCGCCCCCCGGAATGCCCGACCGTCCGCCCGACCGGCGGCGCTGGGCGCCCACGAACCGGACGGCCAGCACGGCCAGGAACACCACGAGGGCCATGCCGGAGTGCGGACCGTTCACCACGGGGAGAGTGTACGACCGGGTACGTCCGGGCGGCGGGCGGGGCGGTTCAGGCGCCCGGCCGCATCCGCTCCAGCGTCGCCGCCATCTGGCGGTGGACCAGGTCGACGGCCTGGAGGGGGCGGATCATGACCCGGAACTCGACGATCCGCCCGGCGTCGTTGCACCGGATGATGTCGACCCCGTTGACGTACTTCCCCCCGATCGTCGTCTCGAACTCGAGCACCGCGGTGTCACCGGCGAGCACCTTCTTCGTGTAGCGGAAGCCCGTTGACGGCCAGAGCGGCGCGTCACCCCCGCGGGCGTCGGCGGCCGGGGACGGGTCACCGGGGAGGGCCTGTGCGGCGGCCTGCAGGTAGCGGGCGGTGACCGCCTTGCCGCGCTGGGGGGTGTAGACGATCGGGGAGTAGAAGACGACCTCGTCGTCGAGGAGGGCATCGAGGCCACCGGGGAGCTCCCCACGCAGATGACGGTGCCACTGGTCGACGACGTGCTCGATCACTGGGATCCCCCGATCCGGCGCGACGGCGCCGCGGCCACGGTCAGAACGTACCGCGCCCGCTAGCCGCTCGGCGACGCCGCCCACTACGGTGTCGGCACACGACGGCGACCGGAAGAAGGCAGATGGCGAAGCAGATCCCGTTGGTCGACTACCTGGTGCTCGGCGACCATCCGCACCTGGTGGCCCACGAGTGCACCTCGTGCGGTGCCCGGTACTTCGACCGGCGCAACGCCTGCGCCTCGTGCGGACGCACGGAGTTCTCCCCCGTGGAGATCCCCACCAAGGGCGAGGTGCGGGCCTTCACCATCGTGGCGTTCGCCGCGCCGGGGATCCCGACCCCGTTCGTGGCCGCCATGGTCGACTGCGGGGGGACGAGCGTCCGGGCGAATCTCATCAACGTCCCGCCCGACCCCGAGCACGTGTCGCTCGGGATGCAGGTCAGACTGGCCACCGAGGTCGTCGGCACCGACGACGAGGGCACCGAGGCGATCGGGTTCGGGTTCGAGCCCAAGGAGGGTTGACGATGGCATCCGACGATCTGTGGGTCCTGGGGATCCACATGACGAAGTTCGGCAAGCACCCCGACAAGGACATGGTCGACCTGGCGTCCGAGGCGGTGCTCGGGGCCCTGGCCGACGGCGGGGTGGCCATGACCGACATGGGGGTGATCGCCGCGGGGAGCCTGATGGCCGCCAGCGCCGGGATCGGACAGCAGCTCCAGAAGCAGCTCGGCCAGACGGGGGTCCCCGTGTACAACGTGGCCAACGCCTGCGCCACGGGGGCCACGGCGCTGCGGGTGGCGATGATGGCCATCAAGTCGGGCGAGGCCGACATGGGCCTGGCATTCGGGGTCGAGAAGCTGTCGGGGGCCGGACTCCTCACCGGGGGGAGCCGCAAGGACGACTCGGGGGTCTTCACCCCGTCCGGCCGCTACGGGGCCGTCGCTCCGACCGATGGGCGCATCGGGACCGAGATCATGCCGGGCGTGTTCGCCCAGATCGGCATGGAGTACGGGCACCGCTACGGAGGGACCAGCTTCGAGCTGTTCGCCCGCATCTCCGAGAAGAACCACGCCCACTCCACCCTCAACCCCCTGGCGGCCTACTCGAAGCGGATGACCCTCGACGAGATCATGGGCGACTTCATGGTCGCCTACCCGAACACCCGGCCGATGTGCTCAGCCAACTGCGACGGGGCAGCGGCGGCCGTAGTGGTGAGCGGGGCCACGTTGGCCACCCTGTCGCTGGAGCAGCGGCGCCGGGCGGTCAAGATCAGCGCGTCGGTCCTCACCACGGACCCCTGGGAGGAGTCCTGCCAGATCCTGCCCGATGTCAACACCCTGACCCGCAACGCCGCCACCCTCGCCTACGAGCAGGCCGGCATCGGACCGTCCGACCTGGACCTCGTGGAGCTGCACGACTGCTTCGCCACGGCGGAGCTCGTCCACTACGACAACCTGATGCTGTGCGAGCAGGGCGGCGCCGTCGACTTCTTCGAGTCGGGCGCCACGTGGCGTGACGGCACACTGCCGGTGAACGTCTCCGGCGGTCTCGAGTCGAAGGGCCACCCCATCGGCGCCACCGGGATCGCCAACGTCTGGGAGGTCGCCACCCATCTGCGCGGCGAGGCGGGTCCCCGCCAGATCGACGGGGCGAAGGTCGGTCTCACCCACGTCATCGGACTGGGCTCCGCCTGCGGCGTGCACATCCTGGAGAAGTCGGCGGCCTGAGCCGGCCCGGGTCCTCCCGGCGCGGCTCAGCGGACGGCGTCCGCCAGCAGCGACTCGAGGACCGACACCGCCCACTGCCGTGCCCGTGCGGTCTCGCCGTCGATCAGGGTGTTCTCCTTGTCGACCACGAAACTCTTCGGTGCGGCCACCTCGGCGAACCCGTGGTGGCGCAACCGCCGGCTGATCCCCAGCGACGCCCGGCCGGTCAGGGCCTCGGGCCCGTCGAACCGGGTGTCGAACGCGGCGGCGGGGACGTCGTCGACCCGACCGACCCGATGGAACCAGTCCCGCAGTCCCGGCCCCGCGGCGTCGATCCCGGGAGCGCGTTCGCCGTCACCGCCCATGCCGGCGACACCGGTCTGCCGGGTCGCCTTCCACGACAGACCGTGGACGTGGGTAGGCCCGCCGATCAGGACCAGATCGGCGCCGTGGATGACGTCGGGCGCCGCCTCCTCGACCGCCACGACCGCCACGTCACCCTGCTCACGCGCCACCCGGGCCAACTCCTCGGCGACCCGCCGGGTGTTGCCGTACAGGGACTCGTAGATGATCACCGTCTTCATCCTGACCACCTCCTCGACACCATCCTCGGCGGCCGGACGCACCCGCGGTAGAGGAGAATGTCCACTTCCGAGGTGCAACCACGGAACGGGCGCGGGCGGGCGTCAGCCGGTGACCAGGACCCCGAACACCAGGCCGCCGACGGCCAGCAGCACCGTGCCCACGGTGACGAGGCGGAGGGTGTGCCGGCCGGTCAAGCCGTGGGGCTCCATGGTCACCTCGAGGCGGCGCGACTCCCTCATGCCCACCATCCAGACCAGTGCCCCGATGCCGACGACCACCAGGGCGGCCACGCCCACGCCGCCGTGGAGGGTCCACACCCGGCGGGCCAGCACACCCACGGCCACGACCATCGCCAGGCCGGTCCGACCCCATGCCAGCTGGGTCCGTTCGGGGGCGAGGCCCTCGTCCCAGTCGTCATCGATCTCGGGAACGGGTCGGCCGGGCACGTCGCGCCGTCCTACTTGGTCCCTCGGACGGCGAGCACCACGGCGACCACCGAGATGAGGCCGATGCCGATCGACAGTACGGCGGTCATCAGTGACCGGGGCAGCGGTCGCCGCTGGCGCATCGCCCGCTCGTTCGACCTCCACTGCCGGTAGCTGGTGAAGGCGACGACCGCGCCGAGCGCGATCAGGGGGACGCCCAGGATCCGACGTCCGTACGGCACGTGGAACTCGGGGAGGAGCTGGGTGGCGGCCACCCCGGTGGCGATCAGGGCCAGGGCGGTGCGGTTCCACGCCAGGAACGTGCGCTCGTTGGCGTAGGTGAACCGCACGTCCGGCTCGATGTCCTCCGGCACGTCGTCCCCGGACGCCGGCGGACCCGACGGGTCGTCGCTCATGCTCGTTCCATCGACCGCAGCTTAGTGAGCGGCGGGAGCCAGCTCGATGGTGGTGAGGTCCTCGGCCAGGACCACCTCCCCCTCGAACGCCCCGGCGGCCTGGTCGATCCATTCCTGTTCGGCCCCCGGCTGGACCGGCGGCACCATGTGGGTGAGCACCAGGGTGCCGACACCGGCACGCTGGGCCGTGGCCCCGGCGTCGGGTACCGCCGAGTGGTAGTCCAGCACGTCGAGGAGGCGCGGCAGCCCGAGCGCCTCGATCTGGTCACGGCGCACCACGGTGTGCACCAGCAGGTCGGCGCCGTCGGCCAGCCGGTCCAGGCCCTCGCACGGAACGGTGTCGCCGGCGATGACCACGGAGCGCCCGCCGTCCTCCACCCGGTAGCCCACGGTCGGGTGGACGGGGGCGTGGTCGGTGGGCGCCGCCACCACCCGCACGTCCCCCCGCTGGAACACCACCCCGTCGGTGACGTCGGTGGCGACGGTGTCCGGTCGCCACGTCAGGTCGTCGTGGTGGGCCAGGCGGTACCCCATGTCGAGCCCGAGCATGGCCTCGGTGGCGGCCACCAGGCCCGCCGTCCCCACCGGGCCTACGACGGACAGCGGCGACGGCGTCAGGGACATCGCCCAGCGGGTCGTGATGATGTCGTTGAGGTCGGTGGTGTGGTCGCTGTGCAGGTGGGTCAGGAACACCGCCTGGAAGGCCACGGCGCCGGACAGGACCCCGGCGGCGCGCAGCAGGACCCCCCGGCCGGCGTCGAAGAGCAGATCGCCGACCGAGGTACGTACGAGCGTCGACGGGCCGGCCCGGTCGGCCGCGGGGATCGGGCTCCCCGTCCCCAGGATGACTACCTGCATGCCCTCGGCTCCTCGGTCTCGTCCACCACTGTTCTGACAGAGCCTATGACACGAAGCCGACCGCCGCGGCCCGCGACGCCGGTCGGGGCCGGCGGACGTCGGTAGCCTGACCGGGTGCCGTTCTACAACGAGCAGGTCGTGCCCCGTCTGGTCGCCCTGACCTGCGGCGCGTCGGCCCTGTCGGGACTGCGGAGGAGGACCGCCGCGGGCCTCTCGGGGCGGGTCGTCGAGATCGGGTTCGGGTCGGGGTTCAATGTGCCGTACTACCCACCCGAGGTCGAGCGGGTCCTGGCCGTCGAGCCGTCGGCCACGGCGTGGAGGATGGCGTCCCGCCGGGTGGGGTCGTCACCGGTGCCGGTCGAACAGGTCGGCCTGGACGGCCAGTCCCTCCCCCTCGCGGACGCCAGCTGCGACGGGGCGATCTGCACCTTCGCCCTCTGCACCATCCCCGACCCGGGGGCGGCCCTGGCCGAGGTGCGCCGCGTGCTCCGCCCGGGCGGGAGCTTCCACCTGCTCGAGCACGGACTGGCACCGGACGCCCGGGTGGCGGCCTTCCAGCGCCGGGTCGAGCCCATCCAGCGACGGGTGGCCGACGGCTGCCACCTGACCCGGGACCCGCTGGCCCTGGTGGCCGACGCCGGGTTCGTCGTCGGCGAGGTCGAGCAGAAGTACGGCGCCGGGCCCAAGGCATGGGCCTACCTGACCCGGGCCGTCACGGTCCGGGCCTGAGCACAGGAGGATGACCATGGCCGAGGACCACGAGCTGGGTGCACGGGTGGATGACCTGGCCCGACGGGTGGACGCCGCCGAGTCCGTGCTGGCCCTCCACCAGCTGAAGGCGCGGTACGCCGCACTGGTCGACGCCCGGTTCGCCCGTGGCGCCGTCGTCGACCGTCCCCGGCTCGACCAGCTCGCCGCAGCGGCGGCCGCGCTCTTCACCGAGGACGGCGTCTGGGACGGCGGGCCGGCGCTGGGCATCGCCCGCGGCCGCGGGCAGATCGCCGCGCGCCTGGCCGAGCCCACGCTGGTCTTCTCCCGACACCTCTTCGTCCAACCCCGGCTGACCGTCGACGGCGACCGGGCCTCGGGACGGTGGGACCTCCTGTGCCCGTGCACACGGCCCGACGGTGAGTCGCTGTGGATGTCCGGGCAGGAGGACGACACCTACGCCCGGGTCGACGGCGCGTGGCTCCATGCCACCATGTCGCTCACCACCGTGTTCGTGTCGCCGGCCGGCGGCGGTTGGCCCCGGATCCTGGTCTGAACGCGCCGGACCCCGCCCGGAGGCGGGGTCCGTGGGGGGTCAGGCCGGGGGGCCGACGGCCAGGGTGACCGACGACGTGTGGGTGCCGCCCGACTGGTCGGTCCACTGGAGGTGGATGACGTCGCCGGGGTGATGGCTCTCGAGGGCGTTGCTCAGGTCGGTCGAGTTGTTGACCGGGGTGCTGTCCACCCCGGTGATGGCGTCGCCCTGGACCAGTCCGGCACCGGCGCCCGGCGAGCCGGGGAGCGTGCCGTCGACGACCGCTCCGTTGGTGGTCCCCTGCGAGGGGTCGGCCGACGTGGCGCTCGAGTCCTGGACCTGGATCCCGAGGAACCCGGTCGTGCCGATGTGGATGGTCGAGCTGGCACGGCCGGCCTCGATGCTCCGGGCCACCGACAGCGCCGTCTGGATCGGGATGGCGTAGGCCTGGGACTGGCCGCTGACCGCCGACGAGCTGGTCGAGGCGGCCGTGTCCATCCCGACCACCTGCCCCGACCCGTTCACCAGGGACCCGCCGGAGTCACCCGGCTGGATGTCGCAGTTGGTCTCGATGAGCCCGGTGAGGTTCTCCGAGTTGCCCCCGCCGCTGTCGCTGGCGGTGATCGACTGGCCGAGGGCGGTGACCGAGCCGCCGGCCGAGCTGGGGGTGCCACCGGCGCCGCCGGCGTTGCCCACGCCCACCACGCCCTGGCCCACCGTGGCCGAGGCCTGGGCGATCGGGGCCGTCTGCAGCCCGCTGGCACCGACCAGCTGGATCACGGCGACGTCACCCGTGCGGTCGTAGCCCACGACGTTGGCCTTGTAGGTCTGACTGTTGCCGATGTCGGTGACGCTGATACTGGTTGCTCCGTCGATCACGTGGTTGTTGGTCAGCACCTCACCGTTGGAGGTCAGGACGATGCCCGTGCCCGCCGCCTGCTCGTTCTGATAACTGAGATTGGTGTTGATGTCGACGAGGGCCGGGGAGATCTTGGCGGCGACGCCGGAGATGTCGGACGGGGCGCCCGCTCCGGTGGTCGAGCCGCCGGACGCGCTGCTGCCCGAGCCCCCGAGGCCGCTCGAGCCCGAGCCGAACGGGAAGTTGCTCCCGCCGGAGCCGGTGCCGCCCGACGGGGTCGAGGCCGTGGCCGACGTGGTGTCGGTCGGCCAGGTGGCATGGCCGATGCCCGCGCCGAGGAGGAGCGCCAGGACGGCCACCACCGAGGCGACGACGGCGACCTGGCCCTTGTGGCTCCGCGACTTGGCCGGGGCGGCCAGAGGTGCCGGGTAGTAGCCGTAGGGAGCGGGCGGCCAGGTGGTCGGGGGAAGTCCGCCACCGGTCCCGGCACCCCATCCACCGGGCGCCGGGACCGGGGCCGGTCCGGACGGGCCCCAGCCCGCAGCGGGCACCGCGCCCCAGGCGCCGGGCGCCGGAGCGGGGGCGGGGGCGGGGGCGGGGGCGGGGGCGGAAACCCAGGTCGCGTCGGGGGCCGGTACGCCAGCCGCAGGGGACAGGTCGGTCCCGGCGGCGACCGGCTGTCCCGGATACGGGGGCTGCACCGGGGGGACCTGCTGGGTCACGGGGTGCTGCTGGGTGACCGCCGGGTCCGAGGCACCCGCGGGCCATGCCGCCGGGGGGGCCGACGCATCGTGGGGAAGGCCCGCGGCGGGCGCGACGGGCTGCGCCGTCTGGTCCGGTGCCTGCCAGGAGTCCGGCTGCTCGTTCATCTCGTCCATCTCGTCCTGCCTTCGGGTTGGGAGACCTCATGTGACGACGTCACCCGACCATTCGACCGCCCGACCGTAAAGCCTGGTTGAGCGCAGCATATGAATTGCATAAGGAAGCGGTCGCCGGCCGTCGTCCCGCCGGCGTGCTCACCGTACCGGTGCCGCCACGGTGATCAGGTCATGTTCGACCGTGGCCCGCCAGCCCCCGGACGCGAACCCGTGGGCGCCGTCGAGGCCGTCGTCGAGGAGGGCCCGGGCCAGGTGGCCCTTGGCCGACTTGGCCTCGTGACCGACGGCCCGGCTGCCGTCCGCCGCGACGAACCGGACCCGTACCACCCGGCTCCCCCCGGCCAGGGTGCCGAGGTCGACGGCGTGGGCGTGCTCGGCGGGAAGCAGGTCGACCACCACCCTGCCGCGGGCCCGATCCACCAGTGCGGAGGTGAGCGTCGGGCGCCAGAACGTCGACAGTCGTCCGAGCCGTCCGAGGGCGACAAGGAGTCGGAGTCGGTAGTCGGCCACCGGGTCGGCGGCCGTCGTCATCCCGTACAGTCCCGAGGGCACGAGCACCCGGCGGCGGTCGCCCGGGGAGAGGGTCGCCGGGTCCAGTCCGGCCCACACGACTCCGGTGTACCGCCTCCAGGCCGGCAGCACCGGTGCATCCCCGGCCACCAGTTCCCCGGTGGCGGCCACGGCCCGATCGAGCAGGTCCCCCCGCACCCCGAGCACGCGTGCGAGGGTCGGGGCGTCCGAGGAGCGGAGGCACCGGGCCAGCTCGGCGAGCACCTGCGCCCTTGGACCGGCCAACACGTCGTCGAACGAGCCGGGCCGCGAGGGCGGGCGTCCACCCGGGGCCTTGCCTTCCGACGGGGGGAGGAGTAGCAGGGGTGGCCGGGACACGGAGGAGCACCGTACCGTCCGGCGCCGCGACCCCGGACGCCCGGCGTCAGCGGTCCAGCGGACGGACCCCGTAGCCCGGCGGGGCGTCGGCCAGGAGCGCCTCCAGTGCGTCCCGGTGGAGCAGTCCGGCCTGGGTCCCGACCTGCTGGACCACCCGCATCGAGTTCACCGGGGCACGGGCCATGGACTCGTCGAGGGGGAGCCCCGATGCGACCGCGGCCACCAGGGCGGCCGCGAAGGCGTCACCGGCTCCGGTCCGGTCGATCACCGGTGCGTCGTCGGGAAACGCCGGCACCTCGACGGAGCGCGTCCCGTCGGACCCGAACGCGCCGGTCGAGCCGTCGGTCACCACCACCCGGTCCGGACCGAGTTCGAGCATCCGGTCGAGGAGGGCCGCCGGGGGATCCTCGGGCGAGGACCCCGTGACCGTGGCCGCCTCCTCCCGGTTGCAGACCACGAGCGCCGCCCGTCGGTAGAGCCGCGCCAGGGCGGCCGCGCCCCGGGCGATCTGCATCGTGCCGGGCTCGAAGGCCAGGGACACCCCGGGGTTCTCCTCCAGCCAGTCGGCGATCTGGTCCTCGTACTCGTGGGCGTCCCGTCCGACCGAGGAGAGGAAGAGCCACGACGGGACCTCGGACGGCCGGAGGTGCGGCCAGTGGCACTCGTGCTGCTCGTGGTGGACCAGGATCGTACGCTCGTGGCCCACACGTAGGACGAAGTTCCTGTTCGTCGGCACCAGTGGGTCGAGGCGGACCAGCGAGCTGTCCACCCCTTCGGCGTGGAGCGCATCGACCGCCTCCCGGCCGGCCCGGTCGGCACCGGCATAGGCGGCCAGCGCGACCCGCAGCCCGAGTCGCGCACAGGCCACGGCCACGTTGGCCGAGTTCCCGCCCGCGGCAACGGTGGCGGTGACATCGCACGCCACCTTGGCGCCGAAGGGGAGCACCAGTCGTCTCCCGGCCGGATCCTCCTCGACGACGGCGTCGTGGTCGGAGACGGTCAGGTAGACGTCGACGGCGACGTCACCCACGCAGATCAGATCGAAACGCTCAGCCATCGATGTCGTGCGGGTCATGGCGCCTCTCGGGTGATGGTCACTCTCGGGTCATCGTCTCACTCGGGTCACGAGGCTTCCACGGATGCGTCCGGATCAGGCGACGGCCGGCCCGGCCCGGTCGGTATCGACCTCGAAGAACCGGAGGGCGAGCGCCTCCATGCACACCCCGAACAGGGTCCACTCCTGGACCGCGCCGTCCGGCCCTGTCGGTCGCTCGACGAGTACGAGTTCCGGGTCCCCCCCCTGGCGGAGCGCACTCCCCTCCACCATGGCGCTGACCGCGACGGTGAACTGCCGGAGGGTCAGCGGCGCCCGCACCCGGAGGCCCAGATGGGCGCTGATCCCGGCGAAGAGCTGCTCCCACACCTCGGTCACGGTGGCCAGTCCCTGGGTGAGGGCCTCGCGCACCAGGGCGCGCCGTCCGGGCAGTCCGGTGGTCAGGGCGAGCACCCACACGCCCATCCACAACGACCAGTCGCGGGTCTCGAGCCGGGCACGCATGCCGACCTCACCGCCCACCCGGGCCAGCTCGCACAGCGCCCGCATCCGGGCCCCGGGTGACGACAGGTCGAACCCGTCGAGCAGCGGCACCAGCGCCGCAGCCGTCCGGTCGAGCTCCCCCGACGAGTCGGCCGTGGAGGCGATGGCCACCAGGACGTCGGCCTGGAAGTCCTCCTGGTTCTCCCACACCCGCCGGATCACCGAGGCGTTGGTGAGGCGCACGCCGGTGGTCGCCTCCACGTGGCCGAACACCCGCTTGAAGGTGAGGTCCCCCGCTCCCACCGCCAGGCCCTCCTCCTCGAGGAGGGACCGGCCGGCGGCGATCAGCAGGGCCCGCAGCTCCTCGCGGCTCCGCCTCGACCGTCGTGCCTCCGTCACATCCGCCACCGCACCATCGTCGCAGACACGGGGACCACCCGGCGTCAGCTGCTGCCCGCGGGCCCCGTCCACTCCGGGGCCAGCTCGACGTACTGCATCGCCAGGGCCTCGAGCCCCACCGCGAACAGCGTCCACTCCTGGGGTCGGCCGCCGGGTCCGGTGGGCCGCTCGAGCACCGACCCGTCCTGATCCGCGCCGGCGCGGAGCGCGCATCCTTCGACCAGGGCCCCCACCGACACCGTGAACTGACGCAGGGTGAACGGGGCACGGATCCGGAAGCCGAGGTGGTCGAGCAGGGCACCGTGCAGTTCGGACCACATGTCGGTCGTCGCCTCGTACCCCTCGAACAGGGCCAGGCGGATGCGGCGTCCCCGCTCGGACGACGGGCTGGTGACGCCCAGGACCCACACGCCCACCCACACGGACCAGTTCCGGGACCCGACGAGCGCCTGCAGGCTGGCTGCGCCTCCCGTCCGGCACACCTCGGTCAGTCCCCGGAGCCTGCCGTCGACCGTGGACAGGTCGAACTCGGCCAACGCCGGCAGGAGCGCCGCCGCGGTCTCGCCCATGTCGCCCCCGGTGTCGCCGGCCAGCGCCACCGACAGCAGCACGTCGTCCTGGTACTGGGCCTGGTTCTCCCAGACCCGGCGGATCACCGAGGCGTTGGTGAGACGGACGCCGGACGTCGACTCGATCCGCTCGAAGACCCGCTTGAAGGTGAGTTCGCCGGCACCGGCGCCCAGTCCCCGCTCCACCAGGATCGAACGGCCGGCATCCATCATGAGCTGGCGGATCTCCTCACGGGAGTGGCGGGCCGTCCGGGCGCCTGGTGGTGCTTCGTCCATGCGTCCATCGTCCCAGACCTGCCGCGCCCTGGTGGAGCGGAAACGGGAGCGGTCCGGGTGCCGGACCGGTGCCACCTGCAACACATGTTGCAATCTAAAGTTGCAAATAGTGTCCACGGCGTGCATACTGTTGCCGTGGGTGGCGGATTCACCCCCCGGGACCTGGCGGATCCCGGGGTGGTAACGGGGGCGGCGGGTGTCCGGTGCACAACCGGATGCCCGCGACCCGTGCGGCGGAAGGCGAGGTGCATGGACGAGGGTGGGCTGACCGTGGCGGATGCCGGCACCGGGCGCCCGTCGACGCCCCGGATCCTCGTCGAGGGTGCCCCCGTCGCCGCCAACGGGGGCACCGGGACGACCCCGGAACACGGCCGGGACCCTGGCATGCCCCGGCTCGACGTGCCCGGCATGGTCCTGCTCGCCGCCGCCACCATCTTCGCGGGCTACTACTGGCTCCACCTCATCCCCCACGGATCGCTCCGTCCGTCGGGGCTGCTCGGTGCCGTCGTCGTCGTGCCGGTCACGTTCGGTCTGACCCGGCACGGCACGCCGGGCCGGGCGACCTTCCCCCGGTGGCTCGCCCGGGGGGCCGCAGCCGCCATGCCGGTCCTCGCCCTGGTCGGCCTGGTCGTCCACCACGCCGGCTGGACCCGGGCCCTCGGCGCGGCGTCGCTGGTCCTCGCCGCATCCCTGCTGGCCCTGGCGGCCATGTCCGAACGCTCCGAACGCCCCCGGGGGTGACGCCGGGCCGGGCGACGGCGCCCGGCCGACCGGTGGACAGCACCGGCCCGGGAATCTATCGTCAGTCACCTTGACAGATGATGCGCAGCGGCGCCCCGGGACCCGACCCGGCGCCCTGCGGGATGAGGACGTCGCCATGCAGCAGTACGAGCCCTTCGACGGCGTGATCGCACGGACGCAGGCGGAGTCGCAACCGTGGTGGCCGGTCCCGGCCCATCCCGGCGAGGGGGCCCCGGACGTGGTCGTGATCCTCCTGGACGACACCGGCTTCTCCCACTTCGGCTGCTACGGGTCCGACCTCACCACCCCGAACATCGACGCACTGGCCGCCGGCGGTCTGCGCTACTCGAACTTCCACGTCACCCCGCTGTGCTCCCCCACCCGTGCGTCCCTCCTCACCGGGCGGAACCACCACACCGTGGGCATGCGGGCGATCTCCAACTTCGACAGCGGCTATCCCCACATGCGCGGGCACATCACCGACCACGCCACCACCATGGCCGAGGTCCTGCGGGACGAGGGCTACGCCACGTTCGCCGTGGGCAAGTGGCACCTGTGCGCCATGGAGAACGCCTCGGCAGCCGGGCCCTACGACCAGTGGCCCTGCCAGCGCGGATTCGACCGTTTCTACGGCTTCCTGGAGGGCGAGACCGACCAGTTCTCGCCCGACCTGGTCTACGACAACCACCGGGTCGAGCCACCGGCCACCCCCGACGAGGGCTACCACCTGAGCGAGGACCTGGTGGACCACGCCATCTCGTTCATCCACGACTCGGTGTCGATCCGACCGGACCGGCCCTTCTTCACCTACCTGGCGTTCGGCGCCATGCACGCGCCCCACCAGGCTCCGGCCGAGTACCTGGACAAGTACCGGGGCCGGTTCGACGAGGGGTGGGACGTGGCCCGTGAACGGTGGTTCGCCCGCCAGATCGAACTCGGCCTGCTCCCCCCCGACACCGAGCTGGCGCCCCGCAACCCGGGGGTGGAACCGTGGGACGGTCTGCCCGACAACCAGAAGCGCCTGGCGGCCAGGCTCCAGGAGGCGTTCGCCGCGTTCCTCGAGCACACCGATGCGCAGATCGGCCGGCTGGTCGCCGACCTCGAGCGCCTCGGGCGCCTCGACAACACGCTCCTGCTCGTCCTGTCGGACAACGGGGCGAGCCAGGAGGGCGGCCCCTTCGGCATCCTGCACGAGATGAAGTACTTCAACATGCTGGTCGAGACCCCCGACGAGGCCGTCGAGCGCCTCGACGACATCGGCGGCCCGCACAGCCACGCCAACTACCCGTGGGGCTGGGCCCAGGCCGGCAACACGCCCTTCAAGTGGTACAAGCAGAACACCCACGAGGGCGGCGTCCACGTGCCCCTGATCGTCCACTGGCCGGCCGGTGTGTCCGACGCCGGAGCGGTGCGCGACCAGTTCCACCACGTCAACGATGTCGCCCCGACCGTGTACGACCTCCTCGGGATCGCCGCCCCCGACGTCTACCGCGGCCGCGAGCAGCTCCCGGTCACCGGGCAGTCGATGCGGTACACCTTCGACGACCCCGACGCCCCGACCACCAAGCGCGCCCAGTACTACGAGATGTTCGGGCACCGGGCGATCGTCGCCGACGGCTGGAAGGCGGTCACCCGCCACCAGGCCGGTACCCCGTTCGACGACGACAGGTGGGAGCTCTACCACTACGACGTCGACCGGTCCGAGTGCCACGACCTCGCCGGGGCGATGCCCGAGAAGCGGGACGAGCTGGTGGCCCTGTGGTGGGAGGAGGCCGAGGACCAGGGCGTCCTGCCCCTCGACGACCGGTCGATCGAGCTCTTCTTCACCCGCTACCGGGACAACTCGGTTCACCCCACCGACCGGCGCTACACCTACTACCCGCCGATGGCCCCCCTGCCGGCACAGGTGGCCCCGGGCATGGGCGGCAAGGGCTTCGACCTGGCCGCCACCGTCGACCGTCCCGCAGGGGCGGGGGGTGTGCTGTTCGCCACCGGCACCGAGAACTCCGGACTGAGCGTCTTCGTGCAGGGCGACCGCCTGGTGTTCGACTACAACTGCTTCAACGACCACCTCGTCGTCGAGTCCACCGTCGCGGTACCCACCGGCCCGTCGGTCGTCGGCGTCCGCTTCCGGCGCGGGGGGGCAGGCGCCACGGCCACGCTGTTCATCGACGGGGCGGCCTGTGGCGACCTGACGATCCCGTTCGCCATGCACATCATCTCGAGCGTGGGGCCGAGCGTCGGCTACGACCACGGCAGCCCGGTCAGCGAGCGCTACACGGGCCACTTCCCCTTCGAGGGGACCCTCCACAAGGTCGACATCGCCGTCGTCCACAAGGGGGGCGAGTCGCCGGACGTGCTCGCGGCCCACGAACGCGCCGCGATGGCCCAGCAGTAGGGGATCGTCGCTCCGGTACGCCGCCCGTCAGGCGGTGAACCGGGCCGAGGCTCCTGCGTCCACGTCGATCACGGACCCGGTGATGTGACGCGCCCCCTCCGAGCAGAGGAAGACGAGCGCCGCCGTCACCTCGTCGGGCTCCAGCCACGGCACCGGCTGCACGTGCAGCGTGGCCATCACCGGCGCCACGTCCTCCCGCGTCGGCTCGGCGACATCCGGCCGCATCAGGTTGTAGAGCATGTCGTTGTGGATCATGTCGGTCGAGATGTTGCCCGGGGCGATCACATTGGCGGTCACCCCGGAGTGGGCCATGTCGTGGGCCACGGACTTGGTCAGGCCGATGACCCCCCACTTGGAGGCGCAGTAGGCCGGGATCAACGGGTTGGACGACCGGCCCATCATCGACGAGATGGCGATGATCCGGCCCCACCGGTTGCGGCGCATGTGCGGCGCCGCGGCCCGCATCGAGTTGAAGACCCCGGTCAGGTTGATGTCCACCGTCTCCGACCAACCGGCGGCGTCAAGTTCGAAGATCGACCCGAGGGTGGACACGCCGGCGTTGGCGACGAGGATGTCGACCGACCCCAGCTCCTCGACCACGCCGTCGACGAAGGCCGTCATGGCCCCCAGGTCGCGGACGTCGGCGATCGACGTTGCGCAGCGCCGGCCCTCGGCCTCGACCAGACGGGCCGTCTCGGCCAGGTCCTCCGGGGTGGCCAGCGGGTAGGTCACGGTGTCCAGGTCGGCGCAGCGGTCCACCAGCGCGATGTCGGCACCCTGGCGTGCCAGCTCGACGGCGTGGCTCCGGCCCTGACCGCGTGCACCGCCGGTGATGACCGCCACCCGGCCGGCGAACTGCCCGTCCGTAGGCGGGCCCTTCGCCGTGCGCTCCGATGTCGCGTGGTCCGACAAGGTGCCTCCCCTGGGTCGTGCCCGACCTGTCCGGCCGTGCCCTCGATGGGGCCGATGCCCCGGATCGGGATCCTAGGCGGATCGGGCCGAGCGGCCCCAGGCCCGCAGGACGTCACGGTAGGCATGGTCCCACACCGCATAGGCGTCGCGGAGCAGCGGGCCGGGCCAACCGACCGGGAGGAGCTCGTCGGGCAGCAGCGGGTCGGACTGCAGGTGGCGGAGCACGGTGGCGGACAGCGTGAAGCCGCCGGCCAGGTCGCCCGGCCCCCGTGTGGGGCACTCGGCGAGGCGGTCGGCGAGGGCGAGGGCGCCGTCGGCCCACCCGCCGAGGTCCCACAACGCGGCGGCCAGCCGGGCCGGGTCCGACACCGGTGCACCGACGTACACGGCCAGGTCCGGATCGGTGGTCGGGTCGGATCGGAGGTCGAGGTTGTCGGGCCGCAGCCAGACCCCCTCGCGCTGTGGCGCGAACCGGGCGAGCACGAGCCGCCGCCGACGGTCGGCCCGCTGTCCAGCCGTGCTCCCCGTGGTCGTCACGACGACCAGGCGCCACGACCCGTCCCACGCCCGGGTCCGACCGATCCGGCTGTCCTCCTGGCGGCCCCGCCGCTCGAGGAGCCGGCCGGCGAGCCGGTACCGGCCGTTGCCGTCGGTCACCGCCTCCCCCGACGACACCATCCGGCTGAGTGCCACCCGGGCCCGGTTGGCGTTGATCCCGAAGAGTCCGGCCAGGTGCACCAGGTGGGCGACCGGCAGCTCGGGCGGGTCCTCGCCCAGCAGCGCGCTGGCCAGGACGGACCGCGCCGTCAGCGGGGGCCCGGCGTCCGTGTCCGGTCGGCCGGTGCGCACCGGCGTGCCGGCCGGGCCTGCCGTGGTCCGCCCGGCCATTACGTCGTTGCGTCAGTTGACATGTCGTTGTAATGTAGCTCGGATGGCGCCCACCATGGTGGCCGGCGCGGCCGCCCGACCCGACGTCCTGCCGACCGATCGACTCCAGACCAACGGCATGGCCCGCCCCGAGCTGCGCGCCGATCTGCGCCGCATCGACGACGCGCGCAACGCGCTCACCGTCGCCTCGGTGTGGCTGTGGGTGGCCGTGATCATCGGGGGTGCGGTGTGGGTCGACCGGTGGTGGGCGTACCTCATCGCCTTCGTCCTGATGGGGCCGATGTACGCCCGCTTCGCCATCCTCATGCACGAGGCGGCGCACAAGCTCCTCTTCACGAACAAGCGGGTCAACGACTGGGTCGGCACCTGGCTGGTCGCCTACCCGACGTGGACGCCGATCGGCCTCTACCGGCGTGGCCACTTCGCCCACCACAAGGAGGAGTTCGGGCCGAACGAGCCGGACATCGCCTTCTACGGCGGCTATCCGTGCGACCGCAGGACCCTCCGGCGGCGCCTGGTGCGCGACGCGGTGGGGATCTCGGGCTGGAAGAACTTCGTGCCGCTGTTCCGGTCGCTGAAGGTGCGGAGCTTCCGCCGTACGTCACTCTCGATCATCGGGGTCCAGCTCGTGCTGTGGGCGGGGATGTGGGCGGCCACGGGCCGGTGGTGGATCTATCCGCTGCTGTGGTGGCTCCCGTGGATGACCCAGTGGCGGGTCATCAACCGGCTCCGCGCCATCGCCGAGCACGGCGGCCTCGAGGCGGGCACCGACCGGCGGGTCACGACCCACAACGTCCGACAGGGGTGGGTCGCCAGGTTCTGGTTCGTGCCGTTCCACACGGGCTGGCACCTCGCCCACCACGTCGACATGGGTGTGCCGTGGCGCAACCTCCCCCGGTTCCATGCCGAGCTCGAGCGGGCCGGCTACATCACCGAGGGCATCACCTATCCGGGCTACCGCGCCCTGTGGCGGGCCTTGGCCTCGGCCTGACCCGGTCGGCCCCGTGGGTCAGGCCCGTCGGCCGCGCATCGTCCGGTAGGTCCGCACCAGGCCGGCCGTCGAGCTGTCCTGGTCGGTGAGGTCCGGCGGCTCGACCGAGCTCAGCACCGGTCCCAGCTGCCCGGCCATCACCTTCCCGAGCTCCACCCCCCACTGGTCGAACGAGTCGATCCCCCAGACGGTCCCCTCGACGAAGACGGTGTGCTCGTAGAGCGCCACCAGCTGCCCGAGCACCGACGGGGTCAGCTCGGGAGCCAGGATCGTCGTGGTCGGATGGTTACCCGGCATCACCTTGTGCGGCACCTGGGAGGCCGGCGTCCCCTCGGCCACCACCTCCTCCGCCGTCCTCCCGAAGGCCAGAGCCTTGGTCTGGGCGAAGCAGTTGGCCATGAGCAGGTCCTGGCGGTCGGCGTCCTCGTGGGTGGAGGTGGCGAACCCGATGAAGTCCGCCGGGATCAGCCGGGTGCCCTGGTGGATCAGCTGGTAGAAGGCGTGCTGACCGTTGGTGCCCGGCTCACCCCAGTAGATCTCGCCCGTGGCGCCCTCCACCGGTGACCCGTCGCGTCGCACCGACTTGCCGTTCGACTCCATGGTCAGCTGCTGCAGGTAGGCCGGGAACCGGGCCAGCCGCTGGCTGTAGGGCAGCACCGCATGGGTCTCCGCGCCGAACAGGTCCGAGTACCACACACCCAGCATCCCCTGGATCACCGGGAGGTTCGCCTCGAAGGGCGCCTCGACGAAGTGGCGGTCCATGGCGTGGAACCCGGCGAGCATGTCGGCGAACGCCGCGGGCCCGATGGACACCATGAGGGAGAACCCGATGGCCGAGTCGAAGGAATAGCGGCCGCCGACCCAGTCCCAGAAGCCGAACATGTTGGTGGGGTCGATCCCGAACCCGGTGACGCCGGCCTCGTTGGTGGAGACGGCCACGAAGTGACGGGCCACGGCCTCGTCGCCGCACCCGAGCCCGTCGAGCAGCCAGTCCCGTGCGGCGCGGGCGTTGGTCAGGGTCTCCAGTGTGGTGAACGTCTTCGAGCACACGACGAAGAGGGTCTCCGCCGGGTCGAGGTCGCGGAGTGCCGCATAGAGGTCGACGGGATCGACATTGGACACGAACCGGCTGTCGATGGCTGGGTCGGCGTAGTCGGCCAACGCCTGGTGGGCCATGGCGGGGCCGAGGTCGGACCCGCCGATGCCGATGTTCACGACGGTACGGATGCGGCGACCGGTCTGACCGGTCCATGCGCCGGACCGGATGCGCTCGGCGACCGCGCCCATGGCGTCGAGGACGGTGTGCACGTCGGCCACCACGTCGCGCCCGTCGACCACCAGCGAGGAGCCACGGGGCATGCGCAGGGCCACGTGGAGGACGGCGCGGTCCTCGGTGGTGTTGATCCGCGCTCCGGCGAACATGGCGTCGCGCCGTCCGGCCACCCCGGCACGGCGCGCCACGGCGAACAACGCGTCGAGGGCGGCACGGTCGACCCGTTGCTTCGAGTAGTCCAGGACCAGGTCGCCGGCCGTCGCCACCATGGCCGTCCCCCGGCCGGGGTCCTCGGCGAAGAGGTCGCGGAGGCGCCGTCCCCGCACCTGCGCGAACCGGTCGACCAGGTCCTGCCATTCGGGCGTGGCCCGCAGGTCCCCGACCGCGGCGTCCATCGGGCTCTCGTCGTCGCTCATCCCATTCGCCTCCGTACCGGCGTTCGTCGTACCGGGCGTCCGTCCCGTTGGGCACGCGGACTTCCTGCGTGCCGTGTCTCCCGACCTTAGGCACTCGGCCGCGGCGTCCGGCGAAATTGCGGAATGATTACCGTGCGATAACGGTGTGGTCGCGTGCCGTTCACCCGGGACTCCTACTGTCCTCAGGGATGGCAGCGCGACCTGAGCCGAAGTGCGGGCGGTCCCCCCGGTCCCGGCGCGAGCCGGCGGACGGCCCGGGGCTGCGCACCTGCCGTCCGGGGTCCTGGACCCCGCCGCCGCTCACGGCGACCCCGGTGGAGCCGGCACCACCGGTCCGCCGGTCCAGCAGCGGCACGAACGTGCGGTCCCGCCGTCACGGCGGCACCCCCGTCTGTGCGCTGTTCCGGGACGTCACGGGGCCTGCATGACCCTGACGTTCCGCGAAGTCGAGCAGGGGGTGCCCCCTCCCGGGGCGCCGCCCGTGATCCTGGTGATCGATGACGACCACCTCACCCGTGACTCGCTGGCGGCGACCCTCTCCATCGAGGGGTTCGTGGTGATCACCGCGGCCACCGCCGACGAGGGCATCGCCCACCTGGCTCCCGACCCACCGGCCCTGGTCATCCTCGACACCCAGATCGGCGACTCGGACGGGTTCGTCGTCTTCCGCCGGATCACCGCCGTCGCACCCTGGGTGCCGGTGATCATGATCACGGAAGAGGACGACGAGCTCGACGCCGTCCTGGCCCTCGAGGCCGGCGCCGCCGACCACGTGACCAAGCCGCCCCGTCCCCGCGAGCTGACCGCCCGCATCCGGGCCGTGCTGCGCCGGGTCGGCAGCCAGCCCCAGGGCCCACCGACGCCCCCTCCCCGCGGCGCCTACACGTTCGGCCCGGTCACCGTCGACGTGGCCCGCCGCGAGGCGACCCTGCACGGACGCGACGTCGAGCTTTCCCGCAAGGAGTTCGACCTCTTGGCCCTGCTCGTGTCCGAGGGTGGCCATGTCGTGACCCGCAAACAGTGCATGGACCGCATCTGGCGGGACCGGAAGAAGGGCGACAGCCGCACCCTCGACACCCACGTCAAGCGGCTCCGCAAGAAGATCGAGGTCAACCCCGCCGAACCCGCCCACCTCATCACCGTCCGGGGGGTGGGATACCGCTTCAAGCCGTAGGAGCCCGCCCGGCGCCGCACCCGCCCATTCCCTCCCCCAGGTGGTCGTGCCGTGGTGTGCGGGCGGGCTCCTACGACATGAGGCACCCGCCGACACCGTCCAGGTCGATCCCATGTCGGGCGGTCACGGGGTCCGGCGGCACCCTGCCGTAGACTCCTCGTGCCGACGGAGCCGGCGGCCGGCCGAGGTCGCACGCACGGGACGCCCACCGGATGCACGCGTCGCCACCCCGGAAGGAGCGCAGCGGTGCCCGAGTCGACCGGGACGAGCGGACAGACCCACCACCCCCACCACGGACCCGGGCCACTCGCCGCCATCGCCGTCGGCGGCGCGCTCGGTACGCTCGCCCGCTACGGGGTCGAACGGGCTGCCGTGCCCGCGCCGGCCGGATTCCCCTGGGCCACCTGGACCGTGAACGTCGTCGGGTCGTTCGTACTCGGCGCCGTGGTGACGCTGGTGGTCGAGCGGTGGCCGCGCGACCGGTACCTGCGGCCGCTCGTCGCCGTCGGATTCTGCGGAGGCTTCACCACCTTCTCCACCCTGGCCGTCGAGATCGACCAGCGGATCCAGCACGGCCACGGGGCCCTGGCGGCCGTGTACCTGGCGGTGACCCTCGTGGCCGGCCTGGGAGCCGCACTGGCGGGGATCTCCCTCGCACGCGGCCGGTTGCTGCCCGCCGCCGGTGCGCCGCTCCCGGATCCCGACCTCCTGGCGGGGGACGAGGACGAGGACCTGGACGGGGGAACGGGATGACCCTCGCCCTCCTGGTCCTGGCCGGCGCCGTCGGCGCCCTGCTCCGCTACGAGGTGGAGCTCGGCGTCCGGCGAACGCTGGGTCCCCGGTTCCCCTGGGGGACCCTGGTCATCAACGTCTCGGGCTCGTTCGTCCTCGGTCTCCTGGCCGGACTGGCCGCCCATGCCGGGGTGTCCACGTCGGTCGTGACGGTGGTGGGCACCGGGCTGCTCGGGGCCTACACGACCTTCTCCACCTTCAGCGTGGACACCGTGGGGCTCGTCGAGCACGGCCGGGTCCGGGCCGCGGCGGCCAACCTGGGCGCCAGCCTGGTGCTGGGCCTGGCCGCCGCCGGCGCCGGCCTGGCCATCGGGCACCTCCTCTGAGGTCCGACGGGCCGCCGACCTGCCCCGATGCCCGTGGCCCGCTCCGGCGCCACACGACGTTCACGGAATGATCACCGGGAGGTTCCCCCGGGGACGGCCGGTGTTCACCTCCGCTCCCTACCGTGGGGCGAGGAGGACGCGCCCGTGGCCCTGCAGCACCCCAGCACCGGACGTGAGCGCACCCAGGTGCTGGTGATCGAGGACGAGGAGTCCTACCGTCAGGCACTGGCCTCCGGACTCGGCACAGAGGGATTCGAGGTCGTGCTGGCCGCCGACGGCCCCGAGGGGCTACGCCGCTTCAGCGAGCAGGCTCCGGACATCGTGCTGCTCGACATGCTCCTGCCGGGCATGCACGGGATCGACGTGTGCCGTCGGATCCGCGCCGTCTCGTCGGTCCCCGTCCTGATGGTGAGCGCGGTCGACACCGAACTCGACGTGGTCCTCGGGCTCGAGCTGGGCGCGGCGGGGTACGTGACCAAGCCGTTCCGGCTGCGAGAGCTGGTCGCCCGCATGCACGCCATCCTCCGCCGGGTCCCGCCCCGCGACGGCGAGCCGCCCGACGGGGGGCCCGACGACCACGCGCCTCCCGTCGACGTGCCGTCCATCCCCGTGAGCGGTCCGGCGTTCGGTCCGGTCGCCGTGGACCACGTCCGACGCGAGGTGACGGTCGACGGGATCCCCACCCACCTGTCCCGAAGGGAGTTCGACCTGCTGGCCGCCCTGCTCTCCCCGGCGCGCCGGGTGCGCTCCCGCGACGAACTCATCGATCTGCTGTGGCCCGACACCTACCTGACGGACACCCGCACACTCGACACCCACGTGCACCGGCTGCGGGCCAAGCTCGAGCCCGACCCCACCGATCCCCGGTTCATCATCACCGTGCGGGGCGTCGGCTTCCGCATCGACCCGGACGGCGACGTGGGCGAACCCCCGATGCCGTCCGGCCAGGCCGAGGACCGGTCCGTGGGTGCCTGATCCACGTTGGCCGGACGGTCAGCCGAACCGGCCGTTCACGTAGTCGAGCGTCCTCGGGTCGGTGGGCTCGCTGAACAGCTGGGCGGTCGGGCCGTACTCGATCAGCTCGCCGGCCTTGTCCTCGCCCATGAGCAGGAACGCGCAGCGGTCCGAGACCCGCATGGCCTGCTGCATGTTGTGGGTCACGATGATGATCGTGACCCGGTCCTTCAGCTCGACGACCAGTTCCTCGATGCGCTTGGTGGCGATCGGGTCGAGGGCCGAGGTGGGCTCGTCCATGAGCAGGACCTCCGGCTCCACGGCCAGGGCGCGGGCGATGCACAGCCGCTGCTGCTCCCCTCCCGACAGGGTACTGGCATGGGCGCTCATCCGGTCCTTGACGCTGTCCCACAGGGCGGCGGCCACCAGCGCCGACTCGGCGGCCTCGTCGAGCAGGGCCTTCCTGCGGACCCCGTTGAACTTGAGGCCGGCCACCGCGTTCTCGTAGATCGACATGGTCGGAAACGGGTTCGGGCGCTGGAAGACCATCCCCACCCGGCTGCGCAGGAGCGTCGCGTCGGTGGACGGCGCGTAGACGTCGAGATCACCCAGCAGGACCGTGCCGGTGACGGCGGCCGTCCGCACCGTGTCGTGCATCCGGTTGAGCGCCCGCAGCAGTGTCGTCTTGCCCGAGCCCGACGGACCGATCAGGGCGGTCACCTCGCCGGCGTGCACGTCGAAGGTGACGTCGCGCACCGCGGTCCTCCCGCTGAAGGACACCGCCACGTCGGCCAGGGTCATCACCACGGCCCCGGTCTCGGGGGCGGGCGCTTCGGTCGACTGCACCCGCGCGTCCTCGGCCCCTGGCGTCACGGTCCCAGCATCGGTCATCGTCGTTCCTTCCGCAACCTGGCGGCCAGCAGACGGCTGCCGATGCTCAGTACCAGCACGACCACCACCAGCAGGAGTGCCGCCCCCCAGGCCAGCTGGACCTGGTCGGCGTAGGGCTGGCTGCTGCTGTTGTAGATCGTGGTCGGGAGCGCCGCCATCTGCTTGGTCGGATTCCACTGGAGGTACTGGTTGCCGCCGATGGTGAGGAGCAGGGGCGCCGTCTCACCGAGGCCGCGGGCCACGGCCAGCAGCACCCCGGTGATCACGCCCGGCAGCGCCGTGGGTACGACCACCCGGCGGGCGATGGTCGCCTTCCGGGCGCCCAGGGCCAGGGCCGCCTCGTTGAGCGAGGTCGGCACCCCCCGGAACGCCGACTCGCCGGCACGGACGATGACCGGCAGCATGATGAACCCGATGGCGAAGGCACCGGCGAACCCGCTGTAGCCGTAGTTCCGCACGATGGCGATGTAGCCGAAGATCCCGACGGTGATCGACGGGATCCCGGTCATGACGTCGGCGGTGAACCGGAGCGCGGCGGCCACCCGCCCCTCGGACTCGGCCAGGAAGAGCCCGACCAGGAGGCCGAGCGGCACGGTGACGACGATGGCGATGCCGGTGATGACCATCGTCCCCACGATGGCGTTCCACACGCCTCCCCCGGGGATGCCCTCGGGCACGGTCGAGTTGGTGAAGAAGTCGGCGTTCCACGCGGGAAGGCCCTTGGCCACCACATAGGCCACCACGGCGACCAACGGGACCACGGCGACCGCCAGGAACACCCAGCAGACACCCAGGGCGGCGGTCGACGCCAGCTAGCGCCGGCGCAG
>Ga0302279_10001854_pt1 | contig 29216 bp, 29 predicted proteins | sample III_Bog_N3_3_FD_194541 | JGI IMG/M metagenome (GOLD analysis project Ga0302279, IMG submission 194541) | Peat permafrost microbial communities from Stordalen Mire near Abisko, Sweden - III_Bog_N3_3 | ecosystem: Environmental > Terrestrial > Soil > Wetlands > Peat | place: Sweden: Abisko... | reverse complement strand
CTCGCGGTCACGATCGTCGCCGAAGAGTAGCGGCCGCCAAAGCCGCGTCCCGCAGGCTTTGCCATGGCCACCCGTATCGGAAGCCGCGCGCCGCTGAGCCAGGATGGCCTGCGGCTGCCGCCGCACTCGATCGAGGCGGAACAGTCGCTGCTCGGCGGCCTGATGCTAGATTCCTCGGCCTGGGACCAGGTTGCCGACCGCGTCGTGCCCGACGATTTCTACCGCCAGGACCATCGGCTGATCTTCGAGGCCGCCGCGGGTCTGATCAACCGCGGTCAGCCCTGCGATGCGGTGACGATCTCGACCCAGCTCGAGTCCCAGGGCGTCCTCGACCAGGTCGGCGGACTGTCCTACATCGGTTCGCTCGCGCGCGATACGCCGACCGCCGCCAACATCCGCGCCTATGCCGACATCGTCCGCGAGCGCTCGGTGCTACGCCAGCTGATCGCGGCCGGCAACATGATCGTCGGCAGCGCGCTGGAGACGGAAGGGCGCGAGGCGCGGGAAATCGTCGATGATGCGGAGCGCGCGGTGTTCGAGATCGCCGAGCGCGGTGCCCGCGGCAAGATCGGCTTCCAGCTGGTCAAGAACGTATTGCCGACCGTCGTCGACCGTATCGATGCGCTCTATAACTCGCAGGGCACGATGACCGGCATCTCCACCGGTTTCAAGGTCCTCGACGAGATGACTTCCGGGCTGCAGCCCGGCGACCTGATCATCGTCGCCGGCCGCCCCTCGATGGGCAAGACGACGCTGGCCGTGAACATGGCCGAGAATGCGGCTCTCGGCGCCGGCAAGTCGGCGGCGATCTTCTCAATGGAAATGTCCGCCGAGGCGCTCACCCTGCGCATGATCTCCTCGCTTGGGCGCATCAACCAGGGGCGGCTGCGTTCGGGCAAGCTGCAGGAGGAGGACTGGCCGCGGATCGACTCGGCGATGACGCAGCTGTCGAATGCCAAGCTCTATGTCGATGAGACGCCCGGGCTCACCCCGACCGAGATCCGCGCGCGCGCGCGCCGCCTGAAGCGCGAGCGTGGCGGCCTCGACCTGATCGTCGTCGACTACCTGCAGCTGATGCAGGTGACCGGCACCAAGGAGAACCGCGCGACCGAGATCTCGGAGATCTCGCGTTCGCTGAAGGCACTCGCGCGCGAGCTCAGCGTGCCGGTCATCGCGCTCTCGCAGCTGAACCGCGGCGTCGAACAGCGCACCGAGAAGAAGCCGGTCATGTCGGACCTGCGTGAGTCCGGCGCGCTCGAACAGGACGCCGACGTGATCCTGCTGATCTACCGCGAGGAACAGTACGACCCGAACACGACGCGCAAGGGCATCGCCGACATCATCATCGCCAAGCAGCGCAACGGTCCGACCGGCGAGGTCCAGCTGACCTTCCTCGGCGAGTACACCAAGTTCGAGAATTTCGTGCCGGATTCCTATGCGGAGGGCGTGTTCCGGGCGTAGGTGCCGTGCGTCAGTCCCAGCCGGCAAGCCGCGTCACGCCGTCATCCAGCGTGTAGTAATCCGACTTGTCGGCGACGAAGATGTGCTGCGCGATCCGCAGGCCGGTCGGTGCATCGAGGGTGCCGGCCATGATGCTGATCTCGTCGCTGCCCAGCCGGCGCCAGAAAAGATTGCCGCCGCAGACCTTGCAGAAGCCGCGCTCGGCTTCCTTCGACGAGCGGTACCAGGTGAGGCCGGTGTCATGCGCGAGGCTGACGGCAGCTGCGGGCGCACTGCTCGCGGCAACGAAGTGACCGCTCGTTTTCCGGCACTGCGAACAGTGACAGGCGACCACGTCGCGCAGCGGTCCCGCGACGCTGTAGCGGACGGCACCGCACAGGCAGCCCCCGTGATGTTCTTCGCTCATCGGTTACCCCCCCCCGGACACTGGCACGACGGACATTGCGTCGGCCGATGGTAACCCGCCACAATCCGCGGATGCATGCACAGGTGAACTGGCGATGATCCCGTTCGTCAGCGCGACGATCGACAGCGGCGCGCTGCGCCACAACCTGGCCGCGGTGCGTGCCCGTGCGCCGGGCGCCCGGGTCATGGCCGTCATCAAGGCCAACGCCTACGGACACGGGCTCGTGACCGTGGCGCGGGCGCTGGATGCCGCGGATTCCTTTGCGGTCGCGCGCGTCGACGAGGGCCTTGGGCTGCGCGCGGCCGGCATCACCAAGCCGGTCGTGCTGCTGGAAGGCGTGTTTGAGCCCGACCAGCTGGAGGCGGCGGCGGTGCACGGCTTCGAGCTGGTCGTGCACGTCGATGCGCAGCTGGAGTTGCTGCGGGCGGCGCCCGCGGGCGCGCAGTTCGTCACCTGGCTGAAACTGGACACCGGCATGAACCGGCTGGGATTCACCGCTGCGGCCTTCGCGGCAGCTCATTCGGCACTGTCGGCGCTGCCCTGCGTACGCCAGCCGGTGCGGCTCATGACGCATTTCGCGAATGCCGATACGCAGGATGAGCCGACGACGGCGCTGCAGCTGGAGCGCTTCCGCCGCTGCGTGGGTTCGCTGCCTGGCGAGCGCAGCCTCGCAAACTCGGCGGCGCTGCTGACGAACCCCTCGTCCCATGGCGACTGGGTGCGGCCCGGGCTGCTGCTGTATGGCGTGTCGCCGCTGCCCGGGTCACTGGGGTCGGAGCTGGGCCTGCAACCGGTCATGACGCTGCAGTCGCGGATCATCGCGCTGCGGGACGTGGCTGCAGGCGAGCGTGTCGGCTACGGGGGCCGATGGACAGCGCAGCGGCCGACGCGCCTCGCGATCGCCGCGGTGGGCTATGGTGACGGGTATCCGCGCAGCCTGCCGTCGGGCACCCCGGTGCTGGTCGGCGGCCAGGTCGCGCCGCTGGCGGGGCGCGTCTCGATGGACATGTTCGCCATCGATGTCACGGACCTCGGTGTCGCGCCGCAGCTGGGCACTCCGGTCGTGTTGTGGGGCGCCGGCCTGCCGGTGGAGCGCATCGCCGCGCTCGCCGGCACGATCCCCTATGAACTGCTGTGCGGGATCAGCCAGCGCGTCGCGGTAGCGAGTCGCTGATGGTGGCGCTTACCAGAGTGAACAGCGCTCGGCCTCAGGCCTGACCATCGGGTCCGCGGCCTTGCAGCTGAAGGCCTGCTCGAACTCCGGCATGTTGCTGAGCGGGCCGAGCACGCGGAAGCGGCCCGGCGGGTGCGGATCGGTGGCCACGGCCGTGCGGGCGGCTTCCGGGCGTACGAGCATGCCGCGCCACTGGGCTTCGGCCAGGAAGAACTGCTGCTCCGGGGTGTAGCCATCGACGGTGGGCTCCGGGCCCAGCGCCTCGCGGGATCGCTCGTAGGCCCGGTAGGCGAGATTGACCCCACCGAGGTCGCCGAGCGCCTCGCCGGTGACGAGCTTGCCCTGCAGGTGCAGTCCGGGCTCGACCAAATAGTTGTCGTACTGCGCGGTCGTGCAGGCAGTACGTGCCTGGAAATTCCGGTAATCATCCTCCGTCCACCAGTTCTTCAGGTTGCCGTCGGCGCCATACTTCGCGCCCTGGTCGTCCACGCCATGCGAGATCTCGTGGCCTATGCTGACGCCGACCGCACCATAGTTGATGGCATCCAGGCCCTGAGGATCGAAACCGGGGGGCTGCAGGTAGCCGGCCGGCACGACGATCTCGTTCATCTGTGGGTTGTAATAGGCATTCATCGTCGGCGGGGTCATGTCCCAGCGGCCGCGGTCGACCGGCTTGCCGATCTGCCCGAGGTCATCGCGAACGGCATAGCGGGCTGCACTGAGCGCGTCTTCAAGATACGTTGCCGGGTCCACCGTCACGCCGGCATAGTCCTTCCACCGGTCCGGGTAGCCGACCTTGATGTTGAGGGCATTGACCTTCTCGAGCGCCTTCGCCTTGGTAGCTGCACTCATCCAGTCGCGCGTCGCGATGGAGCCGCGCAGTTCATCGACGATATTGAGTGCCATGCGGCGCGCGCGCGCCTTCGCTTCCGGCGGCAGGTAACGGTCGACGTACTCGTGCCCGAGCGCCTCGCCTAGCATCGCGTCGGTGGCGATGACGCAGCGCTGCCAGCGCGGACGCTGTTCCTTTGTTCCGGTGAGCGCCGTACCGTAAAACGCGAAGCGCTCGGCCTCGAATGCGGGCGCGAGTCGTGCGGCCTCGCCGTTGAGCAGGTGCCAGCGCAGGTAGTGACGCCAGTCCTCGAGGGATGCCGAGCCGAGCAGCGCATTGAACGCCGCCAGCAGCTGCGGTTGCGGGACGTTCACGCGACCGGCGGATTTTACGCCCAGGATGTGGAATTCCTCGCTCCACGCGAAGTGCGGGGCGAGCTTGCGCAGCGCGCTGACGCTCATCGGGTGGTCCAGCAGCTGCGGATCGCGCATCTCGACGCGGCTGAGCCGCGCCTGCGCGAGCGCAGTCTCGATCTTCATGACGCCGGCAACGGCCCGGGCCGCGTCCTGCTCGCCGGCCCCGGCGAGGGAGAACAGGCGCTGCGCGTAAGCGACGTATTTTTCACGGACGTCGCGGAAACGCGGCTCACCGCGCAGGTAGTAGTCGCGGTCCGGCATGCCGAGCCCCTCGACCCCGACCTCCGCAATGATCTGCGTGGCATCGTGCAGGTCCTGTGTCGCGGACAGGGCCACGGGAGCTGCAAGACCGATTTCCTGCAGCCGGATGATCTGCAGGCCGAGGCTGTGTGCATCGTGCACGCGCTCGACGTCCTGCAGCCGTGACTGCAGCGGCCGCAGTCCCAGGGCGTCGAGGCGTGCTTCGTCCATGCAGGCGGCGTAGAAGCCGCCGGTCAACTGGACGGGCGAGCCCTGCGGCGCGGTTGCCGCTTTGCCGGCATCCTCCTCGGCAATGGCGCGCAGGCGCGCCCGCGTTTCATCCTGGGTGATCGTGCGGATGGCCCATACGGTCTGGATGTCGGGCATCGGATGGGTCGCTCGCCACTGGCCGTTGGCGTAAGCATCGAAGTCCGTGCAGGCGCTGACGCTACGGTCGACGTTCTGCACCGGGACACCCCGGACCTGGGCGTGCAGCAGAGCGGGAACCAGCAGCAGCGCGAAGAATGCGCGAGGCGATCCGGGCATGAGTTCAATTCCTGGACACGGGCTGCGGATTATCTGCCGCGCGCGCCCGGTACGGAAGCGCGGCGAGGATCTGCGGCGCCAGTGAAGCGTGCTCGCCGGCCCCTGACCCTCAGGGACCCGTTCCGCCGACGGATACTTTGCTCGCCACCGTGACGATCGCATTCGTATAGACCGTGCCACCGAGCTCGATCGCGGCGATCGTCAGCTGGTTGGTGGAGGGGTCGTAAAGGTCGCGCACATGGCCCGGCATGCCGCCGCCCCGGCTGACGATGCTCCCCACGGTGACGACGACGTCGTGGTACGCGGATCCGCCGACGACCTGTACCGACGGAATCTGCAGCTGGCCGCCACTGTAGAAATCGCCGCCCATGACGCCGGCGACGGCAACGAGCTTGTCCACCGCGAACACCACGTTGTAGTAGGTGGTCGATCCCACGGTGACGCTGGGCAGTGTCATCTGCCCGGTGGCGGGGTCGTAACTGACGCCGACGCCGGCCGGCGCATTGCCTGACGGTCCGCTGACGAGGTGGTCGAAGGTGACCATGACATTCGTATACCGGGTATTGCCGACGTTCACGACCGGTATCGTGACCTGGGCGCTGGAGAGCACCGCGGACGGACCCGGTGTGGCGTAGGGATTCGTGGCGCCCGTGGCATCGGTATAGGTGGCGCCCGGCGTGATGGGGTCGATATAGGTGAGGACGGTGGCGTTCGAGACTGAGGCCGTGCTGTCTTCGTAGAACGGCAGGTACGGGGGAGTGGTCGGGTAGCCGGCAAAGGTGCTCGCGGAGGCCGCCAGCGCCGTCGTGAGGCTGAAATACTGTCCATTCCCGATGGTGATGATGCCCGTCGTCGTATTGAATTCCTGGCCGTAACACGCATCTGACTGGTAGCCGAGGCCGGGAGACCCGTTGTACCCGGTTGTATTGATGGTGCCGGATCCGCCCTGCAGGTTGTAATAGAGCAGCACAAACAGGCTCGCGGAATTTCCGTCAACCGCATAGGTGCAGGCGCTGGTTTCCAGGGTGCCGCTGACCACGAGGGAGACCTGATATTGCAGCGTTCCGGTGCCGGTGGGCCCGCGCGCGAGGAACTGATCGCCCCAGTCGCTGTCCGCTTCGGAATTGTCCGCAATTAAGAACGGATTGGCGTATTGCGCGGCGTCGCCTGCGGCATTCGTGTAATCGTAAAAAGCCGGCGAGTTCGTCGCGGACGAACTGGCGGACCCCTGCACCTGCGCCGCCGCGGCGCTCGACTGCGCACCCCCCGAGTACCCCGTCGTGAACACGGCCTCGAAGCTGCCCCCTTCGTCCTCGATGGTGATGCTGCGCATCAGGGAGTACTCTCCCGTGTCGTTGTTGCTGCAGGGCTGGACGCCGCTGGCGGTCGGTCCGGTACCGCCCGTGGTCCCGGAACTGCAGTTGAAGTAGGCCGGGTTCAGCGCGGCTGCCTTGCCCGCGAGCATCAGTGCAAACAGGCCCGCGACCAGTGTCGTTCTTATCGGCTTCATTGGACACCCCCCCCAATCCGCCGGATCCGGTGTTGAGCCGACATTAAGCCATTCCCAGGCGGAAGTCACATGGCCGGCCGCGGCGCCGCTGCGGTCAGGGGCGGGCGGCCGCCAGAATCTGCCGCGCCAGCGCCGCATAGTCGCCATCGAAATGATGGCCACCCCTGACGCCGACGAGGGTGAAGCGGCGCGGGTCGAGCGACGGACACAGCGAATCGCTTTCATCGGTGCCGTAGATGCAGACGACCGGCATGCCGCCGATGCGGTTCATCTCGGGGAGCGTCGCTGGGCCGGCGTTGTCGTCGCCGAGCCAGTTGCTCAGGTGAAACTCGAACAGCGCATGCGGCGAGAGGCCGAGCACCGCCATCAGCACGACATGGGCACGGGACGCAGCGCTCATCCGGTTGACGGCGAAGGGCAGTACGTCGGCCCCCTGTGAGTAGCCGATCAGCAGGACTCTCGGCCGCTGCCAGGCCGTCGTGTAAAACCCGACCAGCCGGTCGAGATCGGCGGCGACGCCCTGCGGGGTGCGGGGCGTCCAGAAATACCGCAGCGAATCGACTCCGACGACCGCGATGCCGTCCGCCGCGAGCGCCGCGGCGACTTCCTTGTCGAGACCGGCCCAGCCCCCGTCGCCCGACAACAGGATGGCCAGGGTGTCGGAGGCGTGCGCGCCGGGCGTCGGGGCAATCTCGACGAGCGGCAGGTCCCGCAGCGAGGCAGGCGGTGCGGCGCCCGGCGCGGGACGGGCGGTTGCGGCTAACTGGTCGAAGGCGGTGGTCCAGGCAGTATCCGGTACTGACGCGACGGCCTGCCAGGGCGCAGGCGGATCCTTGCCGCTGGCCGCGCACAGGGGTTTGGTCAGCCCCCGGTCCGGACGCATGCCGACGCCCATCCCGCCGCTGAACGTGCCGCGCGGCGCCTGGACGAGCGTGTCGTGAGCGAGCGTCGCGCCCGCGTCGATTCCCGCCACCATGGGCGGCAGGTAGCCTGGCAAATGCCGGTAGGCCTGGACGAAATGGCTGAGATTCTCGAGGTCACCGTCAGGGTAGAGACACTGGCCGCCGTCGCCGTTCAGCGCCTGTTCGAACTGCGCGAGGTCGATGCCGATCACCAGTGCGCCGCGCCCGGCAAGCTGCGCCGCACGGCCAGTCGCCGCCGCCGTCCAGCCATCGTCGCCCGACAGCAACAGGACGACGGCGAGGGGTGCCGCGGGATCGGTCGGGGAGGCGGGCGCCACCAGCACCACGCGCTGGAAGCGGCCATGACTGATCTGTTCAACCGGCGGGACGGCCGGCGGGGAGGCGCCGCCGCAGGCGCCGAGCAGCAAGGCCGCACACCCGGCAGCAATCGCCCCCAGGTGACGCAGCGCGGCCGTCGCTCAGCTCTCGAAGAAGCCCATTTTGACGCCGGCCAGCTGCACGACGTCGTTGTCGTTGAGGCGGCGCGCCTGCGGTCCGATCGGTACGCCATTGACCAGCGGGTAGTCGTTTTCCTTGCCGCTGTCCACATGCACGATGTAATAGCCTTCCGATCGACGCGTGATCGCCGCAACCTGCACGCCGGGTCGGCCCAGCGTCGTCAGTGCCTTGGTCAGCTCGAGTTCGCGGCCGGCAAATGCGCCGGACAGCACCTGCAGCTTGGCTTTTTGCAGTGCCACCGGCTGTATCGCCGGCGGGATTTCGGTCGGGCCGTTGGTGGACGACGGCGCGCGCCTCGCAGCCACCGACCGCGCGGCCTGGTCGACGGCCTGGCCGACACGGCGAATGCGATCCTCGCCCTGGCTGCTGGAGTTGATCACCATCGTCTTTTCGAACTCTTCCTGCGAATTGTCGCTCGCCTGGTTGTCGACGAAGCGCAGCTGGTGGTGTCCGACGGTGATGACATCGCCATGTTGCATCGCATGTTTCTTGATCAGCTTGCCGTTGACGTAGGTGCCGTTGGTGCTGTTCAGGTCCTCGAGGAACGAGTCGTTCAGGATGTTGATGATCAGCGAGTGATGACCGCTGACCGACGGATTGTCGATGCGAATGTCATTGTCAGGGAGGCGCCCGATCGTGTAACGCTCCTTGTTCATGTTGTATTCGGCTAGGACTTGTCCGTCCAGGCTCAGCATCAGGCGTGCCATTGAGACTCCATAGGGTCCGCTTACCCAAACCATCCCAAGATTCTGTCAAATATACTTCGACGCGCCGGAAAAGGCTCCACTATGTGGGCCATGACCACTGAAATGTTATCCCGACCGCCATTATCGTTCGAAAGCTGGATCAGCTGCTTAGCAACAGTATCAAGATTAGCACTAAAGGTGCTGATTGTTAAATGAATATCCTCGTCCTCGATCATATCGGACAGGCCATCCGAACATAGGACGTAGTAGTCACTTTTCTGCACCGGCTGCTCGCTGATCTCGACCTCGACGTTCTGTTCCACGCCCAGGGCGCGGGTAACATAATTCTTGTTGGTCGCGCGCTGCGCCTCCTCCTGGGAGTAGAAACCGCGGTCGACGAGCTCCTGCAGCAGCGAATGGTCCAGCGTCAGCTGCTCAAAACGGTTGTCACGCAGCCGGTACAGCCGCGAGTCCCCGACATGGGCCATCGAGATCCGGTTGTCGTAGAACATGCAGGCAACCACGGTCGTGCCCATCCCCTCGCACTGCGGCTGGGTCTTGGACGTGTGGTAGATGATCTTGTTGGCCCGGTGAATGGCGTCGCGCAGGATGATCCCCGGCCGCGACAGCCCGGTAGCCGGGTCCGGGATGCTCAGGTCTTCACGCGAGACCGCATCGCGCACCAGGTTGGTGATGGTCTTGACCGCGATGCCGCTCGCCACCTCGCCGGCGTTGTAGCCGCCCATGCCGTCGGCCAGTACGAACAGGCCGATGTCCCGTTCCGCGCCGATCATGTCTTCGTTGTGGTCGCGGACCTTGCCCGTATCCGTCAGTGCGACACTCGCTATCTTGCCCTGCAGGGTCATCGGATGTTGCTCTTATTCATACGGTGGCAGCAGCCAGTTCCTTCCGACAATCCTCAAGCGCTGCAGCCATCTGTGCGCCGGTCTCGAATCTTGCGGCCGCATCCTTGGCAAGTGCACGGTCAATCACGGCGCCCACGCAGGCGGGCAGGTCCGGCCTGATCGCGCGCAGGGGCGGGTGCGGCGATTCGGCGATCTGTTGCATCAAGCCCGTCATGGAATCGGCCTGGAAGGGCAGTTGACCGGTCAGCAGCTGAAACAGGCTAACACCGAGGGAAAACAAGTCCGAGCGCCCAGTCACAGTTTGTCCCTCGAGCTGTTCGGGTGACATGAAGGACGGCGTACCGAGCACGATGCCGGTGCGCGTGTTGCCGAGCCCGGTGATGCGCGCAATGCCGAAGTCCATGATCTTCAGGATGTCGCTCCCCGGCTCGTACATCAGGTTCGCGGGCTTGATATCGCGGTGCACGATCTGTTGCTTGTGAGCGAAGCCCAGGGCTGCGGCAGTGCGGCCGGCGAGGTCGACGACCTTCAGCGGATCGAGCAGGCGTGCCGAGGCGGTGTAGTCGCTGAGGTGACGCCCCTGCAGGTATTCCATCGCGATATAGGCCAGTCCGCGTTCCTCGCCGACGTCGTAGATGGTCACGATGTTGGGGTGGTTCAGCCGACCGGCGGTTTCGGCTTCACGGAAGAAGCGCATGCGTGCCTCGGCGAGTTCCGCCTCACTGCATTCGCTGTTCAGCGGGATCACCTTGACGGCGACCTTGCGGTTGATCGCCGAGTCGCGGCCGAGGTACACGATGCCCATGGCGCCACGGCCGATTTCACGCTGCAGCTCATAGCGTCCGAGGCGCTCGACTTCCGGCTTCTGCTGCGCTGCCTGGGTACGCAGCGGCGGCAGTGCCGTCTGCGGCATGGTCTCCCCGGCAAAACCGGCCGCCGCGGGCTCCGCGGGCGCCGCAGCCGTGACAGGTGCGGCTTCCGGCGCGGGCTGCGGGGAGCGATGTTCGGCGTCCAGCAGCCGTGCCAGGCGGACCGCGGCATCCCGGTAGCTGTGGTCGGTCCGGGCCAGATGGCGGAATACGGCGGTGGCCTGGATCATCCGGCCGCGTTTCTCGAGCTGATCGGCCAGGGCATACAGGTCCCTGAGCACCTCGTCGTTCGGGCGGCGGGCCTTCAGTTCCGCGAACCGTTGTTCAAAATTATCGAGCAGCCGCGCGGTCTCGATGCCGGCGGGCTTCTGCGCCTGCGCGGTCGGCAGCGTGTTCTGACCGGAGCGCTGGCGCAGCCACATGAAGCCTAAGCCGATCCCGGCCAGCCCCAGCATGAAGATTACGAACCCTATGTTGCCCATGCGCTCGACATAATCTCTTGACCAAAGAGCCGAGTATAGGGGATCGGGACACCCGTCCTGCAATGCTAAGCTCACAAAACTTTGCAGAGGATCACGATGGCGAAGCCCAAAGAAGTCTTTATTTGTCAGAACTGTGGAACGGCTTCGCCGAAATGGCAGGGGCAATGTCCGGGCTGCGGAGAGTGGAATACCCTGGTTGCCGAGGTGCAGGGGGGAGGGCCCGGCCCGCGCAAGGGGCCCGCCGCGCGCCAGCGGGACGTCGCAACGTCGACCCTGGCCGCCGAGGCGCTCACCGAGCAGCCCCGCTGGCCCAGCGGTTCGCAGGAACTGGACCGGGTACTCGGCGGGGGGCTGGTCCCGGGGTCGGTGACTCTGCTCGGCGGCGACCCGGGCATCGGCAAGTCGACGCTGATGCTGCAGGCGGCTGCCGCACTGCAGCCGGACGGGGCCGTGCTGTACGCGACGGGCGAGGAATCGCTGCAACAGGTTGCGCTGCGCGCCCGCCGTCTGGGACTGTCCGCGGCGGCAGCCCGGCTGGTCGCCGAGACCTGCGTCGAGGACATCGTCGCGGCGGCGAGCGCCACCGGCGCGCGCGTGCTGATTGTCGACTCGATCCAGACGATGTACTCGCGCGAGCTCGAGGCAGCCCCGGGTGCCGTCTCGCAGCTGCGCGAATGCACGGCGACGCTGGTGCGCTTCGCGAAATCCACCGGCACCGCGGTGCTGCTGGTCGGGCACGTGACCAAGGAGGGCCAGATCGCGGGCCCCCGCGTCCTCGAGCACATGGTCGATACGGTGCTGTATTTCGAAAGCGATACCGGCAGCCGCTTCCGGGTGCTGCGCTCGGTCAAGAACCGCTTCGGCGCTGCCAACGAGATCGGCGTCTTCGCGATGGCCGAAGGGGGCCTGCGGGAGGTGACGAACCCCTCGGCGATCTTCCTCTCGCGCCACGCGACGCCCGTGCCCGGCAGCGTGATCACCGTGATGCGCGAGGGCACGCGCTCGCTGCTGATCGAGGTACAGGTGCTCGCCGACGCAAGCCTCGGCGGGAATCCGCGGCGCGTCGCGGTCGGCATCGACGGCAACCGCCTCAGCATGCTGCTCGCAGTGGCGCATCGTCATGGCGGCCTGGCGCTGCACGGCCAGGATGTGTTTGCAAACGTCGTCGGCGGCGTGCGCCTCGCGGAGACCGCCGGGGACCTCGCGATCGTGCTCGCAGCCCGGTCGAGCCTGCGCGATGCGCCGGTGCCGCATTCGCTGGTCGCGTTCGGCGAGCTGGGCCTCGCCGGCGAGATCCGCCCGGTGCCCTTCGGCGAGGAGCGTCTGCGCGAGGCGGCGAAGCACGGCTTCACCGAGGCGCTGGTGCCCGAGGCCAACGTGCCGCGCCGGCCACCGTCCGGCATGAGCGTGCGCGGCGTGACTCACCTCGGCCAGGCGCTGGAGATCTAGGCCGGCCGCTGGAGCTCTTAGGGGCGCGCCGGCGCTTCCGCGGCCTGCGGCTGCGGCGGCCGGATGCGCACGGTGCGGATCGTGTTGTCGGCGGTCTGCAGGACCTCGATCGTGTAGCCGGCGATCTTCAGCGTCGTACCGATGTCGGGTATGGTCTCGAGGAACTCGACGATCAGGCCGTTCAGCGTCTTCGGCCCTTCCGTCGGCAGGCTCCACCGCATCGAGCGGTTCAGCGCGCGGATCGTCGCCGAGGCATTGACGACGAAACAGCCGTCCTCCTCCGCGTGCACGTCGCGATGCATCATCGTCGCCGGGTCCGTCGTGAATTCGCCGACGATCTCCTCGAGGATGTCCTCCAGCGTGACCAGCCCCTGGATGTCGCCGTACTCGTCGACGACGAACGCGAGGCGCCGCTTGCTGCGCTGGAAGTTCAGCAGCTGCGTGTTCAGCGTCGTGCCCGACGGCACGTAGTACGGCTCGCGTTCGCGCGCGACCTGGACCAGCAGCGCGCGGTCGAGCCGGCCGCGGGCAAGCTCGTGCACGACGCTCTTCATGTGCAGCACGCCGATCAGCCGGTCGATTTCTCCCTCGTAAACCGGCAGCCGTGTGTGCTGGCTCTGGCGCAGCTGGTCGAGGATCTGGTCCCAGTCGTCGTCGCTGTCGATGCCCATGATCTCGGTCCGCGGCACCATGATGTCCTCGACGGTGGCTTTTTCGAGGTCGAGGATGCTGACCAGCATCTGCTGGCGGCGCTGCGGGATCATCGCCCCGGCCTCCGCCACGACGGTGCGCAGCTCCTCGGCGCTGAGCGCATTCGAGGCCTTCGACCGCGGCGCGCCGAGCAGCTGCAGCGTGCCGTTGGCCAGCAGGTTGGTCGCCCAGACGAACGGGTAGAGAATCCGCAGCAGCGGCGTGTAGATGTACGCCGCCGGCAGCGCCAAAGCCTCCGGATGCAGTGCCGCGAAGGTCTTCGGCGCAACCTCGCAGAAGATCAGCAGGACGAAGGTCAGTGCGACGACGCTGACGGCCACGAGTACGTCGCCGCCGATGCGGAAGGTGATTATGCCGACGAGTGTCGGGGTCAGGACGTTGACCACGGTCGAGAGCAGCAGGATCAGTCCGATCAGCCGGTCGGGTTGCGCGAGCAGTGCCTCGGCGAGCCGCGCGCCGCGGTGTCCCTTGAGTGCGCGGTGACGCAGCCGGTAGCGGTTGACGCTCATCAGCGCAGTCTCGCTGCCGGCAAAGAACGCGGCGAGGATCAGCAGCCCGAGCAGCGTCGCGATCAGCAGGCCGAGTGACGGTCGCGGCATCGCGGCTGCGGTCAGCCCCAGTGGCGGCCGAAAATGTATTCCAGCACGTATTTGGTGCCGAAATACGCGAGCAGTAGGATCAGGAAGCCGAGCAGCGTCCAGTTCACCGCGGTGCGGCCCCGCCAGCCGTAGCGGACGCGGCCGACGAGCAGGACGAGGAACACCGCCCAGGCCGCGAGCGACAGCACGGTCTTGTGGATCAGGTGCTGCGCGAACAGGTTGGTGACGAATACGAAGCCGGTGAACAGCGCCAGCGTCAGCAGGATGAAGCCGGTGCCGATCAGGCGGAACATCAGCCGCTCCAGCGCGTCGAGCGGCGGCAACAGCCGCGGCAGCTCGTTGATGCGCCGGCTGCGCAGCCGGTTGTCGAGGATCACGCACAGGATCGCCGTCACCGCCGCAGCGAACAGTATCGCGGCCGCCCCCATCGACAGCAGGATGTGCGCGGTCAGCTCCCAGCCCGGCGCGCTCGCCTCGGCGTAGCGGTGCGCGGTGCTGGTCGCCATCGAGCCGAGGCCTGCACAGCCGAGCAGGATCGCGCCGAGCAGGCGGTTCTGCCGCTCGAGCGAGATCAGCAGCGCGAGGACCGCGAGCGTCCAGGCGAGCAGGCTGATGGCCTCCAGCAGGCCGATCGAGAAGGGTCCCGCCGAGCGCATCATCCGCACGATCGCATCGCTGTGGGCGAAAACGGCCGCCAGCGCCAGCGCCGCGGCGATGGGCTCCAGCCGCCGGTTGGCGGCGCTCTGCAGCGTGACCCAGGCGGCGACGGCGTAGATGGCAAATAGGATGAGGGCGAGGATCACGGCTGGCTCAAATCATGACACAAGGACTATCGGCGTCCTAGCTGGATATAATAGACGAACCATGTTTGACCAATTGACCGAAAGACTGTCGGGTGCCCTGAAGGGCTTGAGCGGACGCGGCCACATCAGCGAGGACAACATCGCCGACACGGTGCGCCAGGTGCGCCTTGCACTGCTGGAGGCCGATGTCGCGCTCCCGGTGGTCAAGGCCTTCACCGATGCCGTGCGTGCCCGCGCCGTCGGCGTGGAAGTTGCCAAGAGCCTGACTCCGGGCCAGGCGTTCATCAAGGTGGTGCACGAGGAACTGGTGCGGCTGATGGCCCTCGACGGGCCTGAACCTGCGTGCACAGCGCCCCGTGGTCGTGATGCTGGCGGGCCTGCAGGGCGCCGGCAAGACCACCAGCGCGGGCAAGCTCGCGCGCTGGCTGATCGAGAAACAGCGCCTGAAGGTGTTGCTGGTCAGCACCGATGTCTACCGTCCGGCCGCGATCCTGCAGCTGCAGACGCTCGCCGCCCAGGTCGGCGCCGGGTTCTCCGCGGCGGATGCCGGCGAATCCCCGGTCGTCATTGCGCGCCGTGCGCTCGCCGAGGCGACGCTGCAGGCGTACGACGTGCTGCTGCTCGATACGGCCGGCCGTCTGCACGTCGATGCCGAGATGATGGCCGAGGTGCAGCAGCTCGAGCGCGAGGTCGGTCCGCACGAGCGGCTGTTCGTCGTCGACAGCATGGCCGGCCAGGACGCGGTCAACGCCGCTCAGGCCTTCAACGAGGCGCTGCAGCTGACCGGCGTCATTCTCACCAAGGCCGACGGCGATGCGCGCGGCGGCGCCGCATTGTCGGTACGCCAGGTCACCGGCAAGCCGATCCTGTTCATCGGCACCGGCGAGAAGAGCGATGCGCTGGAGCTGTTCCAGCCCGAACGGGTGGCCTCGCGGATCCTCGGCATGGGCGACGTGCTGGCGCTGGTCGAGCAGGTCCAGGCGCAGGTCGACACTGAAAAGGCCGAAAAGCTTGCGAAGAAGCTCGGGTCGGGCAAGTCCTTCGACCTTGCGGACCTGCGCGACCAGCTCGCCCAGATCCAGCGCATGGGCGGCATGTCGGCGCTGCTCGACAAGCTCCCGGCGCAGATGCAGGCCAATGCGGCCAAGGCCGCGGGAGCCGTCAACGAAAAAGCCATCCGGCGGCAGATCGGCATCATCGACTCGATGACCCCGCGCGAACGACGCCGTCCGGAGCTGATCGACGGCTCGCGCAAGCGGCGCATCGCGCAAGGTTCCGGCGTGCAGCTGCCTGAGGTCAACCGGCTGCTGAAACAGTTCGACCAGATGCAGAAAACCATGAAAAAAATGGCCAGGGGCGGCATGATGAAGAACATGATGCGGGGCCTCGCGGGGCGCATGCCCGGCGGATTCGGTCCCCAATAGGCTTTGTTTGCCTAAACCCTTGCTCTTAAAGGGCATTTCTAATTACAATTGTGGGCTAGGCTCCCTTAAGGTGTAACTCGCATGGTGACGATTCGTTTGACCCGACGCGGCGGCAAGAAGACGCCCTTCTATCACGTGGTGGTGACCGACAGCCGCAAGCGGCAGGGCGGCACCAGCCTGGAGAGCGTCGGCCTGTTCAATCCGGTCGCCCGTGGCCAGGACATCAAGCTGCGCCTCGATGTCGCGCGCATTGAACACTGGCTCGGCCAGGGTGCGCACATGTCGGATCGCGTCAAGCAGCTGTTGACGACGTTCCGCAAACAGGCGGCCTGAGCGGGCTAGGACGGCAGCCGGTGAGCGACGCGGCACCGCTCATCGAACTCGGGGTTGTCGGCGCGCCGTTCGGAGTGCGGGGCTGGATCAAGGTCCGCTCCTACACCAGTCCCCCTGAACGACTGTTCGACCACCGCCTGCTGCAGCTGCGACTCCCCGCAGGGGTGCAGTCCTTCCGGCTGGAGTCGACCGGGCGCAGCGGCGGGCAACTGACCGCGAAGTTCGTCGGCGTCACGGATCGCGACCAGGCGCAGGCCTTGCGCGGCGTTGCGATCTGCGTGCCGCGCAGCGAGCTGCCGCGGCGCGATGACAAGGATTACTACCGCGCCGACCTGATCGGCTGCGAGGTCCTTAACCTCGCCGGACAGCGGTTGGGAGTCGTCCAGTACTTTCTGGAGACCCCGGCCCAGGTCCTGATGGTCGTGCGCGGGGAGAGCGAATACTGGGTGCCGGCAGTGCCGCAGCATCTGCGGCGCGTCGATCTCGGCGCGCGGCAGGTGACTGTGGACTGGACGGACGTGGCGGGCTAGGGCCGATGCGGTTTGCGGTCGTGACGCTGTTCCCGGGGATGATCCGCGAGGCACTCGCCCACGGCGTCGTGGGGCGGGCGGTCGCAGGCGGCGTGCTCGGTGTCGAGACCTTCGATCCGCGGGTCTTTACGACCGATGTGCATCGCAGCGTCGATGACCGGCCCTATGGCGGGGGCCCCGGCATGGTGCTGAAGGTGCAGCCGGTCAGGGATGCGCTGCGTGCGGCAGCGGCCGCGATGCCGGCCGGAAGCCGGCGCGTGTACCTGTCGGCCGCGGGGCGTCGCTTCGACCAGGCGCTGGCGCGCGAGGCGGTACAATGGCCGGGACTGATCCTGCTGGCCGGGCGCTACGAAGGGGTCGACGAGCGGGTCATCGACGCCGACATCGACGCCGAGTGGTCGATCGGCGATTATGTCCTGTCGGGCGGCGAGTTGCCGGCGCTGGTGGTGATCGATGCGCTGGCAAGGTTGCTGCCGGGCACGCTGGGCAGCGCCGAGTCGGCGGAAGCGGAATCGTTTAGTGACGGGCTGCTCGATTGGCCTCATTATACGCGGCCGGCGGTCCTGGACGGACAGGCGGTGCCCGAGGTGCTCGCGGGCGGCGACCATGCCGCCATAGCCCGCTGGCGGCTGCGCGAGGCGCTGGGGCGTACCTGGCTGCATCGCCCGGGGCTGCTCGAGGGACGGCCCCTGAGCGCGGTCGAGAAGGGTTTGCTGGAAGAATTTAAGGCCTTGCGCGCCGCTGTTGGAACGCCGGGCGATGATGACAAAAGCTGAGGTTTAAAATCATGAACAAGATCATTCAGGCACTCAATGGCGAGCGCGCCACGCGGCAGCTCCCCGAATTCTCACCTGGCGACACGGTCATCGTGCAGGTCAAGGTGGTTGAGGGCGACCGCGAGCGCGTCCAGGCCTATGAGGGCGTCGTGATCGCAAAGAAGAATCGCGGCCTGAACTCCTCGTTCACGGTGCGCAAGATCTCGCACGGCGAGGGCGTCGAGCGCGTCTTCCAGACGCACAGCCCGTCGATCAGCGAAGTCAGCGTCAAGCGCCGCGGCGCAGTGCGCCGCGCCAAGCTCTACTACCTGCGTGACCTGTCCGGCAAGGCGGCGCGCATCGAAGAGAAGATCTGAGCCCGGATCTCACGTCAGGGACGGCGCTGGCGCCCCGCGGCGCCTGAGTGCGCGTAATGTCCGCGCTGCGCTCCCTGTTCTCGCTGGCCCTGCGGATCCTCGACGGGATCCGCAAGGCCCTGCATCTTGCGCTGCTGCTGCTGATCTTCGGCTTCCTGCTGGCGGCGCTGCATACCTCGCTGCCGGTGGTGCCGCACTCGGCAGCCCTTGTGATCGCACCCGAAGGCGAGCTGGTCGAGCAGCTGGCCAGCGACCCGGTGCAGCGCGCGATCGGCGAGGCTTCCGGGGGGCATGCGCCCGAGACCCTGCTGAAGGACGTCCTCGACGCGATCGCGGCCGCGCGGAACGATGCGCGGATCAAGCTGATCGTGCTGGATGTCGAGGAGCTCGCGCCCTCGGGCCTGTCCAAGCTGCAGGAAGTCGGCGAGGCACTGCGCGATTTCCGTGCCGGCGGCAAGCGCGTCGTCGTCGCCGCCAATGCCATGGACCAGACCCGCTACTACCTTGCAGCCCAGGCCGGCGAGGTCTACCTCGACCCGCTGGGCTCCGTGCTGATCGACGGGTTCAGCTATTACCGGATGTTCTTCAAGGACGCCGTCGACAAGCTGGGCGTCGAGGTCAACGTGTTCCGCGCCGGCACCTTCAAGAGCTACACCGACCAGTACTCGCGCAGCGACATGGCGCCGAGCGAGCGCGAGGAGGCGACGGCCTGGCTCGCGGCACTGTGGGGCGCCTACCAGCGCGACGTCACGCGCGCCCGCTCGCTGCCGCCGACTGCGCTGGACGACTACATCGCCCAGTCACCGGGTGCGCTCGAGTCGCTGCAGGGCGATGGCGCGAGGCTTGCACTGCAGCGCGGCCTGGTCACGGCGCTGAAGTCGCGCCGCCAGGTGGGCGACGAGCTGAAGGGTCTTGTCGGCGAGGATGGCGAGAGCCACTCGTTCAACCAGATCGCGATGGGTCCCTACCTCGCAGCCGTGCGTTCCAGGCACGTCCTTGCGGCGAAGGCCGATGCGCGCATCGGCGTCGTGGTCGCCTCGGGCGAGATCCTCGGCGGCCGCCAGCCGCCGGGCACGATCGGCGGCGACAGTACCTCCGATATGCTGCGCGAGGCGCGCTACGACAACACGGTCAGGGCCGTCGTGCTGCGCGTCGACAGTCCCGGCGGCAGCATGTTTGCCTCCGAGCAGATCCTCAGAGAGGTCCAGGCGCTGCGCAAGGCGGGCAAGCCGGTCGTCGTTTCGATGAGCAGCTACGCGGCCTCGGGCGGTTACTACATCGCCGCTGCGGCGAATGAGATTTTCGCCAGCCCGACGACGCTGACCGGCTCGATCGGGGTGTTCGCGACTCTGCCGACATTCGAGCGCACGCTCGAGAAGCTCGGCGTGCGGGTGGACGGCATCGCGACGAGTCCGCTCGCCGGCGAGCTGCGCCTCGACCGCGCGCTGACGCCCGAGGCGAAGAAGATGCTGCAATCGGGCGTCGATCATGCCTATGCGCAGTTCCTCGCGCGTGTCGCCGAGGGCCGCAGGAAGAGTGTCGACGACATCGACCGGGTCGCGCAGGGTCGCGTCTGGGCGGGCGTGGATGCGCAGCGCATCGGCCTGGTCGATCACCTCGGCGGCATGCACGATGCGATCGCCGCCGCAGCGAAGCTCGCCGACCTCGGGCCCGATGCGCCGGTGGACTACCTCGAGCCGGAGATGACATTGCGCGAACAGCTGATGATGCAGCTGCAGACGCAGGCGCTCGGATTTGCAGCGCGCTCAGGCCTGTTGCCGCAGCCCTCGCCGCTGGCAGCGGTGCTGGATCCGGTTCTGGCCGGGGCGCGCGAAGTGGCGCGTCTCGCCGACCCGAACGGCCTGTACGCCTTCTGTTGGTGCCGTCAGGCACCCGCCCAGTCGAGGATGACCTTGCCGGACTTGCCGGAGTTCATGATCTCGAACCCGTCGCGGTAGTCCCTGATGTCGAGCCGGTGCGTGATGATCGGCCGCACGTCGAGGCCGCTCTGCAGCATGCTCGCCATCTTGTACCAGGTCTCGAACATTTCGCGGCCGTAGATACCCTTGATGACGAGTCCCTTGAAGATGACCTGGTTCCAGTCGATCGCGGTCTCCCCGGGCGGTATGCCGAGCATCGAGATGCTGCCGCCGTGGTTCATCGTGCGCAGCATGTCGTGCAGCGCGGACGCGTTGCCCGACATCTCGAAGCCGACGTCGAAGCCTTCCTCCATGCCGAGCTCACGCATCGCGCCGTCCAGCGACTCGCGGCTGACGTTGATCGTGCGCGAGGCGCCCATCTTCGCGGCGAGCTCGAGCCGGTAGTCGTTGACGTCGGTGACGACGATGTGGCGTGCGCCGCAGTGGCGCGCGATCGCGACCGCCATGATGCCGATGGGGCCCGCTCCCGCGATCAGCACATCCTCGCCAACCACGTTGAACGCGAGCGCGGTATGCGTCGCATTGCCGAGCGGATCGAGAATCGAGGCAACCTCATCGTCGATCGCCGCCGGCAGGCGGAACACGTTCGACGCCGGGATCGCGAGGTACTCGGCGAATGCGCCGGCGCGGTTGACGCCGACTCCCTGGGTGTTGCGGCACAGGTGCCGGCGCCCGGCGCGGCAGTTGCGGCAGTGGCCACAGGTGATGTGCCCCTCGCCCGAAACGCGGTCGCCGATGCCGATTCCCCGCACCTCGCTGCCGATCTCGACGATCTCGCCGGAGTACTCGTGCCCCACCGCCATCGGCACCGGGATCGTCTTCTGGGCCCAGGCGTCCCAGTTGTAGATGTGCATGTCGGTGCCGCAGATCGCCGTGCGGTGCACCTTGATCAGCACGTCGTTATGGCCGACGCCCGGTTCCGCGATGTCCTGCAGCCAGATGCCTTTTTCCGCGCGCGCCTTGACGAGAGCTTTCATGGGGTTTCCTTCGGGGGGACTGGCGGGATGATGCCGAGTTCGCGGCCGCAGCGGGCGAATGCGTCGATGACGGTATCCAGCTGCCGGATGGAATGCGCTGCATTCATCTGCGTGCGGATCCTTGCCTTGCCCTGCGGTACGACCGGATAGCTGAAGGCGACGACATACACGCCCTCGGCGAGCATGCGTTCGGCGAGCCTGACGCTGAGCGGCGCATCGCCGAGCATGATCGGTACGATCGGGTGCTCGCCCGGCAGCAGCGTGAAGCCGAGTTCCTGCATCCGGGCGCGGAAGTGCCGGGCGTTCGCGTGCACGCGCGCGCGCAGGTCGCCGGATGCGGCCAGCAGGTCGAGCACCCGCAGCGTGCCGGCCGCGACCACCGGGGGGATACTGTTGGAGAACAGGTAGGGGCGCGAACGCTGGCGCAGCCAGCCGACGATCTCGCGGCGTGCCGCGACGTAACCGCCGCTGGCCCCGCCGAGCGCCTTGCCGAAGGTTCCGGTCAGGATGTCGATCCGGCCCACGACGCCGCAGTGGGCGTGGGTGCCGCGCCCTCCCTCGCCGATGAAGCCGGTCGCATGCGAGTCGTCGACCATGACCAGGGCACGGTAGCGATCGGCCAGTTCGCAGATGTCCGCGAGCCGCGCGATCGAGCCGTCCATCGAGAATACCCCGTCGGTGGCGATCAGCCGCACGCGCGCGCCCTGCGATTCCTGCAGGCGCAGTTCGAGTTCCCGCATGTCGTTGTTCGCATAGCGCAGGCGCTGTGCCCTGCACAGGCGGATACCGTCGATGATCGAGGCATGGTTCAGCGCGTCGCTGATGACGGCGTCTTCCTCGCCGAGCAGCGTCTCGAACAGGCCGCCGTTGGCATCGAAGCAGGACGAGTACAGGATCGCATCGTCGGTGCCCAGGAAGGCACTGAGGCGCTCCTCGAGTTCGCGGTGGATGAGCTGGGTGCCGCAGATGAAGCGGACCGAGGCCACGCCGTAGCCATGCCGGTCGAGGGCCGCGTGGGCCGCCTCGATGACCCCCGGATCGTTCGCGAGTCCGAGGTAGTTGTTGGCGCACAGGTTGATCAGCTCGCGGCCGTCCGCGAGGCGCACGACCGGACCCTGCGCACTGTCGATCAGGCGCTCGCGCTTCAGCAGTCCCTGCGACTCGAGCGCCGCGGTGTCATGCGCCAGGCGATCCAGAAATTCCCGCACCCGTATGACTCCTCATGGTCGCCGCGAGCGGCGCGCAAAGGGTTATTATAGCCTGCCATGCAGGACGATGACTCGCCGCAGAACCACCGCCTGGACCGCTGGCTGTGGTTCGCGCGCTTCTACAGGACCCGATCGCTCGCGACCCGGGCCATTGATGGCGGCAAAGTCCACCTGAACGGCGAGCGCGTCAAGCCTGCCCACCGCGTGCGCCCCGGCGACAGGATCAGCGTCTCGCTGGAGGGGCTGGTCGGGGAGTTCGACATCCTCGGGCTTCCGGCGCGGCGCGGACCCGTCGCCGAGGCGCAGGGGTCCTATGCCGAAACCCCGGCCAGCGCCGAGCGGCGCATCCGCCTGCGCGAACAGCACCGTCTCGCCGACAAGAGCCTGCCGCGGCCGGATGCGCGGCCCGACAAGCGTGACCGGCGCCGCCTGATGCGCCTGCAGCGCGACCAGGGCTGAGGTCCGCGCGGCGCCAGAGGTTGTCGGCGCGGCGCATCGGGGGCTATATTCGGTGCAGACATCATTACCCGGAGAGCGCCGATGAAGAAGAATCAACCCTACCTGTTCCTGGCCTGCATTACCTCCCTCGCATACGGCCCGCTGGCGGGAGCCCAGGTCCTGCCCGGTTCCAGTGCCTCCGGCGTGTACTACGACGGCTTCGACAACACTGCAATCGGGTATGAGGTACTGGTGTCTGACCAGGGCAGCTTCGCGCTCGGCAACCTCCAGTCCGGCAAGGCGCAGGGTGCCGCGAATACCGGCGCGGGGGTCGAGACGCTGTACTCCAACACCGTCGGCAGCTACAACACCGGCTTCGGTACCGCCGCGATGGCGTACAACACCACGGGGTCGTTCAATGCGGCGTTCGGCTATAGTTCGGTGTGGGCGAATACCAGCGGCTCCTATAACACCGGCTATGGCCACGTGACGCTGGAGTCCAACGTCAGCGGAAGCTACAACAGTGCGGTTGGCGGTCTGGCGATGCAGGCCAACGTCACGGGCAATTACAACACGGCGACCGGTTACGCCGCGCTGACGGAGAACGTCAGTGGCACGTACAACGCGGCCTTTGGCGCCGGTGCGCTGATCCTCAACAAGACCGGCGGCCAGAATTCGGCGTTGGGCACCGGGGCGCTTTACCACGCCACGGGGGGCTCGTCGAACAGCGCGACCGGCTTCACCGCACTGTTCAATACCACCACCGGCAGCTACAACACGGCGGTGGGCGGCGGCGCCGGCGCGAGTCTCACCACCGGCAGCTACAACACCTATGTCGGTTACGGTGTGCAGGGGACGGGCACGGACAACTACGTCACGCGCATCGGTGTCCCGACCACAGCCGGCTCGGGGCAGACCTACGTCGCCAACATCTGGGCAACGCCGCTGTCCGGTTCGACCGCGCAGGTGGTCATCAACGCGAATGGTCAGCTCGGTACCGTCGTGTCCTCCGAACGCTACAAGACCGGCATCGCACCGCTCGGCAGTGCCGGTGACAAGCTGGCGCGGCTGCGACCGGTCAGCTACCACCTGAAGAACGATCCGCAGGGTGCCGTGCAATACGGCCTGATTGCCGAGGAGGTCGACAAGGTCTACCCGGAACTGGTGATCCGCGATCACGACGGCCGGATCCAGGGTGTGCGCTACGATGAACTCGCGCCGCTGCTGCTGGGCGAGCTGCAGCATCAGCAGCAGGTCTACGGGGACCGCATCGCGCAGCTGGAGGGCCAGGTGGCCGAGCTGCGTGACCTCAAGGCGCAGATGCAGGCTGCGCTCGCGCAACTTAAGGCCGGGCAGGTGCTGGCGCAGCGCTGAGGGCCCGGCTTAAAAGTCGCGGGATCAGGGCAGCAGCATCTCGGCGCCCTGGGCGTCTGTGAGCACCAGCGGCTGCCACTGCGGCTGCGGCGCCTCCCATACGGCCGTTACCAGCCCGGCAGGGGGCAGGTCGATGCGCCGCGGCAGTGTGCCGGTTCCGGCTGCGAGTTCGCTCGCCAGCCGGCTGATCCCCGGGTTATGGGCGCAGAGCAGCAGGTGGCGCACGCCGCCTGCCTCGCGGCGCAGGACCTCCCACAGCGTCTGTGCGTCGGCGTTGAAGAGCTCATCCAGTTGCGTGATGCCTGCGGCCGGCAGGCCGAGTGCGGTCGCGGCCAGTTGTGCCGTCGTGCGTGTGCGCTGCGCGCTGCTGGCCAGGATCCGCGCGGGTACGAGGCCGGCGCGAGCAAGGCGTTCGCCCACTTCGCGCGCCTCGCGGCGGCCGCGCTCCGTCAGCTGGCGCAGGAAATCGTCGGGCGCCGCTTCGGCCGGCGCCGCATGAGCGTGGCGCAGCAGCGTCAGGCGCAGCGTACCCATACGTGGTCCGCATCGATGCGGGTCTCGAAGGTCTGGATGGGTTCGTAGGCGGGGGGCGTCAGCGCCTGGCCGGTGCGCAGGCAGAAGCGCGCGCCGTGTCGCGGACAGATGATCTCGGTACCTTCGACGAGGCCGCCCGTGAGTTCCGCCCCGTCGTGGGTACAGATGTCCTCGACCGCGTAGAACAGGCCACCGCTGCGCACGATCGCGACCAGGCGCCGCCCGGCGACGATGCTGCGTGCCTCGCCGTCCTCCCAGGCGCCGATCGCGCCGCCGTCGATCCACTGCAGGCCGCCCAACTACATCATCCCTGTCTGCAGCCGCGCCTCGTCGGACATCATCGTGTGGTTCCAGGGCGGATCGAAAACGAGCTCGACGTCGGCCCGCGTGACTGTCGGCACCAGCTGGATCTTGTCGCGTACGTCCTGCACCAGGACCTCGCCCATCCCGCAGCCAGGCGCCGTCAGCGTCATCTTCACTTCGACGCTGCGCGTCGCATCCTCGTTCTCGCGTACCTCGCACGAATAGATGAGCCCGAGGTCGACGATATTGACCGGGATCTCCGGGTCGTAGCAAGAGCGCAGCTGCTGCCAGACCACGTTGCGGATGTCCTCGGTCGACGCGCCGTCCGGCACCTCGGGCGCCTGCGCGGCTTCCATGCCGATCCCGTCAGCTTCGCTGCCCGGGATGCGGAACAGATTGCCCTCGACGTAGACGGTGAAGCTGCCGCCCAGCGCCTGCGTGATGTAGCCCACCTGGCCTGGCTTCAGGGTGACCTCGACGCCCGCAGGAATGGCCACGGCCTTCACGTCGCGTCGCACAGCAATCGGTTCGTTTTCGTAGGAACGCATCGTTAACCGCCGCTCATTCGGTCGAGACGGCCGGCAGCGCAGCGGCCTCTGGCGCCTGCAGTGCCGAGACCAGCGTGTGCCAGCAAAGGCTCGCGCACTTGACCCGCGCCGGAAACTCGCGCACCCCCGACAGTGCCGCGAGCTTGCCGAGGCGCTCGTCGTCGGCCGGGGCGGCGTCGTCGGTCAGAAGTGCATGCATGCGTTCGAAGATCGCGAGCGCTTCGCCGCGTGTTCTGCCCTTGACCGCTTCGGTCATCAGAGAGGCCGATGCGGTCGAGATCGCGCAGCCCTGGCCTTCGAAGCGGATGTCCGTGATGCGCTCGCCATCGAGCTCGAGCGTCAGTACGAGGCGATCGCCGCACAGCGGGTTATAGCCCTCCACCCGCGCCGAGGGGGCGGCGAGGGCGCCGAAGTTCCGCGGCTGGCGGTTATGGTCCAGGATCACGTCCCGGTACAGGTCGGACAGTTGCATGGACGGATCCCTAGCCGAACATCGCCCGGGCGCGACGCACCGAGGCGCCGAGGCGGTCGATTTCCTCGAAAGTATTGTAGAACGCGAACGATGCGCGCGCCGTCGCGGGCAGGCCGAAGAACTCCATGACCGGCATCGCGCAGTGATGCCCGGTGCGGATCGCGATGCCGTCCTGGTCGACGATCGTCCCCAGGTCGTGCGGGTGGACGCCGGCGACGACGAAGGAGACCAGGCTCGCCTTGTCCCGCGCCGTGCCGACGATCCGCAGGCCGTCGACCGCGCCGAGCACAGCCGTGGCGTGGAGGAGCAGATCGTGTTCGTGGGCCTGCAGCGCGGCCGTATCGAGGCCCGCGAGATAGTCGATCGCGGCGCCGAGGCCGATCGCTCCCGAGATGTTCGGAGTGCCGGCCTCGAACTTGTGCGGCAGCGAATTGTAGGTCGTGCCGGCAAAGCTGACGCGCAGGATCATGTCGCCGCCGCCCTGCCACGGCGGCATCGCCTCGAGCAGCGACTCACGCCCCCACAGCACGCCGATGCCGGTCGGCGCGAATACCTTGTGCCCGGAGAAAACATAGAAGTCACAGCCGAGTTCCTGCACGTCCACGTCGAGATGCGGGATCGCCTGGGCGCCGTCCAGCAGCGTTGCGATGCCACGTGCCCGGGCGCTCGCCACCAGGCGGCGCACCGGCAGCACCGTGCCGAGCGCATTGGAGACATGCGCGCAGGCCAGCAGCCGCGTGCGCGGACCCATCAGCGCCTCCACCGCTTCCGCATGGACCTCGCCGCTTGCATCGATCGGTGCGACGACGAGGCGCGCGCCCGTCTGTTCGCAGACCATCTGCCAGGGGACGATGTTGGCGTGGTGTTCGAGGTGGGTGATCAGGATCTCGTCGCCGGCCACCAGTCGCGGCCGTGCCCAGCTCTGCGCAACGAGGTTGATGGCCTCGGTCGTGCCGCGCACGAACAACACTTCGTTGCGCGAGCGCGCATGGATGAAGCGCGCCACCCGGTCGCGTGCGCCCTCGAACAGGGCGGTGGCCTCCTGCGACAGCGTGTGCACGCCGCGGTGGATGTTCGCATGGTGATGCCGCTCGTAGTCGTCAACCGCCTCGATGACCGCCCGGGGGCGCTGCGCCGATGCGCCGTTGTCGAGGTAGGCGAGCGCGTGGCCATGCACGGTGCGCGCCAGCACGGGAAAGTCCGCCCGCGCGCCGGCAACGTCGAAGGGGCGGGGCCGTGGAGCGGCCGCTGCGTGTGTCATCGGAAGTCCTTGAGCCGGTCAGCGTCCGGCAGTTGCGTGATCAGTGCGCCCTCGATCGCGGCGCGGGCGGCGCCCTGCGACATCCCGGCGAGCACGTCGCCGAGGAATGCGAATACCAGCAGGCTCTGCGCGGTGTCGCGGTCGATGCCGCGCGACAGCAGGTAGAAGAACATCTCGCGGTCCAGCCGGCCGGTGGTCGCGCCGTGGGCGCAGCGTACTTCGTCGGTGTGAATCTCGAGCTGCGGCCGCGTGTCGATCTCGGCGGTGGGGGACAGCAGCATCCCGCGCAGCGACTGCTGCGAATCCGCGTGGATCGCGCCGGGGGCGACGATGACCTTGTTGTTGGTGATCACGCGGCTGGTGCCGCTCGCGATGGCGCGCACCGACTGGCGGCTCTGCGTTGCCGGTGCCGCATGCGTGACCACGGCGGCGCAGTCGACGTGGCGGCTGCCGTGACCGACCAGCAGCGCATGGCTCTCGAGCAAGGCGCCCGCGCCCGCGAGGCGCGCATCCAGCGCCGTGCGCAGCAGCTCCCCGCCGAGCGCAATCGTGTACAGCCGGCAGCTGCTGTCCGGTTGCTGAACGAGATCCAGCGAGTCGATCTGCGTCGCGGTGGCACCGGCTGCGAACACCCGGTAGTGTTCCAGGCGGGCACCTGCGCCGAGCGCGACCTGGGTGCAGGAGTTGCACAGGCTCGTGCCGGCTCCCGTATCGAGGTAATGTTCGAGCAGCGTCGCGCGCGAATCAGGCGCGAGCTCGACGATGATGCGCGGATGAACCGCGCTGGCGGTACCGTTCGCCGAGGCCACGTGCGCTATGCACAGCGAATGGTCCGCATTGCCGCCCACCTCGACGAGCAGCCCGTCGCTGAACAGAGCGGTATTCAGCAACTCCCAGCGCCGCAGGTCCGTGTCCCGCGGCAGCCCAAGGTGGCGCGCCACGCGCTGCGGCTCGCGCGCAGCCAGTTCGCGCAGGCTGTGCACGCGGATGCCCTCGGGAAGGGCCGGCGCAGCGTCGCGCAGCCTGCCGTCGACGAGCACCACCGAGGGAATGCGGCCGCCGTCGGTCAGCCAGGCCGTCGCGTCTGCCGGCGCGCCTGTGGCCGCGGGCCCGGCGACCTGCGCAGCCGTGTAGCGCTGCGCCTGCAGGGCGCGCAGGTTCGTGTAGCGCCACGACTCGTCGCGGCTTGTCGGCAGCCCGAGTTCGACGAGGCGCTGCATCGCAGCGTCGCGCCAGACGTCGAGCCCGTCTGCGGGGCGCTCCCGGTACTGGGCCTCGAAGGAGCGGAGCGCGACACTCATGCGACGGCGCTCTCCAGCAGCCAGTCGTAGCCGCGCTGTTCGAGTTCCAGCGCCAGCGACTTGTCGCCGGACTTCAGGATCCGCCCGCCGGCGAGCACGTGCACCTGGTCCGGCGCGACATAGTCGAGGAGCCGCTGGTAGTGCGTGACCAGCACCACCGCGCGCGCCGGGTCGCGCAGGCTGTTGACCCCCTTCGAGACGATCTTCAGCGCGTCGATGTCGAGGCCGGAATCGGTCTCATCGAGGATCGCGAGCTTCGGCTCCAGCACGAGCATCTGCAGGATCTCGTTGCGCTTCTTCTCGCCGCCCGAGAACCCCTCGTTGACACCGCGCGACAGGAAGGCTTCGCTCATCTGCATGAATTTCATTTTCTGGCGGATCAGTGCCAGGAACTCGTAGGCGTCGACCTCGGCAAGCCCGGCGGCCTTGCGCTTCGCGTTCAGCGCAGCCTTCAGCAGGTAGACGTTGTTGACGCCGGGGATCTCGACCGGGTACTGGAAACCGAGGAAGAACCCGGCCCGCGCACGCTCCTCCGCGGGCAGCGCCAGCAGGTCGCGGCCCTCGAAGCTGACCGAGCCGCCGGTGACCTCGTAGTCCTCGCGACCGGCCAGGACCTGGGCGAGCGTGCTCTTGCCGGAGCCGTTGGGACCCATGATCGCGTGAACCTCGCCGGCGCGCACCTCGAGGTTGATGCCTTTCAGTATCTGCCTGCCGCCGACACTGACGTGTAGATCGCTGATTTTCAGCAACATCCGCTAACTCCTGAAACTAGCCAACCGCGCCTTCGAGGCTGACGCTGAGAAGATTCTGCGCTTCGACGGCGAATTCCATCGGCAGCTCCTTGAAGACGACCTTGCAGAACCCGCTGACGATCATGTTGACCGCGTCCTCGGCGCTGATGCCGCGCTGCAGGCAATAGAACAGCTGGTCCTCGCCGATCTTCGACGTGCTCGCCTCGTGCTCGACCGTG
>Ga0302279_10001853_pt1 | contig 29217 bp, 26 predicted proteins | sample III_Bog_N3_3_FD_194541 | JGI IMG/M metagenome (GOLD analysis project Ga0302279, IMG submission 194541) | Peat permafrost microbial communities from Stordalen Mire near Abisko, Sweden - III_Bog_N3_3 | ecosystem: Environmental > Terrestrial > Soil > Wetlands > Peat | place: Sweden: Abisko... | reverse complement strand
ACGTGGTCGGATCGAAGCTGATTCGCTCCTGCACGGTGGCCCGCACAGAAAGTTGTCCCCGTTGAGTTCACGTCGCATCGCGGTACTGGGCGAAAACCTGGTCGATCTATTGGTCGCCCCCAATGGGTCAGTGAATCCCGTGATCGGCGGCGGACCGCTCAACGTCGCTCGCACCATCGGTCGATTGGGTGGCGACGTCCACTTCATCTCAGGTATCTCCTCCGACGCTTTCGGAAAACTGATTCGTCAGACGCTCGATGACAGCGGTGTCGAGTTGTCGCTACCGAGAGCTCTCAACGAGCCGACCACGTTGGCGGTGGTCGAGCTCGACCCCGCAGGGCCCCGGTACCACTTCCACCTCAATGACACCGCCGCCTTCTCACTCGACGCCACGGAGACGTCGGCGGCGATCGCATTGCTGTCGCCGCTCACGGCGATGTACTTCGGCACGCTGGGACTTCTGGTGGAGCCCATGGCCTCCCTGGGTGAGGCGCTCATCATGAGCGCCGCGCAGGACACGTTGGTGGTCATCGATCCCAACTGCCGTCCCAGCGCGGTGCGACACCACGACGAGTACCGCGCCCGAGTGGCGCGACTATGTTCGCGCGCCGACGTTGTCAAGGTCTCCACCGAGGACCTCTCCTACTTGTACCCGCACCAGCACGTCCTGGACGCCGCTCGAGGAATACTCGACCTGGGCGCCAGGTGCGTGATCGTCACCGACGGGGCCGCGCCGGTGACGGTACTCGGTGCGGGCGTTGAGACCATCGTCAACGTCGCCCCCACCACAGTCGTGGACACCGTAGGTGCGGGTGATGCATTGGTCGGCGGTTTCTTGACCTGGTGGAGCGAAAGCAACCTCTCCCGGGCCGAACTCGACGATTCCGACATCGTTGCCGCGGCCGTCGCCGCGGCCGTCACCGTTTCTCGCCTCACGTGTCAACGCGCCGGAGCACAACCCCCATGGCGCGACGAAATGCAGGGATCAGAGCTCTGGCGCCGACCCTAGCGTCGCCATGACCCGCTCCATGGTCTCCATGATGGTGACGGTCTCGTCAAGGGGCATCAGCGGGCTCTCCAATAGTCCCGCCGCGATGCACCGAGCCACCTCGATGGCTTGAAAACGTAGACCGCGCGGTGCCACGTGAAAGTCGTGGTTCGTCACGTCGCCCTCGCGAGTGATGAGGCGAAAGGAAGTGGGTGCGTAGAAGTCGGCTTCGATCTCGACTCGCGCGAGCGTGCCCGTGACGCAGGCGCGGGTCGCGCTGCGAGCTCTCGAGGTGCACGTCAGCAGCGCCTGGGCTCCGGAGTCGTACCCGAATATCATCGACGCCTGTCCATCGACGCCGGTGAAAGCGGCATCGACCATCGCCACCATGCGCGACGGTGGTCCGAGCAACATCGACGCGAACGAGACGGGATAGACCCCGAGGTCGAGCATCGCACTACCGCCTAACTCGGGAGCGAAGAGCCTAAAGTTCGGATCGGGTTCGAACCACTTGCCGTGGTCGGCCTCCACCATGACGAGTTCGCCCAGCACACCACGGGCGATGAGGTCGCGAAGAGCTGCTACGTGGGGCAAGAAGCGCGTCCACATCGCTTCCATCATGAAAAGGTTCCGTGCTCGCGCGAGTGCCACCAGTTCGCGCGCCTGCGCACCATTCATGGTGAATGCTTTCTCGACTAGTACCGGCTTGCCGTGCTCGAGGGCCAGCGACGCATTCTCGAAATGCATCGGGTGCGGGGTGGCGACGTAAACCACGTCGACGTCGGGATCTTCAACGAGCGCCTCATAGGAGCCGTATCGACGAGGGACATCGAATTCATCACCGAACGCCTCCGCGCTGGCGAGTTGGCGCGACCCCACCGCCACCACGTCAGCCTCCTCGATCATTTCCAGGTCGCGGACGAAGGTCTGGGCAATCTTGCCCGTCCCAATAATTCCCCATCGCAGCGGTGTCATCATTGTTTCGTCCTCTCTGTCCCGGTGCCAGAGTACTCAAGTGGCACCGCTGCGAACCCGACCGCGAAGAACTCACCATAAGGTGGTGAGTGCATGCCTCTAATTCGTGACTGCGCCCAGGAACTCGCGTCGTCCTACCTGATATCGCACGCCGATAATCCGGTCGACTGGTGGACGTGGGGCGATGATTCGTTGGGCGAAGCCGCCCGACGTGACTGTCCGATCTTCCTGTCCGTCGGGTACGCGTCGTGTCACTGGTGCCACGTCATGGCCCACGAGTCCTTCGAGGACCCCGGCATCGCCGCGCTGCTCAATGCCGACTTCGTCGCGATCAAAGTGGACCGCGAGGAACGTCCCGACTTGGACCAGCTCTACATGGCGGCCACGCAAATGATCAGCGGCCACGGCGGATGGCCCATGTCGGTGTTCCTCTTGCCCGATGGACGTCCCTTCACCGCCGGCACGTATTATCCACCCACCGACCGCTACGGCCACGTTGGTTTCGCCACGTTGCTAGGCGCGGTGAGCACCGCGTGGCGCACCCGACGCGCCGAGGTCGACGACCAGGCCCGTGCGGTGCAGGCATCTCTCGCGCGCGAGATTGCCTTCGTCGATCACCTAGTGGCGCGCACCGACCCCGTCGACCTGGCCGTCGCACGCCGTACCCTCGCTCGCGAGATCGTCGCGTCGACCGACGACGACGGTGGTTCGTCGGCACCACGATTCCCGCGACCGAGTTTCGTTGATGCCTTGCTCGCCGAGGGTGACGACGAGTCACTGGCGGCGGCACGGCGCATTCTCGACGCGATGTCGCGACGCGGGCTATTCGACCACCTGGGTGGCGGCTTCGCACGCTACAGCGTCGACGAACGTTGGCACGTCCCGCATTTCGAGAAGATGCTCAGCGACCAAGCGCTCCTGGCTCGCAGTTACTTTGGCGCGGCGCGGACGTCGAGCGAATTCGCCGTCTACGACGACGTCGCGCGTCGCACCGTCGACTTCGTCGTGAACGAGCTTCGCGTCGGCGAGGGTTTCGCCTCATCGCTTGACGCCGACGCTGCGGGCGTCGAAGGTTCGCACGTCACGTGGACGCCGGACGAGATAACAACAGAATTGAGTGATGCCGGACTCGCTCTCGCCGCGCCCGACGTCATGGCGCGCTTGTGTATCTCCGCACGCGGCGACCTCGAAGGTCGCAGTGTCCCGCGGCTCAACGACGGGGCCGACTTCACTCCCCCGGTGTCGCTGCACCCCGCGCTCTCCGCCCTCCTCGTTGCTCGGCGTCGGCGTCCCCAGCCCTCTCGCGACGACAAGATCATCCTCGAATGGAACGCGATGTTCGCCAGCGCGCTCTACGCCTCACGCGACACCGCGATGATCAGCGACGCTCACGACCTGCTCACCTCCTTGGAGGTGAGTCACTTCCAACGAGGTCACTGGTGGCGCACCGAGAGTTGTCGCGACCACGCCACCGCGGCGGACGTCGCGTGGCTGGTCGACGTCCACGTCGACGCGTACGAGGCAAGTGGCGACGACCAGTGGCTCACGCGTGCCTACGACGTCGCCAGCTACCTCATCGAACACTTCTGGGACGGGCCGGTGCCCAATGCCCGGGCCCCCCACGATGGTGGCGGCGTCTTTTCCACTTCGGACCAATGCACCGACCTGTTCGCGCGCCCCAAGGAGGTCTTCGATGGTGCGACGCCCTCGAGTCACGCGCGAACGACGCGCGCGATCGCGCGACTCGCCCTGTGCCGGGGCGATCAGGACTTGATGATCATCGCTGAACGCCTGGTGGAACTCGGCGCGGAGTTGATCGCCACGCACCCACGAGCAGTGCCAGACCTGGTCGAAGCTGCCTCCTACGTGACTGGCGTCGAGGTGGTCATTCCGGGCGACGCGAACGCCCTCAGCCAGCACGTACGATCGTTACCTATGTTGCGCGGAGTCTTGATCACCGGTTCGGGCTCGTCGCCGTTGCTCGCGGGACGCGAGGAGGGCCTCGCGTACGTCTGTCACCGTGGTGCCTGCGCACGCCCAGTGGCCAGCGTCGACGCTCTACGCGAACTGCTCGAGGGGGCGTTCTAGCCGTGGCGTGGTGGCGCCGGGACCCGGCCGCGAGGGCGATCAAGCGAATGGTCGAACGAACCCCCCAATCCCACGTCGTGGATCTCACGCCCGGCAGCACGGTGCACGGACTCGTCCTCGGATCGACCAACGAAACCACCACCGTGATCGACCTGTCGTCGCACACGATCGTGCGCTGGCGCATCCCCTGGCCCGCGGACTCTGAGACGGACCTCGCCGCCTTCGACGTGGTCGAGGCCGTGCTGGCCGTGGACATCGAGCGCAACGACCTCGCCCAACCCGAGGCGGTGACGTTGGCCGACCTGCCGCGACGGCTTGGCAATTATTCGGGACGACGAGTTCGCAAATGGTTGGAGCAGTTGGCCACTCCCGCAGATGGACCCTTGTTCGGGTTCCGCGGGCCGAGCGCCCCCTATTGGGAGTTTCGCGGCGAACGCCCGAGCGTCGCACTCATCGCCGCGGACCGCGGCCCTCAACTCATGCGACGCACCGACGACGGGTCGACCTGGGTCCGTTTTGGCTGGTACGGCGACGACATCTGGCTGTTGTGCGAGGACAATCACGCGATTCGCACCATCGAAGCCACGCGACGCACGTCATTGGCCGGCAAGGATCTGGCCACATCGCTGGGCTTTCGCCCGACGTATATCCTGACCACGCTGTCACAGTCGATCGACGGTCACTGTTACAAGAGTTGCACCGGTCTTCTGCCGCGCGGCTGAGTCGGGCGCGGGGCTACTTGAGCAGTTTGCCTGAGGCCAGGGCCTCGGCCATGGCCCAACCAAAGACCACGAGTCGCTGGCCCTTTTCGGCGTCCACTGCCTCGAAGAAGGTCGCGGCGCCCTCAGGAATCGAGCCTTTAGAGGCCACGTAGTCGAGTCCACCGACCGATCCCGACGGGACCGTCATGATGAAGGTCTTGTCGTCAATCGCCTTCTCCGAACCAAAGCGTTTGGCCAAACGTCGCCCCCAGGCCCGGTCCTCGCCGGTAGGTCGATAGCCCAGGCGCGGCACGACGTCCTCGAGCCCCAAGAACGCGCGGTACCCATCGGGACTCGTCAGACGCGAGCCCAAGAGGACGTCCTCATCAGGGAAGGCCAATAACGCGCGACGAAACTGGTCGTGCAGGATCGCCTTGAGCGTCTGATCAGACTTGGCGTTTCGGTCCACGAGCATCAGACCAATCAGCAACGACGGGGTGCCACCAATGCGCTCCAGGGTGCAAAAGGAGTACCCGCGCAGCTTCGTCCCTTCACGCGCGTGAGTAACGAGGACCCACTCTTCGCGCTGCTTCGACAAGAACCCGATGTCGAAGTTGGGCTCACGATCCACGCATAGGTCGGCCATCTCAGCCAGCTCAGCATCGGATAGAGCGGTGGAATCCTTCGTGGAGACAGTCATTGCCATAGTCATTCATTCTACGACTTGTCAGCACCCCCGAAAAACCGTCAGGCTTTTATGACGTTTCGACCGAATTCGCTGCGCAGATCACCGACCACCGATGAAATGGCCACTTTGAAATCCGGCCCGAGTTTGAACGCCTTGCCGTCGAGGCCCGTTTCGAGGATTACCGGCGAGGGTCCGGGGTAGCGCTGAAGGATCTCCTTGAGTTTGGCGATGGCCGACGTCGTAAAGTCTTCGGGGCGAAAACTCAGGCGCAACTCGCCGTCACCATGGTCGACGTGCAGGACCTCGACATCCATTGCTCCGAATCTCGGTTCGTCGTCGCGCACGTCCACGCGGACCTTGACGACCACAATGTTGTCCTTGGCCAGGTAGCCGCTGCACTTCTCGAACACTTTGGAAGAGAAGTTCACTTCGACTGAACCGCCGAGGTCCTCGACCACGGTGCGCGCGTAGGCGCGCCCGTCCTTGGTCGTGCGCAGTTGCACCTCGGAAAAGATGCCCCCGATCTTGAAGGGGCGATTGGCCTTGGACAGTTCGTCGGCCTGTTCGCGTAGCGACACCAGCGTTCCGTCGGTCTTGGTGGCGAGGAGATGTTCGACGGCGTAGAGCGGGTGGTCCGACACGTAAGTGCCGAGCATCTCTCGTTCGAAGTCGAGTTTCACCGGCTGATCGAACTCGACCTCGCCGATGGCGATGTCGGTGCCTTCCCAGTCATTCGCTCCGTCGGCGTCCATCGAGGCGAAGAGGGTCGAAATGCCCAGCGACAGATCCTTGCGACGCGAGAGCGTCGTCTCGATGAGTTCATCGACCTTGAGCAGCAGTCCCAGTCGGGCGACGCCCAAGGAATCGAAGGCTCCGGCCTTGATCAGCGATTCCATCGTGCGCCGATTCAACACCGAGGGGTCGACGCGGCGAACGAAGTCGTAGACCGAATCGAAGGGTCCGTGCTTCTCACGCTCGCTGACGATCTTTTCGACCAGGGCTTCGCCCACGTTGCGCACCGCGGCCATGCCAAAGAGGATCGTCGACGAAGCCTTCAGGCTCGGCGCGTAGTCACCGAAGGACTCATTCACGTCGGGCACTCCGACGGTGATGCCCATCTGACGGGTTTCGTTCAAGTACAGCGACGCCTTGTCCTTATCGTCGCGAAACGACGTCAGCAAGGCCGACATGTACTCGACGGGATAGTTGGCCTTCAGCCAGGCGTTCTGGTACGCGATCAAGGCGTACCCGTAGGCGTGACTCTTGTTGAAGGCGTAGTCGGCGAAGGGCTCGATCTTGTTGAAGATCGCCTCACCCAATTCTCGGCCGTACCCCTCACGTTCGGCTCCGTCGACGAACTTGGCGCGCTGGGCCTGGATCATCTCACGAATCTTCTTGGAACAGGCCTTTCGCAGGTCGTCGGCCTCGGTCATCGAGAAACCGGCGATCTTGGTCGCCACGCGCATGATGTCCTCTTGGTAGATCATCAGGCCCGACGTCTCACCCAGGATCTCTTCGAGGTCGGCGTGGTCGTAGCTGACCACCTGGCGGTGGTTCTTGCGATCGGCGAAGTCGTTGTGCGCGTTCACGCTCAAGGGGCCCGGTCGATAGAGCGCGATGAGGGCCGCGATGTCGTCGAAGGACGTCGGCGCGAGGCGACGCATGAGTTGGCGCATCTTCTCGCCTTCGAGTTGGAAGATGCCGATCGAGTTTCCTAGTTGGAGCATCTCAAAAACCTTGGGGTCCTCGAGGGACACGTGATCGATGTCGACCTTGAGATGGTGGACGCGCTCGATGTGCTCGAGGGTGCGTTCGATGATGGCCAGGTTGCGCAGCCCCAGAAAGTCCATCTTCAAGAGGCCCAACTTCTCGATGGCCGTCGCCTCGTACTGCGTGACGATGGGGGCGTCCTCCGCGGCGGCGTTGGGTCCGGCCTTGCGCTGCACGGGCACGTAGTCGAGGACGGGGCCGCGCGTAATGACGACCGCAGCGGCGTGGATGCCGTCCTGGCGGCGCTTGTCCACGAATCCCTTGGCGACGTCAATGACGTGGGTGACGTCAGTGTTGGTCTCGTAGAGGCTGCGTAGTTCTGCCGCCTCCACGTAACGACCTTCATAACCCGGCATCGGCTCAAAACAGGCCTGTAGCGGCAGATCCTGGCCCATCACCAAGGGGGGCATGGCCTTGGCGATCTGGTCACCAAGTTGGGGCGGATAACCGAGCACGCGCGCCGCGTCACGCACCGCAGCACGTGCCTTGATCGTGGAGAAGGTCACGATCTGGGCGACGTGGTCCGATCCGTAACGTTCGGCGGCGTAACGGATCATGTCACCGCGGTAGCGCTCGTCGAAGTCCATGTCGATGTCGGGCATCTGCTTACGGCCCGGATTGAGAAAACGTTCGAAGATCAGCCCGTAGCGAATCGGGTCAAGGTCGACGATCTTGAGGCAATAGGCAATACAGCAGCCCGCGGCCGATCCGCGACCCGGACCGACGCGGATGCCCTGCTCGCGCGCGTGGCGTATGAGGTCCCACACCACCAAGAAGTAATCCGAGAACCCCATCTCGGCCACGACGCGCAGTTCGTAGTCGAGTCGCTCACGGACCTCGTCACTGAGTTGCTCGCCATAGCGCTCGCGCGCGCCGGCGAGGGTCAAGTGGGCCAAGAGTTTGTCGGCACCCTCCTTGTGCGTCGCACCGGCTAGTTCGGCGGGGATCGGGAACTCGGGCAGTGCGTTGTTGTCGAATTCGATGGTCAGGTCCACCCGCTCGGCGATAGCCAACGTGTTGTCACAGGCTTCGGGAATGTCGCGGAAGAGATAGCGCATCTCCGCGGCGGATTTGAGGTAGTGCTGGTCACTGTGGAAGCGGAACCGCTGTGGATCCGCCACCAGCGAGCCGGTGCCGATGCACAGCAACGCGTCGTGCATGGCGGCGTCACCGTGATTGACGTAGTGAAGGTCGTTAGTGGCTAGGAGCGGCGCGTTCAGGTCGCGGGCGATCTCCAAGAGATGCGGGTTGGTGCGGACCTGTTCGGGGATGCCGTGGTCCTGCATTTCAATGAAAAAATTCTCGGGTCCAAAGATCGTTTGCAGCCGACCCGCCAATTCAAGTGCCTTGCGGTAGTCGTCGTGTAAGAGTGCCTGGAGCACGACCCCTCCCAGACAACTCGAGGTGGCGATGAGACCTGACGAGTGCTCGCTCAGCAGTTCCCAGTCGAGACGGGGCTTGTAGTAATAGCCCTCGAGGAAGGCACGCGAGGACAGTTCGCGCAGGTTGCGATACCCGTCATTGTTGGTGGCCAGCAAGGTGAGGTGGTGATAGAGCTTCTGCCCTCCCTCGGTGTCGCCGCCGGTGTCGTCCATCTTGCCGCGTCGCGGCGGGCGGTCGAAGCGCGAATTAGCGGCCATGTAGGCCTCAAGACCGATGATGGGTGTCACGCCGTGCTTGCGACACGTCTCGTAGAAGTCGATCACACCGTAGAGGTTGCCGTGGTCAGTGATGCCGATCGCGCGCTGACCATCAGCTTTGGCGGCCAGCACCAACTCCTCCACGCGCGCGGCGCCGTCGAGCATTGAATACTCGGTGTGGTTGTGGAGATGGACGAAGCTGTCAGCCATGGGCTAGGGACTTTCCGCGGTCGGCCACGAGATGTCGTGACGGGCCGAATCTAGCGAGATGATGTGACACGCCACGGCGCGTCAGAGGTACGTTCCGGCGCGCGGCTCGCCGGTGCCGGGATTGAGCGAGCGCTCGCGCATCTTCTCGAGTTGCGCGGCGGCGGCGGCCTGTTGGGCGAAGAGCGACGCCTGGATGCCGTGAAAGAGTCCTTCGAGCCATCCGACCAACTGAGCCTGGGCGATACGCAGTTCGGACTCAGTGGGTATCTCGGCGCTGAAGGGCAGGACCATTCGCGATAGCTCGCCGCCCAGGTCCGGCGAGAGGGCACCCGAGAGTTCGTGGATCGAGATCTCGTAGATCTCGCGCAGTCGCGCCCGTCCCGCTTCATCGAGTGGGGCCGAACGTGCTTCGTCGAGGAGATTCTTGACCATGGCGCCGATTCGCATCACCTTGGCGGGCTGGGAGATGAAATCAGTATCCGGTTCCGGGGTCCCCTGGGGTGACGCGTCACCCTGGCCGGGTGACAACACTTCGTCGGGATTGACGGTGACGTTGACGTTGGGGTCTTGTTCCACACCTTCGAGTGTGCCAGAAAATCCTCCGGTCGGGGACACGATGGACGGCAGTCGTTCGCCGATAGACTGCCACCGTGAGGGTGTCTACGCGTGGAGATTACGCCAGTCGCGCACTGTTGAGCCTGGCCCTGGGCGCCGATCTGTCGGTGCCCACCTCCGTGCGCGACCTCGCCGAACGCACCGGACTTCCCCAGCCATACTTAGAGCAGATACTGCTCATCTTGAAGGGTGTCGGGCTCGTACGCTCCAAGCGCGGAGTGGGTGGTGGCTACGTGCTCGCTCGCGACGCCGAGAGCATTACCTTGGCCGAGATCGTCGCGGCCGTCGACGGACCCATCGTCGCGGGCGACTTCGGCGAACCCCACCGAGACGGCGCGTGCGACCACGAGGGCCAGTGCGTCCTGCTGGGGGTGTGGGCAGACGTGGGAAATCACATGCGAGAGCACTTGGCCAGCTTCACCTTGGCCGACATGGTCTTGCAGGCTCGTGGGATCAAACCACAGCGTCGGGCCCACGAAGCCGCCAACTAGCGGTTTCTAAGACCTAAGTAAATTCAACCAATGCGTCACTACCACGTGGTAAATTAAATATGCGTCCATAGGAGAAATATCCCTGGGTCCAGCGCACTTCACCCCAAAAGGAGTTGCCGTGAACACACCCCGCCGATCGACAGTCAACACCAACGACATGCTGGGCCTCCTCATGCGAGACCTGGACCGCTACCCGATGCCCAACTATGACGAGCAGGTCGAATTGGCCAAGCGAGTCACCGCCGGTGACGAGGAAGCCAAGAAACAGATGGTCGCCGCCAACCTGCGACTCGTCCTGCACTGGGCCCGCCGTTACCAGGACCGCGGTGTGGAGATGGTGGACCTCGTCCAAGAGGGCACTTTTGGCCTCTTGCGCGCCGTCGAGAAATTCGACTGGGAGCGCGGCTTCAAGTTCTCGACGTACGCCACCTGGTGGATTCGTCAGGCCCTGCAACGCGCCGTGCAACAGCACGGGCGCACGATCCGCATCCCGCTCGAAGTCGGTGAGCAGCTACAACGCCTCGAGGCAACCTCGGCGGAATTGACGTCGCTCTTCGGCCGCAAGCCGACCGATGAGGAACTTGAAGAGGCCACTGGGATGAGCCGTGAGGTCCGCGAGGGCCTGCGCGGCCTCGCGGGCGTGACCGCCAGCCTCGATCAGCCGGCGTCCTCAGACTCAGCCACGACGCTGGGTGACCTGGTCGCGCCGAGCCAGCACGACTGGGTGGGTGACATCGAGCAAGGCATGATGGACCGCCAGTTGATGGACGCCCTCGACCAGTTGACCGACCTGCAACGTGAAGTCGTGACGCTGCGTTTCGGACTGAACGGCACCACTCCCCTGTCATTGCAGGCCACCGCGACCAAGATGGACATCGGCGTGCGACGCGTGCGTCGGGCCGAGGAGGAGGCGCTGGAGATTCTCCGCCACGACGCCACTGTCCTGGCCGCCCACGTCAACGTCTAAAGGTCGCGGCGCTCTCCCAACAGTGCTACGAGGTCCTCGGGTAGATTCGCACCCGCACTGATCGCCTCACCCGTTCGCGGGTGCTGGAAGGCCAACGTCCTCGAATGAAGCCAGAAACGGTCTTCCGGCAGTCGACGGTCACGTCGGTGCCCGTAACGCGGGTCATTGACGACGGGGTGCCCGATGGTCGCCATATGCACGCGGATTTGATGGGTTCGCCCGGTATCAAGCGTCAATCGCAGCAGCGTCGCGGCGTGGGGCTTGTCGATGCGTTCGAGCACTTCATAACCGGTGCGTGCGGGTCGCCCGTCCGCACGTACCGCCATCAACGTGGGCGTCCGAGTCGATCGACCGATGGGAGCGTCAACGACGCCGCGCTCCTCGGCCACGTGTCCCTCCACCAGACCCAAGTAGGTGCGGTCCATCTCACGAGTGGCTAACTGGTCACGCAGACTCACCAGCCCCTCAGCGGTCTTGGCGACGACGAGGACCCCAGAGGTCCCCTTGTCGAGTCGATGCACGATACCGGGGCGGAACGGGTCACTCAGGCCCTCGTCGCTCAGAGCCTGCATCTGGGGGAAGAGAGCCAACAGCCCGGCGACCAGGGTCCCAGTGCGCTGTCCGGCTCCTGGATGCACCACCTGGCCCGCGGCTTTGTTGATCACGGCGAAATCCTCGTCGTCGAGCACCACGTGCACCGGAACCGACGCGTCGGGCTCGACGAAGCCCGACTCGGGCGCCGGCAAGATCGCCACGAGGTGTTGCCCCTCCTCGAGCACCAACGAACCCTTGACCACGACCTTGCCATCGACCGACACAGCCCCCTCGCCGACCATGTCGGTGGCCTCAGACCTCGAGAGGCCCGTCAGCATGGAGATGACGCGGTCAACACGAATGGCGTCGAGCGTGCTGGGTACCACGAGATCGAGCGTTTCGCCGTCGAAGGCATCGAACTGGTCACTCATCGCTGGACCAGGCTCGAACCACGCAGCATGGCCACCATGAGCACAATGAATCCCACCGTGACGCTCGCGTCAGCCAGATTGAAGATGGGGAACCAGCCCACCGAGATGAAGTCGGTCACCTGGTGAGGCACCCGCACGAGTCGATCGATCTCGTTGGACACTCCCCCGCCGAGTAATAGTCCGAATCCCACGGTCGCGAGTCCGGGCGTCGCCTGAAACGCCACGAACATCACCACCAGCACAATGGCGAGGACGACCAACGTGGTGACGACGGGACCCGAGCGATCAAGTGAAAAAGAGATACCCCCGTTATAGGTCAATCGCAGCCACAAGGGGCCCCAGACGTGGCGCCCCTTCGTGCCCAGGGCGTGACGAGCCCACCATTTGCTCAGCGTGTCCACGATGATGACCCCGAGGGCCCACAACAAGACCTGGGCGTTGATGCGTCGATCTAGACGCTGGCGCGGCACGTCACACAGGTGAAGACCGGCAACTGGAACTGGAGCCGAGGCTTGGAAATCGGTTCGAAGCACTCGTCGCAGCGTCCGTAGCTGCCGTCATCGATACGCGACAGGGCCACGTCGATCTCGTCCACCTTCAACCGCAGGGCGGTCGCGAAGTCCTTGAGCTGGTCTCGCTGGATGTCCGAAGCGACGCTCGAGCCGTCCTCGTCGTCGTACTCCAGACGCTCACGGTCCACGAGCATCTCGTTGGCCTCGTCGTCACTCACCGCGATTTGCTGCAGGGTCGATTCGCGCGCCTCGAGGAGCAATCCGCGCAACTCCTCCAAGAACTCGGGGTCGTCGCCGTAGGGCTTGGAGTGCATCTTTCGGTCCAGCGCCTCCTGGCGCTTGTGCTCCTCGGCCTCACGACGCTCCTGACGCTTGAGTTCCTCGTGGTTACGGCGTTCGATCTCACGAAGTTTTCTCTGCTTCTCGGCCTCGATCGCCTTGCGCTTAGCATCGATCTCTCGCTGCTTCTTGGCCTCGATGGCCGCCTTCTCACGGGCCTTGCGCTGAATCTCTCGTTCCTTCGCGACAGCTTTGGCCTTGGCCTCGCGCTCCTTGGTGGCCTTGGCGGCGGCAGCGGCCTTGGCCTTGGCGGCGAGGGTCTTGGCCTTCTCCGCGGCTTTGGCCTTGGCCTCGCGCTCCTTGAGGGCCTTGGCGGCGGCAGCGGCCTTGGCCTTGGCGGCGAGGGTCTTGGCCTTCTCCGCGGCTTTGGCCTTGGCCTCGCGCTCCTTGGTGGCCTTGGCGGCGGCAGCGGCCTTGGCGGCGCTCGTGACCGAGTTCTTCACGGGGGCGGCGGATGCCTTGGCCGCCACAGTCTTCTTGGGGGGTGCGACGTTCTTCACGGTCTTCTTGACAACTGCTTTCTTGGCCGAAGCCTGGGGGGTTGAGTTCTTCGAGGTGCGATTCACCTTCGTGGTGACCGCCGCGCCCGGCTTCTTCGCGGGTGCCGCCTTCTTCGCGGGCACCGCCTTTTTCGCAGAAGCGGTCGCCACGACCTTCTTGGGCGCAGCCTTCTTTGCCACGGCCTTCTTCGTGGATGCTTTGGCGGTTGACGGCATGTACGTCTCCTTGGACAGTGTGAACCAGCGCGCTGACCCTAGCAGCCAGGCGCCGTCCTAGGCGCGGTCGTCGCTCGGCGGCTCAAAATTGAGGACTTGACCGGTCGACGCAGGCGGAGCCGGCGGCGGGGCCACGGGACGTGCCAAGTCCTGCGGGGCTGTCGTCACGGGCGATGACACGGGGGCTGGCGCGGGGGCTGGCGCGGGGGTATCGGGCGTGGCCACGTGGGTCCCCGAAGTCGCACCCATGTGCAAGGAACTCTCAATCCACTGTGACAACTCCGAGAGCACGGTCGCGAGACGGCTGCGTTCCTGATCGAGTTGGCGTGTCAGCATCACGACATCCTCACTCAGTCGCTGCTTGAGGCCGTTGAGTCGCGTCACCTCGTCTTCGGCGCGCGAACGAGCCTCGGCCACGATCTCACGGGCGCGCTCCTGGGCAGCAACGGTCATCTCGCGCGCACGAAGCTCCGCCTCTTGTTGCGCTTGGTCGATGAACTGTTGGGCCATCGCGATCATTGCGGTCACTTGTTCAGCGCCCGCCGTGGAGGCGGCGACGGGAGCGGGCGACGGAGGTGCAATCGGTTCGACGAACGGAGCGGGTGCGGGTGCCGCGACCGGCGCGGGTGCGGGTGCGGGTGCGGGCGCGACTACTCCGCCACTCTCGAGCTGGCGAATGCGTTCGCCGGCCTGACGAAGCTGTTGACGCATCTGTTGCATCTGTTCGCGGATCTGGTCGACTTCGACGGCGGCGCGGTCAAGGAATTCGTCGACTTCGTCAACGACGTAACCGCGTATCCCCTGTTTAAAGGCGACCGTCTTAATTTCATCAAGGGCAGAACGAGGAGTGTCGGTACTTTCCATGACGTCCACCCTACCGCTCGGTCCTTGACGAGAGGGTGGTTACCCCTCAAATAATGTTCATGATCACCGTCAAGAGAATGACCGCAATCAATACCGAGAAGTCGATGCCAACGCCGCCGATGTTGGGACGCGGCATGAATTGTCGAATCGGTCGCAAGACGGGTTCAGTGATCTGCGCGAGGACTCGCTTGGTGGTGGCCAGACCACCCGACGACGAGGACGTGGGAAACCAACTCAGCAGGGCCGAGATGATCAGAACCCAGATGTAGATCCAGATCAGTTCTTTGATCAAACCCACTAGTAGCCAACTGACGAATAATTCGAGGCCACCAGTCGCGCGCGCGCTTCGGGGCTCAGACTGTCACCGTGGGGAGAGATGGCGTAGACGGCACCCTTCTCCAGGGTCTCGACCGTGGCGCGCAACGCGTAGGCCGTGCCGGCGGCGAAGTCGATCAGTCGACGTGCCACCGCGGGCCCACACTGGGTCACCACCAGGATCACCGTGCGATTGAGTCGCAACTGGTCGGTGATGCGCTGGCACTCGTTGAACTCGAAGGGGGTCATGATTTCGATGTCCTGCTCCGCCGCGTACACCGCGACACCGCGGATTCCCGCCGCCGATGAGGCAGCGGGGCGCGGCCGCGGCACTGGCTGGCCGTTGTCGAGCAGCGAAATGGACGACGCCCGCGGTGCGTAGTTCGAGGGCGCGGGCTGTGGTCGCAGGGGGGCGGGACCGGTGCGCGGCGCAGGGGTGGGATTGATGCGCGGCGAGGGAGCGCTGGGCCGCGCGGGGGCCGCGTTGGGGCGAGGAGCCCAGGACGGCTCCTCACGGACTTCCTCGGTGAAGGGTCGTGAGGACTCGGTGGCGGCGTACTCGTTGTAGTCATCCTCCACGAGGCCCAAAAAGCCGAGTGCCTTGCGCATCTTTTCGTTCATGTACGTCTCCTCGTGGCTACGGCGCCCGGCTCCATGTTAGGTCAGCGGTGTGTAGGTGGTTCGTGGACCAAATAATGCACGGCCCACGCGGATTTCGGTACTGCCCTGCGCCACCGCGAGTTCGAGGTCATCACTCATGCCCATCGAGCGCCCTCGCAGGCCTAACTCGCCCGCCATTTCGTTCACTGCGGCGAACTGGGCCGAGGCCAACTTCGCATCGGGCGAGGCCACCGTCATCAACCCACGCACGTCCAAGCCCTCCTCACGCGCCAGTGCGACGAGGGACGCCACCTCGTGAGCGGGAGCGCCATTTCGCTGGGGAGCCCCCGTCAGGTCCACCTGGACGTCGATGGTCGTCCCGGCGCGCAGCGAGGCGATCTTGCGAATCTCTTTCTCTCGCGAGACCCCACTCACGATGTCGGCGACGCTGAGCACTCGCGCGATCTTGTTGGTCTGGAGCGCACCGAGGAAATGCCAGCGCAGCGCGAGATCATTGACTAACGCTCGCTTGTGCTCGAGTTCGTCGACGTAGTTCTCTCCCACCGACGCCAGCCCGACCGCCGCCGCGACGCGCACCAGAGTGGCGTCGAAGGTCTTTGTCACCGCGACGATGCCGACCGCCGCGAGGTCACCGCCGACGCTCGTAATGCGCCGGCGCACGTCGGCCAGATTGGCCGCGACCCGTTGGACGTCGTCGGGATTAACGAAGGAAGCTGGGGAGGTCGTCATCGCCACCGACGTCGAAGAAATCGTCACTGGTGGTGTTGGCGAAGATGTCAGAACGAGGCACGTCGGCGGCGGGGGCGGCGGGGGCGCTCGATCCTGGCCCCTTGGCCGGCGGCATATGGTCGAATCCCGCGGCGATCACCGTCACGCGCACGGCGTCACCGATGGACTCGTCGATGACCGAGCCAAAGATGATGTTGGCGTCCTGGTGCGCTACGTCGTGGATGATGCTCGCCGCGTCGGTCACTTCGCTCAGGGTCACGGTGGGCCCACCCACGATGTTCATCAAGATCCCCCGCGCGCCTTCGATGGAGGCCTCGAGTAGCGGCGACGTGATGGCAGCGCGCGCGGCGTTGATGGCGCGTCCCTCGCCAGTCGACATGCCAACGCCCATGATGGCGGTGCCGGCGTTGCGCATGATGGCGTTCACGTCGGCGAAGTCGGTGTTGATGAGCCCGGGCACCGTGATGAGGTCGGTGACGCCGCGCACCGCCGACAACAAGACGTCGTCGGCGATCTTGAACGCGTCGAGCATCGAGGTCTCGGAGGTCGCGACCTGGCGCAGTCGATCATTGGGGATGACGATCAGCGTGTCGACCTTCTCGCGCAGCGCCTGGATGCCCTTCTCGGCCTGCGTCGCGCGGCGCTTGCCCTCGAAGGCGAAGGGGCGGGTGACCACGCCGATGGTCAAGACGCCCAGGGCGCGGGCAATATCGGCGACGACCGGCGCGGCACCGGTGCCGGTGCCGCCACCCTCGCCGGCGGTGATGAACACCATGTCGGTATCCTTGAGAGCCTCTTCGATCTCGGCACGGTGGTCCTCAGCGGCTTGGCGTCCGATCTCGGGGTCAGAACCGGCACCCAGTCCGCGGGTCAGTGAGCGACCAATGTCAATCTTGAGGTCGGCCTCGGAGAGCAACAACGCCTGCGCATCGGTGTTGGCCGCGATGAATTCGATGTTGCGCAGCCCCGCCGTGATCATCCGGTTCACTGCGTTCACACCACCGCCGCCGACGCCGATGACTTTGATGACGGCGTGATAGTTGCCCTGGTTGAGACTCATGAACTCCCCTTGCTTTGGTGTGTCGAAACTACTCGGGTCTCGTTGTCAATGACCGATTCGTGCGAAATAAATTGATTGAAGGCTAGTAAGGCCTCCAGTTTAGGGTCAAATGTCTTTCTCACGAGGGAGACGGTCCCGTGACCGATAATTCACTGGGCGTCGTGACGTCCACTAGGTCACCCGCGACGAAGGTGCCGTGAGCGATGGCCGAGGCCACCGCCACGAATTTGGCGTTCAAATCAGTCGCCGGACCCAGGTAGAACCTGAGCGGCGTCGTCAACTGCAAGGTGACGTTGCCCTGGGCATCGACGACGATCTGACTCACCTGGGTATTGAAGGCGACCGGCAGTTGACTCGCCACCAGCGCAGCGGCCGATTCCACCCCTTGATAGGGCCACGACGTGACCGCCAGACTGCTGGGCGAGGTCGCCAGCGTGGGCATGTCCGCCGCCGCGGGCGCTGGGCCGAGGTCGCGCCCGTCAGCACTGACGTATTGCAGCGCGTGTTTCGCATCCATGGCCACCGCCACCGCGCTGAGTTCGTGCACGGCCAAGTCGACCGTGTTCGGCCAGCGCTTGACGAGTGAGATGGAACCGATCCACGGATACACGCTGAGGTCGTGTTGGAGGGCCGTTTGGCTGAGGTCGATCATCGCCGGGTGTGCATCGAGGTGCGTCGTGCTTAAGATCTGTTGGGACGTCTCGTGCAGCTCACCGCTCAACGTCACGTGTTGAACCCGAAAGATCGACTGGTGCAAGATCCACTGGCCACCGACGACGAGCGTCGTGGCGACGAGAGCGGCACCCACCACGATCTTCAGTACCCGCACACCTCGGCGACGAGGACGTGGCTCGATGCGTGTGACGGGCGTGGCGTCGCGAGTGGTCGTGAGACGCGCAGGATGGCGCCGCTGGTGCGCCGGCGTCGCCACCGTGGTGCGCACGGCGGCGCGGTCACGGGTACTCGCGCGAGGTCGTCGACTCACCACGTCTCCTTAAAGCCCACGAGACGATGTTCCGTCTCGAGCCACACCCCGGTCATCTCACCCACCGTGGCGCGCACGTGTCGCATGAGGGCCATCACGTCGTCAGCGCGGCCACCCGCGTCGGCGATGATGAAGTTCGCGTGTTTGTCCGAGATCATGGCCGATCCCAGGCGATAACCCTTGAGGCCCGCCGCCTCTATCAGGCGTCCGGCCGAGTCGCCATCAGGATTTCGAAAAACACTGCCCGCATTCGCGCCGCCCGGTTGGTGCTCGCGTCGCCACCGCACGATCTCAGAGATCTGGGCCCGCGCACCTCGCGCGTCGCCGCGTCGCAACCCGAGCTCGACACGAGTGACGATCTCGCCGGGGGCCAGAGCGCTGGTGCGATAATCAAAGGCCAACTCGGCGGCGTCGCGCCAGTGGCGCTGACCGTGGGTCCAGACCTCGACGCGGCGCACACTGGCTTTCATGTCCGATCCGTGGCCGCCCGCGTTCATGGCCACTGCCCCGCCGAAGGTTCCGGGCACGCCGACCGCCCACTCGAATCCGATGACCCCTTCGCTGGCCAAGCGCCGAGCCGCCACTGGCAGGTCCAACCCCGCCCCAGCCACCACGAGGACGTCGTCGCCCTCGTCGGTGACCGACAATTGCGCGAATGCTCCCTCAAGGTGCACCGCCACCACGTCGTGCCAGCCGTCGGCGACGAGCAGGTTCGAACCATTGCCGATCACGAGATGCGTTCGCGGGTCGCGGGCCAGGCACTGTGAGAGCTCTTCGACGTCATCCTCGCTCGACCACGACACCAGCGCGGCCACTGAGCCACCGACCCGGTAGGTGGTGTGAACCCCCAACGGCGCGTCGTAGGCGACCCGGGGGCTTCTTCCGAGGAAGTCGCCCGTGTCGGGGCGGACCTCGTCTTCGCTACGCACAGCTTCACGCTCGAGGCCTTCGAGGTGTTCGAGTACCCGGGTGACGTCACCAGCACCCATGATGAGTACGAGGTCCGCGTCAACGCCGATTTTTTCGAGCGCCGTCGCGGCGTCGGCGAGGGTGGCGGCGTAGTGCGATCGGGTACGGCCACGGTCGCGCACGTAGTTCGCCACCGCCTCTCCCGAGAGTCCCTCGGGGTTGGGCTCGCCCGCCGTGTAGATATCGGTGACGATGACGTCGTCGACGTGATCGAAGGCGGGGGCGAAACCCTCCCCCACGCTCGCGGTGCGCGAGACGCGATGGGGCTGGAAGACCGCCACAATCTTCTCGTAGCCGGCCGCCCGTGCGGCCTCGACGGTGGCGTTGATCTCTCCGGGCAGATGCGCGTAGTCGTCCACCACGTCGATGGATTGCCACTGGGCGACGTGCTCGAATCGCCGCGGTGCCCCTCGGAACATCGCGAGGCCTCCAGCGACGTCGGTGGGCGCGACGCCCACCGACAAAGCGAGCACGGCGGCGACTGCCGCATTCGCCAAGTTGTGTCGACCGGTGACGTGGAGATCGATTGTCACTTCGACCGGGCCCACCACTCGCGCCCGGGCACGACGCGCCGAGAGCTCGACGTCTCGCACCCTCCAGAGTGACTGGTCGCCCCAACCCACGCTCGTCCATTCGCGCGAAAGCCGCGCGGCCACGCGCGCGGCGCCGGGATCCTCGCTCCAGACCACCACCGGGCCGGTGGTGCGCTCCAGGACATCGACGAAAGCCAACTCCAGGTTCGCCAGCGATCCGTAGTGGTCGAGGTGATCGGCCTCCACGTTGAGTAGCCCCAGGGCGTACGGTGTGATCTGCGCGAAGGCACCGTAGCTCTCATCGACCTCGACGATGAGGTCGCCCTCACCGTGGTGGCCACTGAATCCCACGCCGCGAACTGGTGCACCGACCAGACGCGAGTCATCGCGACCCGCGTAGGCCATGATGTTCACCAGCATCGACGTGGCTGTCGTCTTGCCGTGGGTTCCGGTGATCCCGATCACCCGCGTCAGTGACGACAGTTCGGCCAAGACCTGAGGTCGCGACATCATCACGAGATGGTGGTCGCGCGCCGCGACCAATTCCGGATGACTGTCGAGCACGGCGGGTGACCACAGGACGACGTCAGCCGTCGTTACGTGGCGAAAGTCGTGCGATGCGGCGACGTCGATCCCGAGTCGGCGAAGTGTCGCCAGGACTTCTTCGTGAGCCGCATCGCAGCCGCTCACCTCACAGCCATACCCCTTTAAGAGGACCGCCAATGCGCTCATGCCGGCTCCGCCCACGCCGACGATGTGCACGCGAACGCCACGAGAGAACGTCACGGCGTCCCCCCGTACCGCATGATCGTGCGCGCGATCGCGGCGGCCGCGTCGGGTTGCGCCAGCAGCGAACTAGCCCGCGACATCTCACTCGACACTTCGGGGTTGAGCAACGCATCGGCTTGTCGATCTAACATCTCGCCGGTGCACGCGGAGTCGGGCACGACCGCGGCGGCCCCCACCGCGGCCAGAGCGCGCGCGTTATAACTCTGATGGTCACCGGGGGCGCCCGGCAACGGGACCAAGATCGCGGGAAGTGACAACACTGTGATCTCGGCCACCGTCGTCGCGCCGGCGCGACAGATCGCCAAGTCCGCGACCGCCCACCACGTGCTCATGTCGGCGAATTCGACCACCCGGTAGTCCAGACCCGTCACCTCTGGCCGTTGCGACATCACCCATTCGTAATCGCGTCGCCCCGTCACGTGCACCAAGGTGACGTCGCGGCGGTCGCGCCAACGCCCCGCGAGATCGACCACCGCACGATTGACGCTGTTGGCGCCCAGCGAGCCCGTCATCACGACAACCACGCGCCGATCGGGCTCGATGGGGGGCGAAAGACGAGCCTTGGCGCGACGGCGCTCGTCAGGCGAACGGTCGAGTTCGGCGAGGTCGTGACGTACGGGCGCACCGGTCACGACCACGTGCGCACTGGGCTGACCCAGAGCGACGCAGCGCACCGTGGCGAATCGCGCCAGCAGCCGGTGGGTCGCACTGGGCGTCGCATCGAGGTCGACGAGGATCAAGGGACGGCGCCACACCACGGCCGCCGTCGATACGGCGGCGGCGGCGTAGCCACCGACCGAGACCACGACCCGTGGCCGCCAGCGCCGCACGTACACCAGTGCGCGCACGAACGCGCTCGTCAAGCCGATGAGTGCGACGGCATTGTCACGCAGGGCGCGCGCCGAGAGCGAGCGACGGATGCCGCGCCCCGGCAGCAGCGTCAGGGCAATCGGCCCGCCGCCAAGGAGGGACGCCTCTTGTCCCCGGCGCGAACCGACGAAGCGCATGTCGGCGTCATCGACGCCCGTGTCACGAAGCGCTTCGGCAATAGCCTGCATGGGGAAGATGTGGCCCCCGGTGCCGCCACCGGTGAGGACCACCGGGCCGGTCACGAGCGCGGGGCGCGAAGGGGTCTACGGTGCGAGTAGCTCGCTCGCGACGGCCGCGCCGGTGCCGCCACCGCGATGAAACCCGGCTCGAGCGCGCCGATCACTAGTCGCGGTGATCGACTGCGATCGTGAGCGATGTTGTACAGCAAACCGATCGCCGCGAGTTCAGTGATCAGCGCGGTCCCGCCGTAGGAGAAGAAGGGAAGTGGAATACCGGTCACCGCCCAGAAGCCTACGACCGAGGCGATGTTGATAACGGCTTCGAGGACGATCCACGCGGTGATGCCCACCACCAACAAGCGATACACCTCGTTGGTGCACTGCCGTGCGATACGCGTGGCGACCATCAAGAATCCAATGAATAACGCGATGACGCTCAAGGTACCGACCAGCCCGAGCTCTTCTCCGATGATGGTGAAGATGAAGTCGGTGTGAGGATTGGGTAGTAGCCCCCACTTCTCGCGGCTGTGGTCGAGACCCAGGCCAGTGAGACCGCCCGCACCGAGACCGATGCGCGACTGCAGGAGTTGGTAGCCACTCGTCGTGAGGTTCGAGTTGGGGTGCAGGAAAGAAGTCAGACGACGCACCGAATAGGGCTCGAGGATGGCGTAGACGCCCATCACGGGAACGCTCAGCAACAAGATGCCCCTGACGATCTTGCGCGGCAGTCCCGCGACGAAGAGAACGACCAGGGCAATGGCCACCACGACCGTGTCGGTGCCCACGTCGTGTTCGAGCAAGATGAGTCCGACCCCGGCCAGCACCGGCGTCATCCACAACGCCAGGTGTTGCCAGTTCCCGATGCTGCGATGGTGGCGCTGGACGACCCATGCGACATACAGGACGACGATGAGTTTAAAGAGTTCCGATGGCTGGATCTGGATGAAGGGAGTCGGTAACCACCGCTTGCCACCGTTGACCGTGATGCCCACCAATTCCACACCCACCAACAGCGCCAGCCCGATACCGAGCAACATCGGTGCGAGATTGATCAGCCAGGAAAGTCGGATCCGCGCCACCACCCAGAACACCACGGCACCGATAGCGAGATAGATGAGATCACGGATGGCCAGGGCGAAGGACGTGCCGCCATTGAGGGCCGACTGCGCGTCGCTGGCCGAGCCGACCATGACCGTGCCGTAGCCGACCATCAACGCGGTGACGACGAGCAGCGCCGCCGCGGCGCGGTCACCGCGGGGGAAGGGCTGCAGGATGCGCGAGACGATGCGGGCCATGAACTACACCACCTTCGCCGTCCGCAAGAAGTCCCCGTAGAAGATGCCGAGGCCCAGCGCCGCGAGGAGTCCCGCCAGGATCCAGAAGCGAATGATCACCGTGATCTCGGGCCAGCCGCGCAACTCGAAGTGGTGATGAAAGGGAGCCATACGAAAGATACGGCGGTGAAAGACCCGAAAACTGACCACTTGGAGGATGACCGACGCCGTCTCCGCCACGAAGAGACCGCCAATGATCGGCAATAACAAGTCCAAGTTCATCAAGAGGCATAAGGCTCCGAGCCCCGTGCCAATCGCCAGGGAGCCCGTGTCGCCCATGTAGATGCGTGCCGGTGCCGCGTTCCACCATAGGAAACCGAGGCAGGCGCCAACCAGGGCCACCGCCACCAGACCGAGGTCCAGGGCGGCGTGCAGGTGGTAGATCGCGAAGTGGCGGAACTGCCAGTACCCGATGATGGACAAGACCCCGAAGCAGAACGCCCCCGAACCAGCCGCGAGTCCGTCCAGACCGTCGGTCAGGTTGACGGCGTTGGAACTGCCGATCACGATGAAGACCGCGATCGCCACCCATCCCAGTTCGGACAGGTTCCATCCCGGGAAGGTCACGCGGGTGAATGACAGATGCGTCGAGGTGTGGACCCAGCCGATGGCCAGCGTGGCGAAGAGGCCGGCGATGATCAGTTGACCCGCCAACTTGCCACGCTTCTTAAGCCCGAGGTTGCGCGCGTTACGGATTCCCAGGTAATCGTCCAATAAGCCGAGCACGCCCGAGGCGATGGTGACGCTCATGGCCAGGATTCCCCCGCGCGTGAAGACGATCGAGGTCCCCACGTGACCCATGAGGTAGCCGAGCACCGCGGCGACCACGATCACCACGCCGCCCATCGTGGGGGTACCGGCCTTCGCATGGTGGCTCTCGGGGCCGTCTTCGCGAATCTGCTGGCCGAGCGACCGTTCGCGAACGAACCGGATCCACAAGGGCGTCGCGAACAGCGCGAACAAGAAGCCCACCCCACCCGACTCCATCAAACTCAGCATGACATTCCCTTCACGAGTTCTGCGACGACCTCTCGGTCATCAAAAGCCTCCACGCGATCGGCGAATGTCTGGGTGGTCTCGTGACCCTTGCCGGCCACCACCACGACGTCACCCGCCCTCGCACGCTGCAACGCCCGGGCGATTGCCGCGCGTCGATCGATTTCTCTCTCAACGTCGGCGGAGACCACGGCCCCGGCGATGATGGCATCAATAATGGCATCGGGAGCCTCGTGGCGCGGGTTATCCGAGGTCACGATGGTCACGTCGGACAGTTCCGAAGCCACTTTGCCCATCTCGGGACGCTTGGCCCGGTCGCGATCGCCGCCGCAGCCAAAGACCGTCAGGACACGACCGGAGGACATTTCGCGCACCGACCGCAGCAGCCGCGCGAGACCCTCGGGCGTGTGGGCGTAGTCAACGATGACGGTCACGTCCCCGCGATGCACGACCTCGAATCGGCCGGGCACGGCCGCCACTCCCGCCATCGCGGCGGCGATACGCCCCTCGTCGGCACCGAGTTGAGTGAGAATGGTCATCGCCATCAACGAGTTGTCGATGTTGTAGTCCCCGATCAAGGGAGTGTTGACCAAGTGCCCGCGCCAGAAGAAGATGGTGCCGGCCAGGGTGCTCGAGATATCCTTCGCGTCACCGCGCGAGACCGGCATCACCGAGAGGGTGGTCGACGTCGCGAGGTGTGCGCCATAGGGATCGTCCACCCACACCACCGCGCGCGATGAGTAGTCGGGACTGAAGAGCCGGACCTTGGCCGCGTAGTAGGCCTCCATGGTGCGGTGATAGTCCAAGTGATCGTGACTCAGGTTCGTGAAGGCCACCACCGAGAAGGCGGTGCCGACTACCCGGTGTTGGTCCAGTGCGTGACTCGACACCTCCAGGGCGACCACCGATTTGGCCTTGTCGCCCTCGAAGTCGGCTCGCATGCGAGCCAGAGTGCGGTATAACTCGGGTGAGGCCGGCGTGGTGCGTTCGTTGGTGAGCGTGCCGATGGTGGCGCCGTTCCAATCCATGGCACGCGCCAGTTCCGCCACGAGGGTCGCGACGGTGGTCTTGCCATTGGTCCCGGTGACCCCGACCAATTCGATGCCGACCTCAGGATGACCGCTCACCGTGGCGCTGGCGTGCGTCAGCATGCTGTAGATCCGCGATTCGGGGATGACCACTACGGGCACGGGTGCCTTGAGCGCTCGCGGTGACACGATAGCCACGGCGCCGCGATCGATCGCGTCCGACACGAAGTTCGCACCGTCGGACGTCGCGCCCGATAGGGCGAAGAACAAGGTGGAGAACTCGCACTGGCGAGAATCGATCTCGACGCGATTCACCTCGACGCTGGCCGTTTGCACGTCGAAGGACTCGTGGGGCAAGATGTCGCCGAGTTGCATCACGTCACGTCCGAGGCAATGGAGGCGGGGCCGGTGAGGGGCTTGACGATGGTGCCGCTCGAGGGAATGCCATAGTGACGAAGGGCGTAGGACATCACCTGCTGGAAGACCGGCGCGGCGACCGAGCCGCCGAAGATGGTCGTCTCGGGACGCTCGACCACCACAATCATCGAGAGGGTCGGGTTGTTGGCGGGAGCGAAACCGACGAAGCTCGCGTTGTACTGGCCCGTCAGTAGTTTGTCCTTGCCCGGGTAGGGCATGGTCGCGGTGCCGGTCTTGCCAGCGACGGTGTAGCCCGGGATGATGGCGTTGGTACCGGTACCGGCCAGGACCACCTGCTGGAGCATCTTGTTCATCGTCTGGGCGACCGCGGGGGTCAGAGCTTGGCGCGTGGCACTGGCGGGTAGCGACTTGGTGACGCCGTCGGGTTCAACGAGTCCGCGAACCAGGCGCGGTTCGACGAAAGTGCCGTCGTTGGCGATGGCGTTGTAGGCGTCAAGGACCTGGATCGGCGGCACGGCGTCCACCTGGCCGATCGGCAGGGCCACCTGGTCACTGGCGTACCAATGCGCCGCATCCACCAGCAGGCCGGACGTCTCGCCTGGATAGTTCACGGCGGTCGTCTGGCCGAAGCCGAGGCGCTGTACCTGGGCCAGGATGCCATTCTCCCCTACCCGCGTACCGATCTCGTAGGTACCGATGTTCGACGACAGGGCCAGCACCTGCGTCGCGCTCAGGTGCTCGAGTCCGTGGTTCTCGGCATCGTGGAAGGAGCGTCCTCCCACCAGCACCGAGTTCGGCACCGAGAACACGCTCGACGGAGTGATGTCCCCTGCGGCCAACGCCGCCGAGAAGGTGACGACCTTGAAGACAGAGCCCGGTTCGTACGCTTGGGTGAAGGCCAGGTTGTTGATGGTCTGCTCGATGCCGGGCACCCCTACCGACGTGCCCCACGCCGGGATCGGTCCGAGCACCCCGGGCTTGGTGGCGGTGTTGACTAGTGACGCGTCGGCGAGGATCTCACCGGTCTTCACGTCCATCACCACGGCAACCCCGGTGAGACCCCCCACCGCGCGCAACTGGGTGGCCAGTGCCCGCTCCGTCACGAACTGCAAGGGGGCGTCGATCGTGAGTTCGAGTCCCACACCCGGCTGCGCAGCCTTAATCACGCTGCTGTAAGTGCTCGGCAACGCGACACCCGACGAGGAGACGAATTCGCGCGTGATGCCGGTCTTGCCCGCGAGATCGGCCTGGTACTGATACTCGAGTCCCGTGGAGCCAGCACCGGACGCGTTAGTGCGGCCCAGAAGAGATTCGGCGAGAGTGCCATTGGGATATGAGCGGCTCGACGCGCCCTGCACCACGATGCCCGCGAAGTTGCCATTGGCGATGGCCTTGCCATCGGTGAGGTCGAGTTGTCCGTTCAAGATGACGTAGCCACTACCGGTGCCCTTCTTCGACAACAGCGCCGTCAACTTAGCGACCGGGACCTTAACGAGCCCGGTCAGCGCCTGGGCCTCCTGGCTCGGCTGGGTGATCTGCATGTCGTCGGCGACGACCAGCGACGTGGGCTCCGAGATCGCCAAGATCTGTCCATGGCGGTCGTAGATTCCCGCGCGCAATGCATTGGTCGTGAGATCGTGGCGAACCTGTTCGACCGAGAGTTGGGCGTAGTGGGGGTGATCGAGCACCTGCAGGGCGACAAGACGCGCCGCGAGGGCAGCGAAGAGCACGATGAAGAGTCCGCGTACGAGTTGGAGACGTCGTGGCGAGAACGTGGGACCCGCCGGACGATGATTGATCTGACGGCGCGCGTGGGTGGGAGAAGCGTGTGAACTCACCGTTGCGTCCTTGATGTGACCGGCGCGTAACCTGTGAACTTCGGCAGGGGCAGGATCGCATCAAGCGACGTAGCGGGAACCTGGGTCACCGAGGTGGGGTTCACGAGGTGAAGTGCATTGGCCTGAGACACGACGACGCTGGGCGCCGAAAGGTTCGTCAGCGAGCCCACCTGAGCGGCGTAGGCCGACTGGCCCTGGAGGACTTGCGTCTGCAGTTGGTGCAGTTCGACTTGGCGGTTGGTCTCGAGCATGGAGCCAAAAAGGGACAACACCACGGCAACGACCAAGATGGCGACGGACTTCTTCAGTGCCGAGATCGACGCCAGACGACCCTGGCGATGGGCGCGGCGAGGCGGTGACTCGCGACGGGTCGTCGGCGTGGGGGCAACGCGCGTGGACGGGCGCACGCGGGTGCGAGGAGGCGCCTCTGAACGGCGCGGTGGCACGACGTCGCGACGAGGAAGGCTGACGACGCTCACGAGGCCACCTTCTGGGCGGTACGCAAGCGCGCCGAGCGGGCCCGGGGATTTGCTTCGACCTCACCCGCGGTAGCGAGTTGCGCGCTGGCGCGCGACAAATTGACCCGCGCCACCGCGCCGCACACGCAACCCAACTCGTAGGGACAGTGACACCCGCCGGTGGACGCCTCGAGAAGGGCGGCTTTCACCGCGCGGTCCTCTCCGGAGTGGTACGAGATGATGGCGAGTAGCCCACCGGGCGCCAGCACGCTCAACGCCCCCTCGATACCGAGGTCGAGTTCGTTCATCTCATCATTCACCACGATGCGCAACGCCTGGAAAACCCGGGTGGCCACGTGACCCCGACGTCGCGCGGCCATGGGAACTGCTCGCTCCACTGCGTCCGTCAATTCAGCCGTGGTCTGGGGCTGGCGCTCGAGGACCGAACGAGCGATGCCCCCAGCAAAACGGTCCTCGCCATTCGCTCGCAACAGGCGAACGAAGTCGTGCAAGTCGGCACTCGCGAGGTACTGCGCGGCGGTGATCCCCTGAGTGGGGTCCATGCGCATATCGAGCGGTGCGTCGCCGCGAAAGGAAAAACCTCGGCTCAGCTCGTCGAGCTGGTGCGAGGAGACGCCGAGGTCCATCAAGACGCCGGTGACCGGCTCTCCCGCGAGGAAATCGGCTTGTTCCGCGATGACGTCAGCCATCGTGGCGAAAGTCGCGGCCACGATGCGCACGCGGGGCCCGTAGGTAGCGAGGCGAGTGCTGGCGGCAGCGCGGGCCTCAGGGTCACGGTCGATGCCCAAGATGCGTCGCGAGGCAGACGCGTCGAGCAAAGCGGCGCTGTGTCCTCCGCCCCCTAACGTGGCGTCAACGAGTACTCCCGTGCTCTGGCGGGCGAAGAACTCAACGATTTCTCGTTCGAGAACGGGCTGGTGGTAATTGTCCTGGGCCATCTGCAGCCTTTCAATCGCCGAACGGGGAGGGCGGGCGGAGAATATTGCCCTTTCTCGATCGGCGATTGCCAGGCTGCGCATGGTCCGCGGCCGGTACTGCGTCCTTCCTTCTTTCACTCGTCGCTACCTCGTACAAACGTCTCTTCGGCCACACTCACCTGCGCGGCGTACCGCTGGGGGTTCCACAACTCGATGTGGTCGAGGTTGCCCGCGACGATCACGTCACCTTCGAGTTGGGCGAACTCGCGAATGACCGGCGGCAAGGGGAACCGACCCTGGCGATCGACCTCCACCTCGGAAGAATTGGTTGCCCAAAACCGCGATTGACGCCGCTCGTCGGTGGTGCCGTGGCGACCGGCCTCGAGGTACTCCGCGCTCTTGCGCGCGAACTCACCGGGGGTCCACAGGGCCACGCAACCATCCATATTGGGGCTCAGGTGACCCCCATTTTCGAATTCACGACGAAACTTCGCGGGCAGGATGAGTCGACCTTTGTCATCCAGCGAGTGCTGAAACTGGCCAACGAACAACAACATGATTCCCCTTCGTGGATTCTCCACTCTGCTCCACTTCGCACCACCATACTCCACCAGATACCACTACTCGCCAAATTGTGACATTTTTGGGCTGAAAGAGCCAGCGGCGGC
>Ga0302279_10001850_pt1 | contig 29232 bp, 20 predicted proteins | sample III_Bog_N3_3_FD_194541 | JGI IMG/M metagenome (GOLD analysis project Ga0302279, IMG submission 194541) | Peat permafrost microbial communities from Stordalen Mire near Abisko, Sweden - III_Bog_N3_3 | ecosystem: Environmental > Terrestrial > Soil > Wetlands > Peat | place: Sweden: Abisko... | reverse complement strand
ATGGCGCCATACGCCCCCCAGTGGGGGTGGCGGCGATCGCCGTGGCGGGGGTTCAGGAGGTCGGCTGCGACGGGTGCGGCGCGGCGATGGAGGGGAGGGCGAAGCGGAACAGCGCCCCACCCCCGGGGGCGTGGTGCACGCTGACCTGGCCCCCCTCGTCCACCGCCACCTGGGCCACGATGGCCAGCCCGAGGCCGGACCCTGGCCGGCTGCGGGCCTCCGGCGCCCGGTAGAAGCGGTCGAAGATGTGCTCGATGTCGGCGTCGGCCACCCCCGGGCCGTGGTCCCGGACGACCAGGACCCCGTCGGCGCAGCCCACCTCGACCACCCCGCCGTCGGGGCTGTACTTGAGGGCGTTGTCGAGCAGGTTGTCGACGGCCCGCTCGATGCGTGCCTCGGCGCCCGACACCCAGCACGGGTGGGTCGACGCCACGAAGGTCACCCCGCGGCTGCGCCCGTGGGTGGTGGCGGCCTCGACGGCGCCCAGCACCAGTTCGTCGAAGCGCACCGGCCCCGACGTCAGGTGGGGCGCGTTCCCCCGGGCCAGCTCGGCCATGTCGGCCACCAGCGACGTCAACTCGTCCAGCTGGGTCAGGACGTCACCGATGAGGACCTCCCGCTCGTCGGGGGCCAACTCCTCCATCCGCCGGGCCACCTCCATGTTGGTGCGCAGGCTGGTGAGGGGGGTCCGCAGCTCGTGGGAGGCGTCCAGCACGAGCTGGCGCTGGCTCTCGCGGGACGAGTCGAGGGCGGCCAGCAGGCGGTTGAACGCCCGGCGCAGGCGGCCCAGCTCGTCGGGCCCGCCCGGATCGAGCCGGCGGGACACGTCGGTGGTGAGGGCCAGTTCCTCGATCGAGCCGGTCAGGTCGTCGAGGGGCTGCAGGACGGTCCGACCCACGGCCAGGCCCAGCAGGACGGCCAGGCCCACGCCGATGAGGATGATGAGCCACAGGGCGACCGCCAGCCGGTGCAGGCCCTCCTGCACGCCGGTCAGGGGCGCGGTGACCTGGAGCGCCCCGCCGAGGGGCATGACGAGCCGCTGCAGCGGTTGGCTGGTGTTGCTGTAGGGGTAGGGCCCACCGAGGGGATACACGATCTCCCGCACGGCGATGCCGCCGACATGGGTGCTGAACTGCAGCTGGGCCCCGGTGCCGAGGCTGCCGGCGGCCTGGGCCACGGCCGGGCTGATGGCCAGCACCTGCGGGTCACCGGTGTGGACCTGGCCGTCGGCCCACACCATCTGGGTGCAGTAGCCGACCGCCCGGCCGCAGGTGTTCTCGATGACCGGCAACTGGCCGTTCTGGTTGCCGCTCACCAGGTTGCGGGCGTCCTGCTGCAGGGTCACGTCCAGCGAGCCCACCAGCGAGTCGTAGGCGACCACGTAGGTGGCGACGGCGCCGATCATCACCACCACCAGAGCGGCCGCGGTGGCGGCCAGGACGAGGCGGGTCCGGAAGGTCACGGGCCGACGCCGTCCCGGTGGTCAGGGCTCGCGGAGGACATAGCCCACCCCTCGGGCGGTGTGGATGAGCCGGGGTTCCCCGTCCTCTTCCGTCTTGCGCCGGAGGTAGCCCACGTAGACGGCGAGGGAGTTGGTCCCCGAGTCGAAGGTGTAGCCCCACACCCGGTCCAGGATCAGCTCACGGGTCAGCACCTGGCGGGGGTGGCGCAGGAAGAGCTCCAGCAGGTCGAACTCGATCCGGGTGACGGTGAAGTCGCGGTCACCGCGACGGGCCTCCCGGGTGACCGGGTCGAGGCTGAGGTCCGAGAAGGCCAGCGTCTCACCCGGGTCCTCGGGCCGGCGCCGGAGCAGGGCGCGCAGCCGGGCCAGCAGCTCGGCCAGGGCGAAGGGCTTGACCAGGTAGTCGTCGGCGCCGGCGTCGAGGCCCTCCACCCGGTCCTCCACCGCGTCCCGGGCGGTGAGCATGAGGACCGGGGTGTCGTCGCCCGCGGCGCGCATCCGTCGGCACACGTCGAGCCCGTCGATGGTCGGCAGGCCGATGTCCAGCACCACGGCGTCCGGCGGCCGTATGGCCACCTCCTCCAGCGCCTTGGGCCCGTCACCCGCCAGGGTGACCTCGTAGCCGTCGAGTCGGAGCGCCCGTTGGAGCGCCCCGCTGACCGCCGGATCGTCGTCCACCACGAGGATTCGCATCGGGTCGGGAGCCTATCGGGGTCGTGCCCGCCACCTGTGGCAGGTCCCGGTGGGGCGCGACCCCGGGGCTAGCCTGTGCTCGTGACGGGGGGGCTGCACCGCGGTGCCCGTCGCCCTGTCCGGATCGGTCCGAGGTAGTTCAATTGGCAGAACGCCGGCCTTTGGAGCCGGATGTTGGAGGTTCGAGCCCTCCCCTCGGAGCCAGGATGGCCGTGGTGGGAACCGGTACCAGGGTCGGTGGCGACGTACCGAGCGACGTAGGTGGGGCTGCGCCGGGTCGGGAGGGACGGGCGGGTCAGTCGGGGTCGGAGGGATCCCGTAGCCGCACCTGCGGCCACCGGCGCTTCCCTCGGTCCGCGGTGACGAGTGTGGCGCCTGATTCGATGGCGAGCGCGGACAGGTAGGCGTCGGGATCGAGGTCGCCCTTCGCCCCGGTGAACTCCAGGATCTCGGCGAGGGTCGACGGCTGGCGGAAGATCCGGCGGTTCGTCGTGATCCTGATGACCGAGGCGGGCTCGGGCTCGCCGACGGCGACGCTCTCGGGTCCCGACAGCGTCGATCCGGGCCACCGCAGGTACTCCTCGTGGCGGGCGACGTCGTTGCGAGCCCCGTGGACGAAGATGTTGACGTCCGGGATCTGCTCGGATCAGCTGTCGGAGCGGAACAGCGAATCGTCGTCGAGGACCGCAGCGACCTGCTCCTCGTCCTCCAGGTCGATGCCCGGCTGCAGCCCAGATGTCCCATGGGCCGGGAGCTCGACCCGGCGACGTCCCGGGGCATTCGAGGCGCTGGTGGCCAGGGAGAGGCGAAGCGCATCCTCCATGACGGCACCCAGCGAGCGGTGGCTCCGTGCCGCGACCACCTTGGCTCCGGCCAGCACGTGGTCGTCGACGTCCACCGTGGTCCTCACCGGGGCATCCTGACCTCGGCGCAACGCATCATGATGCGCCATCCGGTCCGGACGTGACGCAGTCCGCCTCAGCCCTTGCGGGCCCGGCTGCGCAGGCGACCGCGCGTCGTCTGGTCCAGGATGACCTTGCGCAGCCGGACGAAGCCCGGGGTCACCTCGACGCACTCGTCGTCGGCGATGAACTCGAGTGCCTGCTCGAGGGAGAGCAGGAGCGGGGGCGTGAGGCGGATGGCCTCGTCCGCCGAGGCGGACCGGATGTTGGTCTGCTTCTTCTCCTTGGTCGGATTGACGTCCATCTCCTCGTCGCGGGCGTTCTCCCCCACGACCATGCCCTCGTAGACCTCGGTGCCGGGTCCGACCAGGAGCAGGCCCCGCTCCTGGAGGCTCATCAGCGAGTAGCCCGTGGTGACGCCCCGGCGGTCGGCCACCATCGACCCGTTGCGCTTGGTCTTGAGCTCGCCGTGCCAGGGCTCCCAGCCGTCGAAGACGTGGTGGAGCATGCCCGTCCCGCGGGTCTCGGTCATGAACTCGGTGCGGAACCCCACGAGGCCGCGAGCCGGGATCCGGTAGTCCATGCGCACCCACCCGGTGCCGTGGTTGACCATCTCGATCAGGAGGCCCTTGCGGAGGGCCATGAGCTGGGTGACCACGCCGAGGTAGTCGTCGGGGACGTCGATGGCCACGCGCTCCATGGGCTCGTGGAGCTTCCCGTCGATCTCGCGGGTGACGACCTGGGGCTTGCCGACGGTCAGCTCGAAGCCCTCGCGCCGCATGGTCTCCACCAGGACGGCCAGCTGCAGCTCGCCGCGGCCCTGGACCTCCCAGGTGTCCGGCCGCTCGGTGGGGAGCACCCGCAGGGACACGTTGCCGATGAGCTCGTTCTCCAGGCGGGTGAGGACCTGGCGGGCGGTCAGCTTCTTGCCGTCGGTGCCGGCCAGCGGCGACGTGTTGATGCCGATGGTCATGCCCAGGCTGGGCTCGTCCACCGTGATCACCGGCAGCGGGTGCGGGTCCTCGGCATCGGCCAGGGTCTCGCCGATGGTGATCTCGGCCATGCCGGCGACCGCGGCGATCTCGCCCGGGCCGGCCGACTCGCACTCCACGCGGTCGAGCGCGTCGGTAATGAACAGGTCGGTGATCTTGGTCCGCTCGATGGTCCCGTCGAGCTTGCACCACGCCACCGTCGCCCCCTTGGTGAGCGTGCCGTTGTGCACCCGGCAAACGGCCAGGCGCCCGAGGTAGGGCGAGGCGTCGAGGTTGGACACGATGGCCTGCAGTGGCGCGCCCTCCTCGTAGCTGGGGGCCGGGATGCGGTCGAGGATGGCCTGGAAGAGGGGCTCGAGGTCGGTCCCCTCCACGCCCTGTTCGGTCGCCGCCCAACCGGCGCGGGCGTTGGAGAAGAGGATGGGGAAGTCGATCTGGTCCTCGTCGGCGTCGAGGTCCAAGAAGAGCTCCTCGACCTCGTGCACGACCTCGTCGATGCGGGCGTCGGGACGGTCGACCTTGTTCACCACGAGGACGACGGGGAGCCGGGCCTCCAGCGCCTTGCGGAGGACGAACCGGGTCTGGGGAAGCGGACCTTCCGACGCGTCGACCAGGAGGAGGACGCCGTCGACCATGGTAAGCCCGCGCTCGACCTCGCCGCCGAAGTCGGCGTGGCCCGGGGTGTCGATGATGTTGATCTTCACCCCGTTGTGGAGGACGGCGGTGTTCTTGGCCAGGATGGTGATGCCCTTCTCGCGCTCGAGGTCGCCGGAGTCCATCACCCGCTCGTTCACGGCCTGGTTGTCGCGGAATGCCCCCGACTGCCACAGCATGGCGTCGACCAGGGTGGTCTTCCCGTGGTCGACGTGGGCCACGATGGCCACGTTGCGGATGTCGTCTCGGGTCAACAGGGGCATAGGGGGGGAAGGCTACTCGTCACGAGGTGGGTTCCAGACGGCGGGGTCGGTCGCCGGGGAGGGGCCGCCGGGCCGTCGGGCGGCCGGGGCGTCAGCCCGGGCGACGGCTCACGGCCCGGTGCAGGCCGTCCAGCCCGACTGGTTGAAGGTGAGGTCCCCGCTGGTCTGCACGGTGGGCACCGACTGGGCCGGGGGCATCGTCGGGCACTTCCCGGTGTAGCTCTCGACCGACGAGTCCAGTGCCCAGGACGGCGTTCCCGGGGTGAGGTAGTGGGGCGGGCTGTAGAGCGGGAGCCGTGAGTCGTAGAAGTAGTTCTTGAGGTAGCCGGTGCCCCCGCCGGCCAGGCCGACTGGCCCGCGGGCGTCCTGCTGGATCGATCCGTAGACGCCGAGGATCCCCTCGCTGCCGGACACGTTGTAGTTGTTGACCACGAAGGACTGGTTGAGGGCCAGGAGGGCCGCCTCGATGGTGAGGCCCTGCTGGGTGCTGGTCGGGTCCCCCTGCGACGTCGAGGGGTCACAGAGGGGCGGCACCCAGGTGGTGCCGTTGCAGTCGGGCAGCGGATTCCCCTTGTTGCCGCCACTCGCCGAGTCGTTGTAGAGGGGCCGGTTCACTTCGATGTAGTTGTTGGCGATCAGGCCGAGCACGTCGTTGGGGGTGGACCCGGTGGCGTTGTTGTAGGCACAGGCCGTCCAGACGGCCGGGGACACCGGGGTGCCGAACGTGCAGTCGTTGTAGATGATCTCGTTGTCGATGATCACGTTGTTGCTGGCGGCGATGGTGAGGTGGCCGGAGAATCCGCCGCTGGTCCAGGCGTCGCCCACGAAGGCGTCACCCTCGGTCGTCGAGTTGGTCGACTGGTCGTAGTAGCAGCTCGACCCTCCGCAGGTGGAGAGCTGGGACAGCCCGGAGGTCGAGGAGTAGAAGGGGTTGTCCGACGACGGCCAGGTCCCGGTGGCCGCGGCGACGTAGACCACGCCGTTGCTGGGGAAGGCGCCGGACCCGTTGGTCGGGCAGGTGTTGAGGTTGGTGCTCGGCTGCTGCTGGGTGAGGGTGCCGGGGTAGTTGGGGGACTCCTTGCTCACCACCGTCATCTGGCCGTTGGTGGTGAAGGAGATCGAGGTCGGTCCCGTGTAGTAGCAACCGCCCTGGATGGCGGTGGCCGCCAACTGCGAGTTGTCGGCCGGGGGGTTCTGCTGCGGCTGGCCGTAGGTCTTGGGGGTGTCGGTGGTGCAGGTCCCGTAGCCCGTGCCGCTGATGTACTCGCACTGCGGGTCTGCGGTGCTGGGATTGGGGCTGAAGGAGGGACTTCCTGTCGTGTACAGCGAGTCGTTGGAGAAGACCGGTCCGGTGACCGCGTCCCCGGACTGCCACTCGACCCCGGTGCACGGGTTGGAGGCGACCTGCCCCGCCCGGACGGCCCAGAAGTACTTGCAGCTGCTGGCCGTGTCCTGGGCCCCCGAGAGCTGGAAGGGCTCGGACTCGAAGTTCGACCACCACACGCTGTTGAGGAATCCGTTCTTCGGGACGTAGTGGGCGATGGTCGAGTAGTAGGCGTAGTGGCCGGGGAACCCGGCGGCGCCGACGATCTGGACCTCCAGGTCGGTGATGGCGCCGTTGGTCGACGCGGTCACCGACTGGGGGTTGTCGAACTTGTAGAGCTCGGGGATCACCCCGTTGCCCGTGTCGGTGCCACCCACCTGGCTCCAGCTCTGGTAGGTGATGCCGGCGCAGATGGAGCTGCCGGCGTTGGTGGTGTTGCACGCGGCGAGGTACGGGTTGGCGTTGATGGCCGAGGTGTACGAGTTGAGCCCGGACAGCATGGCCCGGTAGGCGTAGCGCTGGATGGTCGTCTGGGCGACGATCGGGGCGTTGTTGACGATCGTCGTGACCATCACCCCGCCGAAGATGGTGAGGACCAGGCTGAAGGCGATCACCAGGACGAGGGCGGCCTGCCCGGTGTCCGAGCGCGGCCGGGGGGCGGAGGCGGTGGCGTGGCGTCGTGCGCGAGTGAACATGGGGACCTATCCGACGGGTGGGGTGTAGAGGTACGAGGTGGACGACAGGCGGTAGACGACGAAGGAGTTCTCCTGGACGGCGGAGGCCGACACCCGGACCATCAGGTCCACGCCGACACTCTCGACGTTGTCGGCCGGGCAGTTGGAGGCGGTGTCGGTGGGCACGCCGTTGATGGTGGCGACGGTGGGTGCCAGGCAGACCGACGTCAGGAAGAGCCCGGTGTAGTTGGGGGCGTAGTTGACGCCGGCGACATACGCCGCCGAATAGGGATCGAGGGTGTTGTACGTGAAGATCGGCGTCGAGGCGTACTTCAGATTGGTGCCGGCCACCCCGTTGACGACGTTCTTCAGGTCGATCAGGGTGGTGACGGGCATCGAGATGTAGGTGCAGTGCTTGGTGTCGGTCGCCGACGTTGGACAGGAGTTGGCGTCGGGGCCCTGTTGGGTCACCGTGAAGTCGGAGACGCAGGTGAGCACGGTGCAGCCGGAGGGTGTGGGCGTGCCCGCACTCATGACGATCTTCGCCGGCCCGTTGTTGACCAGGGTGCCGCTGGAGTTCCGGACGGCGCCCACATTGGCGTAGAAGGTCGTCGACGAGGCCGTGGACGCCGGCGTCGCTCCGGTGGCTACCGCGAAGGCCGGGCAGGGGGCGTTGAGCAGCGGGCACATGGGACTGCTGACCTGGGCGGCCACGACCGGCGTGGGGGCCGGCTCGACCTCGCTGCGGACCAGGCGCTGGATGGTCACCGAGGTCGGGAGGAGACCGTCGATGGCGTTGTACGACGACAGCACCGTGTTGCCCGCGGTCAGGTAGGTGGAGAGGGCCAGGGCCACCAGGGTGAGCAGGACGCTCAGCACGGCAAAGGAGACCAGGAGCTCCACCAGCGTGAGGCCCGAGTCGTCGCGACCCTCCCTACGTGCCTGGCGAAGGGCGTGACGCCGCACGGCACGGCGGGCCGCCGACGCGGTCCCGACGGCGGTCGTCGTCGGGAGGGCACCGGTCGTGCCGGCACGGTGGAACGGGTGCAGGGGACTCATGTGGCGCTCACCGGGACGGGGGTGGGGACGGGGTAGGGGACGAGCCCGTTGGTCACGGTGCTGCCGCCGACGGTGATTCCGGTGATGGTGGTGGTCCCTCCGCCGGTGACGATCTTGAGGCTGTACGGGCCGTAGGGGACCTCGGTCCGGCTCAGGCCGTCGGGTCCCGTGGTCTGCAGGGTGTAGTTGTCGCCGGCGCAAGGTGCCGCCGACGTCAGGGTGAGTGCGGCCGCGGCGTAGGGCAGGCCGGTCGAGGCGCCGGTGGAGTGCAGGACCTGGACGGCGAGCAGCCCGAGGGGCACGGTGGCGGTCGCCGACGAGCCCCCGGGCACGGTGGCCACGGTCGCCGAGTTGTAGGTCTGGCCTTCCGAGGAGCAGTCTCCGGCCCAGACCGAGTAGCCACTGGTGAAGGGGAAGACGGGCGGCAGCGGCGTCGCCAGCGTGCCGGTCCAGCCGGCCGTCACCAGGTTGACCGACGAGGCCGGGGTGAGGTTGGCGTTGTTGATCTCGATCGGGATCCCGCCGACCGCGGCGCCCGACAGCCCCGACGGAGTGGTGTCGGACCAGGTGCCGGTGGGCCCCCCGTTGGTCGACAGCTCGATCGCCCCGGTGCCGTTGGCGCCGACGGCCGTGCAGTAGCTGGTGGTGCTCCCGGGCGAGGCGCAGTCGATGTCACCCAGGTAGAAGGCCGGGTTCGCCGTGGGCAGGCCGACCGAGGACCAGGTGGTCAGGGGGGAGCCGGACTTGGCGTAGAGGATGGCGGTGGGCACGCTGGTGGCGGTCACGGTGCCCACTGCGGTGACCGCGCAGGACGGCGTCGACCAGCACACCACCCCGGTCAGCTGACTCAGTGTGTCGCCGCTGGGGGCGGTCGGCGCGGTGGTCGTCCAGGTGTCGGCCGTGGTCGCCCCGGTGATGGCGGCCGAGGAGATGACCGGCGCCGTGGACGTGCTGCCGATCAGCACGCAGGCCGAGGTCGTCGGGCAGGCGATCTGGGTGACGCTGGTGACCCCGGTGGGGGTGTCGGCGGCAAAGGTGACGCTCGAGCCGGCGGTCGTCGCCCCGTACATGACCTCGGCCGCCGTGGCGGTCTGGCCGGTCAGTAGGCACTTCGTCGAGACCGGACAGTAGAGGGTGCCCGCCGTGGTCGTACCGGAGACCAGGGCATCGGCCTTCCAGGTCCATGTCGGGGCGGCGGTGCCCAGGCCCGTCGCCGAGGTGGTGCCCGAGACCAGCGCCGGACCGGCGCTGGTCCTGCCGGCGATCAGGCAGGTGGTGGTCAGGGTGGTCGACGGGCAGGCCAGTGAGGACACCGACGTGAAGGTGACGGTGGGACTGGACGTCGCCGCCGTCCATCCGAGCCCGTACGCCCCGGCCACGATGACCGGGGTCCCGGGGTTGGTCGCCGTGTTGACCGCGGTGGCGATGCACCCGGTGGCCGCGGAGGGGCACTGGAGATTGGACAGGCCCCCGAAGGTGCCGGTCCCCGAGATGGCGTCGACCACCCAGTTGATCGACGAGGCGGAGACGGTGCCGGTCAGCACCACCCCGGCCGTGGCCGTGGAGCCGATGGCCACGCAGTACGAGGTCCCGGACGGGCACACCACCTGGGACAGCGAGGTGATGGCGGCGCCCGAGACGGTGGGCAGCGTGTCGGCGGTGAAGGTGACCGACGTGTTCGGGGACGACAGGCTGTAGGCCGTGGTGGCGCCGTACCCCACGGCGACGCACCGACCGCCGGTCGCCGAGCAGGCCTCCGCTGCGATGCGGGTCACCCCGGCGGGCAGTGTGGCGGCGGACCAGTGCCCGGTGGTCTGGTTGAACACGGTCATGGTGGCCGCGGCGTTGGCACCGGTGCCGGACTCCCCGGACGAGATGCAGGTGATGACGGCCCCTCCGGGGCAGGCCACCCCGTCCTCGGTGGCGCTCGAGGAGACCGTCGAGCCGCTGGCCAGGTTGATGATGCTCCCCTGGTCGTACGACGCCGACAGCCGGGTGACGGCGCCGACGCTGACGCTGATACCGGTCTGGGTGACCGACGTGGGCGTGGTGAGTTCGTTGCTGGCCACCGTGCCCGCCACCCCGTTGGCCACGAAGGACGGCGATCCGTAGGTGGTGTCGGAGGCGGAACCGGCGAGGATGCCGCTGGTGGCGTTGGCGATGGACACCGTGTAGCCACTGGTGCTGGGCAGCACCTGGGCGAAGGCACAGCCGTAGCTGTCGGGGTAGATGGTGAGGTTCTGGGGGCCGGTGATGGTGACCGGGGGGGCCTGGACCCGCTCGGACCACGGATTTGACTGGGTGTCGAGGTCGGTGGAGTCCCCGGTCACCTGGAGCGCGATGAACCCGAGTGTCTGGATGCCGGCGGGCGGATAGTTGAGCACCACGCTGTCCTGCACGTTGTTGACGTCGGTCAGCGGTCCCCACGACACCTGGACCTTCACCTTGAGGAGCTGGGGGGTGCCGGCGACGCACAGGTTGGGCTTGGATCCGAGCCCGGAATTCTGGAATGTGGCCCATTCGTACTCGGCCAGCACGTTGTAGGTGGTCCCGCCCTTGACCACCGAGGACACGGTCGAGGTGGTCTGGGTGATGGCCGCACCCGAGGCGATCGACCCGGCACTGGCCCAGCCCGAGACCCCGGTGAGGGTGTTGCCGGAGATCCCGGTGTAGGTGAACTGCTGGGGAGTGCTGACCCCGGCGACCGTGGTGACGGCCACCGCGGTCTGCGGCAGCGCCGTCGTGGCCGGGGCGAACGTCGACACCGAGGCGACGGCGATGGTGGCCGGTGCGACCGGTGACGTCGTCACCGCGTAGGCCGACGTGGTGGTGCTCGACCCCGGGTCGGGCCCGGCCGGCGGGGCGAACCGGTTCACGATCACCTCGCCGTTGGCGTTGACCGGCGGGGTGACGTTGCCGAGGGTCTCGGTCCACTGCTCGGCGATGGACAGCGCGGTCTGCTGGTTCTGCGTCTGGCCGGCGGAGATCAGACTGGTGGTGAACAGGTAGGACATCGGGACCAGGGTGATCATCAGGATCACGAAGGCCACCATGACCTCGACGAGGCCCATGCCGTCATCGCCGCGCCGCCCGCGCCGCTCGCGCCGGTCCCCGACAGCCCGCGCTCCCGCCCGCATCGGCGGTCGGTTCTTGTGCAACTTGGACATCGGTTCGGTACGCACGGCTCCTAGTGGAAGGGTACGAGTCCGGAACTGGCGTTCCTAGACGTGATTCCACCTGTCCCGGCGTAGATCGACCGATTGCCATCCGTGCTTGAGCACGAATGGACCGGATCCCGGGGAGGGGCCGCGGGGAGCGGCCTACCCCGGGGGAGCGGGAATGCTCAGTAGGAGCGGGGCAGCCCCAGCGAGTGCTGGGCCACGAAGTTCAGGATCATCTCGCGGCTGACCGGGGCGATCCGCAGCAGGCGGGCCATGCCCCACAGGTCGGCGATCCCGTACTCGGTCGACATGCCGTTGCCGCCGTGGGTCTGGATGGCCTGGTCGAGGGCGGCCAGCGTGGCCTCGGCGGCGGCGTACTTCGCCATGTTGGCGGTCTCGCCCGCCAGTGGGGAGTCACCGTCGAAGTCGCAGTACCAGGCGGCCTTGTCGGTCATGGTCCGGGCCAGCTCGACCTCGATCTTGGCCTTGGCCAGCGGGTGCGAGATGCCCTGGTGCCGGGCGATCGGCGTGCCCCACACCTCGCGCGTCGACGCGTACTCGGCCGCCCGGGCGAGCACGTAGCGGCCGATGCCGTTGGCCGTGGCCGCCGACAGGATGCGCTCGGGGTTGAGTCCGTAGAAGACCTGGCGCAGGCCCTCGCCCTCCTCGCCGATCAGGCGGTCGGCCTCGACCTGGACGTTGTCGAAGAACAGGGTGTACTGCTTCTCCGGCGCGGTGATCTCGACCGGCAGGACCTGGGTGTCGAGCCCGGGGGTGTCGACGTCGACAACGAACAGCGACAGACGCCCCCGGCCGGTGTCGGGGTCCACGCCGGTCTTGGTGACCACCAGGATGGCCTCGCACTCGTCGACGCCGGAGATGTAGTACTTCTGCCCGTTCAACCGGTAGATGTCGCCGTCCTTGGTGGCGGTCAGACCGAGGTTGTGGGAGTTCGACCCGGCGTCGGGCTCGGTGATGGCGAAGGCCATCTTGAGCTCGCCGGTGGCGAAGCGGGGGAGCCACCGCTGCTTCTGGGCCTCGGTGCCGAACTTGGCGATGATGGTGGCGCAGATGGCGGGCGACACGACGATCACCAGCAGCGGGCAGCCGTTGGCGGCCAGCTCCTCGGCCACCGCGGCCAGCTCGGTGATGCCGCCCCCGCCACCGCCGTACTCCTCGGGGACGTTGACCCCCAGGAAGCCCTGCTCGGCCACGGCCGTCCACAGCTCGTCGGTGCGCTCGTCGGCGTGGGCCTTCTCGACGTAGTACCCGTGGCCGAACTTGGCGGCAATCGAACCGACCGCCTCCCGAAGCATCTGCAGCTCGTCGGATTCGGTGAAGTCCATGGGTCCCTCCTGGCGGGATCGCGGCTCGTGGCCGGTTCGATGGGATCTCCCCACCGGTCGTGGCCGGCGGACGGGGGAGCAGGCCGCTCCCGGCGACCAGACTACGACGCGCCGGGGACCAGGCGGGCCGGGATGTCCACCATCCGGCTCCGCAGGTACTCGCCGAGACCCTTGGCCTGCGGGTCGGGCCGGGTCGACGACGCCACACCCTCGCCCAGCAGGCCGACCACCACGAAATTGAGGGCCCGCAGGTTGGGGAAGGCATGGCGCTGGACGGCGAGCCCGTCCGCCTCGGGCAGCAGCTCCCGGAAGCGGTCCAGGGTGAGCACGGCGTCGAGCCAGGCCCAGGCGTCGTCGTCGCGGGCCCACAGGCCGACGTTGGCGTTGCCCCCCTTGTCGCCCGAGCGGGCCCCGATCAGGGTCCCGAGGGGCAGGCGCACGGTGGGGCCCGGCGTCCGGGCGCCGACGGAGGGCGTGGGCACCGCGTCGGGGGCCTCGGGCACGCCGGGGGAGAGGGACGCGTCCTCGCCCGAGTCGACGACGGTCGGTCCCGCGGCGGCTCGGTGCCCGTGGTGGGGCACCTCCACCCGGGTGCCGTCGGGAAGGACCACGGCGGGAGCCACCAGTTCGGCCGGGACCAGTGCCGGCCAGTAGACACCGTACGCGGTGCCCGCCCCGGGCGGGGCGGTGATGTGCAGACCGGGGTAGCCGGCCAGCGCCAGTTCGGTCGCCGCCCCCGAGAACCGGCGTCCCACCCGTTCGGCGTCGCCGTCCTTCACGGTGATCCGGAGCTGGGCGGCGGCCTCGGCCTCGGTCGACGCGTCCACCTTGTCCGACCGCACCAGGCGGGCGTCGAACTCGGCGAACTGCCCGGTGCCGCCGAGGGCGTCGGACAGCGACCGGAGGGTCAGGTCGGCCTTGGCCTCGATGTCGAGGCCGGTGAGCACGAAGGTCATGGTGTTGCGCCAGCCGCCGAGCAGGTTGAGGCAGACCTTGACGTCGCGGGGGGCCGGGAGGCCACGTGTGCCCGACAGCCGCACCCGGTCGGCGCCCTCGTCGGTGACCTCGATGGTGTCGAACCGGGCGACGACGTCGGTGTTGGGGTAGTGGTGGCCGCCGATCTCGTAGAGCAGCTGGGCGGTGACGGTGCCCTCCGAGACCTGGCCGCCCGTGCCGGGGTGCTTGGTGATGACCGAGGACCCGTCGGACGCCACCTCGGCGATGGGGAAGCCCGGGTGCTCGAGCCCGGGCACCTCGGTGAAGAACGGGTAGTTGCCCCCGGTGGCCTGCGGCCCGCACTCGATCACATGGCCGGCCACCACCGCACCGGCCAGGGCGTCCCAGTCGGTCTCGGACCAGCCGTGGTGCCAGGCCGCCGGCCCGACCACCAGCGACGCGTCCGTCACCCGTGGGCAGACAACCACGTCGGCGCCGGCCCCGAGTGCCTCGACGATGGGCCAGGCGCCGAGGTACGCGTTGGCCGACACCACGGTGCCCTCGGCCGTGTCCAGGGCGCTTCCGGTGTCGAGGTGGGTCAGCGGGTGTCCGGCCGCCGTGAGCTCGCCGATGCGGGGGAGCAGGTCGTCGCCTTCCACGTGGGCCACGGCCACGGAGATCCCGAGCCGGTCGGCCAGCAGGCGGACCTGGTCGGCCAGGCCGGCCGGGTTGAGTCCGCCGGCGTTGGTGACCACCTTGATGCCCCGGTCGACACAGGTACCCAGCACCTCCTCCATCTGGGTCAGGAAGGTGTGGGCCCATCCCCGGGACGCGTCGCGCTGCATCCCCTTCCACAGGATGAGCATGGTCAGCTCGGCCAGCCAGTCCCCGGTGAGGACGTCGATGGGACCTCCGTCGACCATCTCGCGGGCCGCCGACAGACGGTCCCCGTAGAAGCCCGAGCAGTTGGCGATCCGCAGCGGGGCGCTCACCGTGCCGACCCGTCGCCGGAGTCGTCGTCGCCCGATTCTTCGTCCGGCTCGACCACCACCAGGATGCGCCCCGTCTCCACCTGGTCCCCCTCGGCCACATCGACCTCGCCCACCGTCCCGGGGGCGCCTGCATGGACGGCGTGCTCCATCTTCATGGCCTCGAGGACGACGAGCACCTGGCCCGCCTCGACCCGCTCGCCGACGCCCACGGCCACCCGCACCACGTTGCCGGGCATCGGGGCGAGCGCCGCTCCGGCTGTCACCTGCTCGACCGCCACCGGGTGGCGGTCCCGCTCGACCATCCGGGACGAGCCGTCGGGTCCGTCGACATAGGTGACCCACCCGATCCGCTGGACGGCGTAGCACCGGGCGACACCGCCGGCGGTCACGGTGACGGCGGTGGTCCCGACGGCCCCGACGGTGACGTCGACCACCTCGCCGTCGAGGGAGACCTCGGCGACCTCCCGTCCCCGGCGGCCCATGCGGTACCCGACCCGGAGCTGGCGCGGCCCGGCGTCGAAGGTGACCTCCTGGTGGTCGACCTCGTTGTTCCGCCACCCTGACGGCAGGGTCCCGAGCACCCGTGCGCCGGCCCGCCGGGCGGCCTGGCCGGCCAGTGCGGCGGCCACGGCATGGCGGCCCACGGCGCCCTCGTCGGCCAGTGGCTCGGCCAGGAGGTCGAGCCCGTGCCGGTCGAGGAACCCGGTGTCGGTGTCGCCGGCCGCGAACGCCTCGTGGCGCAACGTCCGCACCAGCAGGTCGCGGTTGGTGGTGACCCCGTGGATCCGGGCGCCGGCCAGCGTGGCCGACAGCGCGGCCAGGGCCTCGGCCCGGGTGGGGGCGTGGGCGATGACCTTGGCCAGCATCGGGTCGTAGTGGGGGCTGACCGCGCCCCCGGTCTCCACCCCGGAATCGAGCCGGACGCCGGAGCGGTCGGTGGGCACCGTGAACTCGTCGAGCGCACCGGTCGACGGCAGCCATCCGGCGGCCGGGTCCTCGGCGTACAGGCGGGCCTCGACGGCGTGGCCGACCGGACCGCGGGCCACCGCGGCGTGCACCTCGTCCGGGAGGGCGGCGCCCCCGGCCACCAGCAGCTGCAACCGGACCAGATCCAGCCCGGTCACCTCCTCGGTCACCGGGTGCTCGACCTGGAGGCGGGTGTTCATCTCGAGGAAGTAGGGCTCGCCGTCACCGCCGCCCCCGGTGTCCAGCACGAACTCGACGGTCCCGGCGTTGACGTAGCCGACGGCCCGGGTCGCGGCCACCGCCGCCTCCGTCAGGCGCGCCCGAAGCTCGGGCCCGACCACCGGGGAGGGAGCCTCCTCGATGATCTTCTGGTGCCGGCGTTGGATGCTGCACTCCCGCTCGAACAGTGCGACGACGTCCCCGTGGGCGTCGGCCAGCACCTGGACCTCGATGTGGCGGGGGGACGTGATGTAGCGCTCCAGGAAGACGGTGCCGTCCCCGAAGGCGGACAGCGCCTCGCGACGGGCCCCGGCCACGGCGTCGGCCAGGTCGGCCGCCGACGCCACGATCCGCATGCCCCGTCCGCCGCCACCGGCCGAGGCCTTGACCAGCAGCGGCCATCCGAGGGCGGCCACCTGGTCGGGGTCCAGCGGCGCGTCGTCGTCCACCGTGATCGACGGCAGCGTGGGGACGCCGGCCGCCCGCATCATGTCCTTGGCCCCGATCTTGGACCCCATGGCGTCGATGGCGTCGGCCGGGGGACCGACCCAGATCAGTCCGGCGCCGACCGTGGCGCGGGCGAATTCGCCCGATTCGGACAGGAATCCGTACCCGGGGTGGATGGCGTCGGCCCCGGACCGTCGTGCGGCCTCCAGCAGCAGGTCGTGGCGCAGGTAGGTGTCCGCCGGGGCGTCGCCGGGCAACCGCACGGCCAGGTCGGCCTCGGCCACGTGCGGACTGGCCGCGTCGGCGTCCGAGTGCACGGCGACCGTGGTGATGCCCATGGACCGCGCCGTCCGCATGATGCGCCGGGCGATCTCCCCGCGGTTGGCGACCAGCAGGGTGGTGACGGGGCGCGTGGTGACCGGGCGCGTGGTGACCGGGTGGGCCGGGCTGGAGTCGGGGGTCACGGCCGCCTCACATCCGGAACACGCCGTAGCCACGGGTGCCCGTGGTCGGCTGGTTGTCGATGACCGACAGGCACAGGCCCAGGACGGTCCGGGTGTCCCGGGGGTCGATGATGCCGTCGTCGTAGAGGCGGGAGGAAAGGAAGAGGGGCAGCGACTCCGACTCGATCTGGGCCTCGACGAGCGCCCGCATGGCCTCGTCGGCCTCCTCGTCGAACGGGATCCCCTTGGACTCGGCCGACTGGCGCCCCACGATGGACAGGACGCCGGCGAGCTGGGCCGGCCCCATGACCGCCGAGCGGGCGTTGGGCCAGGCGAAGAGGAAGCGGGGGTCGTAGGCCCGCCCGCACATGCCGTAGTTTCCGGCACCGTACGAGGAGCCGATGTTCACGGTCAGATGGGGGACCGAGGAGTTGGACACGGCGTTGATCATCATCGCCCCGTGCTTGATGATCCCGCCCTGCTCGTATTCCTTGCCGACCATGTATCCGGTGGTGTTCTGGAGGAAGAGCAGGGGCACGTCGATCTCGTTGGCCAGCTGGATGAACTGGGTGGCCTTGTGGGCCTCCTCGGAGAAGAGGACGCCGCGGTGGTTGGCCAGCACCCCGATCGGGTAGCCGTGGATGGACGCCCACCCGGTGACCAGGCTCGTCCCGTACAGCGGCTTGAACTCGTCGAACCGGGATCCGTCGACCACCCGGGCCAGGACCTCGCGGGGGTCGAAGGGCATCTTCGGGTCGGCCGACGCGATGCCGAGGAGCTCGTCGGGGTCGTGCACCGGCTCGTCGGCCGGTTCCGTCGGGCCCGGGCCCTGCTTGCGCCAGTTCAGGCGCTGCACGATCTGGCGGCCCAGGCGGATGGCGTCCACCTCGTCGACGGCCAGGTAGTCGGCGAGCCCGGACACCCGGGCGTGCATGGATGCGCCGCCCAGCTCCTCGTCGGTCGACTCCTCGCCGGTGGCCATCTTGACCAGCGGCGGCCCGCCCAGGAACACCTTGGAGCGCTGCTCGATCATGACCACGTGGTCGCTCATGCCCGGCACATAGGCGCCGCCGGCGGTGGCGTTCCCGAACACCAGCGACACCGTGGGGATGGCCGCCGCCGAATGTCGGGTGATGTCCCGGAAGGCCCGGCCACCGGGGATGAACAGCTCGGCCTGGGCCGGCAGGTCGGCCCCGCCCGACTCGGTGAGGCTGATCGACGGCAGCCGGTTGGCCAGCCCGATGTCCGAGCCCCGGGCGCCCTTGCGGAACGACCACGGGTTCATGGCGCCACCCCGGACCGTCGGATCGGTGGCGTTCACCAGGCACTCGACACCCTCGACCACGCCGATGCCCATGATCGACGAGGCGCCGACCGTGTACTGGGTGCCCCAGGCCGCGAACGGGCAGAGCTCCAGGAAGGGGGTGTCCCGGTCGAGGAGCAGCTCGATCCGCTCGCGGGCGGTCATCTTTCCCCGGTCGCGGTGGCGGGCCACGTAGCGCTCGCCCCCACCGGCCCGGGCCACGGCCAGCTCGGCGTGCACGAGGTCGAGTCCCTCACGCAGGGCTCGCTCGTTCTCCCGGAAGGCCTCCGAGCTCGGGTCGACTGCTGTGGGGAGTACGGGCATGGGTGCTGGCTTCCCTGGTAGGGGCGGTGCCGGTGGACGGGGTCGCATGACCCCGGTCGACGTGGGAAGAATAGGCCCCATGCACCGCGTGCCGCATACCCACCCCGACACCGCCCCGACCGACGCCCACGTGGCGGTGGCGCCGTGGTGATCCGGACCTACCCGCAGGGCAGTGCCGACGACTGGGACTCGGCCTCGGTGGGGTCCACCCGGGGCGACCCCGGGGCGCGCCCCCTGTCCGCCGTCGTGCTGGCGGCCGGGCACGGCACCCGCATGCGCTCCGCCCGGCCCAAGCCGCTGCACCGGCTGTGCGGGCGGCCCATGATCCTGCACGTGCTCGACGCCCTCGCCGAGCTCCCGGTGACCCGGGTGGTGGTGGTCGTCGGCCACCGTGCGGAATGGGTGACCAAGACCCTCATCGAGCACGCGCCGCCGGGCATGGCCATCGAATTCGTCGAGCAGGTCGAGCAGCGGGGGACCGGTGACGCCATGTCCGTGGCGCTGACCGGGCTCCCCGACGAGGAGGACGGCGAGGACGGTGACGTCGTCGTGCTCCCGGGCGACACGCCGCTGCTGCGACCGGGGACGCTGGCCCGCCTGGTCCGCGCCCACCGGGCCACCGACGCCGCCGCCACGCTGCTGACCGCCGTCCTCGACGACCCCACCGGGTACGGACGCGTGGTCCGGGGCCGCGACGACGCGGTGGCCCGCGTGGTCGAGGAGGCGGACGCCACCGACGAGGAGCGGGAGGTGGCCGAGGTCAACACCTCGATGTACTGCTTCAAGCGGAGCGTGCTGGCTCCCTCGTTGCGCCGGCTCAGCCCGTCGAACGCCCAGGGCGAGTACTACCTGACCGACGTGGTGGAGGTCCTCTACGAGGCGGGCCACCGCGTCGGCTCCGTCGTGGTCGAGGACACCATGGAGGTGGCCGGCGTCAACGACCGGGCCCAGCTGGCCGTGGCCGAGGCCGAGCTGCGCGACCGGATCAACGAGCGGTGGATGCGGCGGGGCGTGACCATGTGGGACCCGGTCACGACCTACATCGACGTCGACGTGACCCTGGCCACCGATGTCGTCCTGCTTCCGGGGGTGATCCTGCAGGGCGCCTGCGTGGTGGGGGAGCACGCCGAGCTCGGCCCCGACACCCGGCTGGTGGACACCACGGTGGGCGAGGGTGCGGTGGTCACCTCCAGCGTCTGCCGGCGATCGGTCATCGGGGCGGAGGCGCGGGTGGGACCCTTCGCCGTCCTTGGGGAGGGGACCGAGGTCCCCACCGGCGGCACGGTCGGCCCGGCGCCATCTGACCCCGGCACCGCGCCGCGGTAGCGTCAGGGCATGGAATTCACCCCTCGCCGCCGTCTCGACCTGGTGTCGGGCCGCTCCCATCCGGAGCTGGCCCAGGAGATCGCCGCCCAGCTCGGGGTCGAGCTGGGCGAGGCCAACCTGCGCGAGTTCGCCAACGGGGAGATCCACTGCCGCTTCGACAGCTCCATCCGGGGCAGCGACGTCTTCATCGTCCAGACCCACTGCGGGCCGGTGAACGACTCGCTCATGGAGCACCTGATCATGATCGACGCCGCCAAGCGCGCCTCGGCCAAGCGGATCACCGCGGTGTGCCCCTACTACGGGTACTCGCGCCAGGACCGCAAGGCGACCGGCCGCGAGCCGATCACGGCCAAGCTGGTGGCCGACATGCTGTCGGTGGCCGGGGCCGACCGGGTGATCAGCGTCGACCTGCACTCGGGGCAGATCCAGGGCTTCTTCGACATCCCCTTCGACCACCTGACGGCGGCCCCGGTGATGGTCGACTACATGCGCAAGCACCTGGGTGACGACCTGGTGGTGGTGGCGCCCGACGCCGGCCGGGTCAAGGTGGCCGAGCGGTTCAGCCAGCACCTGAGCGCCGACCTCGCCGTGGTGCACAAGCGCCGCCTGCGGGGGGTGGCCAACCAGGTGGAGGCCCTCCACGTGGTCGGTGACGTCGAGGGCCGCCAGTGCGTGCTCATCGACGACATGATCGACACCGGTGGCACCATCGTGGCCGCCGCCGACCTGCTGGCCGACCGGGGTGCCACCGAGGTCTGGTGCATGGCCACCCATGCCGTGCTGTCCGACCCGGCCATCGACCGGCTCAAGAACTCGGCCCTCACCAAGGTGGTGGTGACCAACACCCTGCCCATCCCCCAGGACCGGAGGTTCGACAAGCTCGAGGTCCTGTCGGTGGCCAACCTGATCAGCAGTGCCATCGACGCCGTCTTCGAGGACACGTCGGTCTCCGAGATCTTCGGCGGCGAAAACCTGGCCTAGTCCCTGGTCACCGGGCGTGTGGCCCGAGGTTCGGGGTTGCGTCTATCATGGTGGGCCGTCAGCAGCGGTCGTCCCCGACCCGTGCCCAGCGCACGTCCGGGGCCCGTTGACCCTGCGCCCACGTTCTGCACCTCCCGAGGAGTCCCGGCATGCCCGAAACCACGCTCACCGCCCACACCGGCCGCGACATCGGATCGAGTTCGACCCGTCGCCTGCGCACCGAGGGCAAGATCCCCGGCGTGGTCTACGGCCACGGCACCGACCCGATCCCGGTCGCCGTCGTCGCCCGCGAGTTCCAGGTGGCCATGTCGGGCGAGGCCGGCCTCAACACGCTGCTGTCGCTGAACGTGGACGGCACCGACCACCTCACCCTGGCCCGTGACATCCAGCACCACCCGGTCCGCAACACGGTGACCCATGTCGACTTCCTCATCGTCCGCCGCGACGAGCTGATCAGCGCCGAGGTGCCGATCAACCTGGTGGGCGAGGCCGTCGAGGTGGGCCACGGCGACGGCATCGTGGACCAGCAGCTCTTCACGCTGCACATCAAGGCCAAGCCGGCCGACATCCCGCCCTCGGTGGACATCGACATCACCTCCCTGACCATCGGCGGGGCCCTGCACGTGTCGGACATCGCCATCCCGGCGGGAGTGGAGCTCGAGACCGACCTGGACGCCACCGTCGTCGGCGGCAACCCGCCGCGGGTCCAGGCCGTGGCGGCCGAAGCCACCGAGGTCACCGAGGAGGCGGCCCCCGCCGCGTCCGACACCGACGAGGGCTAGGCACTGCTCCGCCGCCGCGACGGGGCGGGCGGTCCCCGCCGGGGGGCGACCATGGACCTGCTGGTGGTCGGACTCGGGAACCCCGGGGCCGAGTACGAGGGCACCCGCCACAACATCGGGGCCACGGCTGTCGAGCTGCTGGTGGCCCGCCACCACGGTTCGCTCTCCACCGAGAAGGGGCTCCGGTCCCGGGTCGGCCGGATCCGGATCGACGACCACCCGGTCCTGTGCGCGGTGCCCCTCACCTACATGAACGAGTCGGGCCAGGCCGTCGCCCCACTGGTGCGCCGGGCCGGGATCGCCGAACCCGCCGAGGGCACCGCCGCCGGGTCGCGGCTGGTGGTCGTCCACGACGAACTCGACCTGCCCTCGGGCCGGGTCAAGGTGAAGGTGGGGGGAGGCACGGCCGGCAACAACGGCCTCAAGTCGATCCACGCCCACCTCCACACCGGTGACTACCTGCGGGTGCGCATCGGCATCGGCAAGCCCCCGGGGCGCCAGCCCGGCGCCGACTACGTGCTGAAGCGTCCGGGCAAGGACGAGCGTGACGTGCTGGCGGTGGCGGCCGAGGTGGCCGCCGACGCGGTCGAGCTCATCGCCACCCTGGGGGTCGAGGCGGCCATGAACCGGGTCAACACCACCGAGTAGGTTCACCCCGTGCCCCCCGATGCCGACGTCGCCATCTCCGTCCGGGGCCTGGCCAAGTCCTACGGGAGCTTCGAGGCCCTGCGGGGGATCGACCTGGAGGTGCGCCGGGGCGAGGTCCTGGCCCTGCTCGGCCCCAACGGTGCCGGCAAGACCACCGCGGTCGAGATCCTGGAGGGCTACCGGGCCCGGGACGCCGGTGAGGTGTCGGTCCTCGGGTACGACCCGGCATGGCGGGACCGCTCCCTGCGTTCCCGGGTGGGCATCGTGCTCCAGGAGTGCGCCGTCGACCCGTACCTGACCGTGTCCGAGGCGCTCACCCAGCGGTCCCACCTCTACGAGGCCCCCCGACCGGTCGACGAGGTGGTGGCCCTGGTCGGGCTGGAGGAGAAGGCGCGGTCGAGGGTCAAGGTCCTGTCCGGCGGCCAGCAACGCCGGCTCGACCTCGGACTGGCCCTGGTCGGCAACCCCGAACTGATCTTCCTCGACGAGCCGACCACGGGATTCGACCCGTCGGCCCGGCGCGAGGCGTGGGACGTGGTGCGCGACCTGTGCGCCGAGGGCCGTACGGTGGTGCTCACCACGCACTACATGGACGAGGCGCAGGCCCTGGCCGACTCCGTGGTGGTCCTGGCCGCCGGGCGGGTGGTGGCCACGGGGACGCCGGACACGATCGGGGGACGGGACCACGGGGTGTCCACCGTGCGGTTCCAGCTGCCGGACGGGGTCACCGTCGCCGACCTGCCCCTGCCGACCGGGGTCGCCCCCGAGGTGCGCGGCGGGGTCGTGGAGTTCGCCGTGGCCGAGCCGACCGCCGTCCTCCACGACCTGACCCGGTGGGCGCTCGACCGGGGCGAGGGCCTGGTCGGGCTGTCGGTCCTGCGTCCGTCACTCGAGGACGTCTACCTCTCGCTGACCGGGGGCGACGTGCCGTGAGCGCCGTCCGGATCGGCGATGCCCGACCGGGCGACCTGCGGGTGGCGCTCCATCAGGTCGGCTACGAGCAGAAGGCCTACTGGCGGAACCCGATGGCCGCCGTCTTCACCTTCGCCTTCCCGGTCATCTTCCTGGTCGTGGTGGGCACCTCGGCCGGCTCGTCGAAGGTGCCTGGCTACTCGCTGCGCTACGACCAGTACGTGGTAGTGGCCATGTTGACCTTCGGGTTGATCGCCGCCTGCTACACCAACCTGGCCATGGCCATCTGCACCCGGCGCGAGACCGGTGTGCTGAAGCGGATGCGGGGCACCCCGATCGCCATCGGGTCCTACATGGGCGGCCTCATCGGGTCGGTGCTCATCGTGGTGGCCATCCTGACCGTGGTGATGGTGGCCATCGGGATGGCCTCCTACCACCTGCACTTCCCCTTCCACCCCGCCGCCGTCCTGGTGACCCTGCTGGTCGGGATCGTGACGTTCTGCGCCCTCGGGCTGGCCGTCACCATCCTCGTGCCCAACGCGGACGCGGCACCGGCCGTCGTCAACGGGATCTACTTCCCGGTGGTCTTCATCTCCGGCGTCTTCTACCCGTTGGCCCAGGGGTCGGTCCTGGCCAGGATCGCCGACTGGTTCCCGATCTTCCACATGATCCGGGCCCTGGTGTCGGCCTTCGAGGGTGGTCCCGGGTCCGGGCTGCAGGTTCGCGACCTGGCCGTCATGGCGGTGTGGGCGGTGGCCGCGCTGTTCGTCACCGCCCGCCGGTTCCGGTGGGAGCCGCGCCGGCCGTCCTGAGGGTCGGTCCGTCTCCCACCCCGTCGGGTACGCAACGACGGCTCGAGATCACCCCCGCCGCCTCCGTCCGAACACGAGATCACCCCCGCCGCCTCCGTCCGAACAATGGTCCGCCCGCCTGACGGCCGGGACGTCCGCCGTCAGACGGGGCTAGCCTGCCCGTCGAGCCCGGTTGGCCGGTCGGTCCCGTCCGTCGGTCGGGATCCGGGCCGCCAACCAGTGGAGGGTCGATGCGGCTTCGCACGGTGTTCAGCGTCACCCGCCAGGAGCTGGCCACGGTGCGCGACGTGGTCCGTGCGCAGGGGACCCGGGTCGCCCTGGTGTCCCGGGTCCGCCACCACTTCGGCATCGACGACGAGGTCCGCCGCATCGCCGAACTCGAGGCACGGGTGGCGGCGCTCGAGGAGGCGGCCACCATCCACTCGGTGTCGACCGCCGAGCTGAGTACGGTCCTCGGCCATCACGGCAAGGCGATCGAGGACCGACGCCTGGACGCCGTGCGGGCCGAGGAGCGCGCCGACCGGTCCGAACAGCTGTTGCACGGCCGCCTGGATGCGCTCGTGGACCGGACGGCGGACGAGCTCCTGCGCCGGGACAACGAGCTCCTGCGCCGGAACGCGGTGGACGACCTGGCTGCGCGGATCGCACCGGTCACCACGTGGGTGCGGGCGGCCGAACTGGGCGAGGGGCCGCGGGTGTCGGTGGTGCTGCCCACCCGGGACCGCCCGGCACTGCTCGAGCGGGCCGTCACCTCTGTCCGGGCGCAGGAATACACGAACTGGGAGCTGGTGGTGGCCGTCGACGGTGGCTCGCCGGACACCCACCGGGTGCTGGACCGCATGGCCGCCGAGGACGAGCGGATCCGGGTGGTCCGGATCGAGCCGGGCGGCCAGGCCGTGGCGCGCAACGCGGCGCTCGACGCGGCCACCGGTGAACTGGTCTGCTACCTCGACGACGACAACACCATGGAGCCGCTGTGGCTGAAGGCGGTGGTGTGGGCCTTCGGGCGCGAACCGGACGCGACCGTGCTCTACGGCGCACGGGTGGCCGACGTCGATCCCGGGACCGGGCGGTCGGGCCTCCCCTACCTGCAGCTCGAGCCGTTCGACCGGGCCCACCTCGAGGTGGGGAACTACATCGACCTGGGTACGCTCGCCCACCGCAACGGCCTGCCCGGGGCCTGGTTCGACACCGGGCTCGAGGCCCTGGTCGACTGGGACCTGATCCTCCGCCTGACCGAGGAGTGCGAGCCGTCGGTGCTGCCGGTGGTGTCGACCGTCTACCGGACCGACGCCCCTGATCGGGTGTCCCACGCTCGGGACTACGGCGCGTCGGAGTCCGCGGTCCGGGTGCGGATGCTGCGACGTCGTCCGACACGGGTGCTGGCCTACAACGCGTTGTTCCCACTCGTCACCGAGACGTACATCCCCGACGAAATGCGTGCGCTGACCGACAACGGGATGACCCTGGCCTGGTGCACCATGCTCCTGTCGGACTCCCCCGTCGTGGTCGAGGAGCCGACCTACGAGGACCTCGACGAGGCGGTCCGCCGAGCCGACCCCGACGTGCTCGTCCTGTTCTGGGCCACGTTCGCCGTCGAGCAGCTCGCCGACCTCGAGCGCATCGGCCGTCCATTCGCCGTCCGGGTGCATTCGTTCGACTTCGACCGGTCGACGGTCGAGCGGCTGCGCGACCACCCCCTGTGCATCGGCGTGTGGGCGTACCCGCACCTGGCCGCCACCGTCGACGGGGTCCACCCGCTGGTGTCGCTCCTGACCACCGGTGGCCCCGCCCCCGGGCCCGGGCACGAGTGCACCGTGGTGCTGTCGGTGTCGGCCGGGCTGCCCAAGAAGGACTGGCCGGTGTTGGTGGGCGCGTTCGCCGAACTGGCGCGGTCCGGGGCGGACTGCCGGATCATCGTGGGGCGGACCTACCTGCACCACGACGAACCGGATGTGGTGCGCGAGCTCATCGCCGAGTCCGGCGCGCCGGTGTCACTGGTGGTCGACGTTCCCCACGACGAGGTGCTCGCCCAGCTGGCCGACACGGCGCTGGTCGTCTACAGCCACACACCGGGCGAGTATGCGTTCGGCATGCCCCGCTCGATCATCGAGGGCATGCACGCCGGCACGTCGGTGCTCCTCCCGGACCGGTCGGAGGCCGAGTTGGTCGCCGGCCCGGGGTGCCGGACCTATGTGGGTGTCGACGACATCGTGCGCCACGGCAAGGAGGTGCTGGCCGGCGGCCCGGCGATCGAGGGGGAGCGGGCGGCGAACCGCCGGTTCGCCGAGGAGCACTTCGCCGACCCGGCGCTGGCCACCCGGTTCGCCACCGACCTGGCCGGAGCGTTGGCCCGCTGGCGGGCCAACGGACACGACGGCAGCGGACGGTCGGCGGTCAGGGACCGGCCGACGGCCCATCGGGGCCCAGTGTGAGCAGCTGGACGGGCTCGAGGCCGTGCTGGCCCGTCGGCGTCGACAGCGTGCCGAACCGGAGGAGCTCGGTGACCATGGTCTGGCGTTCGGCGGTGTGCCAGTGGGAGAACACGACCCACACCCGACCAGCGGGCCGGGCCTGGGCCACCGCGTGGCGGACGGCGGCGACCTCGGCGGCGGTGGAGATGGTGGCGGCCACCACCACCCGATCGGCGGGCGGATAGTCGATGCGGAAGGTGTCGAGGCGGGCGAGGTGGGTCGGGAACCGCGGCTGGGCCGGCCAGTAGACACCGAGTCCGAACCCGGCGTCGACGTCGGCGACGACGACGTCACCGGGGCGCTCCTGGGCGCGGATCGTCTGGACCTGGCCGTGCACGTCCTCGAGCGGGGTGGTGGAGTCGGCGGCGGTACGCATGGCTCGGATGGTCGGTGTGGCCAGCGTCACCACCAGGATGGCCAGGACCACGCCCGAGGCGATGCGGGCCACCGCCACCCAGCGCCGGTCGGGGCCGCGGACACCGGACCGGACGATCCGGGCCAGTCCCGAGACCCCGATCATGGCCACCACGGCGAGCAGGACCGTGAACCAGGTGGAGGTCCGGTCGTTCCACAGCGGGTAGCGGTGGGCCGTGGCCGCCGCCACCTGTTCGATGGCCACCAGGGGGACGACCAGGGCGAGGGCGGCGAAGCCGGACCGGACCAGGACGACCAGTCCGAGGACGATCAGGGCGGCGGCGACCAACGATGGTCCGAGGCCGACGGCCTGCAGCTCGGCACCGGCCTGGAAGTGCAGGAAGTGGAGTGCGTCCGTCACCCCCGAGTGGAGGGGGACGTAGGAGCCGGCCCAGTAGGCGCGCAGTGTCGGGGTGTCGCCCGGCCGGTCGACGAGGACGAACACCAGGGCGTCGAACGCGACGATCCCCAGTCCGACGATCCCCAGCTGGCGCAGGCGTGGCCAGGACCGCCGCAGGGCCAGCGGGCCGGCCAGTCCGACCAGTACCGCGACCGCCAGGAACATCGAGGCGTTCGACAGGAGCGTGCTGGTGGCGAGCACCACGGCCAGTGCCACCAGCCGTCGGGTGGACCAGCAGCGTTCGAGCCGGGCGATCAGCCACGCCAGGACGAGGGTCGTGAACGTCTCGGCGGTGTACTGCTTCAGATCGTGTCGGGCCAGGAGCGCGGGAGCCAGCGCCACGGTGACGCCGAGCACCACCGCGGTAAGCCGGTGGCCCGGGTCGAGTTCGCGGCCGAGCAGCCAGGCCGGGATCACACAGGCCGCGGTGAACACGAGGGGCAGGATCCGTAGTCCGGCAGGGGATGAATGCGGTGTCACCCGCAGGAGCGCGGTGAACAGCACCGGGGTCGTCGACGTGAGTCGGAACACCTGGTCGATGGGGGCCCGCACGCTGACGGCCACCCAATTCTCGTCGCGCCACAGAGGCTGGGTGAGCATCCGGTGCGGGTCGTGGACGACGACCGACACCACCACCAGGGCGCAGACGAGGCCGGTGTCGACCAGGCGACCGGCCCGCCTCGACCGCCTCGAACGGGCTCGGGCGTCCTGGCGGGTGCGGGATGGAGGCGGATCGGCCCGGCCGCTGTCGGGTACTCCGAGCATCGCCGGAACGGTGTCCGTCGGGGTCGACACGGTGGGCAAGGCTAGTGGTCGAATCGGACCGTCGAGGTCGTGCCCCGGGGGCACCGGTCCCCGATCAGGATAGGAGTCCGGAGAGCGGAGCCCACGTGGACGCCCGTCCGGGACCCGACCCGGGCGCCGGTACCCTGACCGGGTGAGTCTTCGATCGCTCCCCGCCCTGCTGCGCGACGAGCCCGCCCTGGCCTCGGTCGTGGAGGCGCAGGGTGCCACCCTGGCCGTGTCCACACCGGCGCAGGCCTTCGTGCTCGCCGGGCTGGTCCGGCTGGGCTCCCGCAGGCCGGTCCTGGTCGTCACGCCCACCGGCGCCGCCGCCGCCCAGCTGGCCCACGACCTCGAGGCCTTCGCCACCGGGGAGTCCGACGGGCGGGCCGGGGACCGGTCCCCCGTGGTGGAGCTGTTCCCGGCCTGGGAGACGCTCCCGTTCGAGCGGATCAGTCCCGAGGTGCACACCATGGGGCGGCGCCTCCGCCTGCTGTGGGCGCTCGGGGGTGGGAGCGGTGCCCCGGTGCCCGACATCGTGGTGGCGCCGGTCAAGGCCGTCCTGCAGCGGCTCGGTCCGTGGCGCACCGCGGCCCGGCCCGTCGTGATCGCCCGGGGCGACCAGGTGGTGGTCGACGACCTGGTGGCCCAGCTGGTCGAGCTCGGCTACCGCCGCGAGTCGCTGGTCGAGCACCGCGGCGAGCTGGCCGTCCGCGGCGGCATCGTCGACGTGTTCCCGTCGACGGGCGACGAGCCGGTGCGCATCGACCTGTGGGGGGACGAGGTCGACCGCCTCACCCGGTTCGACGTGGCCGACCAGCGGTCCACCGACGACCTCGAGGTGGTCGAGCTGTTCGGCTGCCGGGAGCTCGTCACCGACGAGGCCATGCGCAAGCGTGCCGCCGACCTGGTGGCCACCGACCCGTGGGGCCGGCACCAGTGGGACCGCATCGCCCACGACGAGCAGTTCGACGGCATGGAGTCGTGGCTGCCCTGGCTGGTGGACGACGTCGAGCTCCTCCCCGACCTCCTGGGCGGTGATGCCCAGGTCGTCCTGGTCGAGCCCCGACGGGTCCGGGACCGGGCGGCCGAGCTGCTCGACGAGGAGTCCGCCCTGGCCGACGCCCTGGCCGGCACCTGGGGACTCGAGGCGGGCGGCGACGCCCCCCGTCTGCACGCGCCGTTCGACCGCCTGCTCACCGGCACCGAGGCGTCGGTGATCTCCCTCGTCCCCACGGCGGAGGGACCCGACGTCCCCCAGGTGGAGAGCCGGGGCTGGGAGCCCATCCTGGGCGACGGGTCCCGGATGGCCGGCCAGGTCCGCGCCCTCACCGAGTCGGGCTACGCCGTGGTGCTGTGCACCACCTCGGCCGGGGGCGCCGAGCGCCTGTCGGGCCTGCTGGCCGACGAGTCGCTGCTGGTGCCGGTGGCCGGTGACGACGAGGACCTCGCCGTCCCGGGCGCCCGGATCGTGGTGGCCGCCATCGACCGGGGGTTCGTACTGCCGGGCTGCCGGGTGGCGGTGCTGACCGAGTCCGAC
>Ga0302279_10001849_pt1 | contig 29234 bp, 19 predicted proteins | sample III_Bog_N3_3_FD_194541 | JGI IMG/M metagenome (GOLD analysis project Ga0302279, IMG submission 194541) | Peat permafrost microbial communities from Stordalen Mire near Abisko, Sweden - III_Bog_N3_3 | ecosystem: Environmental > Terrestrial > Soil > Wetlands > Peat | place: Sweden: Abisko... | reverse complement strand
GGCGGCGGTCACTTTTTTACCGCCGCCAGCCGCGCCCCCACCTCCTGCGCCAGCAATTGATAGGCGGACGCCCCGCTGCTGTATTGGTCATAGTAGATGATCGGCTTCCCAAAACTCGGCGCCTCCGCCAGGCGCGTGCTGCGCGGGATCAGCGTTTCAAACACCTTGTCCCCGAGCCGGGTGCGGACTTCGTTCACCACTTCATTGGAAAGCTTCGTGCGGCCGTCAAACATGGTCATGACCACGCCAAAAATCTCCAACCCGGGGTTGACCCCGGCGGCCCGCAACTGATCCAGCATCCGGTGCAGCATGGAAATCCCCTCCAGGGCGTAATACTCGCATTGCAACGGGATGAGCAGTCCCTCGCTGGCCACAAACGCGTTCAAGGTCAACAGCCCGAGCGACGGCGGACAATCAATCAAAATGACGTCGTGCCGGCCGGCGGCCAGCACCGGGGCCAGGGCCTCCGACAGCCGAAACAGATAATTATCCATTCGCGACATTTGCAGGTCGGCGGCGCACAGATCCATTTCGGCGGGAATGACCTCGAGCCGTTCAAAGGCCGTGGGTTTGATTTTATCCAGCAGCGCCCCCTCGCCGAGCAACACCCGGTAGGCGCTCGCCCCCTCGATCTTCTCCAGACCCACCCCGCTGGTGGCATTGGCTTGGGGATCCAGATCCAATAATAACACCCGCAGATCCACTGCGGCCAGGCAGGCCGCCAGATTCACCGCCGTGGTGGTTTTACCCACCCCACCCTTCTGATTGGCGACCGCAATGACTTTGGTTGGCACCCGGCCATTAAAGGAGAATCACGACCGGGATTCAACCCTGCGTTTGATAATTCAGCGGGTGAAACCCACGGGCTGGAGCAGCGAGTTTTGGCCGCCAAAGGCGGAAGCCCCGGGATCCAGGCTCAACACCGGGTTGGTGCTGGAAACGAAGTCCGCCGACTGGCTCGGGGCCTGTTCCATGAAATTGGGGGTGACCACCGCCAGCGGGGAACCGCCCGTGGCGGCCGCCGTCGTCGGCATGAGGGTCTCGGTGGCGACTTCCGGATGATCGGAATAAACGATGCCGGCCACCAGCAACAGGAAGAGGACGGAGACAAAGGTGCCGGCATAGGCCGGCCGGGCCTCGAAACTGCGGATGAACCGGAGCAGCCACGGGGCTTCCTCAAACAGCCGGGCCAGGAACCCATCCGCCTTGGCGGCCTCACCCTGGCGGATGCGGTGGATGACACGGCTGGAAAAACCGTTAAAATAGCCCGGGGGCGGCACCTCGCGGCCCTTCAGCGAAAGCAACCGGCTCAACTGTTCAAAATGGGTTTCGGACTCGTTCATTTTACTTTAAATAATCTGCCAATTCCGACTGCAACTGCTGCCGCGCGTAAAACAACCGCGAACGCACGGTGCCGATATTGCAATCCATCACTTTCGCGATCTCTTCATGCGACTGCCCCTGCACGTCATGCAATACCACCACCAACCTGTGTTGTTCTGACAACTTGAGCAGCGCGGCGTTCAATTTTTCCTGCAATTCATTCAACCCCGCGTCCCGCTGCGGGGTTTTATGGGAAATCAAGGCCATCAAGTCCGGATCATGCTCGGCATTGAAGTCCAGGTCGTTCAGACTCATGTGCGTCCGGTTCTTCCGCTGCTTGAGAAAATTGATCGTTTTGTTGACCGCAATCCGGTAGAGCCACGTGTAGAAACTGGAGCCGCCCTTGAAGGAACCCAGCGCCTGAAACGCCTTGATGAACGACTCCTGCGCCAGATCATTGGCGTCCTCGTGATTCGAGGTCATGTGGTAAATGGTGGCGTAAATCCGCTCCTGATAACGCCTTACCAAATCATCATACGCCTTCAAATCGCCGCGCCGCGAGCGGCGCACCAGAACCTCCTCACGCTCTTCCTCGATGGTTTCGGGAGCGGCGTTCGGTTCCAGCGGTTTGGCGGAGTCGGGCATAGTTCAGGTTAAACCACGAGCAGGCCGGTTTGTTGTGCTAAAAAATTCGTCAACCCCAGCAACCCGGCCCGGCCGGCCGATTCCGGCAGTCCGCCCAGGGCCGTGCGCGATTCATCCAAATACCGCTGGATGATCTGCAGCGAGGGTTTGAACGTCTCATACTTTACCAACAACCGGTTGATTTCGCCAAAGTTTTTTGCTTCCCAGTTCAGAATCAGGCTTTCCAGCAAAAGGCGGTCGTCGGCCCCGGCGCGTTCCCAGGCGAGCAGCAGCGGCCAGGTCAGCTTCCCCTTCTCCAGATCCGTGCCCAGGGATTTGCCGGCCTCGGCCTCCGTGCCGAACAAATCCACGCAGTCATCAAAAACCTGGTAGGCAATGCCAAAGGCCGCGCCAAATTGGCCCAACTGCTTGCGTTCTTCACCGGTGACCCCGCTCAAATAGGCGGCCAGATCACAGGACAGCGTGAACAATTCGCCGGTCTTCATCCCGAGCACGCGGAAATAATCGTGGCGCGACGCGGCGAAGTTCCGGCGATTCTGCGTCTGGAGGATTTCCCCGGCACAGACCGTGTTCGTGGCGGTCGCCACCGCCCGGCACACTTCCGGGGTGGGAAACCCCGCCGCCAGTTCCAAGGCCCGGGCAAACAGGCAGTCCCCAAACAACACGGCAATTTCATTTCCCCAGTTCGAGGCCAGGGTCAGCTTGCCCCGGCGGATTTCCGCCTCATCACAAATATCATCGTGGACGAGCGTCGCCAGATGGACCATCTCGATGATCACCGCCACCGTGACATGTTCATCGGAAACGCGGCCCAGCGCCGCCGCCACCAGGCCCACCAGCGCGGGGCGCAGATGTTTGCCATTGCCCGTCAGGGCGTATTGGGCGTAAGGGACGAGTTTGGGGTCGAAGTCATTCGCCTGGCGGAGCAGGCGTTCCGTGACCTGATCCAGAAATGGTTCCACCGGTTCCACGAGAATTTTCCAGGAACGGTTCAGATCCGATTTGGAGGGGGAGGCAGTCGCCTGACCCTCGACCTTTGATTTAGCAGCCAACATGCTCTGCTTAAGTTACGCAGGTTTTAGAAGCCAGTCAAACTTGTTGTATTTTGCCGGGCGGCGGAGGGCGCATCTCGAGGCACACTGCCCCCGGTTTCCACCGGCCGTAAGCCAAGTGCCGCAGACTTCCAAGTCTGCGGTCTCGCAGGTTTCCAAACCTGCCGGCCGTTGAACCCGGTGGGGCTCAGGATCTTCGGATCATCCGCCGATTTGGACATGGGCGCTTCGGGGGCAGTGTCAGATGCGCCCGGCGGCGGACAAGCCTGCTCCGGTCACGCCGTCCGGTCCTTGAATTTTGACCTTTGACCATTGAATCTTATTCTCCGCCCGCCGGCCGCGTCCCCTTCCCCGGCGTTTTCGCCGGCTTTCCCATTTTGTCCATTCTGTCATTCTGTCCAACCTCCCCGTCCTTGCCTTCCCCGGTCCGGCATCGGGAACTTTCCCGATGGTTTGCAATCCCGGCAGCGCTTAAACTCATGGCTTATCGTTGAAACCCGCTGAAGCTTGCTGCGGCCCGTTTTGGCCGTATCATGCACTCAGACCAACCAATGCCCGTGCCCAACCCAAATCAATATGAAAATCAACCAACCTGCCAACCCATCCCACCCGCCCGGGGCCACTCACGGCCCCCGGAGGGCCAAATCCATTTTCCCATCCGCCCGGCGCTGGCTCCTCGCCCTGTGCGCCTGGCTCCTGTGCGCGGGGGCGCCGGCCTTGCCGGCGCAGACCATCAACGCCACGGTGGACCCCGGCACCGTGCTCGTGACAAACTACGAGGGCTGGGGCACCTCGCTGTGCTGGTTTGCCAATGTCGTGGGCGGTTATTCCAACCGCACCAACTACTGCTCCCTCATTTTCTCCACCTTGAAACTCAACATCATCCGCTACAACATTGGCGGCGGGGAAAACCCCAACATTAAGAACGAACTGGGCTTTCAAAAAAACATGCAGGGCTTCGAGCCCACCAACGGCGTGTGGAACTGGAACGCCGACGCCAATCAACGCTGGATCATGGGCGAGGCCCTCCGGCTGGGGGCCAACCATGTCGAGGCGTTTGCCAACTCGCCGCCCTGGTGGATGACCGTCAGCGGCAGTGTCACCGGGGCCATGGGCAACAACGGCCACAATGACAATTTGCAAACGAGTTACGAGACCAACTTCGCCACCTATCTCGCCACCGTCGTCAGCAACCTCACCGTGCTCGATGGCGTTCACTTTGATGAGGTCACGCCCATGAACGAACCCGAGGGGCCCTGGGGCTTCGCCACCAACGGCAACGCCCAAGAAGGCTGCCACATGGACTCCGGCCAGCAGGCCCGCATGGTCAACGACCTGCACGCCGCCCTGGTGACCGCCGGGGCCGCCACCACCGGCATTGATGCGCCCGAAACTTACAGCCAGTCCGATGCCACCACCGCCCTGAACGCCTACGGCTCCGCCGCCAACTATGTCACCCTGCTCACCGCCCATGACTACGGCGGCGCCAATCCCGCCAGCTTCTACAGTCTCGAGACCAGCCTGAACAAGCCCGGCTTTTGCGAGGAATATACGGACACCGACGGCTCCGGCCTTGGTTTCGCCCGCCGCATTCACGACGACATCACCATCGGCCACGAACGGGCCTGGATCGTCTGGCAGGCCGTGGACAACCGGGCCGGCTATGGTTTCCTGCAAAATGCGCTGGATAATGAAACCACCACCAACTACACCATCAATGAAAAGTTTTATACGTTCGGCCAGTTCAGTGAATACGTCCGGCCCGGTTCCCAGATCATCAACATCAATGACAACTATTCCGTCGGCGCCTTCAATCCCACCAACCAATCGCTCGTCATCGTGGCCGTGAACGACACCGGCTCGAGTTTGTCCATTAATTATAATCTCTCCGCCTTCGGCAGCCTGCCCCCCACCGTGTCATCCACCCGCACCTCGTCCGGCGGGAACATGGTTTCCCAGCCGGCCATCTCGGTGTCCAGCCAGAGCTTTGCCGCCACGCTGCCGGCCGATTCCGTGACCACGTTTATTCTCACCAATGTCTCCCTGACCCTGTCCGCGCCCGCCACTCCCACCGGCTTGACCGCCGGCGGGGGGAACAACCAAGTCGCCCTGAATTGGAATCCGTCCACCGGCGCGACCAGCTATAACGTGCAGCGCTCCACCACCAGTGGCAGCGGTTATGCCACCATCGCCAGCCCCACCACCCCCGGTTACACCGACTTCACCGCCGTGAACGGCACCACCTATTATTATGTCGTCAGCGCCGTCAATGGCAGTGGTCAAAGCGCCGATTCCAGCCAGGTCAGCGCCACCCCCGCCGCTAATTTGATCCAAATCGGCCTCCTCAACTCCGGTTTTGAGACCAACACCGCCGGCACCACCTTCGCCTGGAAAGTCAGCGGCGGCTTCAACGGGTCCGGCACCAACGACGTCGCCGGCTGGCTTAATGCCGGCAGCACCTATGTCAGCTCGGGCGTGGATTACGCCGGCGACGGCAGTTGGGCCACCCACAGCGGCCATGTCTCGACCTATTGCGACCAGGGCGACAGCGGGGCTTACCAGATCTCCACCTACCAACTGAACAGCGGCGATCAATTGACCCTCACCTGGTGGGCCAAAAGCTCCTGGGCCAACGCCGGCCAGAGCGTCTCCCTGCTCAGCGCCGCCAGCCCCACGGGCGCCTTCAGCTCGCTGACCACCCTCGCCACCTCCACCGCCGCCCTCAACAACACCGGCAACGGCGGCGCTTATACGCAATACACCCTCAACTACACCGCCGTCGCCGCCGACGCCGGCCGGTATGTGGCCGTGGCGTTTCAGGCGCCCGGCACCGCCGGTTCATGGGCCGCGTTCGATGACTTTGCCCTGCAAGTCGCTTCGGGGGCGGAAGTGCCCAGCCCGTGGGTCAGCTCCGATATCGGGGCCGTCGGCGTGGCCGGCGGCGCGACCTACGCAAACAGCACCTTCAACATCAAAGGCTCCGGCGCGGACATTTGGAACACCGCCGATGCCTTCCATTACGTGTATCAGCCCGGCGGCAACCATTGCAGCATCCAGGCCGAAGTGCTCAGCGTCCAGCCCACCGCCCCCTGGGCCAAGGCCGGCGTCATGGTCCGCGAAAGCACCAATGCCAATTCCGCCTACGCCATCATGTTCCTCGCCCCCGTCACCGCCGCCACCACCAATGGCGTCGCCTTCCAGGAACGCGCCGCCACCGGCGGCTCCGCCAGTTCCACCGCCACCCAGCCCGGATTGTCCGCCCCCTACTGGGTGCGCGTCGCGCGGAACGGCGCCAGCTTCATCGGCTCTTACTCCCCCGACGGCACCAACTGGACCCCCCTGGCCACGAACTCCATCACCATGGCCACCAACGTCTACATCGGGCTGCCCGTTTGCAGCGTCTCCAACACCGTGCTCAACACCGCCACCTTCACCAACGTGACCGCCAGCCCGTAAGCCGCCACCGCGTGAACCCAACCCGAACCTCCCGCCGCCCCCCCGCCCACCCCCAGCCGGCCCGTTGGCTGGGGGTGGCTGTGGCCGGAGTTCTGCTCACGGCCGGAATCCGGCACTTCCGCCCGCCCGCTCCGCCACCCGCCGGCCCCCCGGCCGCGATCCCGGCGACCAGCGCCATACCCGTCACCCCCTCCGACCGGGTTTTGGCCGCCGCCAACCTCCACCATCGGCCGGCCGCCGATCCGCTCGCGCCCGTCAATCCGCTGGCCGATCACCTCGCCCAACTCCTGCAAGCCCTTGCGACCGAGTCCGACCCCCTTAAACGCGAACAATTCATCACCGACTACCTCGCCCGCCTGAACCCCGGCGACCTGCCCGGCGTGCTGGCCGCCTTGAACCACGCCCCCCCCGTCGAATTCGCCCGCGATTTGAGCCGCCGCGTCGTTCGCCTTTGGGCCGGCCAGAATCCCGCCGCCGTCGCCGCCTGGTTGAGCCAACAACCCGCCGGCGACCAGCGCCAGCTTGCCGCCGAAAACCTGGCCCTCGTCTGGGCCGGCGGCGATCTCGCCAGCGCCACCGACTGGGGCCTTTCCCTGACCGACCCGGACGAAAGCTCCAGCGTCCTCACCGCCATCGCCGGCGAAGCCGTCCGCTCCGACCCGGCCGGCGCCCTGCAACTGGCCGTGGATCTCCCCCCCACGGCGTCCCGCGACGACCTCATCCGCCGCGCGGCCACCGAATGGGCCACCGGCGACGCCACCAACGCCGTGGCCTGGGCCGAGCAAATCCCGGACCCCGACCTGCGGGCCAACGTACTCGCCGGCGAAGCCGTCGCGTGGGCCGGACAAGACCCCGTCTCCGCCGCCACCCTCGCCCTTCAGCAACTCCCCCCCGGCCGGCAGCAGGCAGACACCATCGTCTCCATCATCGAACGCTGGGCGCAACAACAGCCCCAGGCCGCCGCCGACTGGGTGGCGCAATTTCCCGAAGGCCCCGTGCGCACCGCCGCGATGGACAATCTGGTCACCCAATGGTCCCGCCAAGACGCCCCCGCCGCGCAACAATGGCTCGCCCGCCACACCTGACCCCCCCGCCTTTGGAGTGCGGCGGCAAGACGCCGCTTTTGGACGAGGTCCCTCGCTTGCGGGATCGCCCCATCCAAACCCCTGCGCGCTTCAACCTTTTTAACCTTCTAACCCTTCAACCATTGAACCCCTTCAACCGTCCCGCCTCGCGCCCCGCGCCCCAAGCCCCGCGCCTCCATTAAAAAAGGCTGAAAGCCCGTCCCATTACAGCCTGGGTCGGAGCGAGCCCCGCGAGCGCAGGCCCAGGATAACGCCCCAAACTATTCTGGAGGCCTGTCGGGCCGAAACCAAGCCCTTCGACCCGCTTCACCTTCAACCCTTCAACCATTGAACCCCAGCAACCGCTTTGACCGTCCCCCCTCGCGCCCCAAGCCCCGCGCCTCGCTTTTCCCTGCGCCTCGCTTTTCCCTTGCTTTCCCCCACCCACCCGGGCTTATTGTGCCACAACAACCCGGCACCATGGACTCCAGGGCGACAATCAACCACGGGGATACCAGACGACGACCGGAAACCCCGGCCGCCAGGCTTCCCCCCCCGTTAGGGAGCCAGTCGCGGAGCGACCCAATGACGGTAGCCGTGTGGCTTCAGCCCACGGAAAGAAACGGCCCAAAACGCGTTGGCGTCGCGGCGCGACGCCTGACGCCACGCATTAGGGGAGCACGCCCGCCCCGAGCGAGCCTGACAGGTGCGGAACAAGGAGCGAGCTTTGTGCCGCCGACTAAATATGACAATACCATTAACTGACCCGAATGGCCCTTAGATAAGGCCTAAAGCTTTCTTGGACAAAGGTTTGCGCCGACGGGTGTCCGGCAGGGTTCCGAAGATGATTTGGCGGGATATGGTTTCCATTTCCTTGATCGTTTTCCACAGTTTCCGCTCGTTGATGATGGCTGCTTGCAAGGCGGCAAACTGCGGCGGGCTCAGGGCCACCGCGACCGTTTTCCCGGCGACTTTGCGCGTCCATTGGTAGCCGCTGCGGCCCGACGTGGCCGCCGAGCGTTGGAGCACCGAGCCCTCACTGATGGGGCCGGTTTGCGCCAGGCTTTGGCGCAGCCGGTCGTATTGCTGCTGTAACACCGCCACGGCGGCCGGATTTTTCTTCATTTCCCGCAGTTTACGCTGGCTGTCAAGTGGCACAGTATGTATACTGTGCTGGTGAATACCCCCTTCTTCCCCGCCTTCCGTGCCCGGCTGGCCGCCCTCGGTCGCCGGACGGCCCATTCCCTGCGCCACACCCCCCTCGCCCAGTTCCAGGAACAGCTCCGCGATTGCCTGCCCGCCCCGCTGCTGTCCCGCGCGGACGAAGGCGCCAACAGTCGCGAGCGGATTTTCTCCCTGGGCCTGACCTTTGAGTGTTTCGTCTGGCAGATGCTCAAGCCCAGAACCGCCTGCCGCGAGGTCGTCCGCCAAGTCCAGACCCGCTGCACGCTTGCGGGCTGGGGGACGATCTCGGCGGGCGATTCGGCCTATGTTCAGGCCCGGCAACGGCTCCCCAAGGAACGCTTGGAACAGGCGGTGACGGCCACCGCCCGGACCGCCGACCGGCGGGTGGGGGCGGGCGTCCAGTGGCAGGGGCGGCCCGTCAAGGTGGTCGACGGTTCCTCCACCCAACTGGCCGACACGGCGGCCAATCAAAAGCGCTATCCCCAGCCGTCCACCCAAAAACGCGGCTGCGGTTTTCCCCTCCTGAAGTTCGTGGTCCTCATGTCCCTGACCAGCGGGGCCGTGCTCAACGTCCTGACGGGCAACCTGCACGACCACGACCTGCGCCTGCTGCGCGCCCTGTGGGAGCAACTCAAACGGGGGGACATCCTCCTGGGCGACCGGGCCTATGGCGAGTTCACCACCCTGGCCGGCCTGATTCCCTTCGGCGTGGATGTCGTGGCCCGCCTGCACCACCGCCGCAAAGTGGACTTCCGCAAGGCCCAACGGCTGGGCAAAAATGACGGTCTGTTGGTGTGGGCCAAACCCGGCCAGCAGTCGGACCTTCTCTCCAAGGCCGAATGGGGGCTGCTCCCGGCGGAAATCACCGTGCGGATCATTCGCTTTACCACGACCATCCGCGGCTTTCGCGGCCGTCAGCTCACGCTGGTCACCACCCTGTTGGACGCCGAACGCTACCCGGCCGAAGCCTTGATCGCCCTCTACGCCCGGCGCTGGCGGCTGGAACTGTGTCTGCGCGATCTCAAGACCACCCTGGGCCTGGAAGTCTTGCGCGGCAAGTCCCCGGACCTGGCGGAAAAAGAACTGTTGGCTTACCTGGTGGCTCACAACCTGATTCGCTGTGTAATGGCCGAGACCGTCGCCCGGCACGAAGTGGATTTGGAACGCGTCAGTTTCAAAGGCAGCGTCGACGCCGTGCGCAGGTACAGCGCCGCCCTCGACCAGGCCCGCAATCAAAAAATGCGCCGCCAGTTATGGAACCAACTCTTGCATGATCTGGCCCGTGACTTGGTGCGCAAACGCCCCCACCGCCGCGAACCCCGCGCGGTCAAGCGCCGTCCAAAACCCTATCCGCTGCTCAACCAGCCACGCCACAAATTCGTGGAAATCTCGCATCGCAGTCGCTATTGGAAAGGACGCCCCCGTAATTATCGAGACCTTAACTAAGGGCCATTCGGGTCAGTTAATGGTAATGGCATATTTTGAGGCGCTTCAAAAGCTCGTCTCCGCCCGACGGCGGAAAGGGGGCTTGATGTGTGTGTACTGTATGGCGGTCAAACCGTAGAACGAAATAATCCGGCGTTACCATCCGCAACCGTCCCGCGGGCCTTTCACCGTCCTCGCCCGTCGCTGCGTCACGCCGCCAGTGCGGTCTTTTTCGCGTGACTTGTGGCGGGAGGCGTGGGGAGCCAATGAGCGGGCCGTGCCATGCCGCATCTCCCATGGAGTTTTCATGGGTTTTTCCATTCGGTCCATTCGGTCATTCTGTCAAAACGTTCGCGTATTTAACGCTTTTAACCGTCTAACCTTTCACCGCCAGTCGGCCCCGAGCGCTTTGATCAGGTTGATGGTGGCCACCAGGCGCGCGCCGGTGAGGCTGGCGATGGTGTTCTCGTGGGTGAGGGTGTCGGTCTGCGCGGTGGCGACGTCGAGGTAAATGACCAAACCGGCGTCATAACGGTGATTGGCGATGGTCAGGGCCTGTTGCGAGGAGGCCAGCGCCTCGGTTTCCGCCTGCCATTGATCCGCCAGCAGGCGCTGCGCATACAGCGCATCCTGCACCTGCGTGAACGCGCTCAGCACGGTTTGCCGGTAATCGGCCACCGTTTCATCATAGGCGGACCGGGCCGCCGCCAGATTGGCCCGGTTCAATCCGCCGGTGAACAATGGGAAATTCAGCGTGGGGCCGACGGCCCAAAAGCGGTTCGGCCAGTCGAACAGGGTGCCGGCGTCCACGGATTGAAAGCCGGCCAGTCCGTTGATCCGAATGGAGGGGAAAAAGGCCGTTTTGGCGACGCCAACGTTCGCATTGGCGGCGGCCATGCGGCGTTCAGCGGCGGCAATGTCCGGCCGGTGTTCCAACAGTTCCCCGGGCAGACTGGCCGGCACAACGGGGAACGCCGCGCGCGCCATCGAGTTGGTGGCGACCGCAAAAAGCATCGGGGGCTGACCGCAGAGCAGGGCGAGCGCATCCTGGAGCTGGGCCCGTTGCAGGGCGATGGCCGGCAACTGGGCCTCGGCGCTGTGAAGTTGCGTGGCGGCCTGGGCGACATCCAGATCCGTGACCACGCCGCCCGCCCGCCGGTTTTGCACGAGTTCCAGCGAACGGCGGTAAGTGGCGATGGTGTCCACCAAAATGTCGTATTGATGGTCCAGCGCGCGCAGGATGAAATAATCGGCGGCGGTTTCGGCGGCCAGATCGAGCCGGGCGGCGGCCAGGTCATCGGCGGCGGCGGTGAATTGGGCGCGGGCGGCGGCGGACTGATTCCGCACGCGGCCCCACAGGTCCGGCTCCCAACCGAGATACAGCGGCGCGGTGAAGGTGTCGTAGGTGTAAGCCTGGCCGGCGGCATGGCCGGATTCCGGGGCGTCCGTGCTGGTGCGCGTGCGCGTAACATCGCCGGCGGGGGTGCCCCCGGCGGTGAGCGTGGGGAAATATCCCGATCGTGCGACGGCCACCAGCGCCCGGGCCTGTTCAAAGCGGGCGGCGGCGGCGGCGAGGTTTTGGTTGTTGGTGGCGGCGAGCGTCTCCAATTGGTTCAACCGTTCATCCTGAAACATTTGCCACCATTCCCCGCGCGGCCGGTCCGCCGCGGGCGCGGCGATTTTCCACACGACTTGATTGGTGGCGGAAGCCACTGCATCCACAAAGGCGGGGGGCAGCGGCTGACCCGCCATCACCGCCGGGCGGTGATAGGCCGGGCCGACGGCGCAACCGGTCGCCCCGAGGAGCGTGGCCAAGAGAAGAACGTTGATTTTCATTTGGCCGGCGTGGTCTCCGCAGGGGCCGCCACCTGCACGCTCATGCCGTCGGTGATCCCATCCGGCGGATTGACAATGATCCGGTCGGACGCGGTCACCCCGGAGATCACTTCGACGTAATTGCCGAAATCGCGGCCCAATTCAATCTGGCGCAATTGCACCCGGCCATCGGCGCCCACCACGGCGACCTGCACGCCCTGGGCGCGGGTGATCAGGGCGTTGTCGGCAATCCGCAGAACGGACGCCGCCGCCGTGTCATTGAAACGCACCTGGGCGTAGCTGCCGGCAAAAATTTCGCCGTGTGGGTTCTTCACCTGCAATTCCACCTGCAGGGTGCGCGAGGTGGCGTCCACCGCGCCGGCGATCCGCGTCACCACGGCGGGAAAAGTGCGGCCGGGCAGTTCTTGGAAACTGAGTTCGGCGGTCTGCCCGGGAACGACGGCGTGACTGAGGGTTTGCGGCACGCGCACATACACCCGCAGCGGATCGGTTTGGGCCAGGCGGAACAGTTCGCGCCCGGCATCGGCGGTGATCAACTGGCCAATGTCGGTGTTGCGCACGGTGATGACACCGTCAAAGGGGGCGGTGACGACATCGAAATTTTTCAAGTCCGCCAGGCGTTTGAGATTGGCGCGCGAGGCGTCCACCATGGCTTTTTTCAGGGCGAGGTCGGCGGATTTTTCGGCGGCCTCCTGTTCGCTTACACTGGCGGTCTTCAACAAGCCGGCCCAGCGGTCGGCGGTGATTTGCGCGAGGTTGAGGGCGGCCTGGTTCTGGGCGAGTTCGGCCCGGGCCTGATCGAGTTGTTCATCGAGTTCAGGGGTGATAATTTCGGCCAGCGCCTGGCCATTGGTGACTTGACCGCCAATGTCCACAAACCAGTTCTTCAAATAACCGCTGGCGCGGGCGTAAATGGGGGCCTCGACGAAGGCCTGCACATCGGCCGCCAGGGGCGTGCCGAGGTCCGGCAGCGTGGGCGTCGGGGATATGACGGTGACGGTGACCACGTCCTCCGCCTCGGTTTCCCGGACCAACTGCCGGCTCTGAAGCCAGCGCGGGACAAAGCCGATGGCCAGTCCGATGAGGATGAGGCCGCAGATCAGCACCAGAATGCGGCGCAAATGGGCCGCCGGCACGGGCGCGACCGGAGCTGCCGGAGTGAGTGGGGTGGGGGGAGTGGAGTTCATGGCGTTGCAGAGGGGTGAGCCGGAGCCGGCGCGGCGACGGGGGTTCGACGATGCATAAAACTAAAAACCACGGGGACAAAAAACAGGGTGGCAACGGTGGCAAACACCAGGCCGCCAATCACCGCGCGGCCCAGGGGGGCGTTCTGCTCGCCGCCCTCGCCCAGACCCAGGCTGAGCGGCAACATGCCGATCACCATGGCCAGGGCGGTCATCAAAATGGGCCGGATGCGCCCCGCGCCGGCCTCGAGCGCGGCCTGGATGGGACTGAGCCCCCGCCGCAAATTTTCCCGGGCAAAGGTGACCACCAGCACGGAATTGGCCGTGGCCACGCCCAGACTCATGATCGCGCCCATCAACGCCGGCACACTCAGGGAGGTTTGCGACAACCACAAACCCCACACCACGCCCGCCAGCGCCCCGGGGAGCGCGGTGATGATGATGAACGGATCCAGCCAGCTCTGAAAATTAACGACCAGCAGGAAATAAATCAACACCATCGCCCCCACCAACCCGATGCCCAGCCCCACATAACTCGAATGCATGGTCTCCGCCTGGCCGCGCACCACAATGCTGCTGCCCCGGGGCAGTTCTTTTTTATACTTGTTCACCAGCGGTTGGAGATCGTCCAACACCCCGCCCAGATCCCGTCCATCCACGTTGCCAAAAATATCAATCACGGGCTTGATGTTATAATGGGAAACCACCGGCGGCACGTTCACGCGGTCAATCCGGGCGAGGTTCTCGAGGATTTGGGCGTTGCCCATGCCCGGCTGGCTCACGCTCACGGGCATGGCATTGAGTTGTTGCACGGAATCCATGTCCGTTTCCGGCGCCCGGACGTTGATCGAGTATTGCACCCCCACGCTGGGGTCCAGCCAAAATTCCGGTTGCACCTGGCTGCTGCCGCTCAACCCCAGCAACACCGCGTTGGCCACGCTCTGATCCGTCAGGCCCTGCCCGGCGGCCTTGTCGCGATCCACCGTGATGTGCAATTGCGGGAGGTTGTCCGCTTGGTTCACCCGGATGTCCGTCGCGCCGGGGATTTTCTTGATTTCGTCCGCCAACCGCACCGCCAGCGCGCGATCCCCGACGATATCCCGCCCGATCAATTGCACGTCAAAGGGCGCCGGCAACCCGAAGTTCAGTGTCTGGCTGACGATGTCCGCCGGCAGGAAATAAAACAGCGTGCCGGGAAACTCATGATTCAAACGCGTGCGCAACCGGCGGATGTAGCCGGCGGTGGCCGCATGACCCTCGTTGAGCGCCACCATGATGTCCGCATCCCCGGTCCCGATGACCCCGCTCGAATTATAACTGAGGTTGATGGAGGAATTGGGGATGCCAATGTTATCCAGAATGCCCCCGAGTTCCCGGGCGGGGATTTCCCGGCGGATGACCGCATTGACCTGGTCGGCCAGGCGCTCGGTCTCCTCGATGCGCGTGCCCGTCCGGGCGCGGAGATGCAACAGAAAATGCCCCGTATCCACCGACGGGAAGAAATTCCGGCCCAGCCACGGAACCAGCAGCCACGAGCCGAGGCAGAACAACAAAAACACCACGGCAAACCCGGTGCGATGCGCGAAACACGCCGCCAGCCAGCCGCGATACCCCGTGCGAAAGCGTTCAAAGCCGCGTTCAAAGGCGTTTTGACAGGCCGAGAAGGGGCGCAACCAGGCCGGGCCCCCGGCGGCCGGTTCACCATGAGTCTGGACGTTGCGGTAAAACCACATCACCAGCGTGGGCACGAGCGTCCGCGAGATCACATAACTGGCCAGCATTGCAAACACCACCGCCTCCGCCAGCGGCACAAACAAATACCGCGCCACCCCGGTCAGAAAAAACATGGGCACAAAGACAATGCAGATGCACAGGGTGGAAACCAACGCCGGCATGGCAATCTCCGACGCGCCGATGAGAATGGCGTTCTCCAGCGGTTCACCGGCGGTCATGTGCCGGTGGATGTTCTCGATGGCCACCGTGGCGTCATCCACCAAAATTCCCACCGCCAGCGCCAAACCGCCGAGCGTCATCAAATTAATGGTCTCCCCCAGCGCGCTGAGCGCCGCCAGCGAACACAGCACGGAGAGCGGAATGGACAGCGCGATGATCAGGGTGCTGCGCCAGGAACCGAGGAACAACAGAATCATCAGGGCGGTCAGCGCCGCCGCCGTAACCCCCTCGCGGACGACGCCGTTGATGGCCGCCCGCACAAACAACGATTGATCCGCAAATTCCTTCACCTGCAAATCGGGCGACACCGTGGCCATCACCCCGCCCAGCGCCGCCTTGACCCCCGCGACGACATCCAAAGTGGAGGCGTTGCCCGCCTTCATCACCGTCAGGAGCGCGCCGCGCACGCCGTTGAGGCGCACGGCATTTTGCTGGGGTATGAACCCATCATGCACCTGGGCCACGTCGTTCAAATAAATCGTGGCCCCGTTCACCACCTTCACCGGCAGATGATTCAAATCGTCAATCAACCGGGCGTTGGAATCCACCGTCACATCATATTCCGTCCGCCCGATTTTAGTGGTGCCGCTGGGCAGCACGAGGTTTTGGGCGTTGACGGCGTTCACCACGTCCTGGGCCAGAATGTTTTTCGCTTTGAGCGCCGGCAGGTTCAGGTCCACGGAGACCACCCGGGTTTTCCCGCCATAGGGCCAGGGAATCATCGCCCCGGGCACGGTCGTCAGGCCCACCCGCACTTGATTGGCCGTGACGTCAAACAACTCCTGTTCCGACATCTTGGGGCTGCTGAAACTGTATTGGAGGATCGGCACCGTGGAGGCGTTGTATTGGATGATCAACGGCGGGGTCACGCCCGGGGGCATCTGCCGCAACATCGTCTGCATCATGGCCGTGACCTGGGACATCGCCGCATCCACCGAAGCCCCGTGCTGGAGGAACACCTTGATCACCCCGATGCCATTGTAGGAGGTGGACTCGATGTGCTCGAGATTGCCCACCGTGACCGTCAGCCCGCGCTCGCTCACATAAACAATGCGCTGCTCCATCTGCTGGGCATCCAACCCCGTGTATTGCCAGATGATGCTGATGACCGGAATGTTAATGGCGGGGAAAATATCCGTCGGGGTGCGCAGCAGAATGAACGGCGTCAGCAACACCAACAGCAGCGCCGCCACCACAAAGGTGTAAGGCCGGCGCAGCGCTAGATGGACAATCCACATAAATTCAACGGTTGGCTATAATTGACTGGTTGGTCAAACCAGCCGTCACCGGCTGATCCTTCACGCGAGTTTGAGGTTTAGGCGTCATGATTTATGCGGCGGGCACGGCCCGGATCAGATCCATCACCGCCGGTTCCAAATCCTCCAAGTCGGCAAACCGATTGCGGATCTTGGCATGCAGCAGGCAGCCCAAGACCAGGGAATGCACCCGTTTGGCCGCCAGCCGGGGGTCCGCGATGGCGACCAAACCCTGCGCTTTCGCCTCCGTCAGGGCATTTTCCAAATAACGGAGGGTGCGATCCACCAATTCCTCCGCCTTGGCGCGGATTTTTTCATCCTGCGTGGCCAATTCAGCCCCGAGACTGGAATAGGGGCAGCCACAAACGTGGCCGTATTTCTCAGCCTTCAGCTTCTGCCGCTCGAAAGTGTTCTGACACCACAGATGCAACCGGGTCAGCGGTGGGGTTTGGGGGGAGAAAATGCGGTCCATTTCCGGCTGCTTTTCCAGCCAATGCTCCTCGTAGGCGGCCACCGCCAGATCGGATTTGGACGGGAAGTAGTGATAAAAGCTGCCCTTGTTGACGTCCGCCCGCTGACAGATGTGCTCCACGCTCACGGAGCCGTAACTTTGATCCCAGATGAGATCAAACGCCACTTCCAGCAACCGCACTTTGGCATCACTCGTTCGGCCCATAAAATCAATTCAACGCGGACAGCTTAACCGAAGTTAACCGACCGGTCAATTATTTTTTCGCCAGTGAGTTTCTGGAGGCGCAAATTGACCCCGTGCAGCTTTCCCAAACTACCGTGTCGCCGATTTCCAATCGGCAGGCCTCCCAGTGTTGAAGGCACCCGTTTGACGTGCCCCCTGCGGGTTTTGATACCCTGTCGTCCGAAATCAACCCCATTGCCCCCGGCTGTCGTCCATTTTGACGACACCCGTTTTTTTGATTTTGTGGTAGATTGAGATCTTGTATCCATTGCTGACAACCGAAGTTCGTTGCCTATGATGATTGACCTTGCCCTGGCTGCGGGGCGGCCCTGCCTGTCGGGACGCGCCCACCGGCGGAAAGCCCTTCCGATCCCCGGCTTTTGGCCGGCCCTGCTGTTGGTGCTGACGCTGGCGGGAATCAACCCGGTTCGGGGCCAGGCCAGCCTGCCGGTTTACACGGATACCCTGGTGAACTCGTTTTCGGACTGGAGTTTCAATGTGGAGGATAACCTCACCAACACCACGGTGGTTTATACCAACGGGTTCGCCATCAGCGTGATCATCACCAAAGCCGGCGGCGCCCTCAGCCTGCATTCCCCGACATTCAACAGCACTCCCTACGCCAATATTTCATTTTGGATCAATGGCGGTCCCACGGGCGGACAACGCTTGAAGGTTTATGGGGCGATCAACGGCAACGCCCAGACAGCGGACTATGTTCTGCCCGCCCTGACCGCCAACACCTGGGTCAAATACACCGTGCCGTTGGCCACCCTGGGCGTGGCCAACAATGCCAATTTTGACGGCCTCCTCATCGAGGATAATTCCGGCGGCGCGCAGCCGGTGTTTTATGTGGCGGACATCCAAATCGGCCCGGCCCCGCCGCCGGCGCTGGTGACGCTGAATATCAACGCCGCGTCCACCCTGCGCCCGGCTGATTCCCGCTGGTTCGGCGTCAACCTGGCCACTTGGGATGGCTACCTGGGCAATTCGGTGACGGTGCCCTTCCTGCAGGCCGCCGGAATGTTGAACGTGCGGTTGCCGGGCGGTTCCGGGGCGGACGGTTATCACTGGGCGCAAAGCGCCGCTCAAAACGCGACGTTTTATCAAGTGGTCACCAATCTCGGGGCGAACGGCAACGCCTACATCACGGTGAACTACGGCAGCGGCACCAGCAACGAGGCGGCGGCCTGGGTCAGTTCGGTCAATGTCACCAACCAACTGCACGTCAAATATTGGGAGATCGGTAACGAATGTTATGGCACCTGGGAAAACGACCAGAACACTTATGCCCACGACCCCTATACGTATGCCGTGCGCGCGGCGGGGTATATGGCGGCCATGCGGGCGGTGGACCCGACGATCAAAATCGGGGTGGTGGCCACGCCGGGGGATGACAGCGACGCCAACGGCTACGACAGCCATCCCGCCTACGACGCCCGCACCGGCCAATCCCACAACGGTTGGGTGCCGGTGATGCTCACCACCCTGAAAAGCCTCGGGGCCCGGCCGGATTTCCTGATTCATCACGTCTATCCGCAATATGCGTCCAACCCCTCCCCGCCCAACCCCAGCCCGGACAGCGATCCGCTGATCCTGCAAAACAACAACTGGGCCGGGGACGCCGCCACCCTGCGGCAGGAAATCTCGGATTACTGGGGCGCCGGCGGCACGAACATTGAACTGTGCTGCACGGAAAACAACAGTGACGCCGCCAATGGCGGCAAGCAGTTGTCCAGCCTGGTCAACGGCATGTATATCGTGGACACCCTGAGCCGGCTCATGCAGACCGAGTTTAACTCCTATATCTGGTGGGATCTGCGCAACGGCGAGGGGAGCAACGGCGACATTGACGCCAGCCTGTATGGCTGGCGCATTTACGGGGATGAGGGCATCATCAGCAACCAGAGCGGTCTGAACCCGACCTATTACGCCTTCAAGCTGATGCAATATTTCGTACGGCCGGGGGATACGGTGCTAAACGCCTCGAGCAGTTACCTGCTGCTCTCCACCTACGCCGCCCTCCGTTCCGACGGCGCGCTGAACGTGCTGGTGATCAACAAGGATCCCATCACCAATTTCCTCGGCCAGATCAACCTGGGCAATTATGCGCCGGCCACCAACGCCACCGTTCATTCGTTTGGGATTCAACAAGACAACGCCGCCCACACGAACATCAACAATGGATTGAGCGGCAATTATGCGAACCAGGACATCGCCACCCAGAACTATCCGACGGCGGGCAACTCCTTCACCTATTCCTTCCCGCCCTATACGATGACGGTCTTCACCTTCCTGCCCACCAATTACCTCACGCTGGCCGCGGCCATGCCCGCCGGGGCGAATTGGAACTCCGCGGCCTACTGGAGCGATGGCAATCCGGCATCCGTCTCGGCCGCCAATAATCCCGGCAGTGTTTATGATGTGCTGGCCGGCGCGCTCTTGCGCAGCCCGGCGTCCGGGGGCGGACCCTTTCCCGGCCAACTGCTTTATGTCAACGGCAACGGCAACTGGATTTCCGGCGGCGGCCCGGGCCTTGGCGAGTTGCGTTTGACCAGCAGCCCGGTGACCGTTCCGTGGCTGAAAATGAATGGCGGCCAGATGGATCTCTCCGTCGGGGCCGACACCCAGTCCGTCCTCAACGGTCGGATGGACATTCTCGCCAACACGCCGTTCTATAATAATTCAGCCAATGACGAGGGCCTGACCGTTAATGCCTTTCTGACCGGGACCGGGAATGTGGAATGGCGGGACTCGGGCGCAGTGCTGACGCAGGGCCGGACCCTTAACATCGCCGGCAACACCAACACCTACACCGGCACCTGGCATGTAATGCAGGGCACATTGCTGGGCGGCGGCACCAACGCCCTGGGCACCAACTCCATCACGGTGGACCCCGCCGGCAATCTGGAAACCACCTATGATCTCCACAATACCAACGCCTTCCTCGAGTTGAATGGGAAAATGCTGTTGCATCAGAACGACACTTTCGGCGGGGTCACCATTGGTGGGGTGACGCTCACCGGCGGCACCCGCACCTTTGCCCAACTGAACGCCGCCTTCCCGGCCAATTTTCCCGCCGCCTGGGCGCTCCAATCCGGTTCCACCGTGACCACCGGCTCGGGCAGCCTGACGGTTTACGCCACGCCCCCGGCCATCCTCCAGCAACCGGCGCCCGCGTCCCAGATTCTGTTTGCCGGCCAGTCCGCCCGGTTCGGGGTCGCGGCCACCGGCCAGTTCCTGCAATATCAATGGTGCGCCGGCCCGGTCGGCAGCGGAACTTATACGAATCTCTTGAACGGCGGCGGGGTGGCCGGGGTGAACACGGGAATACTGACCTGCTCCAATCTGACCGTTGCCGACACGGCGGATTATATCGTCGTGCTGACCAACTCGTCCGGGTCCGTCACCAGCAGCGTGGCGCGCCTGATCGTCGCGCCGGTCGGCACCGAGGCCTACCAACTCGAGGCCATGGCCCAGGCGCCCGTCGCCTGCTATCCGCTGAATGAAACGGCCAATCCGGCGGCGGGCAACGTGACGGCTTATGATTATGCCGGCGGCTTCAACGGCGTTTACGGCGCCGCCGTGCAAAACGGGTATAATGGCATCGCCGGCCCCCGGACCACCGACGGCCTGGCCGGGTTTGCCGGCACGAATTACGCCGCCAAATTCACTCCGAATGTCGCCAAGGCGCAGATCACCCTGCCGGCGTTGAATCTGGACGCCGACACCGTGACCATCGCCGCGTGGCTGAAGCCCGTCACGCCGCAGAACAACTCGGCGGGCGTCGTCTTCTGCCGGGCCGGGACCACGGTGGCCGGCTTGTGCTATACGGGCACCCAGACCAACGGCGATTACACCCTGGGTTACAATTGGGACAACGATCCGAATGTCTATGGCTGGAATTCCGGGTTGAACGTCCCGTCCGGCCGGTGGTCGCTCGTGGTGCTGGCGGTCTCCCCCACCAACGCCGTTTTGTATGTCGCCAACGCCGGCGGCATCGCCACGGCCACGCACCCCTGCGCCCATGTCGTGCAGAACTTCGACGGGGTCACCCTGATCGGCGATGACAGCAATGACGGCGGCAATGGCGGGCGGGATTTCAACGGGGCGATTGACGAAGTCATGTTCTTCAACCAAACCCTGTCCTCCAACCAGGTGGCGCACCTTTACACCGCCGCCGCCACCGCCGGCGTGTATGCCACGCCGCCGACCATCATTCAGCAACCGGTCCCGGCCAACCAGGTGCTGTTTGCCGGCGAATCCCAGTCGTTCACCTTCGGCGGCACCGGCCAGTTCCTGAACTATCAGTGGTGCGCCGGCCCCATCGGCGGCGGGGTCTATGCGAACCTGGTCAACGGTGGCTCCGTGGCCGGCGCGACCAACGCCATGCTGACCCTCACCAATCTCACCCCGGCTGAGTCGGCGGATTACGTGGTGGTGCTCACCAACACCTCCGGGGCCGTCACCAGCAGCGTGGCGCGTTTGACGGTGGTGGCCCCCAATTTCGAGGCCTATCAGGCGGCGGCAGCCGCGCAAGTGCCGGTGGATTATTATCCGCTGAACGAAACCGGCAACCCCGCCGCCGGCGGCGTGGTCGCTTACGATTATGTGCGCGGGCTCAACGGGGTTTACGGCACCGCCGTGCAAAACGGGTATGCTGGCGTCGCCGGTCCCCGGGCGGGTGCGGATGGTCTGGCCGGGTTTGCCAACACCAACTACGCCGCCAGGTTCACTGCCAATCTGTCCAACGCCCTGATCACCCTGCCCCCGCTGAATCTCGACGCCAACACCGTGACCCTCGCCGCCTGGCTCAAGCCGGTGGCCCCGCAGAACAGCGCGGCGGGCGTCATTTTCTGCCGGGCCGGGACCACCGTGGCCGGTTTGTGCTACACCAGCACCCAGGCCAATGGCAATTTCACCCTCGGCTACAATTGGAACAACGATCCGAATGTGTATGGCTGGAATTCCGGGCTGAACGTGCCCGCCGGCCAGTGGTCGCTGGTGGTGCTCGCCGTCGCCCCCAGCCGGGCCACGCTGTATATTATCAATACCAGCGGCGTCACCTCGGCCACGCACCCTTACGCCCATGTCGTGCAAAACTTTGACGGCGTCACCCTCATCGGCGGGGACAGCAATGACGGCGGCGGCGGCGGACGCGATTTCAACGGGGTGATTGACGAGGTCGCCGTGTTCAACCAAACCCTGTCCCTGACCCAGGTGGAGCAAATGTTTGCCGCCGCCTGCGCGCCCGTGGCCGCCTTCACGGCGGCGCCGACCAACGGCTGGGCTCCAATGACCGCCGTCTTCACGGACACCTCCACCGGCGCCATCACCGGCCGACTGTGGAACTTCGGCGACGGCACCACCTTAAACACCACCGCAACCACCGTCACCCACACCTACGCCGGCGCCGGAAACTATCTGGTGACGCTGGCCGTCACCGGACCGGGCGGGTCCGGCACCAATACCGCCACCCTGGTGGCCAACCCGGTGGCCACGCCGCAGATTCTCAGTGTCAACCTCGTGCAAAACAACCTGATTATCGTGGGCCAGGGCTCACCCGCAGCGAGCTACGGACTGTGGAGCGCCACCAATGTATGGACCATGACCAACGGCGTGCCGGTGGCCGGCGGCACCTTTGACCCCGTCTCGGGGACCGGCACCAACCAGGTGCCCGTGGGCGTGACCAACCCCGCCCTGTTTTTCCGGTTGCAATCACCCTATCCATGAACCAGTAACCCGGGGTTCGAAAACCCCCGCGCCTTCGGCGTTCAATTTTTTGTCCGCTAAACCGTCGAACAACAACCTGCAACAATGAACATGCATCGTGGATTGATAAAACTGGCCCTCGTCGCCGGCGGCGCCCTTTCCGCCGCCCTGACTTGCGCTGCCGACCCGGCCCCGGAAATTCCCAAAACCCGCCTGGAACTCTGGCTCTCCGCCGGTTCCGTCGAACCGGCCGGCGGCGTCGTCACCCGCCTCGACGATCTCCGCGGGAACGGCAACAACGCCCGGCGCGATCCCCCGGCGGCCGCCCCCGACGCCAACCCGGCCCTCGCCAAGGATCCCGTCAGCGGCCAACCCATCCTGCGCTTCACCGGCGCCGACATCGCCTTTGCCTTCAACCAACTCACCAACGTCCGCACCGCCTTCTGGGTGGTGAGCAAGGACCCCGCCGCCTTCGGCCACAAGAGCGAGAAATTCGTCCTCGGCGACAAAACCTCCAACGACTTCCACGCCGGCTGGACCGATGACACCATCTTCAACACCGACGTCAACCCCGGCCACCTGTCCCCCTACCTCCACGACGCCCAGACCTGGCTGAACGGCCAGCCCATCGTGGCCTACCACACCCCGTTTCCCAAAACCCTCAGCCTCATCACCATCATCAGCAGCGGCCCCGTCAAAGCCGGTCAACTGGCCCGCGACCGCAATTTTTCTGGTCGGAGCTGGCAGGGCGACATCGCCGAAGTCCTCCTTTATGACACCCCCCTCGCCGACGCCGACCGGCTCGCCGTCGAGCACTACCTGACCGCCAAATACGCCCTCGGCACCGCCCCCGTCGCCGACGTCATGGCCACCGGCGCGCCCGAAGACCAATTGCGCTGAACCCCGCGAACGGGGTGAAGCCCCCGCCCGAAATCCGGCGGCGGAAATCGGCTCGCTTTGGGGGGGGATCGCTGTAAAATGCGGGGACATGCGCATTCTTGCCCTTGATCATGGTACCAAACGCATTGGCGTGGCCCTCAGCGATGAAACCAAAACCATCGCCCAGCCGCTCGAGTATATTCTCACGGAGCCGTTCGCGGCGTTTTTGGACCGGCTGAAAAAGTTGCTGATTGAGAAAGAGGTGGACCTCATCATCATCGGCCTGCCACGCAACATGGACGGCAGCCACGGTCCGGCGGTGCAAAAGGTCGAGGCGTTTGTGGCCGTGTTGCGCAACGCGGTGACGGTGCCGATTAAAACGTTGGATGAGCGCCTGACGTCGGCGCAGGCAAACCGGATTCTGATCCAGGGTGGGGTGCGCCGCCACCAGCGGAAAGAGAAGGTGGATAAAATGGCCGCCGCCATTTTGTTGCAGAGTTATCTGGATGCGGGTTGAGACTGTGTGACTGTGGCGCCCCTGAAATTCAAACTGACGATCGCCTATGACGGCACCGCCTATCAAGGCTGGCAGGTGCAAAAGATCGGCACGGGCGTGCAGGAAAAAATCGAGGCGGCCTGCCATCAATTGTTCCCCGGGGTCAAACGCATCCACAGTTCGAGCCGGACAGACACGGGGGTGCATGCGCTGGGAATGGTCGCGCACGTGGAGATTCCCCGGGCGGAACTCAAAATGCCGGACGCGCGGCTGGCGCTGGCGTTGAACGCCTTCTTGCCGGATGACATCCGGGTGCTGGACGCCGTGCGGGTGCCGGCGGATTTTCACGCCCGGTTTGACGCCATCGGCAAGCAATACCGCTATTATGTCTGGAATCATCACGCCATGAATCCGCTGCTTTACCATCGGGCCTGGCATTTTCCGGTGAAGTTGAACCCGGCCTGGATGCGCGCCGCCGCCAAAACGCTCGTGGGACGGCATGATTTCAAATCCTTCGCCGGCACGCGCGAGTATGAAATGAAATCCAACGTCCGCACGCTGACCCGGTGCGATATCAAAAAAGTCGGCCAGCTCTACACCTTCACCATTGAAGGCGACGGTTTTCTCTACAAGATGTGCCGGGGCATCGTCGGCACGCTGGTGCAGGTGGGGCAGGGGAAGATCCCGCTGGCGGAGGTGGCGACCATTTTAACCAGCCGCGACCGGCGGGTGGCGGGGATGACGGCGCCGGCGCATGGGTTGGTGTTGCAACAGGTGTTCTATCCGAAAAAGAAGGCCAAAGGCTGAAGCCACAATGAATATTGTTCTCGTCGAACCGGAGATTCCACCGAACACGGGGAACGTGGCCCGGCTGTGCGCCGTGACCCGCTCGACCCTGCATCTGATCGAGCCGTTCGGCTTCAAGCTGGATGACACGCAGCTCAAACGGGCGGGGATGGATTACTGGCGGCAGGTGCGGTGGCGGCGCTGGCCGGGGTGGCGGGCGTTTCATGATCAGCTTCCGCCGGACGCCCGCCTGTGGTTCATCGAATCCGCCGGGCCGCAGAAATACAGCGACGCGCGTTTTGCGCCCGATGATTATCTGGTGTTCGGGCGGGAAACGGCCGGACTGCCCAAGGCGTTGCTGGCGGAAGCCCCGGCGCACTGGCTGCGGGTGCCGATGTTCAATCCGGACTCGCGTTCGTTGAATTTATCCAACTGTGTGGCGCTGGTGTTGTATGAGGCGCTGCGGCAGCAGGGGTTTCCCGGGGAGGTTTGAAGCCCGCGATTCCAAAATAACGGGGAATTATAATGGCCGGATATTGTTGGCCTTAATAATATACAAATTGTTCTTGCCAACCCTCAAGAATCGCTGCTGTTCCCGGGAATCAATGGCGCGGATTTATTGGGCGGGCTGTTTCTGACGCCATTCAATGCGAGCATGCTAATTGTCTGGCTTCAAGGCGGCCGCTGGCTGAAGGCGCGCTGGTTGCGACCGGTGGCTGGCGGCGTCAAGATCATCAAACCGGGCGGGGTGATCCGGGCGCGGTTGCCCAAATTAGACGCCGCCGTTTTAAGCTTGATGGCGACCGGGGTGGCGGGCTTGGCGGCCGCCATCAGTCTGGCCGCAATGGAGCCGTCGGTGGGTTGGGTGCTCAAAGTGGTGACGGCGGTTTTCCTGGCAGGAGCGGGGGTGTATGCGGGAGTATGGCTGCGGATTCGCTCGGGCATTTATGACCTGGTGATCAACCCAGCCGCCCAAACGGTTAAACTGCCGCCCACCTGCGGTCGCCCGCAGCCACTGACCGTGGCCATGGCGGACCTTGCGGGCCTTTGGATGGAGACGTTCGAATATCGCACCACCAAGGGAGGGGTGACCTGCAATTACAAGCCGAGATTGCGTTTCCGTGAGAATAAACTGCCGGGGCAAACGCTGGCGGTATGGTCGGAACGGTCGAAGGCGGATGACTTTACCGACTGGCGGCGCCCGAAACTGGGGCTTTGATGCTGCCGGCGAGATTTGAGGTTTGTCAAACCAGCCCGGTTTGCTAACTTAAATTTAGGCCGGGCGATTGGCGCAGTGGTAGCGCAGCTCCTTTACACGGAGACGGTCGGGGGTTCGAATCCCTCATCGCCCACCATTTCTCGCCCGTTGGCGACGAGGGTTCCGTCGCTGCGCAGCCGCAGCCGCTGGCCGCGCCACTCGACGGTGTTGCCCAGGAAGGCGTTGAGCCAGACGACAAAATGCAGAAGGTCTTTCACCGGGACGAGCCAGTGGGGTGAAACCAGGCGGCGATCCGGGGTGAATCGGCGTTGGAGGTGCCAGGCCATGATGATCCGGGCCAGGAGGCAGCCGAGGGCCAGCAGGGTCGCACTATTGGAGTGGGTGAACAGGCAGGCAGTGGCCAGCCAGAGCAACGGCCAGAGGGTGGCGTTGGCCAGGATGCTCAGGAAATACGGCAGCGGCTGGCACACGCGGATGGTGCGCGCCCAGCGGAGTTGGTGCCGCCAGACTTCGCTCCAGTTCATCGGCTTGTCCCAACATTCCACCACCATTGAACCCAGGGCGATCCGGTGGCCCTTTTCCGCGAGCCGGCGGCCCAATTGATAATCATCAGCCAGGCAGTCCGCCAGCGCGGTGAAGCCCCCGATTTCCGCCAGCGCGGACCGCCGGGTGAGCATCACGGCCCCCAGCGCGAAATCGGGCGCTTTTAGCGTGGTGGATTGCAGCACCTGGCTCCAAAAATCCGCATTGACGGCGATGGTCTCCCAATGCATGGCCCGGGTCCGCGGATTGGCCAGCCGGTAAAAGCAGTTCACCAGACCCACCCCGGGGTCTTCCAAATGAGTGACCATCTGGCCGAGAAAATCCGGGGGCACGCGCACATCCGCATCGCTGACCAAAATCAGCCCGTGTTTGGCCAACCGCTCCAACTGCACGAGGGTGGAAACTTTGGCGTTCGTGCCCAGAACCTGGTTGCAAACCACCAGTTCCGCCCGGGCTTGGGGAAACAATTGTTGCAGTTGGCGGACGATGGCGCAGACGGGATCGCCGGCCTCCGCGACCCCGAAGAGGATTTGCACCTCGCCGGCATAGACTTGTTCCAACCAGCATTGCAGCGAGGCCCGCGTGGTTTCGTCGCAACCCCGCAACGGTTTTAACAGGGTGATGGCGGGCGGATTGGCCGGGGGCAGTTGCCGCCGGTGCAGGGGAAAACTCATGGCGGCCGCCCATTGCCAGAGGCCCAGCGCCAGACTCAGCAGCGCCAGAACGGCAAAAATGATGTTTAAGTAATGATCCACGCTTCGATTAATCCCAATTCACCCTGAATCGCTCTCCCGCCGGGACTCAGTTTACAGTCCTTCCGGTCACCGACTGGGTCATTGACCGGTTTCCAAACTCCGCGGGTAGGCGCCACCACGCGCCCCAAGATCGGCATTGCTGAGCCTCAACTTGAGGTATTAAAGCAATAATCAGGCTTTGACGCCAGAAGTTTTGCCATCCGGCTGCTCATCCAAAACCAGAATGCCATGCGGGGGCAGGTCGTAATTACCGGAAAACGTGCTGCCGGTCAGGAAATCGTGCATGGGTTTGTAGAACTGGATGCGCACGGGCGAGTTCTGATGATTGATCAAAATATACACCCGCATGCCCGCTTTCTGGCGCATGCTGACCTCGATGTTATCCGGCACTTTCAACAGGGGTTGAATGCCGCAGGTCTGCCGCAGCCACAAGACGAGGTCGTGATAAAAGGGCTGGTGGCTCTGGGTGCCGATATAGATGGCCTTGCCCAGCCCATAGGGGTTCAGGGTGATGGCCGGTTTGCCGGCGTAAAAATCCTTGGCATAGGTTGCCAGAATTTGACAGCCCTGCGGTTCAATGATGTCGCACCAGAGTTTGGCCACGTGCAGGTGGCTCGTGGGGAAGGAGCCCTTGAAGATGAGATGGTTCTCTTCGCTGGGTTGGAGCATGTCGAACTCGAGCACTTCCAGGCCGAATAATTCGGTCAGGTCGCCGGGATAGCCGGTGGTGGGGGCGGTCTGACTGGAATTGACCAGACTGGTGTTGAAGGTGCCCAGGAGGGTGCCGCCGTTTTGCACATAGAGCTTCAGGCGGTCGGCCTCGCCGGCGGAAAGCAGGTGCAACGAGGGGGCAACCACGAGTTTGTAGTCGAACAGGTCGTCGCTCGGGCGGGCAAAATCCACCGCCATGTTGCGGTCATGAAAGGCGTTGTAGATCAGTTGAATATGCTCGCGCAGGTTGAAGTGCTTGTTGGGCTGATTGGGCTGCTGGAGCGCCCAGTCATTGTCATGCGAGTAGAGGATGCAGACATCGGCCACCACGCGCGTGTCTTTGAGCGCGGGGGCGAGCAGTTTCAATTCCTCGCCAATCTGGCTGATTTCACGGAAGATGCGCTGACTGCCCTCGAGATGGTGGGGCAGCACGGCCCCGTGGAATTTCTCCGTGCCAATGCGTGAGGGCCGCCAGAGAAAATACAGGATGCCGATGGCCCCGCGCGAGACCAGTTGATAAGTGAACTTGCGCAACACCCCGGGCCGGATCAGCGCGTTGACCTCCTGAAACCCGGTCTGGCCGGCCTTTTGTTCGATCACCCAGAAACCCTGGTCGCCGTTCGGGGCCTTGATGTCCTTTTTCTTCAGCGACCGCATCATGTCCAGATCACAGGCGGTCTCGGAAAATTTCATCTTGATGGCCGCCGTGCTCCGAATGGAAACGAAATCCAGCGTCTCGGCCAGGTCAAAATAATCGTAGTTGTTGGCAAAGGGACGCATGTTGCTCGTCACGGGAATGGCGGGGGTCGCCGTGCGCAGCACCTCCGCCTGCATGCGAACAAAGGCAATGATCGTGTCACTGGAAAACCGCTGCCAGTCCGAGACCAGCGCGGGGTTGTGGTCGGTGGGGGCCTTCATGGGCATGGGCACCTGGTTCCAATCGGTCACCACCTGGCCCCAATGGCGCGTGCCCAGCCGTTCGTTCAGGCGCTCAATGCTCTCGTATTTGAGCTTCAACCAGTTGTGCCATTCCAGGCGGGAGGATTCATTGTAGGAGGAT
>Ga0302279_10001847_pt1 | contig 29240 bp, 26 predicted proteins | sample III_Bog_N3_3_FD_194541 | JGI IMG/M metagenome (GOLD analysis project Ga0302279, IMG submission 194541) | Peat permafrost microbial communities from Stordalen Mire near Abisko, Sweden - III_Bog_N3_3 | ecosystem: Environmental > Terrestrial > Soil > Wetlands > Peat | place: Sweden: Abisko... | reverse complement strand
GTCGGGCCGTCCGGCCGGGCACAAGGAGGTCGCCCCGGTGGTCCCGACGCCGCCGCCGGTGGCACCGGGCCCCGTCGACACGGTGACGCCGTACCAACGCGCCGCCTGGGACCGGGTCGCCATGTGCGAAGAGGGTGGCGACTGGCAGGCCGACGGCTCGCGCTTCAGTGGCGGACTCGGCATCACGAGGTCCAACTGGGCGGACTACGGCGGCCTGCAGTACGCGTCGGAGGCTGCCGAAGCCACGCCCGACGAGCAGATCATGGTCGCCGAGCGCATCCAGTCGTACCCGCCCGACCAGGACGGCTGCGCCAGCTGGTAGTCACCCACCGCCTCCACTGCCCCTCACAGCAGCAGGACGCACGCAGCACCGATCCGGACCCCGGTCACACGGCCGGGGTCCGGTCGCGTCACCGGACGGGAGGACGGGCCTGGCGGGCCGCCCACAGCATCGGCAGCTGGAGCGGCATCCGACCCCAGGCGACGGCGGTCGAGTCCATCGCCCCCGGGTTCCGACCGGAGCCGGCATCGAGCGCCATCTGGAGATTGGCGGTCCACACGGTCACCAGCAACGCGGTCGAGGCCGTAGACGCCCACCGGTCCCGCCGGACCAGTCCTGCCGCACACGCCAGTTCGGCTGCGCCACTGGCGTAGACGAGGGGCCGGTGGAGGCGGGCCGGCAGCGCGCGTGGCATGAGGGCGTCGAAGAACGACGGGCGCACGAGGTGGAGCACCCCGGTCACGCCGAAGACGCAGGCGAGGGCGGTCGGGGCGGCGGTGCGGAGGCGGGACATGCAGGGATGCTAGAGCCCGGGCGGGTCGCAGATCCGTCCGGTGACGAGCCCACCCTGTCGCGGGGGACAGCCGATAGCGGACGGTGCAGACTAGGGACATGCGTCCCCTTGCCGTGCACCACGTGTCCATCAACGTCCCCGACGTCGACCGTGCGGTGGCGTTCTACACCGGCGTCCTCGGTGGCTCCGTGCGGGAGGACCGACCAGACTTCGGGTTCAGCGGGGCGTGGATCGACATCGGCGGCAACCAGCTCCACCTGCTCGAGGCGGCCGTGCCCCACGCGCTCGGTCAGCACTTCGCCATCCAGGTGGACGACCTCGACGGCGTGGTGGCCGAGCTGCGGGCGGGAGGCATCGACATCGCCGACGCCTCGCCCGTCGGCCCGGGTCGTCAGACGTTCGTCGCCGACCCGGCGGGCAACACGGTCGAACTCTACGAGCTCGTCAACGCGACGCCCGACCCCTGAATTGCCACACCGGGGGCCAAAGGCCCCCGGTGCTCAGAACCCTCTGTGGACACCGGCCCGGCACGACCCGGCGGACCGGGGCGGAACCGGACCGGAGCCCGACAGAGTGGGAATCAGATCTTGCGGACCTGGCTCGCCTGGAGGCCCTTCTGGCCCTGCTTGGTCTCGAACTCCACACGCTGGCCCTCCGCGAGGTCGCGGAAGCCCTCCATCTGGATCTCGGACTGATGGACGAACAGGTCATCCCCGCCGCCGTCAGGCGTAATGAATCCGAAGCCCTTTTCGGCGTTGAACCACTTGACTGCACCTACACCCATAACTGAGTCTCCTTGAAATTCACGCACGAAAACGCGGGGATCCACTTTTGAAGCCCGACCTACATCGACCCGCGTGATAGGGCCTATGTAGCACCCACCCTAGGCGGTGCGGGGCCGTTGCGCTCACCAAGGTCCCGAAACGGGCCCGGTGCAGGTCCCGCCACGCTGGTACGTTCGGCGCCGATGCCCCGCTCCCGCCCCCTCCGGACGCCCCGCCGGTCGACCGCCCGTGCACTGCTCGGCGTCGTGCTGGGCGTGCTCACCCTGACCGCGGCGGCCTGCTCGTCATCGTCGACCTCGACGTACACCACGTCGCCGACGTCCACATCGCCCGCGGCCACGGCACTGCCGTCGGTCCCGCCCCCGGCGCCGATCGCCTGGGCGACGTGCCCCACCCAACCGGAGCTGCAGTGCGGAACGGTCGCCGTGCCACTCGACTACCGCCACCCCGCAGCGGGCTCGCTGTCGATCGCCGTGTCCCGGGCACCGGCCACCAGCGGGGACGCCACCGACGGGGACCTGGTGATGAACCCCGGCGGTCCGGGCGAGAGCGGCCTGCAGATCCTGCCCGTCGAGTTGCCGCTCCTACCGGCGGCGGTGCGCGCCGACAGCGACGTCGTCTCCTTCGACCCACGGGGCACCGGGGCGAGCGATGCGCTGGAGTGCGGCACCGATCCGTCGACGGTCACCGCGGTCGTCCCCGTGCCCGCCGGCCCCGGGTTCCCGCTCCCGGGCACGTCGGTCTTCGCCGGGCTGGCCCACGCCTGTGCCACCACCCACCCGGCCCTGACGGCGGCGGTCGACACCACCAACACGGCCCGGGACATGGACCGCATCCGCCAGGCCCTCGGGGTGTCGACCATCAGCTTCTACGGGCTGTCCTACGGCACGGTGCTCGGGACGGTCTACGCCGCGCTGTTCCCCCATCGCGTGCGGCAGATGGTCCTCGACGGCGCGGTCGACATGGACGCGACCCTGGCCGTCCAGGCCACCGAGCAGGCGCCGGCGGCCGAGCGCTCACTCGACCACCTCCTGGCCACCTGCGCGGCGACGTCGGGCTGCCCGCTGGGTGCGGATCCCACCGCGTTCTTCACGACACTGGCCGCGTCGATGACCGCCCAGCCGCTCCCCGCCCCGGGCGATGGCGACGACGTACCGGTGACGGTGGGCGACCTCGACACCGCCACGCTGCTCGCCCTCAGCGTCACCCAGTTCACCCCGGCCTACGAGGCGGCACTCGTGGCCGCGTCCCACGGCGACGGGGCACCACTGCGGACGCTGGCACTCGAGTTCGTCATCGACATCGACGGGGCACCACTGGTCGATGCCCAGTGGGCGATCACGTGCAATGACACCGTCGACCACACCGGCCCCCTGGCCGCCGGCACCCTCGCCCGGTCGTTGGCCGCCCGGTATCCGCTGATCGGCGGCTACGCCGTCACGTACAACCTCGGCGGGTGCGTCACGTGGCCGAACGGTCGCCAACCCGTGTCGGACACCCATCCGACCGCCGCACCGCCCGTCCTGGTCATCGGCAACACCGGCGACCCCAACACCCCGATCGTCGGCGGCCGCCACCTGGCCGAGTTGTTCCCCCACGCCAGCCAGCTGACCTGGGACGGCTGGGGACACACCTGGCTGCTCAGCGGGGCGTCCGACACGTGTGTCGCCGACGCGGTCACCCGCTACCTGTCGGGTGGGGGGCTCCCACCCGCAGGCACCGTCTGCCACTGAGGCCGGAACCGCTCAGTGGGTGCGGCCGGCCTCCTCGAGCAGGAACGCCCGTCGTGGGCACTCGGCGGCCGCCCGGGCGGCGACGTCCACAAGACCGGCCCCGACGGGTGTGCCGTCCACCACGGGGTACCCCCACTCGTCGAGGGTGACCCGTTCGGGCAGCAGTTCGGCGCAGTAGCCGTAGGCCTCACACGCCACCGGATCCACCCGGACCCGCAGGGCCACGGCGACACGCGTGCTCACGACGCCTCCCCGGCCAGCGCGGGCGGGGTCGGGAACGGCAGCACACTCGGTGCGTGCCGGGCGGCACACGGCCGGCCGGCCGCGTGGGCGGCGGCGTCCGAGGCGAACACCGTCAGGGCGCTGCGCACCATCCGGGCCACGCCGTCCGGATGGCGACACGCCCCGCGCCCGATGATCGACCGGGCCCGCTCGTCGATCCGGCCGATGGCACCCGGGTCGGCACGACCGGCGGCCAGCAGCTCGAGGTCGTCGGCAATTGCCGGGAGCCCGAACACGCACGGACCGCACTGGCCGGCACTCTCCCCGGCCATCCACCGTGCGATGCGCGCCGTCTCGGCGATGCCACACGAGTCGGTCGGGAGCGCGACGACGATGCCGACCCCCAGGGTGGCCCCGACTCGGGCCAGGGAGCCAGGAGCCAGGGGGGTCGAGGCCTGCTCGGGGGCGAGCCAGGCGCCGCCGTAGCCACCGACGAGGTACCCCGAGACGGGGCCGGTCGGACCGCAGCGGCGGACCACGTCGTCGACCGGCGTGCCCAGTCCGACCTCGATGACGCCGGGGGTGCGCACGGCGCCGGACACGGTGACCAGGGTCGACCCGGGGGCCTCGTCGGTACCGGCGGCGCGGAACCACGTCGCCCCGTGGCGGGCGATGAGCGCCACCTGGGCGAGTGTCTCGGCATTGTGGAGGAGCACGGCCCGCCGGCCGAGCCGGAGCGGGACGGACTTGTCGACACGGAGGACCGGGCGGGCGTCACCCGAGTCGAGCCAGCTGACCAGTGCCGACTCCTCGCCGGTCACGTAGCGGGCCGGCGGCTGTCGGACCGTCACCTCGCGGCCCGTGCCGGCGGCGGACCGCTCGGCCGCGGCCAGGCGTACGGCCCGTGCCGACGCGTCGCGGTCGTCGGCCACGCACACCACCACGGAGCGCGCACCGGACAGGGCGGCCACCAGTTCGGCCCCGTCCAGCACGAGGTGGGGCGACCAGGCGAGGAGTGCACGGTCCTTGGCGCTGGCCGGTTCGCCCTCCATGGCGTTGACCACCACGACCGGTCGCCGTCCGGCACGACGGAGCGACTCCCACTTGGCCGCGGCCGGGAAGCCGCCGCCACCGCGCCCCGTGAGACCGGCGGCGGCCACCTCGGCGAGCAGTACATCGGACCAGGCCGGGTCGTGGCGGACCGGAACCGCCAGCGGTCCGTGGAGTGCCACGTGGCTGGCCAGGCCCGGGTCGGTCGGGCCGCCGGGACCACTGTGGAGCAGGCGCTCGACGCGCGGGAGGGTGGTCGTCGTCATCGGGGGTCCCTTTCGAGGAGCTGGGTGGACGTGGCGGACGGTGCGGTGTCGGTGTGCCCGGAGGGCCGGCTCCGACGCGACCGGGGTACGGCCTGTCCTGCCTGGCGCCCCGGGGCAGTGGGTACCGGGCGGTGTCGGACCGGGACGGCTCGTGTGGTGGCGCCCAGCTGCTCGGCTTCGGCCGCGGTGGTCCGGTGGTAGGCGACGCGCCAGGCCAGCGCGCCCAGCACGGCGACGATGCACACCGCGGCGATGGCGTCCATCCACATCTGTCCGGCATCGGTCCCGGTGCCGAGCGCGTGGGCCATGGCCAACGGCCAGCAGCCGTAGGCCAACCAGTGCAGGCGCCGCCACAGGTCAGGGGCGATCCGCTGGCGCAGTGCGCTCGAGATCGCCACGGCGGCCAGCAGGTCGACCGCCATGGCGCCGAGGCCCGTCCAGAACGGGCGGTAGGACGACGTGAACGGGAGGATGACCGACACCAGGCCCACGTGGACGTAGGAGTCGAGCACGGCGCCAGCCACGTGGAGCGCCAGGAACACGAGGGCCAACAGGGTCGCACGCTTGTGCAGGTCCACCTGGGCGAAGGCGGGCCAGCGCCTGGTGCGCACCCGGGCGGCGGACAGGAGGCCGAGCACGGTGGTCAGCGTGAGGAGGACGAGGGCCACGATCCCGGTCGCCCGGATCATGTACCAGACGGCCTCGGTGGTCGACGTGGAGATGACGGCGGACATCAGGCGGCCTCCGTCCCGGTCGCGCCGGTCACACCCGGTGCCACACCGGGCCAGTCGCCGACCAGCAGGACGCGCCCGTCGGGCCGGACCAGGCGGGCGGCCACCCCGTGCCCGGCCAGGTTGCCGGGGGCGTCCTCGCCCCACACCACCGCCGCGGTCGTCCAGCCGTTGGCCTCGACACAGGTCGCGGCGACGGCCGACACCAGCGCCCACGTGGACGGCGCCACCTCACCGGTCCAGGGGTCGACGATGTGGTGGCGTGTGCGGCCACCTCGCGACCACGTCCGGGCCGTGGTGCCCGACGTGGCGAGCCCGCCGGACGACAGGGCGACCACCTCGTCGGCGTCGGTGGGAGCAGTGGTGCAGTGGGCGGCGATGCCGACACCCCATCCACCGGCCGGCGCGGGCCCGGCCACGGCGACGTCGCCGCCGAGGTTCACGAGCACGCCGCAACCGAGGGCATCGGCGAGGTGCCGGGCCGAGCGATCGGCGCCGAAGGCCTTGCCGGTCGAGCCGAGGTCGACGTGCACGCCGTCGGGCACCGTCACGGTCCGCTCCGCCCGGTCGAGGCCGATGCGCCACCATCCGGGCGCAGGTCGGGGCACCGGCAGGTCGGACGCATCGACGTCGGCGTGGACGGTGAGCCCGGCGAAGTCCCGGTCGTACCCGAGCTCGACGAGGGCTGACCCGATCGTCGGGTCCACGATGCCGGCCGTGGCGGTCGCCACCGAGCAGGCCGTCTCGAGTGCGTCGAACAGGAGCAGGCTCACCGGGGTGGGACGTCCGCCCCGGCACTCGAGCCGACGGAGCTCCGAGTCGGCCCGGAACCGGCTGCACGACGCGTCGAGGGAGCGGAGGTCGTCAGCCAATAGGCGGAGCGCGTCGTCGGCCGCAGCGGGGTCGTCGACCACGACCGTGGCCGTGGTGCCGATGGCCGGCATCGATCGGACGGCCGGCTGGGGCCGCAGCCTCACCGGGGCGCTCATGACTGCCCCGACGTGGTCGACGCGGCCGGGGTCGTCGTGGTGGTGGTGGTCGGCGCGGTCGTGGTGGCGGTGGTCGACCCCGTCGATGCAGCACCGGACGCGGACGCCGCCGCCGGGGTCGTCGACGTGGTGGCCGTCGCGCCGGTCGTCGAGGTCGACACCGCACCCGATCCGGAGGTGGCGGTCGTCGTGGTCGTCGACGCGTGGTGAGTGGCGGCGCCGGCCACGGCCACGCCGATGCCTGCGGCGCCCACGGTGGCCGTCAGGCCCATCGCCACCGTGGCCCGGCGGATGCGGACCAGGGCCGCATCCCGTGCCTGCACGGCGTCGTTCCTCTGGCGCTTGTCGGGCGGTCGTGCCATGGCGACACCTTTCGTTCGTGGGCCGGCCGGTGGGGCCGGGCGGCGGTCGATGGGTCAATCACAACGTCCCGACTGCAGGGTTCCCTTGACGCCACCTGGGTGTCTGCTGTGAATCCCTCGCCCGGGCGCGGGCACCGTCCACATCGGCCTGGCCCGGCCCGCCTGCGCTCACAGCTGGCACACAGCCGGATCACACCAGCGCTCCAGGCCTCGGTGCGATGCTCTACGGCGTCACCCCGGTACGACGAGGCAGTAGACGGGCGCCGGTGCGCCCGGAGGAGATCCCGTGGAGCCAACCCGCAACCAACGCATCCTGGTCGTGGACGACGAGCCGTCCATCGTCGACGCCGTCGCCACCTCCCTCCGGTACGAGGGGTTCGAGGTGGCCGAAGCGGTCAACGGCCGCAACGCGCTCTCGTCCGCCCAGGAGGACCCGCCCGACCTCATCGTCCTCGACGTCATGCTGCCCGACCTCGACGGCATCGAGGTGACCCGCAGGCTGCGCCAGGACGGGATCCGCGTGCCGATCCTCTTCCTGACGGCGAGGGACGCCGTCGAGGACAAGGTGGCCGGCCTGACCGTCGGAGGTGACGACTACGTCACCAAGCCGTTCGCGCTCGCCGAGGTCGTGGCCCGGGTGCATGCCATCCTGCGCCGCGTGGGGGCCGAGGACCAGGACACCGGGATCCTGAGGTTCGCCGACATCGAGATGGACGAGAGCGCCCACGAGGTGACGCGCGCCGGCCAGGTCATCCCCCTGACCGCCACCGAGTTCAACCTGCTCCGCTTCTTCCTGCTCAACCCGAAGCACGTGCTGTCCAAGTCCCAGATCCTCGACCACGTATGGCACTACGACTTCGGTGGCGACGGCAACGTCGTGGAGACGTACGTGAGCTATCTGCGCAAGAAGCTGGAGGTGGCCGGCCCCCCGGTCATCCATACCGTCCGGCTCGTGGGCTACGCCCTGCGCGAGCCCGTCCAGGTCTGAGGATGTCGCTCCGGGCCCGCCTGCTCGTCGCCATCGGTGTCGTCGCCCTGGTGGCACTGGTCATCGCCGACGTCGTCACCTACTCCGCCCTGCAGTCCTTCCTCTACCAGCGGGTCGACCAGCAGCTGACCGCGACGCACCCGGCGTACGAGCAGGCCGTCGACTCCGGCCGCGGCTATCCCTGCTTCGGCGGACCCGACCAGGCCCTGCCCACGCCTCCCGATGGTCCCGGGGACGGGCACGACGGAGGTGCCTCCAATGCCTTCCAGGCCCAGGCCGTCGAGCTGCGCACGACCTCGGGAGCCCTGGTGGCCGACAGCAGCTGTCCGGTCTACGTCAACGGAAAGTCCTACAGCCCCGTCATCACGGGCCCGATCACCGGGTTCACGACGGGGTCCGACGGCACCCAGGCCGCCTTCTTCGATGCCGCGTCGTCCCCCAGCGGGGGGCCCACCCTCCGGGTGCGGGCCTCGACCGTGGCCAACGGGGACCTCCTGGTCCTCGCCCAGCCCCTGAACGACGTCGAGAGCACCCTGAACCAACTGCGGGAGATCGCCCTCATCGTGACCGTGGGGGCCGTGCTCATCGCCCTCGCGGCGGGGTACTGGCTGGTGCGCATCGGACTGCGGCCGCTCCGCGACATGGAGACGGCGGCCGAGTCGATCGCCGAGGGCAACCTGACCGAACGGGTACCGGGTGAGGACAGCAAGACCGAGGTCGGGCGCCTCGCCCGCACCCTCAACATCATGCTCGGCCGCATCGAGGGTGCGTTCCGGGCCCGGGTGGCCTCCGAGGAGCGACTGCGCGAGTCCGACGCCCGACTCCGACGGTTCGTGGGTGACGCCTCCCACGAGCTGCGCACCCCCATCGCCGCCATCAGTGCCTACGCCGAGCTGTTCGGCCGCGGGGCCTCCGAGAACAAGGGAGACCTCGAGCGCCTGATGGTCGGGATCCGGACGGAGACCGGACGGATGGAGCACCTGGTGGCCGACCTCCTGCTGCTGGCCCGACTCGATGAGGGTCGCCCCTTGGAGTTCCACGCCGTGGACCTGACGGCACTCTGCGGTCAGGCCGTCCAGACCTCCACGGCCGTCGGCCCGGCGTGGCCGGTGACCTTCACGTCGCCCCGTCCCATCGAGGTCACCGGCGATCCCATCGGACTCCGCCAGGTCGTCGACAACCTCCTCGGCAACGTGCGCTCCCACACCCCCGAGGGGACGACCACACGGGTCTCGGTCGAACCGGACGGCGACGGAGCCGTCATCGTCGTGGCCGACGACGGACCCGGCATGACGCCGGATCAGGTGGCCCACGTCTTCGAGCGGTTCTACCGCTCTGACCCGAGCAGGTCGCGACTGCACGGCGGTGCGGGACTCGGGTTGTCCATCGTGTCGGCCATCGTGGCCGCCCACGGGGGCACCGTGACGGCCACGAGTGGGATCGGCCAGGGGACGGCGTTCACCGTTCGCCTGCCCGCCGTGCCGCCGGCACCGCCGGCCGCCCATCTCCCGGCAGGCGGCGCACCGGACGCTGCCGCCCTGGAGACGCCGACCGGCACACCGGCGACTGATCCCGCCTGACCACCCGACGATTCACAGGCGGCACTCAGGTAACTCCCACGCAGGCTGCATCCGAGGGGAAGAAGGTGGGCCCATGAACGACCCGACCCGTCCCCCGTCCCACGGCGACCACGTCGACGCGGTGCCCCAGTTGGAGATCGTCGTGCCCGTCTACAACGAGGCGCAGCAGCTGGCCGCCAGCATCACCTCACTGCGGTCCTTCCTCGACCGCTCCTTCCCGCTGACCACGGTCGTGACCATCGCCGACAACGCGAGCACCGACGACACCTGGACGATCGCCACCGGCCTCGCCGCCAGCCTGCCCGGGGTCCGGGCCCTCCACCTCGACCAGAAGGGCCGGGGCCGGGCGCTGCGGACGGCATGGTCGGCCAGCCGGTCACCCGTCGTGGCCTACATGGACGTCGACCTCGCCACCGGGCTCGAGGCGCTCCTCCCCCTGGTCGCGCCCCTGTTGACCGGTCACAGCGACGTGGCCATCGGGACCCGCCTCGCGCCCGGTGCCCACGTGGTCCGGGGGGCACGCCGCGAAATCATCTCGCGCACGTACAACCTGCTCCTACGGAGCGCGCTCGGTGTCTCGTGCTCCGACGCCCAGTGCGGCTTCAAGGCCCTGCGCCGCGAGGCGGCCGAGGTCGTGCTGCCACTGGTCGAGGACCAGGCGTGGTTCTTCGACACCGAGGTCCTCGTCACCGCCCAACGCCTCGGCCTGCGCATCCACGAGGTGCCGGTCGACTGGGTCGACGACCTCGACTCCCGGGTGGCCGTCGCCCGCACCGCGTGGCTCGACCTGTGCGGCGTGGCCCGCATGTCGGGCACGACCGCCCGTCGCCGGGCGGCGGCCGCCCGCCGATCGCTCCCCACCTCGCTCGGCCACGCGTCGCCCGCGGTCGCACCGGCTCCGGTCCGGATGCAGGCGGTCGACGGATCCGGTCGGGTCGTCGACGAGGTGTTCGCCGACGAACTGCTCCGCTTCGCCGGGGTCGGGATCGTCAGCACGCTCGCCTACGTCGCGCTCTTCGCCCTCCTCGAGCCCTGGGTCGGCGGGTACGCGGCAAATGTGGTCGCCATCGTCGCCTGCGGACTCGGCAACACGGCAGCCCACCGCGGCATGGCCGACAGCGCCCGTCACGGACTCGACCGGGCGCGCCGGATGGGGGTCGGCGCGGCACTCCTCGGCGTGAGCCTCGGCTTCACCACCGCGGCACTGGCCGCCACCCGCGCCCTGGGCCTCGATGCGCTCGTCCCCGAGCTCGTGGCGGTCACGGTCGCCAACCTGGTGGCCGCCGCCTTCCGGTTCACCATCCTGCGCACCTGGATCTTCCGCCCCCGCTTCGGCACCCACCTGGGTGCCGCCGACGAACCCGTCCGCCCGGCCACCTGGCCCGACACCCCGGCCCGCCTGTCCACCCCGGTCGACGCCGACCGCATCCCCACGAGGACCGCCCGATGACCGATCTCCAGACCCCCGACGACCACACCGCCCCGAGCGGGCCGTCCACCGCGCTGGTCGACGGCCCGGGCTGGGACGTCTATGGCCAGGGACCGGTGGCGGACCTCGCACCGACACCTGACGCACCGGCCGCCGAGGGGCCCGGGGCACAGACGCCGCGACCCGGCCTGGGCCGACGACTCGTGCGGGGCCGACCGGAGGACCCGGCCTGGGTGCGCCCCGCGCTCCTCGTCCTCCTCCTCGGTACCGCGGTCCTCTATCTGTGGGGACTCGGGGCCTCCGGCTGGGCCAACAGCTTCTACTCGGCCGCGGTGCAGGCCGGCACCAAGAGTTGGAAGGCCTTCTTCTTCGGCTCGTTCGACTCGTCCAACTTCATCACGGTGGACAAGCCACCCGCCGCGCTGTGGGTGATGGAGCTGTCGGCTCGGGTCTTCGGGCTCAACTCGTGGAGCGTCCTCGTCCCCCAGGCGCTCGAGGGCGTCGCGGGCGTGGGGCTCCTGTACCTGTGCGTGCGCCGCTGGTTCTCGCCGGGGGCCGCGCTGCTGGCCGGCGCCGTCATGGCCACCACGCCGGTGGCCACGCTGATGTTCCGCTTCAACAACCCGGACGCCCTGCTCACCCTGCTGTTGATCGGTGCGGCCTATGCCACGATCCGTGCCGTCGAGGGCGGCCGGACCCGGTGGCTCGTGCTGGCCGGGACCCTCATCGGCTTCGGCTTCATCACGAAGATGCTGCAGGCCTTCATCCTCCTGCCCGTCCTGGCCCTGGTCTACCTGCTGGCCGGCCCCCCCAAGCTCGGGCGTCGCATCGTCCAACTGATCTGGTGCGGCGTCGCCCTCGTGGTGGCCGCCGGCTGGTGGGTGGCCGCCGTCGAGCTCACGCCCGCCGCCGACCGGCCGTACGTCGGCGGGTCGACCGACAACAACATCCTCAACCTCATCTTCGGCTACAACGGCATCGGCCGCCTGAGTGGGAGCGAGACGGGAAGCGTCGGCGGGGGCGGGACGGCCGGCTCGATGTGGGGACCGACCGGTTGGGACCGGCTGTTCCTCAAGTCCTTCGGCGGACAGATCTCGTGGCTCATCCCCGGCGCCCTCATCGGCCTCGCGGCCGCGTTGTGGATGACCCGTCGGGCGCCGCGCACCGACCGCACCCGCGCCGGCTTCCTGCTGTTCGGCGGCTGGCTGCTGCTGACCGGCCTCATCCTGAGCTACGCCCAGGGCATCATCCACCCGTACTACACGGTCGTCCTGGCCCCGGCAGTGGGTGCCCTGGTGGGCATGGGGGCCACCTTCCTGTGGAAGCGCCGGGTCGAGCTGCTCCCGCGGATCGCCCTCTGCCTGGCCATCGGTGCCACCGCCGCCTGGGCCTTCGTCCTCCTGGGATGGAGCCCGCAGTGGTACCCGGCACTGCGCTGGGCGATCCTGGCAGCCGGCGCGCTGGCCATCCTCGGGATCGCCTGCTCCCCCCGTGCACGCGGCCTACTGGCCGCGGGCATCGCCGGACTCGGCATCGCGGCGATCGTCGCCGGACCGGCCGCCTATGCAGTCGACACCGCCTCGTCCCCGCACGCCGGATCGATCCCGTCGGCCGGCCCCACCATCCAGGGCGGCGGGTTCGGCCCAGGTGGAGGAGCCGGACGGGGCCGATTCGGAGGTGCCGGCGGGTTCGGAGGCGCCGGCGGGTTCCCCGGCGGCGGCACCCGTGGTGGGTTCCCCGGTGGTGGTACCGGCACGGGGGGCTTCCCGGGTGGTGGCACACCTCCCGCCGGCCTCGGCGGCGGGACCGGTACCGGCACGTTCACGCCTCCCACCGGAGCAGGCGTCACCGGCGGTGCGTTCGCCGGTCGCGGCGGTGCCGGGGGCATCGGGGGACTCCTCAGCGCCTCGACCCCGGGCAAGCAGCTCGTCAAACGGTTGGAGGCCGGCGCATCACGGTTCAGCTGGGTGGCGGCCACCACCGGGGCCAACTCGGCCGCCGGCTACCAGTTGGCCACCGACGACCCGGTCATGGCGATCGGGGGCTTCAACGGCACCGACCCGTCACCCACGTTGGCCCAGTTCGAGAAGTACGTCGCCGACGGCAGGATCCACTACTACATCAGCGGTGGTGGCGGCGGACCGGGCGGCAACTCGACGACCTCCCACGCATCAGCCATCGCCACCTGGGTCAGCTCCCACTACACGGCCACGACCGTGGACGGCGTGACCGTCTACGACCTGACCGCCGCCAGGTGACCCGTCGACCGTCACGGTGGCCCGCGGGTGGCCGTGACGGTCGACGCCGGTGGGACGGGTCGCGTCGGTAGCGGGGTCTACCGGACCGGGCGCGTCATGGTGAACAGGGCCGGCCCACCCGGGCTGGGCGTGAGTCGGGCCGTCTCCTCGAATCCGAACCGCCGGTAGTAGGCGAGATTCGCCTCCTTCTGGGTCTCGAGGTACGCGGGCAGCCCGTCCTCGTCGACCGTGGCCAGGCCCGGCTCGAGCAGGGCGGTGCCGATGCCGCGCCGCCAGGCCATCGGGTCGGCGGCCAGCAGGCACAGGTACCAGTGGACCTCGCGGGGCCGGGCCTTCTCGACGGCCATCGTGTACCGGAACCCGGTCACGAGGGCCGGCGGGCGTGGGATCAGGGCGCGCAGCGCGCCCGCCATCTCGCCGATCTGGGCCGTCACGGGCAGCGGGTAGGTACCCGGCCGCTGCCACACGCAGATGCCCACCAGGTTGCCCGCCCGGTCGCGTGCACCCGTCGCCACCGCCGTGTCCCCCAGGGCTGCCAGATGGCTCCGCATGTACAGCGCGAGGCCCCGGGCCCGCAGCATCGGCTCGGCCGACAGGTGGATGAAGAACGGGTCATCGTAGAAGCTGCGCGCGCCCAGAACCGCGGCCTCGTTGCGGGTGTGGCGGTCGAGTGTCAGCGTGCCGTACGTGAACGGGGCGGGTGGCATGCCGCGCACAGTAGCGCCCGTGTGGCATCGGATCGCCAGGTTCGGGACTTTCGGCCCGTTTCAGCGTCGTGCGGCTCCGTGAAGATGAGGATCGACGATCCACCGCCTCACGAAGGAGATCCCCGTGGCGATCAACGTGACCCCGATCCCGGGCCTCGACCCGGTCGTCAACGACGTGCGGCTCCGGACCGCCGCCTTCGTCAACGCCGAGATCCTCCCCAACGAGGAGGCCCTGTGGCGGACCCAGCGCTCCGGAGCGCTCGACGCGGAGGAGCGCGAGCGCGCCCGCCACCACAGCATCGAGCTGCGCGAGGAGATCAAGGCGAAGGTCAACGAGGCCGGCCTGTGGGCGCCTCATCTGCCTCAGGAGTACGGCGGGATGGGTCTCGACTTCCTCGAGCTCGCCTACATGTACGAGATCCTGTCCTACGCCGTCGGCGCCAGTGCGCTGTTCGGCATCGCCGCACCGAACTCCGGCAACGCCAGCGTCCTGGTGAAGTACGGGACCGAGGAGCAGAAGCGGAAGTGGCTGCTGCCGCTCATCGAGGGCGAGCTCGAGTCCGGGTTCTCGATGACCGAACGCGACCACGCCGGGTCGGACCCCCGCTCCATCGCCACCGAGGCCGTGCGCGACGGCGACGAGTGGGTCATCAACGGGCACAAGTGGTTCACCTCCAACGGCATCGACGCCGATTTCTTCATCGTCATGTGCCGGGCGAACGATCCCTCGGGGGAACTCGGCGCGCCAGGCCAGATGACGCAGATCATCGTGCCGACCGCGGCCCGGGGCGTCCAGATCGTCCGGGGCATCGGCATCTTCGGGCACGACACGTCGGACCACTGCGAGATCCGCTACGAGGACGTCCGGGTGCCCGTGGAGAACACGCTGGGCCAGGTCGGCGACGGTCACCAGGCGGCCCAGGACCGGCTCGGTGCGGGCCGCGTCTACCACTGCATGAACTCGGTCGGACAGATGTGGCGGGCGTTCGATCTGATGGTGGAACGGTCCCTGACGCGCGAGGTCCACGGCGGCCTCTTGAAGGACAAGCAATTCGTCCAGGGCTTCATCGCCGACTCCTACATGGACGTGCAGTCCGCACGACTCATGACGATCGACGCCGCCCAGAAGGTGGCCACCGGCTCCCTTGACGCGCGCACGGCCATCAGCGCCATCAAGGTCTTCGTGCCGGCCGCCTTCCACCGGGTCGTCGACCGCGCCATCCAGGTGTGGGGCGGCGCCGGGGTGAGCAACGACCTGCCGCTGGCCGGCATGTACCTGACGGCCCGGGTGCTGCGGATCGCCGACGGTCCGGACGAGGTCCACAAGATCCTCATGGCCAAGAACATCGTCCACCACGTCGAGGCGGGCCAGGGCTGGAACTTCGGCGTCTGAGGGGTCAGGACGGCGGCCACGGCCCGGCGCGGTCCGGGACGACTCCAGTACGCTTACCGTCGTGAACCAGCCCCACATCAACCAATCACGTCGTATCGTGACCGACCTGCCCGGCCCGCGGTCGAAGGAGCTCGACACCCGTCGCCAGGCCGCCGTCGCGCCCGGCGTCAGCTCGGTGTTCCCGCTCTACATCGACCGCGCCGAGGGGGCGATCCTCGTCGACGTCGATGGCAACTCGCTCATCGACCTCGGCTCCGGTATCGCCGTCGTCAGCGTCGGACACGCCGACCCGACGGTCGTCGACGCCGTGCGTGACCAGGTCGCCAAGTTCACCCACACCTGCTTCATGGTCAGTCCCTACGAGCAGTACGTGGCCGTCTGCGAGGAGCTGAACGCCCGCACCCCCGGCGATCACGAGAAGCGCTCGGCGCTGTTCAACTCGGGTGCCGAGGCCGTGGAGAACGCCGTCAAGATCGCCCGCCACGCCACGGGTCGCAATGGGGTCGTCGCCTTCGACCACGCCTATCACGGCCGCACCAACCTGACCATGGCGCTGACGGCCAAGAACATGCCGTACCGCAACCGCTTCGGCCCCTTCGCCCCCGAGGTCTACCGGGTGGCCATGTCCTACCCCTACCGCGACCCGGAGGGCATGACCGGGGCGGAAGCGGCCGCGCGGGCCATCGAGCAGATGGAGCGGCAGGTCGGCGTGGAGAACACGGCCTGCGTGCTGATCGAGCCGATCCAGGGCGAGGGCGGGTTCATCGTCCCGGCGCCGGGGTTCCTGCCGGCCATCGCGGCGTGGTGCCGGGACAACGGCGTGGTGTTCATCGCCGACGAGATCCAGACCGGCTTCTGCCGCACCGGTGACTGGTTCGCCTGCGACGACGAGGGTGTCGTCCCCGACCTCCTCACGACGGCCAAGGCGATGGCCGGCGGCATGCCGCTCGCCGCCGTGACCGGCCGGGCCGAGCTGATGGACGGCGTGCACGTCGGTGGCCTCGGCGGCACCTACGGCGGCAACCCCGTGTCGTGCGTGGCCGCCCTCGCCTCCATCCGCGCCATGGTCGACCATGACCTGGCCGGCGCCGCTCGGACGATCGGCACGGCCGTGACGGAGCGCTTCGGTGCCATGCAGGCGGACCACCCCGGGATCGGCGACCTGCGCGGTCGCGGTGCCATGCAGGCCATGGAGCTGGTCCGACCCGGAACCACGGAGCCGGACGCGGATGCGGCCAAGCGCATCGTCGCCGCCTGCCACCGGTCCGGTGTCGTCACCCTGTCCTGCGGCAGCTACGGGAACGTGATCCGGCTCCTGCCGCCGCTGGTGATCACGCCCGAGCTGCTCGACGACGGGCTCGGAATCCTGGCCGACGCCGTCGCCGCCGAGCTCTGACCCGAGCGGTCAGGGGTTCAGCCAGGGACGTCCCGAGGAACGCATCGAGGCGAGTCCCGCATCGAGGAGCGAAAGCTCGATGCCGGCGTCCTCGGTCAGTTCGGCCAGGCGCTGCGCACTGGCCTCGCCCGCCGACGTGACGGCGGCCTCCTGCACATCGGTCGCGGCACGGAGGACCTCGAGCACCTGGTCGGCGACGCCCGGCGGCACCGGTGCCGCCGGATCGACGCGGAGGACCTTGTCGATGTCGATGGCCGCCGCCTGCAGGCGACGGCACAGCGACGGCAGTTCGGCGGTCGGACCGCCCAGGTCGTCAGCGGCCCGCACCGCAGTGGTGGCCCGGTCGACGGCGCGCCACATCTCCTTGGTCACGCGGGCCGAGGACCACTGGCGCAGTTCGGTGGCCGTCACCTCGGCGCCGGACCGGTTCCAGCGGTTGGAGGCGGCCATGTCCCACACGGCGCCGGCACCGACCACGGCGCCGTGCGAACGGAAGGCCCGTAGTTTGCGCCGGGCGTACCGCCACAGCAGGAAGCCGCCCGTCGCCACGGCCAGCATCATCAGTCCGGCGATCAGGACCACGCCCAACGCCAGTGATTCGAGGATCGACCCGGTCATGGGTCCATCCTAGGGGCGCACACCGCCCGGCGGACGTCCCCCTCCGGGGTCGTCGTGGACCGCCGGACCGCTCAGGACGACGGTTCGAGGAGCAGGCCCGTCATCCGATCGAGGGCGGACCCCGCCACGCCCGCTCCCAGTGCCCAGGCCCTCGCCCCGCCGTACCGGGCCTGCAGGCCCTCGAGGAACCCGACCATCGTCGAGGCCTCGACGCTGAACCGCGACGGCGGGACCTTGGCCATCCGCTCGGCGAACCCCGGCTCGGCGCGCCAGCGGTCCAGGATGAGCCGGATCCGCTCCGCGGTGATGACGTAGTCGGCCACGATGGTGTCCCGGTCGATACCGAGGATCTCGAGCACCAGGGCGGCCAGGACACCCGTCCGGTCCTTGCCCGCCGCACAGTGGAAGACGAGCGGGTAGTGCTCGGCGCCACCGAGCAGCGTGAGCGCACGGGCGATGGCGTCGCGCCCCACGTCGAGGTACCAGAGATACCGCTCGGCCAGGTCGTCGCCGGCCGGCGCCGGGGCGGCCACCTCCTCCCGGTCGGCCGCCCCGTCCGGTGTCCCGTCGCCCCGGACCCCCTCCTTCACGACCGCCAGGTGGTGGAAGCCGATGCCCTCGGGCTCGAGTGGGCCCCGCCCGGAGCGGTCCAGCTCGCGCTCGGTCCGCAGGTCCACCACGGTCCGCAGGCCCAGCTCCCGGAGCCGGGCCACGTCATCGGACGTCAGATCGTGGAGCGCATCACTCCGGTAGAGCCGTCCCCACCGGACGGACCGGCCGTCGCCGGTCGCGTACCCCCCGAGGTCGCGGAAGTTGAACGACCCCTCGAGGGCGACCAGGCGTGCGGCAGAGTCCATTCCCCCATCTTGGTCGGTCGCCACGGGGGGTGCCCTGGGACAGGGTGTTCAAGGTCGGTCGCCGGATGGGCGACAATGGAGGGGAATCAGTCGCGCGGACCGTGCCCACCCCGTGGCGCGACCCCGCCTCCCCCGGGGCGGCCGTCGACTGACTGGACCGACCACCCAGAACAGGAGCCCCACCCCCATGAAGTCCCTCGCCACCTGGTGCGTCCGCCACCGCCTCGTCGTGGCCCTGCTGTGGATCGCCGCGCTCGTCGGCATGTCCCTGCTCTCCAACGGCATCGGCACCGCGTACTCGAACAACTTCTCGCTGCCCCACACCGAGTCCACCGAAGCACTCCAGCTGCTCCAGACTGCGGCGCCGAAGCAGGCCGGCGACCAGGAGCGCATCGTGCTCCACACCACCGACGGCAGCCAGGTGACCTCTCCCGAGGTCACGAGCACCGTCGACACGATGCTGACCAAGGTGGCGGCCATCCCCCACGTCACCACCCTGCAGTCCCCGTTCGTGACGGCACCGACGGAACTGCCGGGCGCCACGCCGGGTCAGACGGTCACCGTCCTGCCGGGGCCGACCCAGGTCAGTGCCAACGGCCAGACGGCCTTCGTCAACGTCACCTTCGACGTCCAGGGCCAGAACGTCGACACCACCCAGGCGAAGGACTTCGTCAATGCGGCACTGACGGCGCAGGGCCCGCACCTCCAGGTGGCCGTGTCCGGTCAGATCGCCGAGCAGGCCGACCGGCAGTCCTTCGGCGGAACCGGACTGGGCGTTCTGCTGGCCGCCCTCGTGCTCCTGCTCGTCTTCGGCTCCATCTTCGCCATGCTGTTGCCGATCCTCTCGGCGATGGCGTCGCTCGGGACGGCCATCGGCGTGATCGGGCTCCTGAGCCACGTGCTCAAGATGCCCGTCTTCTCGACGGAGCTGGTGCTGCTCATCGGCCTCGGTGTCGGTGTCGACTACGCCCTCTTCATCGTGACCCGCCACCGACAGGGGCTCCTGGCCGGGGGCGACGTCGAATCGTCGATCGTCAACGCCGTCAACACCTCGGGCCGTGCCGTGCTGTTCGCGGGGATCATCGTGTGCATCGCCCTGCTCGGCATGTTCGCCCTCGGCGTGTCGTTCCTCTACGGCCTGGCCATCGCCGCCGCCATCGGCGTGTCGTTCACCATGGTCGCCGCGCTGACCCTGCTCCCCGCCATGCTGAGTTTCATCGGGCCCCGGGTCCTCAGTCGCAAGCAGAAGAAGGACCTGGCCGCCAACGGCCCCCGCATCGTCGGCGCCGGCACCAAGGGCTTCTGGCCGAAGTGGGCCGACTTCATCCAGCGCCAGCCGGTCGTCCCGGCCATCGTGGCCCTCATCGTCGTGGTCCTCGTAGCCATGCCGTTCTTCTCCCTCCGGCTCGGCACGTCCGACCAGGGCAACGACCCGACCTACACGACGACCCGCCAGGCCTACGACCTCCTGTCGGCCGGGTTCGGTCCCGGGTTCAACGGCCCGCTGCAGCTGGTGGCCGAGCAGAAAGGCCAGGTCGACGCGCAGACCCTGGACAAGCTCGCCACGGCCGTGCGGGCCCACCCGGGCGTCGCCGCCGTGGTGCCGCCCATCACGCTCCCGGCCCACGACGGGCAGCAGGTGGCGCTCATCAACGTCTACCCGACGACGTCACCCCAGTCGTCGGCCACCAACACCCTCATCAACGAACTCCGCCAGACGACGATCCCCGAGGTGACGGCGGGCACCGGCGTCACCGTGTACGTGGGCGGGACGACGGCGATCTTCGCCGACTTCGCGAAGGTGCTCACCTCCAAGTTGCCGCTGTTCATCGGCCTGGTGGTGCTGCTCTCGTTCTGCCTCCTGGCCATCGTGTTCCGAAGTCTCGTGATCCCCCTCACGGCCGCGATCATGAACCTGCTGTCCATCGGCGCCGCCTTCGGCATCCTGGTGGCGGTGTTCCAGTGGGGCTGGGCCGGGTCGGTGTTCCAGGTGGACCAGACCGGGCCGATCGAGGCCTTCCTACCGGTGATGATGTTCGCCATCCTGTTCGGACTGTCGATGGACTACGAGGTGTTCCTCATCACCCGCATCCAGGAGGAGTACTTCAAGTGCGGCGACAACCGCACGGCGGTCCGCAACGGCCTGGCCGCCACCGGCAAGACGATCACGGCCGCCGCACTGATCATGATCCTGGTCTTCGGCGCCTTCATCCTGGGCGGCATCCGCGTCATCAAGGAGTTCGGTCTGGGCCTGGCGGGCGGGATCCTCGTCGATGCCGTGATCATCCGGATGGCCGTCGTGCCCTCCGTCATGATCCTGCTCGGCAAGTCGAACTGGTGGTTCCCGAAGTGGCTCGAGTGGCTGCCACACGTGACGGTCGATCCCAACCTTCCGACGGGTGGGCCCGCGACGACCCCGCCCGCGGCCGAGGAGCAGGAACCCGTACCCGTCTGAGTCCGGTCACCGTCGGCACCCGTCGGCCTCGTCCTGCCTCGTTTGCACCGGCGACAGGGGCGCAGAGGACAGGAATCGGTCGCAGGTGTAACTTCGCGCGGAAGAACCACCGCACCCCAGGGGGATCACCATGTCCGACTTCGTCATGACCATCGGCGGCGACTCGGTGCCGGCCGTCGACTCGTTCGGGGTGGTGAACCCGGCCAACGGCGAGGTCTTCGCCCACGCGCCGCAGTGCACCCGCGATCAGCTCGATGCCGCCTTCGACTCGGCGGCCAAAGCCCACCGGGACTGGAAGCTCGACGAGGCGGCGCGCCGCGAGACCGTCCTGAAGATCGCCGACGTGCTCTTCGCCTCCGCCGAGGAGGTGGCGCCGATCCTGACCGCCGAGCAGGGCAAGCCGCTCGACCAGGCGGCCATGGAGGTCTTCGCCTCCGGGATGTGGTGCCAGTACTTCGCCAACCTCGAGACCCCTCCCCAGGTCATCCAGGACGACGCCGACGCCTACGTGGAGGTGGTCCGCCGGTCGATCGGCGTGGTGGCCGCCATCACCCCGTGGAACTTCCCGGTGCTGCTCGGCTTCTGGAAGATCGCCCCGGCGCTGGTGGCCGGCAACACGTTGGTGCTCAAGCCGTCGCCGTTCACGCCGCTGTCGACGCTCAAGGTCGTGGAGCTCCTCCGCGACGTGGTCCCGCCCGGAGTGATCAACGTGGTGAGCGGTGGAGACGAGTTGGGGGCGTGGATGACCAGCCACCCGGTGCCGCGCAAGATCAGCTTCACGGGTTCCACCGCGACCGGCAAGCTGGTGGCCCAGTCCGCGGCCCCCGACCTGAAGCGGGTCACCCTGGAACTCGGCGGCAACGACCCGGCCATCGTCCTCGAGGACGCCGATCCCGCCAAGGTGAGCCACGCCATCTTCGCCGCAGCGTTCAACAACAACGGTCAGGTCTGCTCGGCCATCAAGCGGGTCTACGTTCCCGAGGCCATCTACGGCGACGTGCTCGAGGGACTGACCGCCGAGGCGGCGGCGGTCACGGTGGGCGACGGGACCGTGCCCGGCACCAAGCTGGGCCCGATCAACAACGCCCCGCAGTTCGCCCGGGTCAAGGAGCTCGTGTCGGATGCGCTGTCCCACGGTGCCACGGCCACCACGGGTGGCGCCGCCCGGGACGGCGCCGGCTACTTCTTCGAGCCGACCATCCTGACCGACATCAGCGACGGCACCCGGATCGTCGACGAGGAGCAGTTCGGCCCCGCACTACCGGTCATCCCCTACCGCAACCTCGACGAGGTCGTGGAGCGGGCCAACGCCACCCACTTCGGCCTGTCGGGATCGGTGTGGGGCACCGACGAGGACCGGGCGGCCGACGTCGCCGGACAGCTCGAGTGCGGCACCGCCTGGGTCAACACCCACCTGGCGCTGGGCCCGTCCCAGCCGTTCGGCGGGTTCAAGTGGAGCGGCATCGGCATCGAAAACGGCCCGTGGGGACTCTCCGAGTTCAGTGAGATCCAGGCGGTCCACCGGTCACGTTCGGCCGACGGCCTGAACATGGGCATCTCGGGGATCTACTCGTAGCCGGAACCCCGGTCCGCCTGGCCGCCGTCCTGGCGGTGCTGACACTGGGCGGTTCACTTCTCGCCGCCTGTTCGCCGACGACAGCAGCGTCCCGCACGGCCGGCTCGGTGACGGCTGTCCCGATGCCGAGTCCGGGGTGTGGACGGGCGCCTTCGCCCGGGCCCACCGCCGGCGACGAGTTCGGTGACGTCGTCCAGGGGATCACGGTCGACGGGGTCCGCCGGACGTACCGTCTGGCTGTTCCCACCGCGTACCGGCCGCACCGACCCACGCCCCTCATCCTGCTGTTCCACGGCAGCGGATCGAACGCCGTCCAGCAGTCGGCATACTCCGGGCTGCCCGCGGCCGGCGCGGGCGCCGGCTACCTGGTCGCCACCCCGGACGCCGTGCAGGGTAACTGGGACCTGGCCCCACCCGGGGCCCAGACCGGCGACCAGCACCTGGTGGTGGCACTGGAGCGCGACCTCGGATCCCGGTACTGCGTGGACCGGTCGAGGATCTACGCCGCCGGCATCTCCCTCGGTTCGGAGTTCGCCACCCTTGCCGCGTGCGACCCGGCCGACCACATCGCGGCCGTCGGCCTCGTGGCGGCCGAGTACCTGCTCCGACCGTGCCGTGGTCCGGTGCCCGTCCTGGCCTTCCACGGCACGGCCGACCCCATCGTCCCCTACGCCACCGGCGCCACCGGCCGCTCGGTGCCGGGCATCGCGGTGGTCGGCGTGCTGCAGAACCTCGAGGCCTGGGCCGCCCTCGACCGGTGCCGGACCACACCGGTGGTCAGCACGCCGGCCCAGGGGATCGTGCGCAGGGTCTGGTCGGGGTGCGACGACGGCTCGGTCGTCGAGCTGTACACGGTCGTGGGTGGTGGCCACACCTGGCCTGGGTCGCCGATCGTGCTGTCGACGGCGACGTTCGGCCCGACCACCGAGTCGATCAGCGCAACGCATCTGATGCTGGCATTCTTCAACGGACGGCCACCCCGGTAGGGACGACGGGGCGCGCGATCGGTCCTCCGCGTTCATTCGATAGTCTAACTATGTGACCGCCGAAGCACTGCACCCTCTCGTCGCCGCGCCCGACGCCGACCGCCGCAAGCTGGGCCGCACCGCGGCGTGGCTGGCCAAGCAGGTCGAGCTCGGCCTGGCCACCGTCGATCTGACCCTGTCCCAGTACCGTATCCTCGGGCTGCTCGACGAGTCGTCGGCGGCCTCGTCGCACCTGGCCGAGCGGTTGGCCGTGCGTCCGCCCACCATCACCGCGGTCGTGGACGGACTGGTGGCCAAGGGGCTGGTGGAGCGGCACCCGGTCGAGGGCGACCGCCGTCGCGTCGACCACGTCCTGACCGCCGAGGGCCACCGCCTGCTCGATGCGGCCGACGCCGCCATCGACGAACGCCTCCACGGCATCGCCGCCGCCATGGGCGATCCGGTGGCCGCTGACGACGCGCTCCGCGGCCTGGCCTCGTGGCGCCGGGCGTTCGTGGCCTACAGCCTGGCGAGGTGGGGCAAGTGAAGACCCCCACCCTGCGCCCCCGCCCGTCCGGTCCGGCGGAGTCCGGCACCGAGTTCGTGCCCATCGCCGAGGTGGCCCGCAACGAGGCGCCCCCGGCCGGGATCGACCCGGACAAGTCGCTGACCTGGCTGCGACGTGCCCTCCCGATCATGCGGGCCCACAAGGGTATCTTCATCACCTCGCTCACACTGTCGTTCATCGGGCTGATCCTGCAGGTGCAGATCCCCAACCTGTTGAACCACGCGATCACCAACTCGATCCAGAAGCACACGGTGCCCCTCAGCTACTACGTGTGGTGGATCGTGGCACTCGGCGTGGTGGGCGGCATCCTCGGGTACATCGCTCGTCTCTTCCTCTTCGAGACGGCGTACGACATCGAGTACGACCTCCGCAACATCATCTACGAGCACCTGACGAAGATGTCCTTCTCGTTCTACGACCGGGTGCAGTCGGGGCAGCTGATCTCCCGGGCCAACAGCGACATCCGGTCGGTCCAGATGTACATGACCTTCGCACCGCTGATCCTGGTCCAGTGCTCGATGGCCGTCATCGCCTTCGGCTTCATGCTCTCGATCAACGTGCCACTGGCCTTCGTGGCCATGGCCACCATGCCGTTCGTCTACTGGACGGGCGTGCGCATGCGGAAGTCGATGTTCCCCGTGTCCTGGATCATCCAGGCCCGTCTGGCCGATGTGGCCACCATCGTCGATGAGAACGTCAACGGCGTCCGGGTCGTCAAGTCCTTCGCCGCCGAGGAGCAGCAGGTGCGGTCGCTGGCCGGGGCCGCCGAACGGGTGCAGTGGGGCTACATCAAGGACGCCGACCTGCGGGCCCGGTTCACCCCGATGGTCCAGAACCTGCCGCAGCTGGGCCTGGCGCTGGTGCTGCTGTTCGGTGGCTACATGGTCATCCACGGGTCGCTCGGCATCGGCCCCATCCTCGCCTTCAACTCCTACCTGCTGATGCTCCAGGCGCCCTTCATGATGCTCGGGATGCTCATCATGATGGGACAGCGGGCCGCAGCGTCCGCCGACCGCATCTACGAGATCCTGGACGAGCAGCCCACCGTGACCGACTCGCCCGACGCCGTCGACCTGGTCGACTGCAAGGGCGACGTGCGGTTCCGCCACGTCGACTTCGCCTACGACGCGGAAGCCGAGCAACTGGTGCTGGCCGACTTCGACCTCCACGTGGCCCCCGGCCAGACCGTGGCCATCGTGGGACGCACGGGATCCGGCAAGTCGACCGTGGCCCGGCTGCTGACCCGGTTCTACGACGTGAAGCACGGATCGGTGGAGCTCGACGGTCACGATGTGCGCGACCTGACCCAGGCCAGCCTCCGGGCCAATGTCGGCGTGGTGCTCGACGAGCCGTTCCTCTTCTCGGTGTCGGTGCACGACAACATCGCCTACGGCAAGCCGTCCGCCACCCGCCAGGAGGTCGTGGCCGCCGCGGTGTCCGCCGGCGCCGACGAGTTCATCAGCCAGCTCGGTGACGGCTACGACACCGTGGTCGGCGAGCGGGGCTACACGCTGTCCGGTGGTCAGCGCCAGCGCATCGCCATCGCCCGCACCCTGCTCGTCAATCCACCGGTCCTGGTGCTCGACGACGCCACGAGCGCCATCGACGTCCAGGTCGAACAGACCATCCACGCCGGACTGCGGCGGTCCATGGAGGGACGGACCACCTTGATCATCGCCCACCGGCTCTCCACCATCTCGTTGGCCGACCGGGTCGTGCTGCTCGACCAGCACAAGGTGGTGGCCGACGGGACCCATGCGGAACTCCTGGTCTCCACGCCGCTGTACGCCGAGGTCCTCGCCCAGGCGGCCGAGTTCGAGGCCGACGAGGAAGGTGACCGATGACGTGGGGTGGAGGTTTCGGTGGAGGCGGCGGACTGGGCGGCGCGGGCGGCGGCTTCGGGCGGCCCTCGGCGCCGGGGCTCCCGTTCGCCGGGATCCCGTCCGAGCTCCAGGAGGGGGTCGACCGGCTGGTCGCCTCCGAGCCGGAGTACGAGGAGTCCACGCTCACCTTCGAGCAGAACGCCGACGAGAGCGAGCTGAAGCGCCTGACGCTGTGGAGCCTCCTGGTCAAGTATCCCGGCATGCTGGTCCTGGCCGGCCTGCTGGTCGTGGTCATCTCCGTGGCCAGCCAGGTGGGTCCGAAGCTGACCGAGTACGCCATCAACTACGGGATGGGCGGCATCCCGGGTCAGGGTCACCTCGACTTCGCGGTCGTGGTGGCCATGGCGGTGGCCTACGTCGTGTTCATCGCCGTCACCGCGGTCGCCCAGCGGTATCAGGTCCAGGCGACCGGGCGCCTGGCCGCCTGGGTCATGAACGACCTCCGGGTCAAGGTGTTCGCCCACCTGCAACGGCTGTCACTCGGGTTCTTCACCGAGGAGAAGGCCGGCGTGGTCATGAGCCGTATGACCAGCGACATCGAGAACCTCCAGCAGCTGCTGCAGGACGGAATGTCACAGCTGGCCATCCAGGCCCTGACCATGGTGGTCATCACCGTGATCCTGTTCGCCACCAACGTGCTGCTGGCGTTCATCACCGTGGTGCTGATCGTGCCTGCCCTCCTGATCGCCTCGATCTGGTTCAAGCGGGCCTCCGAGCGGGGCTACGACGCCGTCCGGGACGGGATCGCCAACGTGCTGTCCGATCTGTCCGAGAGCCTCCACGGCGTCCGGATCGTGACCGCCCACAACCGTCAGCGCCACAACGTCATCCACCACCGCAATGTGGTGGGCGAGTACCGGGACGCCAACAACTACACGGCCCACGTCAATGCCGTCTACGGCCCGGGCACCCAGATGCTCGGCATCCTCGGTCAGGCCGTGATGCTCGGCATCGGCGGCACGATGGTGGCCCACCACAAGCTCAGCCTCGGTGCGCTGGTCGCCTTCTTCCTGTACCTCAACCGCTTCTTCCAGCCCATCCAGCTCCTGGTCCAGCAGTACAACACGTACCAGCAGGGCCAGGCCTCGGTCACCAAACTGCGCGACCTGTGCGACACCGAGCCCGAGGTCGCCGAAGCTCCCGACGCACAGGTCCTGCCGCCCATCGAGGGGGCGATCGGCTTCGAGCACGTGTCGTTCGCCTACCTCCCGGGCCGCACCGTCCTGGAGGACGTCGACCTGGCCATCGCACCGGGTGAGACCGTCGCCTTCGTCGGGCCGACAGGTGCCGGAAAGTCGACGATGGCCAAGCTCGTCACCCGCTTCTACGACCCCACCGAGGGCAGGGTGACCATCGACGGCCACGACCTGCGGGACGTCACCATGCGGTCCCTGCGCAGCCAGCTCGGCGTCGTGCCCCAGGAACCCTTCCTGTTCGCCGGTACGATCGGCAACAACATCGCCTTCGCCCGTCCCGAGGCCACCGACGACGAGATCCACGAGGCGGTCGCACGGGTCGGGCTGACCGACGTCATCGCCCGGATGCCCCAGGGCCTGGACACCGTCGTCCACGAGCGCGGTCAGACGCTGTCGTCGGGTGAGCGCCAGCTCATCGCCCTGGCCCGGGCATTTCTGGCCCATCCCCGGGTGCTCGTGCTCGATGAGGCCACGTCCAACCTGGACCTCCAGTCCGAGACGAAGATCGAGGCGGCCCTCGATGTCCTGCTCGAGAACCGGACCGCCGTCCTGATCGCCCACCGCCTGTCCACGGCCATGCGGGCCGACCGGATCGCCGTCGTCGACGAGGGGCGCATCATCGAGGTCGGCAGCCACAACGAGCTGGTGGCCAAGGGCGGGCGCTACGCCGAGATGTACGAGACCTGGATCAGCCAGGCCGACGCGGCCCAGCACGGCGCCGACGTGGGTGCAGCCTCCGCCAGCTGAGACCTGGTCGATCAGCGTCACCCCGCCGTCGACCACCAGGGTCTGCCGGTGCTGCGGTCGGCCTCGTCATCCGGTCGACCGTGGGGACGACGATCTAGTCTCGTCGACCACCCGGTAGCCGCACCTTGCATCGAGGCACCCGATGGATGCACACCGGTGGATCGGAGTGAGATCGCCGGAGTTCCGTGCCGTCTCCGAGCGGATCAAGGTGGCGACCCGGCTCTCCTCCAAGCTCAGCAGCTACCGCTGGGACGAACCGGAGCCGATCCGTGAGGTGTTCGAGGAGTTGATCGGCAAGCCGGTCGACGACTCGTTCCACCTCACCCCCCCTTCTCCGCCGACTACGGGCTGACCATCACGATCGGCCGGGCCGTCTGCATCGGTTACGAGTGCATCTTCACCGGTCACGGAGCCATCGACATCGCAGACGACGTCCTGATCGCCGACAAGGTCAACCTGGTCACGGCCGGTCACCCCGTCGAGCCCGACAAGCGGCGGGAGTTCCTCACCGTGGAGCCGATCGCGGTGGAGCGGAACGTCTGGATCGGGACCGCCGCCACGGTCCTGCCCGGTGTGACCATCGGAGCGGATTCTGTCGTCGCCTCCGGTGCCGTCGTGACCCATGACGTCCCCCCGGCAACCCTCGTTGCCGGTGTGCCCGCCACGGTCGTGAGGTATCTCTGGCGGAGGAACGCGAGTCTCGGCATTCGTCGGGTCACGGGCACACCGGGGTGTACCGTCGTCGGAAGACACGGATCAATCCCCCGGACCGTGGCGGGCGGTGCGGGTAGTGCCGGCACCGCCCCGGGGCGTCGCCCCCGGACCCCGGCACCGCAGGACGTGCGTCTGCAGGATCTGGAGGGTGTCATGGACGGGGTGAGGCGGTTCGGCGTAGTCGCCCTGATTCCCCTGGTCGGGGTGGTGGCGCTCGGATGTGGTTCGTCCGTCACCACGACGAAACCGACAGCCACGTCGCCTCCGACCACGGCGGTGTCCACGACCACGACGGCGGCACCCACGCCGACCACAGCCGCCCCGCCCACGACAGCAGCGGCGGGTCGACCCTGCACCTCGGGCCAACTCTCCGTGGCGACGGGGTCCGGTCAGGGGGCGATGGGCACGGAGATCCTGCCGCTCGTCTTCACGAACACCGGTTCGGCGATGTGCACGCTGCAGGGGTACCCGGGGGTGTCGGCGGTCATCGCCAACGGGGTGCAACTCGGTCCGGCGGCGACGCGTGCGAACGGCACGTCCACCCCTCTCGTCGCGCTCGAACCGGGGCAGACGACCCAGGCCACCTTCACCTACGGCGCCCCGACGAACATCTGCCCGAATCCGACGACGGCACTGGGTCTGCGCGTGTATCCCCCCGATCAGACCGCCGCGCTGTTCGTGGCCACCACGGAGGTCGGGCAGTGTCCCAGCGCTCCGTATTCCACGTTCACGATCTACCCGATCGGAGCGTCACCCGGACACTAGTGTCCCGTCGCACAAAGGCCGTTGCTCGCAGACGCCCCGCCAGGGGTGCCGATTCGGCGGGGGCTGCGTATGCGTACTCCGTCGAGACTGAGGAGGATGCGCATGGACGCTCGCGTCGTTTCTCCTCGCTGCGCTACCGGTCGAGCGATGCTCGCGGGTCGCGTCCCATGAAGGCGGCGAGACGTTCCCAGTCGTCGGCATCCGGAGGTGGAG
>Ga0302279_10001843_pt1 | contig 29264 bp, 27 predicted proteins | sample III_Bog_N3_3_FD_194541 | JGI IMG/M metagenome (GOLD analysis project Ga0302279, IMG submission 194541) | Peat permafrost microbial communities from Stordalen Mire near Abisko, Sweden - III_Bog_N3_3 | ecosystem: Environmental > Terrestrial > Soil > Wetlands > Peat | place: Sweden: Abisko... | reverse complement strand
AGGGCGTACCCGGTGCGGGTGGAGTAGAAGAGCAGGCGCAGCCCGATGGCCACGGCGATGGCCACCCCGATGATCAGGACGTACTGGTCCTGGATGTTGATGCCGACCAGTCGGAACTGGCCGTTGATCTGCGGGTTGACCGTGCGCTGCACGGTCGGCGACCAGACCACCGTGGCCACCCCGGTCAGGATGACCATCAGACCGAGCGTCACCATGACCGGTCGCTCGGCCGAGGCCCCGTGGAGCCGTCGCATGAGGATCCGCTCGACGAAGGCCCCCGAGATCGACGCCCCGACGATCAGCACGATGATCAGGGCGGCCCAGGTCGGTTGGTTGTGGGCGGAGACGAGCTCCCAGTACCCGAAGGCGGCGATCATCCCGACGGCACCCTGGGCGAAGTTGAAGACGCCTGACGTCGTGTACGTGACCACGAGCCCGGTGGCCGCGATGGCGTACCCGGCGCCGAGCATCACACCGAAGATGGTGAACTGGAGAAAATTGGTCATCTCACCTCCCTCATCTTCGTCGGGATCCCCCCCGGGACCATCTGTACGGGACTAGTCGGAGTGCCGGACGCTCAGGTGCCGGGCTTGACGATGTAGGACCCGTCGCACCGGAATCCGTTGGTGCTGCTCGAGGTCGGCGGATTGTCGGGCGACCGGACGAACTGCCCGTTGGTGACCGTGGCGATCAGGTAGCAGTTCGGCGGGATCTTGGCGGACGGGTTCGACGGGGCGTTGAAGCCGCTGCCGTTGAACGACGTGATCTTGGACAGGGCCTGGAGCAGCGAGCCCCGGCTCGGATTGGCGCCGGCGTTCTTGAGGCCCTGTACGAACAGGTCGGCCGACAGCCAGCCGTAGGCGGTGAACAGGTCCGGGCTGAACCCGGGGGATGCCTGCTGGACCCAGTGCAGGAAGGTGCCGACGGCCGGCACGGCCGTCTCGTCCGTGCCCAGGTAGAGGGCCAGGTTCTGCGAGAGGTAGGCGCCGTCCACGTTGGCCGCCCCGCCCGACTGCTGGATCAGCTGGTTCGAGTAGGTGGCCGCACCCAGCAGGACCTGGGGATGGAAGTTCTGCTGCGACAGGGCCTTGAAGACCGACGAGGCGTAGTTCGACGGCATCTGGTCCATGAAGATGATCTTCACACCGGCGTTCTTCATGGCGATGACCTGCTGGTTGAAGTCCGTCTGCGTGGTGGCGTAGGTCTGCTCGGACACGAACTTGAAGCCGGCCTTCTCGGCGACGTACTTCTCACCTTCCCAGGTCTGGGAGGCGGACGGCGAGTCGGCCAGGAAGGCACCGGCATGGCTCGCGTCGGAGGTGAACTTCTTGTAGTAGTAGTCCATCGGCCCCGACGCCCAGCCGTCGGCCAGGGGGATCGGGCTGTAGACGTTGGGCAGCTTGTTGGTGGCGTCGTCCAGGACCTGGGACACGTCGGGGAACCCTGGGTTCGCCGCCAGCACGACTCCGCCGAAGCTGTCCTCGAGCGAGAAGTCGCCGACCAGCGCGAGGTCGTTCTGCACGGCGTTCTGCGTGGCCTGCTTGTTGGCCGCACCGGTGAAGCCGTCGTCGGCGTTGTTCAGCACGAGCTTGCGCCCGTTCACCCCGCCGGTCGAGTTGACGTAGTCCACGTAGGCCTGCGTTCCGACCTGGGCGCCCTTGAACAGACCGAGCGACAGGGTCGACACGTTGCCGATCTGGACGGTGCTCGACGTCACCCCGGTGTGGTCGGAGAAGGCGCTGGCCGGGATCGGACGGGAGGGAATGCCCGTCGACGACGAGGAGCCGCCCGAGCTCGTCGTCGTGGTCGACGACGAGCTGCTGGAGCTGCACGCGGCTGCGCCCACACCGACCGCCAGGACCACTGCCAACGCGGTCGTACGACTCTTCCAAGAACCTGAGCGCAAGGCTCCCCCTATGTTTTCTTCCTTGTGGACAGATGGTCGACGTGCCCCCGATCACGGGACCGGGCGGACACGGATATGTGACTCTACGTCAGAAACTCGGCCCCGTGTCCAGAACACCGGGCGAATTCATGAGCGGTAAGGACTCGACGGCAGAGGGTGAACCTACTGCGGTGTGGTGCCCGTGTCCGCTCGGTCCGGCGCCGTCTCCCGTGGGGTGGCGCGGGCGGCGGCGCGGGTCGCCTCGAGGAAGCGGACCACCCCGAGGGTCGTGGCCCGGGAGCGGATGGAGAGGAGCACATCGAAGGCGTGCTGGGCCCGGGGCAGCTCGAGGTAGGCCACCGGCGACCGGGAGATCGCCCGCAGCCGCTCGTCGAAGCGTCGGCCCACCTGCGGCGGCACCAGGGTGTCGTTGGTCCCCTGGATCACGAAGAACGGCGGCGCGGACGCCGTGATGCGCTGGTCGGGGGACGCCTCGGCGTAAAGGGGCGTGTTCTCCACGTAGGGCAGCTTCATGACGCGCTGCTCCAGGAGCTCGATCAGACCGTGGCCGTACGCTCCCTCGGCTTCCGGGTCGCCCGTCATGTCGTGCACGCCGTAGAAGGGGATGCAGACATCGACCGAGGTGTCGGCGTCCTCGAATCCCGGCTGCCACTCCTGCGCGTCGGGGGTCAGTGCGGCCAGCGCCGACAGGTGGCCGCCGGCGGATCCGCCCGAGAGCGCCAGGAAGGACGGGTCGCCGCCGTACTCGGCGATGTGGTCGCGCACCCAGGCGATGGCGCGCTTGCAGTCGACGATGTGGTCCGGCCACGTGGCCTTCGGGCTGAGTCGGTAGTTGATCGCCACGCACACCCAGCCCCGCATGACGAGCTCGTGCAGCATCGGCACGCCCTGCTCGCGCTTGTCGCCGATGACCCAGGCGCCGCCGTGGACGTAGATCATCACCGGGGCACCCGTCGCCGGACCGGACCGTCGGACCAGCACGTCGAGCTTGTGGCGGTAGAGCCCGTCGCCGGTGTAGTCGATGTTGCGGATCCGTCGGATCGCGCCGAATCGGAACGGGACGGCCACCACCACGCGCCACCACGCCATCCACACCGGAGCCGGATCGACTCCCTCGGTCCGCACCGGGCCGCCGCTGGCGGACTCCAGCGCCTCGTCGACCAGGGCCGGGGACCGGAAGGCCACAACGGCGAGGGCGACGTAGACCGCGGTGGCCGCGATCCCGAGAAGCCCGGCCACCCACCAGACCGGATCGTGGGTGCGCACATCGCTACCCAGCACCACCGTCCCGGCGAGGGTGATGACCGCGGCGTGGACGGGGACCTCGGCGACGACCCAGCCGAGCAGGAAGGAGACGACCGAGAAGGGCTCCCGACGGACAGGCGACCAGGCCATCACGGCGAGGAGCGTCGCCAGTGCGGTGAACGCCAGAAAGACCCAGATCACCCCTCCATCAAACACCGTCCCCCACCCCGGATGGAAACCGTCTGTGGATCGCACGCCACGGCTGGGGCATCATCGGGGTCCTACGGTGAGGGAAGAGGGTCGGCATGGAACCACTGAGCGGACTCGACGCGAGCTTCCTCTACCTGGAGACGCCGACCTTCCACATGCACGTGGAGATGGTGGTCGTGTTCGACCCGTCCACCGTTCCGGGTGGCTATTCGTTCGCCAAGATGCAGGCCCAGATCGCCTCGCGCACCCACCAGGCGCCCGTCTTCCGCCGGCTCCTCGTCGAGGTACCGTTCCGCCTGAGCCACCCGGTCTGGGTCGACGATCCCGACTTCGACATCGACTACCACGTGCGGCGCACGGCCATCCCGTCCCCCGGCGGACTGTTCGAGCTCTCCGAGTTGGCCGGCGACATCGCCAGCCGCCAGCTCGACCGGTCGAAACCCCTGTGGGAGATCTGGATCGTCGAGGGACTGCAGGACGACCGGATCGCCGTCATCGCCAAGATGCACCACTCGACGGTGGACGGCATGTCGGGTGCGGCGCTGCTCTCGGTCCTCTTCGATCTGGAGGTCGACCCGGGTCCCGAGCCGGAGCCGCCCGACGTGGTGGCCGACGCGCACATCCCGTCCAACGCCGAACTGATCAGCGAGGCGTTGGCCTCCCGGATGTTCCGACCCTTCGAAATGACCCGGGACATCGTGCGGACCGGCCAGCGCCTCCTCAACGTGCGTCGCGTACGGCACGAACCCGAGCACCGCGCGCCACAGTCCCGGGCGGCGCTGCCGTTGTCCGCTCCGCGCTGCTCGTTCAACGGCACGCTGACCCGACGCCGTCAGGTCGCCCTGGCGGCCATCGGGCTCGCCGACGTCAAGCGCCTGAAGAACGCGACCGGGACCACGGTCAACGACGTGGTCCTCGCCGTGTGCACGGGTGCCCTCCGCCGATTCCTGGTCGAGGGCGACGAGCTGCCCGACAAGCCGCTGGTGGCCGTGGTCCCCGTCTCGGTCCATCCGGACATCGACGCGCCCTACGGGTCGAACAAGGTGTCGTCGATGTTCGTGCAGCTACCGGCGCACCTGGAGAACCCGCTCGAACGGCTGGTCTCCATCCGCGAGGGCACCAAGGGGGCGAAGGAGGAGCACAACGCCCTCGGCGCCGACATGCTCGTCAACTGGGCGGAGCACGCCACGCCGAACACCTTCGCGGCCGCAGCACGCTTCTACAGCCGTCTCCACCTCGCCGACCGCCACCGGCCGGTGGCCAACCTGATCATCTCCAACGTGCCCGGACCGGACTTCCCGCTGTACCTGGCCGGTGCCGAGATGGTGGCCGGGTTCCCGCTCGGTCCCGTCATGGACGGACTCGGGGTCAACATCACCATCATGAGCTACCGGGGCACGCTCTACTGGGGGATCATCTCCTGTCCCGAGACGATGCCGAAGGTGTGGAAGCTGGCGGCCGGCATCCCGTTGGCCCTGGACGAACTCCTCCTGGCCGCCGGCCTGCCGCCGGCCGAATTCCGCTCGCAGCAGTCGACCGACGCGGTCGCCGCGGCCGGGGTACCGGGCCCGTCCACCTCCTAAGTCGGTCATCCGGCGATCAGGAACGCCGTCGCCACGTCTGTCGCTAGGGCGTTCCGCCCGCCGTCATCGACGAGGCTCCCGAGCAGACCCGGATGGCCGGCCCGAACGTCCGGTGGACGGGGTCGTAGGGGAGCACGGTGTCGAGGCCCGTCACCACGAAGACCCCGGTGTCCCCCGGTCCCGTCACGATGTCGGTCGGATGGTTCGTGCCCGAGGTCGCCGCTGTCGTGCCCCCGGTCGGGAGACGCACCGGGGGCAGTGGATCGGCGAAGTCGGCGACCGGGACGGTGTCGATCCAGTCGTCGGCCGAGTCGGCCACCAGCAGCTGCGTGCCGGCGGGGGTGAGCGCCAGTGCGGCGGGATCGGCGATGCCGAAGCGGTCGAATCCGGTGGGCCGGCCGACCGCACCGGTGGACGTGGTGATCGGCACCACCCGGCCGCCGTAGTCGGGAGGACCTTGGCCGGCGACGTAGAGGGTGGCGCCATCAGGCGAGACCACCAGACCGTGGGGTGACGAGACCGACGACACCGTCAGGCCGGTGACGATCGGCGCCCCGGCGGTGGCCGTCGCCGTATCGACCGGCACCACGCCGTCGGTCACCAGCACGTACAGGGTCGAGGACGTCGGACTGAGCGCCATGCCGGACACGGTCCGGCCCGCACCGAGATCGAGTGGCTTCCCGACAGCGTGGGTGGCCACGTCGACGGGCACGACGGTCGTGCCACTGGCCGCGAGCACCGTCCGTCCGCCGTGCATCACGACCACGGCGCTGGTCGGACCGTGTCCGGGCAGGACGATCGGGGCCAGAGCCCGTTGGGAGTCGAGGTCGACGGGCACGAGCACGTTGGTCGTCGGTCTGCCGGGGGGCGTCGACTGCGTCACGACGAAGGCCCAGCGGCCGTCGGGCGTCGTGGTGACGGCGAAGTCGCCGAGGGAGGGCGTCCCGGCGACGGGCAGGGTGATCGGCGCCTCGGGCGTGTGGGAACGCAACTCCACCGGGGTCAGCGCGTTCGGACAGGCCACGTAACCGACCGGGCCGATGGTCTCCGGACGCACACCCGCCACGGTCGGCGAATCCGGGGTGGCCACGACCGAACAGCCGGCCACACCCGTGGCCAGCAACACTGCGGCCAGGACGGCGGCCGGGGACGAGGCGGCGGCACCACGGAGCTGCGTCGGCGGTCGGTGCCGATTGCGTCGCGTCGGGGCCTCCATAGGTGGGCCCGACCCTAGTGACGCGGAGGGGGCCGACGGAAGGGCCCCGTCGGGTGTGGCTGCAGGGATCAGGCCGCGGCGGCCGTGCGACCACGGGCGTCGTCGGCCACCGCCGTCAGTGCCTCGTCGAGGGGCGTGGGCGTGATCCCGAAGGTGTCCGTGACCGCCGACGAGTCCAGGAGGAACGGCCGATCGAACTGGTAGAGGGTCTCCTTCAACTCCCGCATCTGGGCCGAGAACAGCCCGGCCAGTGCGAGCGACCCGGGCGGGAATCCGCTCACGGGAGCGACACGCACGCCGGCGACCTCGCAGAACCGTGTGGCGAGTTGGCGCTGGCTGAGGGCCGGGCCCGTCGGCACGTGCCAGGCCCGACCCCAGGCGCGCGGGTCGGTGCCCAGCACCGCCAGCGTGCGCCCGACATCGGGCACGTACGTCCACGAGTGGGGCGCATCCGGGTCGCCCAGGACCCGGACCTTCCTGCCCGCCAGGAGCCGGTCCACGTTGCGACCGAAGTGACTGGTCTCGACGACACCCGGTCCGAAGAAGTCCGACGCCCGGGCCTCGGTGACCCGGACCCGACCGGCCCGGTCGGCCTCGAGCGCCTGCTCCCACATGGCGACCCGGACCCTCCCCTTGGTTCCGGTGGCGGCGAGCGGGTCGCCCTCGATCATCGGATGGTCCACCGGCCCGTAGCCGTAGAGGTTCCCCATGATCACCAGCACGGCGCCCGACTTCGCCGCCACCTCCAGCATCGAGTCGGCCATGGGGGGCCACAGCTCGGGCCACCGGTGGTAGGGGGGATTGGCGCAGTTGTAGACGGCGTCGGCGGCGCCGACGGCCCGGGCCAGAGCGAACGGGTCCGAGGCGTCCGCCGACACCCTGGTGACGCCAGGCCGGTCGGGCCCGGATCCGGTCCGGGTCACGACGGTCACGTCGTGGCCCTGGTCGATCAGGGCCTCCGCCGTGGCGGTGCCGACCGCCCCTGCTCCGATGATGACGTGCCTACCCATGGTGGATCCTCCTTAGTGCGATCACTGCTCTCTTACGTGACCAGTATTCACGTATCTGCCGTACTTTGCAAGAGCACTGTTCTGTTATTGATCTGGTGCTCTTGGCGTGGAACACTGGGGGCATGCCTCATTCCACCGGACTGCGGGCCCGCATGCGCGCCGAACTGACGACGGAGATCAAGTCGGAAGCCCGCCGCCAGCTGGCCGCCGACGGTGCCACCGGGCTGTCCCTGCGGGCGGTGACCCGGTCGCTCGGCATGGCTCCTTCGGCCATCTACCGGTACTTCCCGAGCCGCGACGAGCTCCTCACGGCCCTGATCGTCGACGCCTACGACGCCCTCGGCGCAGCCGCCGAGGACGCCGACGCCGCCTGCGCCCGGGACGACCTCGGGGGCCGCTGGATGGCCGTCGGGCGCGCGGTACGGACCTGGTCGCTGGCCAACCCGCACGAGTACGCCCTGGTCTACGGGTCGCCGGTCCCGGGGTACCGCGCCCCGGACGACACCGTGGGTCCGGCCAGCCGGGTCACGCTCGTCATGGCCCGCATCGTCGACGCCGCCACACGGTCCGGAGAGGTCGCGGATCCGCCGTGGTCGCCACCCATCGCCCCCGTGGACGGGGACGCGCGCTCCGCCATCACCGAGCTGATCGACGTCGCCTTCCCCTCCGCCTCGCCGGCCACGGCCGTCCGGGCGGTGGCGGCGTGGACCCAGCTCTTCGGCATCATCTCCTTCGAACTCTTCGGCCACTTCCACCGGGTGATCGACGAGGTCTCCCCCGTGTTCGAGCGGATCCTGCTCGAGATGGGACGTCACGTCGGACTGCCCGCTCCCTGGTCGGAGGACCGACCGGCCGGGGACGGGGGCAGTGTCCTCCGCCGTGGCGACGGGACGGACGAGGACAACGACAAGGACGAGGACTTCTACCTGATCTGACCGGCCCAGCGCCGTCCTCAGGCCCCGTCCTCAGGCGCCGTCCGACAGGTCGGAGCCGGATGACCCACGAGCGGCCAGCGACGTCCGTCGTTCCCGCGCCCGGACGTAGTCCTGGGTCGGCTCGATCGGGAAGCGGACCGAGACGGTCCCGCTGTCGGACGACGAGTCCACAGGAAAGCCCGAGGTGAGGAAGACACCGAGCATGTCCCGATTTTCGGACAGGGTCTGGGCCACGAAGGTGGCGATGCCGTTGCGGACGGCCACGTCAGCCAACCGATCGAGCAGGAGGGCACCGATGCCGCGGCGCTGATAGGCGTCGGTCACCACGAACGCCACCTCGGCCTCGTCGGACCCCTCGAGCCGCTCATAGCGGCCGACACCGACGATCCGTCCGCCGTCGGTCACCACGAACGCCATCCGGTCGACGTAGTCGACGTGGATGAAGCGCTCCACCTCGCCGGGGGACAGGCGGGGGTGGGCGAAGAAGAACCGCCGGTACACCGAGCGGGCCGACAGACTCTCGTGGAACTCCGTCATGGCCGCACCGTCGGTGTCGCGTATCGGTCGCACCTCCAGGCAGGACCCGTCCCGCAACCGCGCCTCGGCCACCAGTGAGGTGGGATAGACCGGCTCCCCGTCAGGTGGGCCAGAGGGAGCGGAACCCGCCGGCTCCACGGTGGTCTACGGCCGACCCGGCCGCGCCGAGGGGGCACGACGCGAGCGGGGGAAGGGTCCACTCGCCGGCGCCACGCGGATCAGCGTCCCGCCGGCGAGTCGCACCCGGCGCTCGACGTCGGCCAGCGCTCCGATGGCCGACGCGTCGACGATCCGCAATCCGTCGGTACACAGCTCGATCTCCCGGAAGCCGTCGGCCAGCAGCTCACCCACGACCGCATCGAGGTTGGCCGCCGTGGTGGCGTCAAGTCGGCCGGCCAGACGGACCCGCACCGGCACCACGTCGGCCTCCACCCAGAGTTCGAGCGCCACATCGCCCCGCCAATCGGCGAGTCCGGACGGGGGCGCCAGCCCCACCGCTGGCGTGGCCACCACCGGCGTGTCGCTTCGAGGTCCGACCACCTGCGCCTGAGCCCGCTCGACCTCCATGGCCTCCACCTCCGATCGGGGCATTGCCCGTGCACCTGGTCGCCGAGCCCGGCGCACCCGGGACCTCCCACCGTCGAGGGGCCCGGATCCAGATGCACCCATGATCGTAGAGGGCGGGAGCACATCCCAGGGGCAAAAGTCCCGGGTCGCCGGGAACCGCGGCATCGTCCCAGGTCCTCGGGACGTTCGGCCCTACCCCGGGACCCGGAGGCCGACCATCGTGGTGGGAGCAGTCCACGAACCGGTCCATCGCCGAGGAGACCATCATGACCACCACCGACCAACCGTCCACGCCGAACCGGAATTCCCCCGGCGAGGAGACCGCCGTCGAACACCTCGAGCGCCTCCTCGGCGAGTGGCGGGGCAAGATCGACGAACTCCTGGTCCAGGCCGACCTCGGCTCGAAGGACGTCTCCGAGGACGTCCACAAGCGGGCGGGCGCCGCGGAGAACGCCTACCTGGCCGCCCGGACCAAACTCCGCGGGATCCCGAAGGACGCCGGCTCCGACCTCGGGTCGATCCGGGCCGACGTGGAACAGCTGATCGACGACGTCCGCCAGGCCTACGAATCCGCGGCGGCCGCGTTCCGACGCGGCACGGCCGAGTAGCCGTCCAGCGGCAGATCGGACCCGGACACCCGATTCGAGCGCCCGGTCCTCGACGGTGCCGACGATATGGGGTCCACGAAGGTGAGTGCCATGTACGCGCAGCTGCTCGAAGCGGTACTCGCCTATGAGGACGACGCACCGACCCTCACTCGATCCCAAGGGCCGTTGGCCGATGTCGCACGGCTCCGGCACTCGCTGGAGCGACACCTCGGACGGACCGATCCCGGATGGGCGCTCCAGGCGGTGGCCGACCAACTGGCCTATGACGCCGCGCTCGTGCGACTGGCCCGCCATCGGGGCCTCACGGTCGGACTCCGCAGCTTCGACAATCCTGGGCACGGGCGGACGACGATCGAGGCGGCGCTGATCGGTGTCGGTGTCCGGATCCCCCACCGGGCCCATCCCGAGGTTCCGGCCGTTCCGGCACCACCCACTTCTCCCGGGCCGGCCGCCTTCCCGGCCGGTGACGGGCCGTTCGGGTGACCGGGCTCAGGTACCCGAAGCGTCGGTGCGCCGCTCGCGGTCGGTGCGCTCGTGGATCCGGGTCGCGTAGGTGGCCGCCTGGGTACGTCGTTCCATGCCGAGTTTGGTGAGCAGGTTCGACACGTAGTTCTTCACCGTCTTTTCGGCCAGGAACATGACCTCGGCGATCTGGCGGTTGGTCATCCCCTCGGCGATCAGGTCGAGGATCCGGCGCTCCTGGCCGGTGAGGCTGGCCAGGAGCGGCTCCTCCTCGGGTCCCTCCCGCAGGCGACGCAACACCCGGTCGGTCAGTGCCGGATCGAGCAGCGACTCGCCGGCGGCCACCCGCCGGACGTCGTCGACCAGGCTGTTCCCCCCGACCTGCTTCAGCACGTATCCCGACGACCCGGCCATGATCGAGGCGAAGAGGGCCTCGTCGTCCGCGTAGGAGGTGAGCATGATGCACGCCGTCGCCGGCAACCGGTCGCGGACGTCGCGGCACACCTCGACCCCGCTGCCGTCCGGGAGCCGCACGTCGAGAATGGCCACATCGGGCCGCAGGGCCGGTATCCGGCTCAACGCCTCGGCTACGGTGCCGGCCTCCCCCACCACCACCAGGTCGTCCGTCGACTCGAGCAGGGCCCGGAGTCCGGTACGCACGATCTCATGGTCATCGAGGAGGAACACACGGATCGTCATCTCCTCCTATTCCACCACGTCAGCGTCACCCGCCGGGCACCGGCGCGATCCAGGTGCCCTAACGTGGGTCACCGTGTCCGACAATGTGCCGCGTCAGCGGGCGGCCTACGACTCGATCGAGGACCCGGTCACGCTGCGACGGGTGCTCGAGGCCACGCTCCTGCTCGAGGCCAATCTCCACCTCGGCGATCTCCTGACCCGCATCGTCGAGGAGGCACGTGCACTCGCCGGCGCCCGCTACGGGGCCCTCGGCGTGCTGGACGACCGGGGCACGGCCACGGTCGACTTCCTGACCTCGGGCCTCGATCCCGCCGACGAGACCCATCTGCTGAAGGGGCCGCTCCCGACCGGAAAAGGGGTGCTGGGCCTCCTGATCACCGAACCCCGGCCGCTCCGGGTCCCGGTGATCGGTGCCCATCCGACCAGCGCCGGATTCCCCGCCGGCCACCCGCCGATGTCCTCGTTCCTGGGTGCCCCGATCCGGGTCCACGACCGCGTCTACGGCAACCTGTACCTGACCGAGAAGATCGGTGCCGACGAGTTCACCCCGGACGACGAGGTGGTCATCGAGGCCCTGGCACTGGCCGCCGGCATCGCCGTCGAGAACGCACGCCTCCACCAGCGGGCGGGCGAGATCGCCGTGTACGAGGACCGGGACCGGATGGCCCGTGACCTGCACGACGGGGTGATCCAGCGCCTGTTCGCCATCGGGCTGTCGCTCCAGGGCCTGTCGCGCAGTCCGGCCGGCAAGGGCGTGGCCCAGGGTCTGTCCGATGCGGTGGACGACATCGACGAGACGATCCGCCAGGTGCGGGCCACCATCTTCGAGCTCGGTGGTGGAGGCGGAGGCCAGGGCATCCGTTCCAACGTCGTCGCACTGGCCGAGGAGCTGCGTCCGGTGGTGGGCTTCGACGTGCCGGTCGAGTTCCGCGGTCCGGTCGCCACCGCCGTGAGTGACGCCGTGGCCGAGCAGCTGCTCCCGACGGTGCGGGAGGCGCTCACCAACGTCGGTCGTCATGCCCAGGCCACCCGGGCGTCCGTCCGGCTGTCGGTCATCGGTCACCAATGCCGGCTCGAGATCATCGACAACGGTCGGGGTTTCGTGGAGGATCCGGCCCACGGTGGCGGACTCGGGCTCCAGAACATGCGTCAGCGCGCCGAGGGGCTGGGCGGCTCCTTCGAGGTGACGCACCCGGCGTCGGGCGGCACGACGATCGCCTGGCAGGTACCGGCGTTCCCCGAGCGCACCCCCCGGGGTGGCGCCGGCTGAGCTCCGCGCTCTCGGCCCCGGCGGCGACGGATGCACGAGTTGTACCGTGTCCCCCATGGCTGAACTCGCGTTGCACGACGGGACCGTGACGCTGCACCTCTCGCGGCTCGAGCACGTCGAGGGGTTCCGTGGCGACCTCTCCGCTCCGCTGTCCTCGGTCACCGCAGCCCGGGCGGTGACCGACCCGTGGTCCGAGCTGCGGGGCATCCGGGCACCGGGCACCGGCGTACCGGGCGTGGTGGCCGTCGGCACCCGGCGGGGTTCGTTCGGCAAGGACTTCGCCGCCGTCCACGGCAAGGTCCCCGGGGTCGTCGTCGAGTTCGCAGACCAGGAGTTCGCACGGTGGGTGCTGACGGTCGACGATGCCGAAGCCGTTGCGGCCTCGGTCGCCGGGGCGGCCGGACTTGGCTGACGCCGGGCCGGCCGGACCGGCCGGAGAACCCGTCAGGCCGAGCGCGGCTCCGGCCACAACCCACGACGCTCGCGGCCGAGCAGCCGCTGCGTGTAGGCGCCGCCGAGGTGCGTCGACCGCCACGTCAGCATGGACTGCGCCAGCGGGAGCACCACACCGGGGTCCTCGGTGGTGACGTGCCAACCCGGGTCGGCGGCCAGGTCGAAACACCGCCACGACCCGTCGGCGAACTGCACGTAGGCATGGGTCTCCGTGCGCTCCACGGCGAGATTGACCCGCTCGAGGCGGGGATCGTCCCCGCCGCCCGTGCGGTGGGGACCCATGACCAGGTCCCGCCAGTCCCACTCCCAGTGGGCCGACGTCCGCCAGTGCCCGGGTTCCGTGCCCCGGAGGAAGGGGACGAGGGACACCCCGTCACAGGGGGACGGGACCTCGGCACCGAGCAGTTCGGCGATCGTCGGGAACAGGTCGACCGCCTCGGTGAATGCCTCGACCACCCGGCCGGGCGCCGCCTCCCCCGGCACACGGATGATGCACGGGATGGCGTAGGTCGGCTCGTAGAATCCGACCTTCTGGATCAGCCCGTGGTCGCCCAGCTGCTCGCCGTGGTCGGCGGTGACCACCACCAGGGTGTCGCGGCCCTGGCCGGTGGCCTCGAGGTGGTCCAGCACTCGGCCCAGCTGGCTGTCCACCTCGGACACCATGCCGAAGTACTGGGCCCGCAGGTGGGCCATGGCCGCAGGATCGGCCGGTGCCGCACACACCGGCACCGTGCGGGCGACGTCGACCAGCGGGTGGATACCCGGGTCGGCCGCCAGCGGGGTACCGACGTCGTCGGGTGAGTAGCGGGTGGACCACGGTCCCGCCGCCGCATAGGGCGGATGGGGACGGAGGTAGCTGGCGTGGGCGAACCAGGGCCCGTCCTGGCGGTCGATCCAGTCGATGAGGGCGTCGGACAGGAAGGCCGACACACTGGCCTCGGCCGGGCGCTCGGGCTCGGTCGACAGCGCCCGGTCGGGCTCGAAGGTCCCGTAGCCCTGCGCTTCCAACCAGGCCAGCCAGCCGACGAGGTCGTCGTCGAGGTGCAGGACGGGATCGAAGCCCGGCAGAACGCCCTCCCATGCGTCCAGGCGGGGGTCGTCGGGGTCGTCCGCCAGCGAAGGATCGACACCCTGGTCGGTGTAGCCGAAGAGGGCGGGGGCGTAGCCCGCCCGCCGCGCCAGTCTGGCCACGTTGTCGAAGCGGTCCTCCAGCGGTGTTCCGTTGGCCACCACCCGGTGGTTCATCTGGTAGAGCCCGGTGTAGAGGGAGGCGCGCCCCGGTGCACACGGCGCCGCCTGTCCGAAGTGCGCGGCGAAGCGCACCCCCGATGCGGCCAGACGGTCGAGGTTGGGTGTCTCGACGAGGGGGTGGCCCGCCACGGACAGGCAGTCGGCCCGGAACTGGTCGAGGGTGACGAAGAGGACGTTCACGGGTCCACTCTGACAGCCCCGAACCGCCCCCACCACCGTGGCGGCACCGGCGGGTGCCGGTCCCCCGGGGAGATCGGGGCGCGCCATGCGTAGACTCCGCGTGTGGAGCACGTGGACGTCCTGATCCTCGGCGCAGGCCTCTCCGGGGTGGGTAGCGCCTGCCACCTCGAGGCCAAGCGACCGGGCACCTCCTACGCCATCGTCGAGGCCCGTGCCGCAATCGGAGGAACCTGGGACCTGTTCCGCTACCCGGGTATCCGCTCCGACTCGGACATGTTCACGCTCGGTTACTCGTTCGAGCCGTGGGTGGGCGAGAAGGCGATAGCGGACGGCCCGTCCATCCTCGAGTACATCCGCACCACGGCCCGCACCCACGGCATCGAGGACAAGGTCCGCTTCAACCGCCGGGTCGTGTCCGCCTCGTGGTCGACGGAGTCCGCCCGCTGGACCGTGGACATCGAGCGGACCGACACGGGCGCCCGTGAGCAGCTCAGTTGCGGCTTCTTGTGGGGGAACACCGGCTACTACCGCTACGACACCGGCTACCGCCCCGAGTTCCCGGGGGAGGACCAGTTCGCCGGTACCTTCGTCCACCCCCAGCACTGGCCCGAGGACCTCGTGTGGCAGGGCAAGCGGATCGTGGTGATCGGCAGCGGCGCGACCGCCGTGACCCTGGTGCCTGCGCTGGCCGAGGAGGCGGAGCACGTCACCATGCTCCAGCGGTCGCCGACCTACATCGTGGCCCGACCCGGCGTCGACGGGGTGGCCGACTCGCTCCGTCGCCATCTGCCCGCCCGTGCCGCCCATGCCGTCATCCGTTGGAAGAACGTCCTACTCACCCAGTTCAGCTTCGTCCTCAGCCGCCGGGCACCGGACCTGGTGAAGAAGGGCATCCGCAAGGGAGTCACCGAGGCGCTGCCGGCCGGTTACGACGTCGACACCGACTTCACCCCCCGCTACAACCCGTGGGACCAGCGGCTCTGCCTGGTGCCGGACGGGGACCTCTTCAAAGCCATCAGCGCCGGCCGGGCCGACGTGGTGACCGACACGATCGACTCGTTCACCCCGACCGGCATCCGGTTGTCGTCCGGCCGCGAGCTCGACGCCGACATCGTGGTGACCGCCACCGGCCTGGTGATGCAGCTGCTCGGGGGGATCGTGCTCGACGTCGACGGCACGAAGGTCGTGCCCGGCGAGACGGTGGCCTACAAGGGCATCATGCTCTGCGGCGTGCCCAATCTGGCGACCACGTTCGGCTACACGAACGCCTCGTGGACCCTGAAGGCCGACCTGACGGCGGAGTACGTCTGTCGGCTCCTCGACCTCATGGACGAACGGGGCATGCGCCAGTGCACCCCCCTGCCCCCCGGACCGGACCAGTCGACCGAGCCGTTCATCGACTTCTCCTCGGGCTACGTGACGCGAGCGGCGGCCGATCTCCCGAGGCAGGGGTCCACCACGCCGTGGCGGCTCCACCAGAACTACCTGCGGGACATCTGGCTGCTGCGCATCGCCAAGGTCGACGAGGCGATGATCCTGTCGAACCCGGAACGCACCACGGCGACGGCATCGGCATCGGCCGCCACCGTCTGACCCGATGACTGGCACCTCCGCCACCGGTCACGGGTCCGGCGCCGTCCGCTAATATGTCATCGCGTGATGACTTACGACCGTCGAGCCTCGCTCCTCCTGCCCACCCTGGTCTTCGTGGGCCTGCTGGTGGCCATCGTCAGCAGCCTGGGCGCGCCCCTGGTCCCGACCATCGCCCACACCTACAACGTGCCGCTGAGCACCGCCCAGTGGGTCCTGACCGCCGCCCTGTTGACCGGCGCCCTGGCCACGCCGGTGATGGGACGCCTGGCCGACGGATCCCGCCAGCGCGACGTCATCGTGATCACGCTCGGCGTCGTGCTGTGCGGGTGTGTCCTGTCCGCCGTGGCGACCTCCTTCGTCGTACTGGTCGTGGGCCGGGGCCTGCAGGGGGTCGGCCTCGGGCTCCTGCCGGTCAACATGGCGATCGCCCGGCGCAACCTCGACCCGGTACCGGCGGGACGGGCGATCGCCACCCTGTCGGTGTCGACCGCCATCGGGGCCGGCCTGGGTTACCCGCTCACGGCCATGGTGGCCCAGCTCCTCGACCTCCACGCCGCCTACTGGTTCGGCGCCATCGTGGTGACCGGCGCGCTGGTCTGCTCGGTGCTCGTGCTCCCGCCCCGCACGGCCTCCACCCCCCTGGCATTCGACACGACCGGCGCGGTGCTACTCAGCCTGGCCGTGACCGGCACGTCGGTGGTACTCAGCGAAGGAGGGAACTGGGGCTGGACCTCGGGGCGCACACTGGGCATCATCCTCGTCAGCGCGCTGGTCCTCGCCGCCTGGATCCCGCTCGAGCTCCGGTCGTCGCACCCGTTGGTCAACCTCCACCACCTGGCCAACCGGTCGGTGCTGATGGCCGACGTGTCCGGGTTCCTGATGTGCGTGTCGATGTACCTCGTCGTGCCCATCGTGGTGGAGTTCATCCAGGTCCCTCCGTCCACCGGATTCGGCTTCGGGTCGTCGGTCATCGTCTCGGGACTGGTCCTCGTCCCGCTGTCGGTGGGCACGTTCCTGGCCAGCCGCCTCCTCGTCCCCTACGAGCGGCGCTTCGGCGTGCGCAGCATGATCCCGCTCGGCGCACTCGTCTTCGCCGCCTCCTCCACCTACTTCGCCCTCGATCACGGGTCGCTGTGGCAGGCGTTCGTCACCATGGGCATCGTCGGGCTCGGCATCGGCTTCACCTTCGCCGCCATGCCCGGATTCATCGTCCGCGCCGTGCCCGCCGCCGAGACCGGCAGCGCCACCGGCTTCTACCAGGTGCTCCGCAACATCGGCCTGTCCGTCGGGAGCGCGTTCGGGGCGGCCGTGCTGCTCGGGTACACCAAGCCCGGCGCCACCTTCCCCGACGTGAACGGCTTCCGGGTGGCGCTCATCATCTCGGCGGGGCTCGGTCTCCTCACCGCGGTCCTCGCCTTCGTGCTCCCGGGGAAGCAGGCATCCGTCCCGGGCCCGGACGACCGGGGTCGGGCGGGACTCGACGCCGTGGAGACCCGCATGCAGGAGGAGGTCCTCCTCGAGTCGGCCGGCGCCATGCTCGTCGACGAGCTCGACCTCGACCCCGAGAGCCGGACGCCGTGACCACACCGACCCGGGTGACCCCGACCGGAGCCGGAGCCGACGCACCCCGGCGCGTGCGCAACGCCCGGGCCACACGTGCGTCCCTCCTCGTGGCCGCACAGGACCTCTTCGGCCGCAAGGGCTACGAGCGGACCACCACCCGCGAGATCGGTGAGACCGCCGGCGTCGATCCCGCGCTGATCGCCCGGTACTTCGGCTCCAAGGCCGACCTCTACCTCGCCGCCGTGTCCGCCGAGCGGATGGGGGACGACGGACGTGGCGACGGGACGGACGTGGACGCACCTCTCGCCGATCTGGCGCAGGTGGTCGACATGGTGCTCCGCCGCACCGCCACCCGGGGCCCGGGGCCGATCCTCCAGGCTCTGGTCCGGGACGACGCGTCGCCCGAGATCCACGACGCGGCACGGGCCCGGATCGTCCGCCGGATGGTCGAGCCGGTGGCCGCCGGACTGGAGGCCGCCGGGGTCGATCAGGCCGGACTGCGCGCCCAGGTGACGGTGGCCGCCGTGATCGGGGTAGGCCTGGGCCGCTCCCTCGGTTGGTTCGACCAGCTGGGCGCCGCTGATCCCGGTCACCTCACCGAGCTGGTCCTCGACGCCATCGGGCACCCCGGCGGGACCGGCAGCCCCGGACTCACGTCTTCGGAGTAGCCCCGAAGTACTGCTGCACGGCCCGGACGAGTCCCCGGGCGATGACCTGCTGGGCGGCCGGGCTGGCGGCGAGCGATCCCTCGAAGGGGTCGGTCACGAACAGCGGCTCGATGAGCGCCCCGGGCATCTGCGAAGGCGTGGAGAAGAAGCCGGGGTCGGCCGGTCCGAGCAGGAGGACGTGTCCGTAGGTGGCGGCACCTTCCGCGATCGATCCGTCCGACGAGGTCGGGACCAGCGAGCCCTCCGCCGAATCCGGCTGGACCCCGTCATCCGGAATCTGCCAGCCCTGCGCGTTCATGGCCGCCAGCACGTCCTCTTGGACCAGGGTGGCCAGTCGGAGGTTGGCGGCGTCGAACGTCCGGGCGTCGTCGTAGGTGGTGACGCTCCCCCCGTCGGACGGGCTGGCACCGCTGTCGAAATAGATGCCGATCAGGATGGCCGCCCCCGCGAGATTGGCACACACGTCGCGGGCGGCCACGTCGTCGTGGGCACCCTGGAGGCTCAACACCCCGCCCGACAGGTCCGCTGCGGTCAGACGGACGACGCTGGTGTCCGAGGTGCGCGACACGACCACCCGGTAGCCGTCGGCGCGCAGCATGGAGGCGGCGTCGAGTTCGACGGGCAGAGTGGCGGAACTCTCGTAGACCGTGGCGCCCGACGTGGTGGTGCCCACCGCCCCGGGGTCGATGCCTCCGTGCCCGGCGTCGAGGAAGACGGTGGTGTGGCGGTCCCCGGACGTCGGTGGATAGGCCACGCACGCGCCGGTCGAGAAGGCGGAGGGGTCGAGGGCGACGCCGGCGTCCGACGCCCCGGCCGGGTGCTGCCTCCCCGTCCAGACCGTGGCGGCCCCGCCGACGACGAGCACCACGACGACCACGACGAGGAACCGCCGGCGACGGGCGGACCCGGCGCGGGCGGCGGCCGCACTGCGCGAGAGGGACGGGCGTGGGGAGGAGGGCACGGTGGGACCAGTGAACCACCCGACGCTCCGGACGCGGCGTCGCCACGCCCGTCCCGTCACCCGACGGATCGGTGCACGGTTGTCGAATCGCGGCAAACCTGTTCGTCGTAGTGGCAGTGCGACCCGACCGACGGGTCCGACGAAGGGAGCCATCATGGCCGAATACCTGGTCCTCATCTATCAGGACGAGTCTTCCCCCACCCAGACGGACGCCTCCGCCGGGGGTGAGCTCATGGCGGGTCACGTCCGCTTCGCCGAGCAGCACGGAGCCACGCTCCGCGGCGGCAACGCACTGCAGGAGGCCGCAACCGCCACGTCCGTCCGACGCGACGGATCCGGCGGATTCACCATCACCGACGGGGCCTTCGCCGAGACCAAGGAGGCACTCGGTGGGTACTACCTGATCGAGGCGGACGATCTCGACGAGGCGATCACCATCGCCAAGGACATCCCGACACCGACCGGCGGGGTCGAGATCCGGCCCGTGCGGCCGACCTGAGGGCAGCCACCGGTGGACGCATCGGTGGAGGCGGCCGTGGCGGAGGCGCATCGTCGTGAGTGGGCGTACGTGCTCGCCGCGACGGTGCGCACCACCGGCGACATCGATCTGGCCGAGGAGTGCGTCCAGGACGCCTACGCGCGGGCGCTGACCGCATGGCCGGTCCACGGTATTCCGGAACGGCCGGCGGCCTGGCTCACCACCGTGGCCCGCCGGCAGGGCATCGACGTGCTCCGTCGGCGCGCCAGGTACGACCGCTACCTGCCAGACCTCGCCGCCAGCTCGTCCGAGGAACCCCGGGGAGTCACCCCCTCCGACGGGACCGACACCTTCCGCGACGACCGGCTCCGTCTGATCTTCACCTGCTGTCATCCGGCACTGGCTCCCGAAGCACAGGTGGCACTGACCCTCCGCCTCGTCTGCGGGCTCACCACGGCCGAGGTGGCCCGCATGTTCCTCGTGCAGGAGGCGACCATGGCCGCCCGGCTCACCCGGGCCAAGAAGAAGATCGCCGCGGCCCGCATTCCCTACCGCGTGCCGGACCGCGACGAGTTGCCCGGACGGATCGGCACCGTCCTGGACGTCGTCCACCTGGTGTTCACCACCGGCCACACGGCTCCCGCCGGCGCCGTGCTGGTGCGCAACGACCTGACCAACGAGGCCCTCCACCTGGCCCGGATGCTGCACTCCCTGCTGCCCGACGACGGTGACGTGGCCGGACTCCTGGGCCTGATCCTGCTCACGCACGCACGGCGCACGACGAGGTTGGGCGAGGACGGTTCGCTGTCGCTGCTCGCCGACCAGGACCGACGACTCTGGGATGCGGCGGCCATCACCGAAGGTCTCGGACTCGTCCGCGCCTCCCTCCAGCACCGGCCGCCGGGGCGCTACGCCCTCATGGCGGCCATCGCCGCCGTGCACGCCGAGGCACCGACCTGGTCCGCCACCGACTGGGCGGAGCTGGTCGGTCTCTACGATCTCCTGGTCGGAATCTGGCCCTCGCCGGTGGTGGCACTGAACCGTGCGGTCGCCGTGGGTTTCGCCCGAGGTCCCGAAGCGGGACTGGAGGCCATCGATGCACTCGCCGCAGAGCCCCAGCTGGACAACTATGCCTATCTGCCCTCGGCCCGTGCCGACTTCCTCCGCCGGCTCGGACGCACCGAGGAGGCCCGGAGCGCCTACCGCGCCGCCCTCGACCGGACCGCCAATGCCATCGAGGCCGAGTTCCTGCGCGAGCGGTTGGACGAGCTGGGGCCGTCTCCCACCCCGGTCGGCGACGACCGTCGGGACGGGTCCTGAACCCACCCCCGAGGAGACGTGCCGCCCGGTCGGTCAGCCCAGGGTGGCCAATGCCGCGTTGAAGGTGGCCGACGGGCGCATGACCGTCTCGGCCAGGGTGTCGTCGGGGCGGTAGTACCCGCCGATGTCGGTGGCGGAACCCTGCACGGCCAGGAGCTCGGCCACGATCGTCTCCTCGTCGGCCGTCAGGCGGGCGGCCAGGGGGGCGAAGGCGGCGGCCAGCTCGGGGTCCGCGCTCTGGGCGGCCAGCTCACGGGACCAGTAGAGCGCCAGGTAGAAGTGGCTGCCCCGGTTGTCGATGCCCCCCACCTTGCGGCTGGGTGACCGGTCCTCGTCGAGCAGCGTGCCCGTGGCGCGGTCGAGCGTGTCGGCCAGCACCTGGGCCCGGGCGTTGCCGGTGCGCTGGGCCAGGTGCTCGAAGCTCACGGCGAGGGCCAGGAATTCGCCCAGGCTGTCCCAGCGCAGGTAGTCCTCGGCCAGGAGCTGCTGGACGTGCTTGGGAGCCGAGCCGCCGGCTCCGGTCTCGAAGAGGCCTCCGCCGTTGATGAGCGGGACCACCGAGAGCATCTTGGCGCTGGTGCCCAGCTCCATGATGGGGAAGAGGTCCGTCAGGTAGTCGCGCAGCACGTTGCCCGTGACCGAGATGGTGTTCTCCCCCTTGCGGATGCGCTCGAGCGACCGGGTGATCGCCGCGGCCGGCGGCAGGATCTCGATGTCCAGTCCCGCGGTGTCGAGCTCCGGTAGGTACTGCTCGACCTTGGCGATGAGGTTGGCGTCGTGGGCACGATTCCGGTCCAGCCAGAACACCGCCGGGTCGCCCGTCGCCCGGGCCCGGCTGACGGCCAGCTTCACCCAGTCGCGGATGGGGATGTCCTTGGTCTGGCACATGCGGAAGATGTCACCGGCCGACACCGGGACGTCGAACACGACCGTGCCGGTGTCGTCGGTCACCCGCACCGTCCCGTCGACCGGGATCTCGAAGGTCTTGTCGTGGCTGCCGTACTCCTCGGCGGCCTGGGCCATCAGCCCGACGTTGGGCACCGAACCCATGGTGGCCGGGTCGAAGGCGCCGTGGGCCCGGCAGTCGTCGATGACGACCTGGTAGATGCCGGCGTAGCTGGCATCGGGGATGACGGCCAGGGTGTCGGCCTCCTCGCCGTCCGGTCCCCACATATGGCCCGACGTACGGATCATGGCGGGCATCGAGGCGTCGACGATCACGTCGGATGGCACGTGGAGGTTGGTGATCCCGCGGTCGGAGTCGACCATGGCCAGGTCCGGGCCCTCGGCGAGTTCGGCCTCGAACGACGCCCGGATGGCGTCACCGGCGGGGAGCGCGGCGAGGCCGTCGAGGATGGCACCCCAACCGTCGTTGGGACTGAGCCCGGCCTCGGTCAGGGTCGCACCGTAGGTGGCGAACGTGGCCGGGAAGAAGGCCCGGACCACGTGGCCGAAGATGATGGGGTCCGAGACCTTCATCATGGTGGCCTTGAGGTGGACAGAGAACAGCACGCCCTCCTCCTTGGCCCGGGCGATCTGGGCGGCGAGGAACCGGTCCAGCTCGGCGACCTCGAGCACCGAGGCGTCGACCACTTCGCCGGCGAGCACGGCGACGGGAGGCCTCAGCTCCGTCGTCGCACCGTCGGACGCAACGAGCTCCACGGTCAGGGACCCGTCCGCGGGCACGACCGTCGATCGCTCGTTGGAGAAGAAGTCGCCCCCCTCCATGTGGGCCACATTGGTCCGCGACTCCGACGACCAGGCCCCCATCCGGTGGGGATGGGTCTGGGCGTAGTGCTTGACCGACGCCGGGGCCCGGCGGTCGGAGTTGCCCTGGCGGAGGACGGGATTGACCGCACTACCGAGCACCTTGCGGTACCGGGCCAGGGTGTCCCGCTCCTCATCGGTCGTCGGGTCCTCGGGGAAGTCGGGGATGCCGTACCCCTGGGACTGCAGTTCGGTGATCGCCGCCTTCAGCTGGGGGATCGACGCCGAGATGTTGGGCAGCTTGATGATGTTGGCCTCGGGCGTGAGCACGTCCCGGCCCAGCTCGGCGAGTGCGTCCTCCACCTGCTGGTCGTCGCGCAGCCGCTCCGGAAATCCGGCCAGGATGCGCCCGGCGAGCGAGATGTCCCGGGTCACCACCGAGACGCCGGCCTGCGCGGCGTAGGCCTGCACCACGGGGAGCAGCGAGTACGTGGCCAGCAGCGGGGCCTCGTCGGTGTGCGTGTAGATGATGGTCGATTCGGTCACGCGTGCTCCGTCGTGGATGGGGGTCGGGTCGCTCCAACGATAGACGTCCCACATCGGGTGTCCGGAGGTCGCAGCGGATGCCGCCCGATGGGCAGGTTCCCGATGGACGGGTACCGCGTCGTCACGGGTCGGCGAGCCGGCTGAACGCCACGGCGGCGGCCGTCGCCACATTGAGCGAGTCGACCCCTGGGGCCATCGGGATGGCGACCACCTCGTCGGCGCCGGCCAACGCGGTCTCCGACAGGCCCGGACCTTCGGCCCCCACCAGGAGAGCGATACCGCGGGGTGGACCCGACCCGGTGGCCACCCGGGCCGCCACGTCCGCCAGGGAGATCGGGATGCGACCCTCCGTACGGGGGGCCAGCGCGCAGACCACGAAGCCCGCCGCCCGGACCCGTCCGATCCCCTCCGGCCACGGGGCGAGCCGGGCGAACGGCACCTCGAGGGCCTGTCCCGCCGAGACCCGGATGGACCGGCGGTAGAGGGGGTCGGCGCACGTGGGGTCGCAGAGCACGGCGGCCACCCCGAAGGCGGCGGCGTTGCGGAAGATCGCGCCGATGTTCTCGGGATCGTTGAGGCCCTCGAGGACGACCACCAGGGGAGGTCCACCATGGAGACCGGTCCCGCCGGCCGCCATGGCCAGCAGACGGTCCGGGTCGGCGTCGGCGGGTCGGTCGGCCACCGCCACCACCCCACGGTGGAGGCGGAACCCGACGAGGTCCGCCATGAGCGTGCGGGGCACCACGTAGACCGGCGCCCCCCGCCGGCGGACGGCGTCCACCAGATCTGCGGCCAGGGTGAGCTGGTGGTCGTCGACCAGCAGGGAACGGACGCGCAGACCGGTGGTCAGCAACTGGTGGACGGCTACGCGGCCCTCGACCACGACGATGGCCAGTTCGGCCTCGAGGCGGCGGCGGGCGGCGGGGTCGTTCAGGTCCCGGTACTCGGGGAGCCGATGGTCGTCGAGTCCGTCGACGGTGACGACGGGGCCGATCGCGTCCGGGGACGAGTCCGTCATGCGGCGGGTCCGGTGTCTGCCTCCGACGCCGTCCGCCACTCGTCGACGAGACGACGGACGATGACACCGGCGGGCTCGGCGCGGGCTCGGCGGTACTCGATCCCGGCCCACAGGTGGAGTGCGTCGGCCGACCCCTGTGCCGCGGCGGCCGCCCGCAGCGGGCGTGTGACGTGGTGGATCTGGGGGTAGGCGGCCGGGGCTGTGGGGTGGTCGACCATGAACCGGTTGCGGATGCCCCGGGCCGGCCGGCCGGTGAAGGCTCGGGTGAGCATCGTCGCGTCGAAGCGCGGGTCGACCAGGGCGGCACGGTGGGTCGGATGGGTGCCGGCCTCGCTGGCGGCCAACAGGGCCGTTCCGATCTGCACGGCCACCGCACCCGCCCGGCGTGCGGCGACCACGTGGTCGCCGGTGGCGACCCCACCGGCGGCGACGAGGGGCAGGTCCGAGGCGCCGCGCACCGCGGCCAGCGCGTCCCGCAACCGGGCGGGCGCAAGGGCGGCGTCGTCGTTCACGAACCGACCGTGGTGACCCCCCGCCTCGGACCCCTGGACACACAGGGCGTCAGCGCCGGCGGCGGTGGCGGCTGTCGCCTCTTCCGCCGTGGTCACCGTGACGACGATGCGGGTGCCGACCGCGTGGAGGCGACGCACGACCGCGGCATCGGGTGCGCCGAAGGTGAAGGACACCACGGCCACCGGGTCCGCCTCCAGGGCCTCGATCTTGGCCGCGTACCCGTCGTCGTCCTCGAGGGGCTCCCCCAGGTGGACTCCGAGGCGCTCGGCCTCCGGTGCCAACTCGGCGATGTACGCGTCGAGCGCCGCCCGGTCCACGACCGACGGGGCCGGCACGAAGACGTTGACGCCGAACGGCGCCCCGGACAGGGCCCGCGTCCGCTCGATCTCGGTGGCCAGGACATCGACCGACCGGTAGCCGGCGGCGAGGAACCCCAGGGCCCCGGCGTCCGCCACGGCGGCCACCAGGTCCGGCCCGCTCGGGCCTCCGGCCATCGGCGCGGCGATGACCGGCACGTCCGCGGTGCCCGCGAACAAGGCGTCCACGTCCGGATCAGCCATGGTCCCGACCGATCACACGGGGCCCGCGGTGCTCACCGATCGAGCAACCGCATCTGGGCCTCGCTGTGGTGCTCCCCCGACGGCGCCGGCAGCGCGTCGAGCCGTCGGATCTGCTCGCCGCTCAACACCAGGCGGTCGGCGGCGATGTTCTCCTCGACCCGCGCGACGTGCTTGGTGCCCGGGATCGGAACGATGTGCTCCCCTTGGGCGAGCACCCAGGCCAACGCCACCTGGGCCGAGGTGGCCCCGACCTCCGTGGCGAGCCTGCCGACCTCGTCGGCGATGGCCAGGTTGCGGTCGAAGTTCTCCCCCATGAAGCGGGGGTTGGTCTTGCGGGAGTCGTCGTCGGCCAGATCCTCCATGGAGCGGACCGCACCGGTCAGGAAGCCCCGACCGAGGGGCGAGTAGGGCACGAAGCCGATGCCGAGCTCGCGTAGGACGGGGAAGACCTCCTCCTCGGGATCGCGCGTCCACAGCGAGTACTCGGACTGCAGCGCGGTCACCGGGTGGATGGCGTGCGCCCGCCGGATGGTGCCCACCCAGGCCTCGGACAGGCCGATGTGACGAATCTTCCCCTCGGCCACGAGCTCGGCGAGGGCACCGACCGTCTCCTCGATCGGGGTCTTCGGGTCGACACGGTGCTGGTAGCAGAGGTCGATGTGGTCGGTGTCGAGTCGGACGAGCGACCCCTCGACCGCGGTGCGGATGTTGGACGGACTGCTGTCGAGGTGTCCGGGTCCGCCTCCGGCGTGGGAGACGAAGCCGAACTTGGTGGCCAGCACCACCTCGTCGCGACGGCCCTTGATGGCCCGGCCGATCAGTTCCTCGTTGGCGTACGGGCCGTAGATCTCGGCCGTGTCGATGAGAGTGACCCCGAGGTCGAGGGCCCGGTGCACGGTGCGGATCGACTCGGCGTCATCGGTGCCGGCACCGGTGTAGGCGGCCGACATCCCCATCCCGCCCAGGCCGATCCGGCCGACGTCCAGGGTTCCGAGTGTGGTGTGTTCCATGGTCGATCCTCAGTTCTCGTCGTGACCCCCAACGTAGCCACGTACCCCGCCGGGCGGACCGTCGGAGGGAGGCGGCCGTCAGCCCAGTCGGGTCAGCACGTTGCGGGTGATCTGCTCGATCTGCGGGTCGCGTCCGGCGAGGCCGTGGGCCCAGTCGGTCGAGCCCGAAGTCAGCACGGTCGCCCCTGCGTCATTCGTGTACGCACCGAGCACGGCGTGGCCGTGGCGGATGCGGTCCATGGCCTCCGGATCGCGTGTCCCGAACACACGTGACGCGATGTACTCCAACTCGCTCGGCTCCCCCGGCCGAGGAGGCCGTGGTGCCGTCTCGCGGGTGAAGTGCCGGGTGGGACACGTGCCCAGGATCTCGAACGTCGACGGGGTGCCGTCCTCTCCCGTCGGATACGGCAGTCCGTCGCGGTAGGTGAAGACGCACCCGTCGCACTCGTAGCCGACGACGGTGCTCGAAGCTCCGAGCACGTCGCCGTACCCGAGCCCGGTGCCGTCGAAGATCCAGTGTCCGGCCCGGTGCACCGTGTAGCCCCCGAGGCCCGAGCTCACGTTGCGGCCGATGCGGTGGTACCCCCCGCGGGTGAAGCTGACGCCGGTCATGAGGTTCTCGGGCCGGCCGACCACCACGTCGGACCAGAAGGTCGTCACCTCGGGCTCGCGGTCGGATCCCCACAACGGATCGTCCTTGAAGAACCCCTTGTACCCGACCATGACGTCACCGTCGTCGCCTTCGAGGCGCACCTGCCACAGGGACGTGTTGCCCGAGAAGAACGCGGCGTTGCCACCCTGCGCGATGAACGCCTCCACCGTGTCGCGCATGCCGCGTGACCAGTACTCGTCGTGACCCACCGAGAGGTAGAGACTGGCGCCGTCGAGCACCTCGGGGTGCGCCTCCAGGTCGGCGTTGGTGCAGACGCCGATCTCGAATCCCCCGCGTTCCGCCCAGGCGATGAACGGGAGCTCCCAGTCGGGCCACCCGGCGGACCCGGCGTAGGCCGACAGGTGGTTGAGGAGGAGGTAGCCCACATGGGCGGCGTTCTGCGGGTCGGGCTCACCCGTCCCCGTCACCCGGCGACCCTTGCCCGGCGGTTTGTGGAGGTAGCCCGGCGCCATCGGCCGTCGCATCGAGACGCGGGTGCCCCCGGTGTAGAGGTTGGGTCCACCGAAGTCGTTGTAGGCGCACCACGTGTTCGTCGACAGGGCGACCACGATCCGCGTACCGGCCGAAGGGCGCACCACGAAGTAGGCGAAGTCGCGCCGCACCTTGTCCCCTGCGTCGATCTCGAGCACCACCTCGTAGTAGCCCGACCTCCAGGTCGGATCGACGTCGAGCGAGAGGGCGACCGGCCAGTCGCAGCCCGCTGCAGCGGCATCGGCTGGGGTCACCTGCTCGTCGGCGGCGACGGCGTCGGACCGGAACACGACGTCCCGCTGTCCTCCGACCCGGGCGATCTCGACCCGGACCGGTCGTCCGCCCGACGACGACAGGTGGAGTCCCACCCGGTCGCCGGAGACCACCGATTGCGGCCAGCAGTACCCCGTGACGACGTCCCGTGCCATCGCCCGACTGTAACGGGCCGCCGGGGCCCCGAGCCTGGGGTCGACCGGCCGATGCGTCAGCCGGGTGAGGCCATGGGTGCACGGTGCTCGGTCCAGGTGCGGCCGTCCCAGTACCGCCACATCGACGTCACGGGATCTCCGTACCAGCCCGGAGCGGCGACGGACGGCGTGGTCACCCCTCCGGGCGTGGGGGCGATCGGGAGAGCGAGGAGGGCGAGGAGGGCGGCGAAGGGAACGAGGAAGATCCCGATGGTCAACATGCCGAGGAGGGCCACCACGCCCGCGAGCCCGGCCACCACGAGTCCGGTCACGCCGACCCGCTCCGATCGGCGCGCCACCCGCCAGACCACACTGGCGGTGGCGATGACCAACGCGACGGCGAGGCCGGTGAGGATGATCCGGACACTTCCGGGGTCCACCTGCTCGAGCGTCGAGCCTGTCGTGACCACCGTCGGGGGTCGGCCCGTGCCCGCGCTGACGATGGTCGTCGAGTAGCTGCGTACCGTCACGGCCAACCACGCCAGCACCCCCCAGGTCGCGTAGGCACCGACCAGGAGCCCGAAACGGAGTGCCACTCCACGGTTCCGACGGGACCACCGGTGCGGCCGGACGGCGGCCGGACTCACGACGTCGCCCCGGAGACCGGTGTGGTCGCCACCGCGACTCCTCCGGTGCTACCCGTGCCGCCCAGCAGTCCGGCGAACTGCAGCACCTGGTCGAAGAGCGCGGTGGCCGGTGCCCGATCACCGTCGAGGTGGGTCAGCATCTCCATGCCCAGGTAGAGGGCGACCACCGCGAACCCGACCGACTCGGCCGGTACCAATCCCGCGAGGGGTGAGTCCGCCAGCACCCCCGCGACCGCGTCGCGGGCGAAACCGGTCCACGGGGCGATGCGCTCGGCCACCGCGGCGCCCAGGCCGGGGGTGGTTGCCGCCCCCGCGATCATGGCCACCAGTACACCCACGTATCCGGCGTCGAGGTCCTCGCGGAAGATCGCCGACGCCACCTCCACCAGCTCGGACGGGGACCCGACGCCGTCGACCGCGGCGTCATAGCGCTCGCGTCGCCTGTCGCCGACCGCATCGAGGGCGGCCAGCAGCAGGCCGGTCACGGAGTCGAAGTGGTAGAAGATCAGGCCCTGGTTGACGCCCGCCCGGTCGGCGATGACCCGTGCGCTCGCGCCGGCGTACCCGTGGTCCTTCAGCGTCTCGATGGCGGCATCGATCAGTTGCCGTCGTGTCGCTTCGCCCCGGGAAGGTCGCGGGGTGGTGGCCTGGGTGGTGGCCCCTCCGGTCGCCCGGACCACTGCGTACTTCACCATCGGTGCACCTCCGAATTGAGCGACTGCTCAACTACTGTAGCGCATCCCGAGACCCGACGACCAGCGTCCCGGCGGACGACCCCCGGCCAGCCCCTCCCCGGGGGGAAAGTCGGTCGACCGGAACGACTCCGACCGCATGTCGCCGGCTCCCTACTCCCTGGAGGAGCGGATGCCGTCGAGCCCGGCCTCCAGGATCGGGTCGAGGTACTCGGGCGCACCGTGGATCGAGGCGATGGCGACGACCATGTCGAGGATCTGTTCGAACGTGAGATCCGCTCGAACCTCACCGGCGCGCTGGGCCT
>Ga0302279_10001842_pt1 | contig 29278 bp, 30 predicted proteins | sample III_Bog_N3_3_FD_194541 | JGI IMG/M metagenome (GOLD analysis project Ga0302279, IMG submission 194541) | Peat permafrost microbial communities from Stordalen Mire near Abisko, Sweden - III_Bog_N3_3 | ecosystem: Environmental > Terrestrial > Soil > Wetlands > Peat | place: Sweden: Abisko... | reverse complement strand
CCGCCCCCTGCGTCGAAACGAAGCTGCAGCGTCGGCGATTACTGGCCTCAGCCCTTGGCACGCCCCGAAAAAGTTCTTCGCCTCGGCTAAACGACCTCGCGAAGCGTCAAGTCCGACGGCCTCCTAGTGCGAATGGTCGTGCGCGTGCATGGCCGCGGGCGCCTTCTTTCCGGCGCGGCCCTTTTCAGCAGGCCGGCAGTCGCTGCAGCGGCCGTAGAGCGTGATCTCGTGGCGCGAGACGCTGAACCCCGGCGGCGCGAGGCCCGCGAGATCGCCCGGGCAGGCATGCACGTCGAACACGCGCTGGCAGGCGTCGCAGCGGAAGTGGTGGTGATGCGCGTGCTGCGCGAGCTCGTAGCGCGGCGCCTCGCCGGGCAGCGTCACCACCTGGATCGCGCCGGCGTCCGTCAGCGCCTTCAGGTTGCGGTAGACGGTGGCCAGGCCCAGTGCCGGGACTTGCCGGCGCGCCTCGTCCAGCACCTCGGTGGGCGAGAGCGGACGGCCGGCGGCCGCGATGGCTTCGCGGATGGCGGCGTTCTGGCGGGTGGCGCGTTCCATGGCGGGTCGGGGCGGGTGGCTAAGCCAAATTGTGGCATGCCTGTTGATATTGAGGATGCATTATCATTAACGCATGCTTGCCGGATTCTCGCCAATCGCCCTGACGGCCGCCGCCGTGGTCTCGACGCTGGCCGGCGGCGCGATGGCGCTGCGCTTTCGCGACCGTCTGCACTACCTGCTCGGCTTTACCGCCGGCGTGCTGCTGGGCGTGGTGGCGTTCGACCTGCTGCCCGAGATCTTCACGCTGGCGCGCGAGCACGCCTACGACCCGACCGCCGCGATGATCGCGCTGGTGGTCGGCTTCCTGCTTTTCCACGGCCTGGAGAAGTTCGTGCTGGTACATCCGGCGCAGGAGGAGCACTACTCGCACCACCATCATCCGCACGTCGGCACGGCGTCGGCGCTGGTGCTGGCCGCGCACAGCTGCATGGACGGCGTGGCGATCGGCATCGGCTTCCAGGTGTCGGCAATGGTGGGCCTGACCGTGGCCATCGCGGTGATCGCACACGACTTCTCGGACGGCCTGAACACCGTCGGCCTGATGCTGCGCCATCACAATTCCACGCGCCGCGCCATCGTGATGCTGACGGTGGACGCGCTGGCGCCGCTGGTGGGCGTGCTGCTGACGCTGGCCTTCACGATTCCCCCCTTCCAGCTGATGACCTACCTCGGCTTCTTCGCGGGCTTCCTGCTGTACATCGGCGTCTCGGACATCCTGCCCGAAGCCCATTCGCGCGCCGGCCCCGGAGTCGCCACGAAGCTGATCGCGCTGACCTGCTGCGGCGCAGCTTTCGTCTACGCGGTGGTGCGTCTGTCGCCCTGAGCGCAAGACGGTAGACCAGGGCAACTCAAGCCCGCCTCCCGGCCAACAAGCCGGCCGCGGGCATCGACGCGGCGTCGAAAGCCTGTCGATGCGAAGCCCCCTCCCAAAACCTCCGACGCGCCAGCCCCAGCCGCCTCCCCCGATCCGTGACAGCCGCAGACCGAGCCGGCGCTCAACGCTTGGCAAGGCAACGCAAGCAAAATTGGCAGAACAAGCAGATCAAGAACCCGGCTGCCCGCTCACTCGCCCCGGCATGACAACCCAATCCGACAGCGTCTTGACCAACAACTCCGCATCGATCGGCTTGGCCACATGCGCGTTCATGCCGGCGGCCAGGCACTCCTGCCGATCGGATTCCAGCGCCGCCGCTGTCATCGCGATGATGGGCAGCCCGATGCCTTGCGGCAACTGGCGGATCAGGCGCGTGGCCTGGGTGCCGTCCATGTCGGGCATCTGCATGTCCATCAGCACGATGTCGAAGCGGGCCTTCTTGACCCAGTCCACCGCCTCGACGCCGTTCTCTGCCAGCGTCACCTCGAGGCCGCCGGTTGTCAGGAAGGCCGCGGCCACCTGCTGGTTGACCGGGTTGTCCTCGGCCAGCAGCACGCGCGCGCCGCGGATGGGCTGCATCGCCTCGGCCAGGTCGAACTGCCGCACACCCACGCGCGGCGGCGCCACCTCGCCGTGCTGCAGGCGCACGACGGTGTCGAACAGGCGCGATGGCGTCACCGGCTTGACGACGATGTCGACGCCGGGCAGGCCTTTCAAGGTTTCGGCCACGCGTTCGCGCGCTGCCAGCGACGTCATCGCGATCACCGACAGCGGGATGCCGGCCCGCTCGGCGCGATGTTCCTCGACGGCGCGGCGCGCCTTGAACAGCAGGTCGAGTTCGCCGGTCTTCCAGTCGAGCAGCATCAGTTCGTGCGGCGCCTGCGGATCGGCGCGGCGCAGCTTGTGCAGCGCGTCGTCGGGGAACGAGGCGGTGGCGACCTGGAAGCGCCAGCTCTGGAGCATCTGCTGCAGGATCAGGCGTTCGGTGGGCTGGTTGTCGACCACCAGCGTGCGCATGCCGCGGATGCGGTGCAGGTCGATGCGTTCGACGCCGCCGTTGGCCACGGCGAATCGGCAGGTGAAGCCGAAGATGCTGCCGCCGCCCGGTGCAGGCGTGACCTCGATGCGGCCGCCCATCAGCTCGACCAGCCGCTTGCAGATCGCCAGGCCCAGGCCGGTGCCGCCGTACTTGCGCGCGGTGGAACGCTCGGCCTGCTGGAACACGCTGAACAGGCGCCCGGCCTGCTCCGGCGTGACGCCGATGCCGGTGTCGCGCACCGAGAACGCGAGTTCGGCGGCGTCGTCGGTGCGCGAGACCACGCGCGCGCCGATCACGACTTCGCCCACCGAGGTGAACTTGATCGCGTTGCCGACCAGGTTGTTGAGCACCTGCGTCAGCCGCAGCGCGTCGCCGACCAGGCGCGGCGGCATGTCGCGGTCGATCTCGAACAGCAGGTCCAGCCCGGCCTCCTCGACCTTGGCCGAGAACAGGTTGCCCACGTTCTCTATCGTTTCCTCGGGGCTGAACTCCTCGGACTCCAGCGCCACCTTGCCGGCCTCGATCTTCGAATAGTCGAGGATGTCGTTGAGCAGCGAGAGCAGGGCCCTGGACGAGGTCTGCACCTTGCTCAGGTAGTCGCGCTGCGTCTCGTCGAGCCGGGTCTGCAGCACCATCGTCGTCAGCCCGATCACCGCGTTCATCGGCGTGCGGATCTCGTGGCTCATGTTGGCCAGGAACAGGCTCTTGGCGGCATCGGCCGAGCGCGCCTCGTCGCGCGCGACGCGCAGCGCGCTCGCATGGCGCAGGTCGTCGTGGTGCACGCGCACGAGACGCGCATACAGCGCGCCGTTCTCCAGCAGCAGCTCGATCAGCACCGCGCTGCCGGCCAGCAGGCCGTAGATGCGGCCGGCGTAGAAGCCGAAGTCGTAGCGTGAGGCGTTGAGCATCGACGACAGCGCGACGTCGAACGACCAGGCGACCAGCGACACGCTCAGCCACAGGTCCAGCACCGAATGCGGCCGATGGCGCCACAGCGCGGCGACGACCACCAGGCTCAGCGCCCAGATCGTGGATGCGCTGATGGTCAGCGCGATGCCGAAGCTGTGCGGCTCGATCAGCGTCGGCAGCCAGTCCTGGCCGACGGTAGCCCACAGGGCAAGCAGCGCGGCAAGCAGCAACGTCGCGCCCGGAAGCGCGAGCGCCAGCGCGTCGCGCGCGGGCGGGTCCGCCTGCCAGGACGGCTGCGCCGCCGCAACGCGGCCCTCGCGCCGCTTCAATGTCGAGTACGCCAGCACGAACAGCGGAAAGCCGGCGTGCCAGAACATGTACAGGGCCGACGTCGTCTGCGGTCCGGCGCCCAGCAGGCCGGTGTGGCTGAACACGTCGGGATAGCTCAACGCATGGATCACTGTCATCACCGCGGTGAACAGGTAGGCGCAGGCCAGCACCATCAGCGCTCGCGAACGCAGGATGCGGTACTGGCCGAACAGCAGCGCCGCCGTGACGGCGTCGTTGGTCAGCAGCGCCGACTCGTAGAGCGGGATGAAGGCGGGCACACGCGCCAGCGGCATGCGCACGAACGGCACCAGCGCGCCGAACAGCAGCACCGACGCGATCAGCACCAGGCCGGCGCGCCAGCGCTGCCGGCTGTCGGCCGGTTGGTTCAGCAGGAAGGTCACGCCGTCCTGCGGCACCGTCGCGCCGGCGGCGGACGGTCGGCTGTCCTGTGTCGGATCTGCAGCTTCCAATCGCGTCTCCCCGCCCGCAGTCTGCGCCCGGGCTCGACTTTTGACCTGAGGATAAGCTCGCATGTCCTCGCGGCCAATAGCCTGGCGCAATGCCTGTGCGGGCCCCAGGTCCCGGCGCGGGCGCGAAGGCGACGTAAAGAATAGTTTCCCGGCAGGCGCCGAATTGCCCTTCATTTCCGGCGCTGATCGCCGATTTCGGCCACCGTGGACTCTCTACGATTCGTTCATCCGAATCAAGGAGTCCGCCATGTCGTCCGTCACAACTTCAACCAGCACGATCACCTCGCCGTATCTCACGGTCAAGGAACAGGTCAAGCCGGGACGGTTCGAGGCGAACGAGAAGGAATATGGCGCCGTCGGCGCCGCCATGCTGGGCGTCGGCGACGCGATCTCCGAAGGCGCGAGCGCCACGGTCTCGCTCAGCGAGAAGGCGCTGGGCGCGGTCGAGGACGCCGGCAGCTACATCGGCAAGGCCGTGCAGACTGGCGTCACGGACGCCGGCAGCGCCGCGATGGCCGCCTACGCCGCGGTGCGCAACGGCCTGGGCAACCTGGCACAGGGCGCCGAGAACGCCGCCTCGGCCACCTGGGACACCTTCAAGGCAGGCGCGGAAGACGTCGCGGGCATGGCCGGCGACGTGGTGCACGCCGCCGAAGCCGGCGTGGAGGCCGTGGGCGACCTCGCCGTCGATGCCTGGCAGGGCGTCGAGCATGCCGCGTCGGTCGCGCTGCAGGACGTCGAGAAGGGCAGCAACGCCGTCGAGAACCTGGGCAGCCAAGCCTGGACCGCGCTGCAGAACGGCGCGCATCGCACGCGCGAATACGCGGGCGAAGCCGCCGACGGCATCAAGACCGCCGCAGGCTACGTCGGCGATGGCATCGGCGACGTGGCCGACGGCGTCGGCAATGTCGCCGGCCGTGTCGCCAGCTACGCCACGCTCGGTGCTGCCGGCCTCGAGAAGGCGTTCAGCGCCGTCGTCTGATTTCGCAAAGCCAACGTCATGTCGTCCATCAAGTTCCTGGCGCTGGCCGCCGCGGCCATCGTCCTGCCGGGTTGTTCCATCGTCAGCCCCGAGCCCGTCATCGAACTGGTCAAGGCCACCGGTGCCGTCGCCGTGAGCGCGATCTCCCACGGGCCGAGCAGCGCCAAGAACACGGTCTATCACGAGCACAAGTCGCTGGACAGCGTCTGCGTGGAATACAACCCGCTGACGCCCGATCCCGACATCGCGCCCGCGCTGCAGGCCGAGCTGCGCAACCACGAGATCGACAGCCGCATCTACGAGGAAGGCGGCGCCCCCAGCACCTGCCATTTCCGCGTGACCTACACCGCCGACATCGAATGGGGCACGCCGCCGTTCGGCAGCGGCTACAAGTCCTACATGCGCGACGCCACGCTGACGCTGCGCGACGAGAACGGCACCGTGCTCTCGAGCAGCGCCTATTCGCTGGACGGCACGTTCCAGATGGGCAAGTGGGCCACCAGCCGCAGCAAGCTGGCGCCGGTGGTCACGGCGCTCGTCACCGGCTTCGACCATTGACCTTCGCCACCAGGATTGCCGTGAACATCTTCGCCTCTTCCATCCGCCGCCTCGGCTTGCCGTGCGCGTTGGCCATCGCCGCCGTCCTGGGCGGTTGCGCCAGCCCGACCCCGCTGGTGCAAGGTCCGGTCTCGGTCCGTCCGGTGCCGCCGCCGTCCTACGCGGAACGCACGGTCACCGGCGGCATCTATCGCGCCAACCTCGGCACGGTCTCGCTGTTCTCCGACCAGCGCAAGCCGCAGGCCATCGGCGACACGATCAAGATCGACATCTCGGAAAGCCTGAACGCCAGCAGCGTCGTCAACAGCGTCAACAGCCGCAACAACGCGGTCACGTCCATAGGTCCGGGCACCAGCTCCGACAGCCTCGGCTCGCTGCTCAAGGGCCTGGCCAACATGAACGCCACGGCCTCGGGCAGCGACGCCTTCACCGGCAAGGGCAACTCGCAGAACACGGCGACCTTCCAGGCGCGCCTGTCGGCCTACGTGATCAACGTGCTGTCCAACGGCAACCTGGTGGTGGCCGGCGAGCGCAGCATGTCGTTCAACGGCACGCTCAACACGCTGCGCTTCTCGGGCGTGGTCAATCCGCTGGACATCAAGGCCGGCGGCATTGTTGCTTCGGGCGACGTGGTCGACGCCAAGACCGAGCTGGTGGGCGTGGGCGGCACGGCGGACACGGCTTCGCGCACGTGGCTGCAGAAACTTCTTACGGACGGCCTCTCGGTCTGGTGACCCGGCTTGACGTTTCCGCTTCATGTCCGCGGCTTCGCCAGTTCGGCGAGGCCGCTTTCGTTTGTGTCGGGACTGCCATCAATGTCGCGCTTGTAGCGGCATGACACGACGGGCCGCGCGCGCTATCCTGCGACGCGACACTTCCCGTTACCGTCCGTCTCCCGAATGATCACCTGTCTCATCGTCGACGACGATCCCGCGCTGCGCGAGCTCGTCGGAGAACACCTCACACGTTACGGCCTCGTGGCCCGCCTGGCCGACAGCGCCGCCGCGATGCGGCGCGAACTGGCCCGTGGCGGCATCGACATCGTCCTGCTCGACCTCATGTTGCCCGACGGCGACGGCATCGAGCTGTGCCGCGACCTGCGCATGCATTCCAAGATGCCGGTCATCATGCTCACCGCGCAGGGCGACCCGATCAGCCGCGTGCTGGGGCTGGAGATGGGCGCCGACGACTACGTCGCCAAGCCGTTCGAGCCGCGCGAGCTGCTCGCGCGCATCCACGCGCTGATGCGGCGCAGCTCCGGCGCGCTGGCGCCCGGCGCCAACGGCGAGGCGGCGGGCGACACACAGGCCACGCCGCGCTTCGAGCCGCCGGGCATGCCGACGCCGCGCGGCTTCGGCGGCTGGCAGATCGATTGGCGCAACCGCATGCTGATCAGCCCGGACGGCGTGGGGCTGTCGCTGTCCAACGTCGAATACCGGCTGCTGGCCGCGTTCGCCGACCATCCCGGCGAGGTGCTCAGCCGCAGCCAGTTGGTGGAGCTGACGCGCAGCGCCGCCAGCGACAGCAACGAGCGCAGCATCGACCTGGCCGTCTCGCGCCTGCGCGCCAAGTTGCACGAGTCCCTTGAGAATCCGCAATTCATCCGCACGGTAAGAGGGCGCGGCTACCAGTTCACGGCCGAACTGGCGCGTTAGGCAGGCATGTCGTTCGCCGCCTGATGCGGCGTCCGACGTCGCGCGAACCGGAGTCCGCCATGCTGCTCGTCTGCCCTCATTGCGCCACCACCAACCGCGTCGCCGACGAGCGCCTGCGCGACGAGCCCGTGTGCGCCAAGTGCGGCACGGCGCTGATGGACGCCAGGCCGGTGGACGTGTCCGACGCGGTCTTCCCGAAGTTCATCCGCGCGACCGAGGCCCCGGTGCTGGTCGACTTCTGGGCCGCATGGTGCGGACCCTGCCGCCAGATGGCACCGCACTTCGCAGCCGCTGCGCAGGCGATGCCCGAGGTGCGCTTCGCCAAGGTCGACAGCGACGAGGCCCGGCAGGCGAGCGCGGCCTTGGGCATCCGCAGCATTCCCACGCTGATCCTGTTCAAGGGCGGCAAGGAAGTGGCGCGGCGTTCGGGCGCATCGTCGGCCGCGGACATCGCGGCATGGACGAAGGCGCAGCTCGCGCAAGCGGCCTCCTGAGCGCCCAGGCGACGCGTCACTGCCACCTCTGCTGCCGGGAATCAGCGCCCGCTCTCGGAGCCGAAGGCGATCGCCGACATCGGGCTCTGATCCAGCGACGCCGGCAGCTGGCCCAGCGGCGACACGGCCTCGATCTCGAGCCAGGCATCGAGCCCGCCGTGCAGCGCGCGGGCGCGGTGGTGGCCGAGGTCGGCCAGGATGCGCACGCCGCGCAGCGCCGATACCTCGTTGGGGCAGTTGCAGTACAGCACCACCTCGCGGTCGCGCGGCAGCTCCAGCGCCGTGGCCGGCAGCTGCGCCAGCGTGGCGACCATCGCGCCTGGCACGCGGCGGCTGTCCTGCAGCATCGCCACCGACGAGCGCACGTCGATCACGATGGGCGACTCGCCGCGTCGGATCAGCTCGCGCAGTTCGTTGACGGCGATGCGCGGCGCGTAGCGGTCGCTGAGCATCCAGCGCCGGCGCAGGTAGCGGTAGATGATGACAGTGGCCAGCGCGATGACGATGGCGACCGCGGCGATGGTGCCGAACTCGGTCATCACGTCCAGCACCACGACGATCTGGCCGGCGAAGACCGCGCCGATCGCCAGGAAGGCCACGGTCCAGATCAGCGAGGCGCCGATGTCGTAGGCGACGAAGCGCGTCCACGACATGCCCAGCGCGCCCGCCATCGGCGCGGCCACCACCGAGATGCCCGGCAGGAACTTGGCGGCAATGAGCGAGCTGCCGCCCCATTTGGACAGGATGCCCTCGCTCTGGCGCACGCAGGTGTCGGGCGACAGCGAGATGCGGCACAGCAGCTTCATCACGCGGTGGCCGCGCCAGCGTCCGGCCTGGTACCAGACCGCGTCGCCCAGCACGTTGGCGATCACCGAGGCGAGCAGGCACACGCCCAGCGACATCTGCCCGGCCATCGCGATGCCGCCGGCCATGACCAGCAGCGGCGCCGCGGGCACGGGCGCGCCGGCGCGCGCGGCCAGGGTGATCAGGAACACGATCAGTGCGCCGTGGGCGATGAGGAGCGGGATCAGGTCGCGCATGGCGGGTCGGGGCACACGGTGGGAACGGCGATGCCGGCAGGATACAGGGCCGCGGCCGACACGTTGGCCGCAGGGCCGTGGCGGCGATGCCGGCGCGGCGACAATCGCGGCATGTCAGACGACAACCAGATCGAGATCCCGCCGTCGTTCGTCGCGCTGTTCGTCGAGCCCGGCCGCACGAAACCGAGCGCGACGCGGGCGGCCATTACCGAACGCTACGAGTTCTGCGAGGCGCTCGCCTCGATGCTGGTCGAGCGCGCACAGACGCTGCAGTGGCAACTGGGCATCACCGAGGCCGACGTGCTGGAGAAGCTGCATGCCGGCTTGCAGGGGCCAGACGCGCCCGTGCCGCCGCCCGAGGGCGAGTGGATCATCCGGCGCCTGGCCGAACTTCTGGAGTGGGATCGCCCGCGCTGGAAGAGCGAATCCTGAAAAAGAAAATGCCCGCAACCATCGCTGGGGGCGGGCACATCTTCCGGGCGTCGGGACTTGCGGGTCGAGACGACGGTTTCCTGCGAGTACTGGGTGACGGGTTCCCATCGTTCCGCCCAATCTGCGGCCGGTTTCGTACTTCGGATGCCTTGCATTGTGCCGGCTCCGGCGCGTGTCGTTTGTAGGAGAAGCGGCGGATTTCAGGACAGTTCCGACTGTCGGGGTTCACCCGCGTCGGGCCGCGTTCCCTTGCTGACGCTCTCGCCGTCATTCTTGCGCAACCACCAGAATGCCAGCGACGACGCCAGCGTGAACCCGGCCATCGTGAGGTAGCCGTGGTGCAACGCGCGCGTGACGGCCAGGTTGTCGGACTGCGGCAGGTCGGCCAGGAAGAACACGGTGACCAGCGACGCCGCCGCCAGGCCGAAGCTGAGCGACATCTGCTGCAGTGTGCTGGCGATGGTGCTGGCCATCGAGGCCTCGGGGCCGTCGATGTCGGCGTAGGCCATCGTGTTCAGGCTGGAGAACTGCAGCGAGTTGAACAGGCCCAGCGTCAGGCCCAGTCCCACGATCGCCGCGATCGGAGTGCCCGGCCCGATCAGCGAATAGCACGCGATGCAGCCGGCGATCAGCACCGTGTTGACGACCAGCACCTGGCGGTAGCCGAAGCGGCGCAGCAGCGACGACGACATCACCTTCATGAACATCGCCGCGCCCGCCGCCGGCATCATCAGCAGGCCCGATTCCCACGCCGGCAACCCCAGGCCGAGCTGGTACAGCAGCGGCAGCAGGAAAGGCAGGCCGCCGATGCCCAGCCGCGTGACGAAGCCGCCCAGCACCGAGATGCGGAAGGTGCGCACCTTGAACACGCCCAGGCGCAGCAGCGGGAACGGCACCTGCGTCGCATGCCAGCCGTAGGCCAGCAGCAGCACCACGGACAGCACCAGCAGCACCGTCATCTGCAGCGCCGGGATGGTGTGCTCGCCGAACACTTCCAGCAGCCACGACAGCAGCGCCACGCCCGAGCCGAACAGCACCAGGCCGACGACATCCAGCGGCGGCGGCGACTCGGTGCGGTAGTCGGGCATGTACTTGTGGCCCAGCCACAGCGCGCCCAGGCCCACCGGCACGTTGACGAAGAAGATGTCGCGCCACGACAACCAGTGCACGATCAAACCGCCCACCGTCGGGCCCAGCAGCGGGCCGATCAACGCCGGGATGATGATGAAGTTCATCACGCGCAGCAACTCGGACTTGGGAAAGGTGCGCACCACCGCGCTGCGCCCGACCGGCATCATCATCGCCGCTGCCACGCCCTGCGGCACGCGCGCGGCCACCAGCAGGCTGGCGTTGGGCGCGAGCCCGCACAGCACCGACGACACCGTGAACAGCCCCAGCGCGAACAGGAAGATGCGCCGGCTGCCGAAGCGCTCGGCCAGCCAGCCGCTGACCGGGATCGAGACCGCCAGCGACAGGATGTAGCTGGTGACCACCGCCTTCAGGCTCAACGGCGTCACGCCCAGGCTGGCGGCCATGGCCGGGATGCCGGTGTTGACGATCGTCGAGTCGAGCTGCTCCATGAACAACGCGGTGGCGACGATCCACGGCAGGTAGCGCTGGGTGGGCGTGAGATGCATCGCGACCTATTCTCGCCCGCAAGCGACGACCCCCTCGGCGGCGTCGGTTCCCGCCCGCGCAATGCCCCGCCGCGGACGCCTGCGTATAAGTGACGCTTTCGACCGCCCGGGCGTCGCCCCGGTTCTCATGAGTTCGCTCCACCAGTCGCGTCGCGTTCGGGCTGGTGCCGGGCGGCGAACTGCCGGTGGCGTCCACGCTCTGCAGCACGGCGCGGTCGAGCGACGCCTCGATCTTCATCGACCACGCGAACCAGGACGCGGTCTATTGCAATCACCGCACGCCGCGCATCTACAAGATCGAGAGCTACGCGTTGGTTGATCGACGAGCGTGCCGCGGGCGAGCTGCGCGAGCAGTTCATCGCCGTGCTCGGCCACGACCTGCGCAATCCGCTTGCCGCCATCGCGATGGCGGCGACGCTGCTGCAACGCAAGGCGCACGATCCCGCCGCGGTGACCACCGCCGCTCAACGCATCGAGCGCAGCAGCAAGCGCATGTCGGCACTGATCAACGACGCGCTCGACTTCGCGCGCGGCCGTCTGGGCAGCGGCATCGGCGTCGAGTTCGGCCAGGCCACCACGCTCGGCCAGAGCCTGGAAGGCCTCACCGCCGAGCTGCGCGAGGCTCATCGCGATCGGCAGATCCGGTCGGACATCGCAGTCGACGGCGCGATGCGCTGCGACGTCGACCGCATCCAGCAGTTGCTGTCCAACCTGCTGGGCAACGCGCTGACCCACGGCGCCCCGGACATGCCGGTGCGCGTGCGCGCCACGCTGGGCGCCGGGGACGTATTGATCGAGGTACACAACGACGGCGACCCGATCCCCGCGGATCGCATCGGCAGGGTCTTCGAGCCGTTCTGGCGCCGCTCCGCGTCGCGCGAATGCCTGGGCCTGGGGCTCTACATCTGCAGCCAGATCGCCCGCTCGCATGGTGGCCGACTGGAGGCGAGCTCGTCGGTCGAAGGCAGCACGACCTTCGGTGCGCGATTGCCGATACGGGTCTGAACGAGCGTACGGCGCTGCGCTTCAGCGCAGGGGTCAAGCGACGGGATTCGATGCCGGCCCTGCAACCGGCTCCCGCGGGCAACTGCAGTTTCCCACCGGCCAACCGACGCGGCATGAGGCGGAGCTCGGCCAGGCCAACGAAGCGCTCGTACCGGCCACTCTCACGGCCGGCCTGCAGTTGGTGGCCGTCGAGCGCTGCGGCGCCAGGCGGAGCCCTTCGCGCTGGCTGCCCACGGGTTGCGCAACCCGTCGATGCCGATCCGCACGGTCGCCATCCCGATGGGCGAGGGCGACCTATACGCCTGGCCCAGGTGTTCACCAGCATCCTCAACAACGCATCCAACGACACCCGCTCGCCTGAAGACACTGCGCCGAGGGTGGCAACGCGGCCGGTCTACCATTTCGCACCCCGCTTCCCGCGTCTTGCGCGCACCGCCATGAGCTTCGAAGTCGCTGACACCCTCGACATGTCCACCCCCGACGCCAAGCGCGCGTCATACGGCCTGCTGGTCGCCCAGGTTCGCGCCGTGCTCGAGGGCGAGCGCGACTGGCTGGCCAACCTGGCCCAGTTCTCGGCGCTGGTGCATCAATCGGTGCCGCACCTGAACTGGGCCGGCTTCTACATGGCACGCGGCCAGGAGCTGGTGCTCGGACCATTCCAGGGCAAGGTCGCCTGCGTGCGCATCCCGTTCACGCGCGGGGTGTGCGGCGCCTGCGCCATCACCCGCCGGATCCAGCGGGTGGAGGACGTCCACGCCTTCCCGGGCCACATCGCCTGCGACTCGGCGTCCAACTCCGAGCTGGTGCTCCCGGTGGTGGTCGGCGACCGGCTGGTGGCCGTGTTCGATCTCGACAGCCCGTTGATCGCCCGCTTCGACGCCGAGGACGCCCGCGGCTTGGCCGAGGCCGTCGCCGTGCTGGCGGCCGGCACCGACTGGCCCTGACCCCGGGTTTGTGCGCATCGGCCGGCGCCGCCGGCCGCCGTTTAGCTGGCAATCGGGCGCGATTTCAGTCTCGGCCGCCCGTTGTGCGCCGCAAAAATCGCACAGCCCCCCAATGCTTCACGGGTTTTGACCCCGGGTTTGCAGAAAAGATCACCATGGTAGGGCGATTGTCTGCATATCATGGCTGCATGATTTCCATGCAGGGTGTTCCGTCGTCACTGATCGCACGCCATGAATCGTGGGTGCGCAAGCAAGCCAGTGCGTTGTCCAGGCGATTGCCGGCCAACGTCGAGAAGGCCGACCTGATCCAGGCCGGGCTGATCGGCGTCGCCCAGGCGGCGATCAACTTCCAGTGGGAGGGCGATCCCGACAGCGAGGAAGGCCGCGAGGCGTTTCTGCGCTACGCCCAGCTGCGGGTCAAGGGTGCCATGCTCGACGAGCTGCGCCAGATGGACCAGCTCAGCCGTTCGCAGCGCCGCAAGTTCAAGGTCATCCAGATCGCCCGCGAACGCTGGATGCAGGGCCACGACCAGGCGCCCAACCTGACCGAGCTGAGCGAGGTCTGCGGCATCGACGTCAGCGAGATCGCCGAACTGGAACAGGCCGCGTCGACCGCCCAGACGCAAAGCCTGACCGAAGACGACGACGACGGCGACCACTACTCGCCGCAAGGCCAGGCCGCCACGCCCAACGACGAGGTCGAGGCGCGCGTCGACACCGCGATCCTGCTGCGCCGGCTGGAGAAGTTCTTCGCCACGCTGCCCGAGCGCGAGCGCCAGGTCATCGACGCCTACATGGGCATCGGCATGAGCACCGAGGAAGTGGCCGAGTCGCTGGGCGTCAGCACCTCGCGCGTCTCGCAGATCTACCAGGCCACGGTCAAGCGCATCACGCTGCACTTCGCGCACAAGGACCAGCGCGCGCTCGACCGCTTCCCCGCGCGCTCGGGCCCCGAGTTCGAGAACCTGGTCGCCACCCGCGAGTCGCAGTCGCAATGGGGCACGCTGCTCGAACAGGCGCTCACCGCGCCGGACAACCGTTTCAGCGCCCGCGGCCGCCGCAAGACGGCTTCGGCCGGCGCGTCGGACAGCGGCGACGACGGCGAGACCGCCTGAACCTCCGGGCAGGCGCGGCACGCGTGCGGCTTCGCGCGCGACGCTACAGCGTCTTCAATACCTCCGCGCCAGGCGCCGTCATGCTGGCCGTGAACTCCACGACGTCGCAACGCGCCGCGCCGTGGATCACGAACGGGTCGCGCGCCAGGTTCTCGCGCAGCGCCTGCTCGTCGCCCGAGCGCGCCAGGATCACGCCGCCGGTGCGGGGCACGCGCCGGCCCGAGGCGATGAACAGGCCGTCGGCGTAGCCCTTCTTGAGCCACTCGACGTGGTCGTGCATCAGGGCGTCGATCTCCTCGACGGGCTTGAGGTAGGTGAGCGTGACGATGAACATGGCGTGAATCGCGGCTGGGATGGGCATGGTCGTTGCTGGACAGACGTGCACAACGACCGCAAGGATTCCAATGTACCTGCGCCGCCTCGGCCGCGTGCTGGCCAAGGCTGGCAATGCCTGGATCGACGACCACGCCCAGAGCATGGGCGCGGCCTTGTCGTACTACACGGTGTTTTCGATCGCGCCGCTGCTGCTGATCGCGATCTCGGTGGCCGGGCTCGCGTTCGGCCAGGACGCGGCGCGGGGCGCGGTGGTCGACCAGTTGCAGAGCCTGCTCGGGCAGACGGGCGCGCAGGCGATCCAGGAGCTGCTCAAGAACGTGTCCAGGCCTTCCTCGGGCATCGTCGCGACCCTCGTCGGCATCGTCGTGCTGATGATCGGCGCGACCTCGGTGTTCGCCGAGCTGCAGGACGACCTGAACCGCATCTGGCAGGTGCCGACCGAGCGCAAGCGGTCGAGCTGGTGGGCCTTCCTGCGCACGCGCATCCTGTCGATCGGCATGATCTTCGCGATGGGCTTCATGCTGCTGGCCTCGCTGGCGGCCAGCGCCGCGTTCGACGCCTTCGCGGCCTGGTCGACCTCGGCCATCGCCGGCTGGGAAGGACTGGCGCACGGCGTGAACTTCGTCGTGAGCTTCGTGCTCACGACCGCGCTGTTCGCGATGATCTACCGCTTCATGCCGCAGGCCACGATCGAGTGGCGCGACGTGGGCATCGGCGCGCTGGTCACGGCCTTCCTGTTCTCGATCGGCAAGTACCTGATCGGGCTGTACATCGGCAAGAGCGCGCTGGCATCGGGCTTCGGCGCCGCCGGCTCGCTCGCGGTGCTGCTGGCCTGGGTGTACTACTCGGCGCAGATCTTCCTGTTCGGCGCGGAATTCACCTGGGCCTATGCGCACGCGTTCGGATCGCGGCAGGACGACGCAACGGGTGCTTCGACAGCGACGCCGACTGTCCAGCCGGCCGTTCGCTTTCGCTGACGCCCTGCGCGCGAAGGGCATGGCGCTTGCCTGATCATCGTCCATGAACGCACCCATTCCAGCGGCGCTGCGCCGCTCACTGCGCGAGACCTTCGGCTTCGCCGAGCTGCGCTCCGGCCAGCACGAGGTGATCTCGCGCGTGCTGGCCGGCCGGCCCACGCTGGCCATCATGCCCACCGGCGGCGGCAAGTCGCTGTGCTACCAGTTGCCGGCGCTGCACCTGAAGGGCACGACGGTGGTGGTCTCGCCGCTGATCTCGCTGATGAAGGACCAGGCCGGCAAGCTGGAGGAGGCCGGCGTCGCCGCCGAGCTCCTGAACAGCGCGCAAAAGGCCAGCGAGCAGGACGCGTCGATGGAACGCATCGCCGACTCGCGCAGCGAGATCGTCTTTGCCACGCCCGAGCGCCTGGCCGACCCCGAGTTCCGCGCCGCGCTGGCCGCGCAAGGCGTCGCGTTGCTGGTGGTCGACGAGGCGCACTGCATCTCGCAATGGGGCCACGACTTCCGGCCGGCCTATCTGGAGATCGGCGCCGCGATCGAGGCGCTGGGGAATCCGACCGTGCTCGCGCTGACCGCGACAGCCACCGCCGAGGTGATCGAGGACATCCGCCACCAGTTGCGCCTGCCCGACCTGGAAGTCGTCAACACCGGCATGTACCGGTCCAACCTGCGCCTGGAAGTCTGCCAGGCGACGAGCGACGCGAGCCAGGTCGACTGCCTGCTCGAGGCCTTGCGCGAGACGCCCGGCGACGGCATCGTCTACGTCTCCACCGTCAAGACCTGCACCCAGGTGTTCGAGCAACTGCGCGATGCCGGCGAGTCGGTGACGATCTACCACGGCAAGCTGTCCGCCGCCGAGCGCAACGCCAACCAGGACGCGTTCATGAGCGGCGCCCGGCGCGTGATGGTGGCCACCAACGCGTTCGGCATGGGCATCGACAAGGCCGATATCCGCTTCGTGATCCATTTCCAGATGCCCGGCAGCGTGCAGGCCTACTACCAGGAGGCCGGACGAGCCGGACGCGACGGCGAATCCGCGCGCTGCGTGCTGATCTTTCATCGCAAGGATCGCCAGGTGCAGCAGTTCTTCCTTGCGCGCCGCTATCCGCTGGTGGCCGACCTGGTGCAGGCGATCGAGGCGCTGGAACTGGCTCCGCAGGGCTCGACGCTGGCGGAACTGGACCAGCGCGTCCCGGCGATGTCCAAGAACCGGTTGTCGGTGACGCTGAGCCTGCTGCGCGATGGCGGCCTGGCGACCTGCGACGGCACGCGCGGCTGGCTCCGAACGCGAAGCGAGGCGACCGCGCAGAACCTGGGCGCGCTGGCGGCCGACTACGCCAAGAAGGCCGAGCGCGATCACGACGCGCTGGAGCGCATGGTGTTCCTCGCGCAGACCGGTTTCTGCCGCTGGCGCGTGCTGCTCGAAGGCTTCGGCGAGGCCCTGCCCGATGGCGCCGAGCGCTGCGGCCGCTGCGACAACTGCGTGCGCCTGGGCTCGCGGGCGATCGAGCTGTTGCCGGAACCGGTGCCGCGCCTGGTCGAGGTGCGCGCATCGCCGTCGCCGTTCGACATCGGCGATGCCGTCAAGGCGCCGCGCTACGGCCAAGGCGTCGTCGCGGCCATCAAGGGCGACGAGATCGCCGTCAGGTTTCCGGACAAGTCGACGCGTACCTTCCTGTCGTCGTTCCTGAAGAAGCCGCGCGCCACCACGACGCGCGCAGTCCGCGGTCGCGCTGGCCTGAAAGCTCAGGACTTGAGCGAAGCCGCCGCGGTGATGTAGTCGCGCAGCGTTGCGAGGGAGTCGGCCTCGTCGACCGGCTTGTCCCAGCGCAGCCGCAGCATGCGCGGAAAGCGCACGGCGATGCCGGACTTGTGGCGCGGCGACGCCTGGATGCCTTCGAAGCCAAGCTCCACCACCAGCGTCGGCGTGACGCTGCGCACGGGGCCGAACTTCTCGGTGGTGGTCTGGCGGATGCGCTGATCGACCTGGCGCATCTCGTCGTCGGTCAGGCCCGAGTAGGCCTTGGCGAACGGCACCAGTCGGCGCGGATTCGCCGCGTCGCCCGCTTGGCCGTCCCATACCGCGAAGGTGTAGTCGGTGTAGAGGTTGGCGCGCCGGCCATGGCCGCTCTGCGCGTAGATCAGCACCGCATCCACCGTGTAGGGATCGATCTTCCACTTCCACCAGGTGCCAACGTCCTTGGTACGGCCTGCGCCGTAGCGTCCCTCGCGCTGCTTGAGCATGAAGCCTTCGACGCCGCGGGCGCGCGATTCCTGGCGCAGCGTGGTCAAACCGGCCCAGTCGGGCGCGTCGACCAGCGGCGAGAGTTGCAGCGCGGGCGAGGGCGCCTGCGCGATGACCTGTTCGAGCCGGGCGCGACGCTGCCACTGCGGCCACGGCCGGCAATCCTCGCCGTCGACCTCGAGCAGGTCATAGGCGAGGAAGGCGACCGGCAGGTCCGCCAGGATCTTCCTGGTGACGTTCTTGCGGCCGATGCGCTTCTGCAGCTCTGCGAACGGCTGAACGCGGCCATCGCGCCAGACCACGATCTCGCCGTCCAGCGCCGTGTGGTCGGGCAGCCTGGCATGCAGCGCGTCGAGCTCCGGAAAGCGGCCATTGAGCAGGTCTTCGCCGCGCGACCACAGCCACGACTCGGCGCCGCGCCGGATCAACTGCGCGCGGATGCCATCCCATTTCCACTCGACCTGCCAGTCGGCACGGTCGCCCAGCGACTCGACAGGCGCCTGCAAAGGATGCGCAAGAAAGAACGGGTAAGGCTGGCCGGAGTCCGCCTGCGGCTGGTGGCCGGGGTCGAGCAGCAGCGCGTAGCGCGCCGCATCGGGCGCGTGGGTCTTGTCGGTGTAGCCCATCAGGCGCTGGACCAGCAGCTTGGCATCGAGACCGGCGGCCTCGGCCAGCGCGCGCACCACGAGGTTGCGCGCCACGCCGACGCGAAAGCTCCCGCCGATCAGCTTGGTCAGCAGGAAACGGCCCGGGGTATCGAGCTCGTCCCAGTAGCCTTTCAACGCGTCGGAGATCGCTTCGGGCGCCTGTCCGCGCAGCGCGAGCAGGCGTTCCTCGACCCAGACGTGCAGCGGCACCTCGACCACGCGCGACGGCGGCGGCAGCACGTGCGCGACGGTCTCGGCCAGGTCGCCGACGACGTCGTAGCTCTCGTCGAACAGCCACTCCGGGATGCCGGCGCACTCGCGCGCGGCGGCGCGCACCAGCGCGGTGGGCACGGTCTGGCGCGGCTTGCCGCCGGCCAGGAAGTACAGCGCCCAGGCCGCGTCAGCCGGCTGCGCGCGCCGGAAGTACAGCAGAAGCGCATCGGTCTTCTTCCTGGTCGACGTGGTGGCGTCGAGCGCGGCGAACAGGGCGGCGAAGTCCTTCATGGCACGTCGTCCGCGGTCGCGGCGGGCGCCTCTGCGGCCTCTTTCTGGTCCTCGTCGTCGTCGCCGTACTCGGTCTTGAACGCGCCCGACTCCAGGCCATACTCGCGCAGGTAGCGCACCAGCGGGTCGACATAGCCGTGGGTGACGATCACCCGCGGCGCGCCCGTGGCGCGGATCGCCTCCAGCAGGCCGGGCCAGTCGGCATGGTCGGACAGCACGAAACCCCGATCGACGTTGCGGCGCCGGCGCGCGCCGCGCAACTGCATCCAGCCCGAGGCGAAGGCGTCGCTGAAGTCGCCGAAGCGGCGCAGCCAGGCGCTGCCTTGCGTCGACGGCGGCGCCACGACCAGGCAGCGGCGCAGTTCCTCGGGCGTCGCCTCCAGCACGCTCCGGGTCGCCGGCAGCGCCACGCCCGATTCGCGGTACGCGGCGTTGAGCGTGGCGACCGCGCCGTGGACGATCACCGGCCCGATCGCCGCGTCCAGTCCGGCGAGCACGCGCTGCGCCTTGCCGAACGAATACGCGTAGACCACCGAGGCGCGCCCGGCTTGCGCGTTCGCATGCCACCACGCGTTGATCTCGTCGAACACCTGCTGCTGGGGCGACCAGCGAAAGACCGGCAGGCCGAAGGTCGATTCGGTGATGAAGACGTCGCAGCGCACCGGCTCGAACGGTACGCAGGTGGGGTCGGGTCCGGTCTTGTAGTCGCCCGAGACGACCCAGACGCGGCCCCGGTGCTCGAGCCGGATCTGGGCCGAGCCCAGCACGTGGCCGGCGGGGTGGAACGAGATCGTCACGCCGCGATGCACCAGCGTCTGGCCATACGCGAGCGTCTGCAGTTCCACCGGCCCGACCCGGCTCAGCACGACATTGCGCCCGGCCTCGGCGGTGAGATAGCGGCCATGGCCGATGCGCAGGTGGTCGCCATGCGCATGCGTGATCAAGGCCTCGGCCACGGGCTGCCAAGGGTCGATGTAGAAGTTCCCGGGCGGGCAGTAGAGGCCTTGCGGGCGAGCGACGACGAGGTCGTCGAGACGGGGTTCCAATCGATGTCCTGAACGTGTGGGCTGATCGGGCGAAGCGATGCGAGGGGCAACGCGCGTGCCCGACAGCGAGGCTTCAGTCTGATGGAAAACCAGCAGACGCCGGCGTACTGACGGCCTGAATTTTGCCGTCGAGTGCCATCGAAATAGTGGATTGCCGGGATACAGTCGGTCCGCCTTCTCAGTGGCGGGTCGATGTCCGTCCCAGCCAACCGCCCGTTCCCGTGACCAACGATCCCACGCAGCCGCACGATCGCCGGCGTACCGACGCCTCGGAGCTCGCCAGCCTGAAGCGCGAGATCGCGCTGCGCGACGACATCCTGGCGCTGGCCGCGCACGAGCTGCGCAACCCGCTGCATGCGTTGTCGCTGCACCTGGCGCTGGCGCGCGCGACGGCCCAGGGCGGCAACGCGCCCGAGGCCGCCGAGCGCATTCGCCGCGCGGAACTGACGCTCAAGCGGTATTCGGAACGCGTCACCGTGCTGATGGAACTGCTGGCATCGCCGGGTGCCAGCTATCCGCTGGCGCGCCGCCGCATCGACGTGCCCGCGCTGGTCGTCACGCTGGCCGACAGCCTCGAGCAGGAGGCGCAGTCGCGCGGCATCGTCGTCGCGATCGTGCGCGACGCCGCCTTCGACCCGATGCGCGCCGTCGACCCGGTCGCCTTCGAGCAGGTCGTCGACAACCTGCTGCTCAACGCCTTCAAGCATTCGGGCGCCAGTGCCATCACGATCCGGCTGTCGTCCGCGGACGGCTCATGGAGCGTCCAAGTCGAAGACAATGGCACCGGCATCGCGCCCGAGGATCAGCAGACGATCTTCGAGAAGTTCGTGGTGGCCGTGCATTCTTCCCGGGGCGGCGGAACGGGATTGGGCCTGTGGATCGTCACGCGCCTGGTGCAGGCCATGGGCGGCGAGATCGCGCTGGCGAGCGCGCCTGGCAAGGGCTGCGTGTTCGCGGTGACAATTCCGGAAGGCGACTGACTTGAGCATGAAACGATGACCTCCTCCAGCACCGACAACGTCGGCCCGATCGAGCGCCTGCGCAGCGCCGTCCCGGGTCTGGACCAGATCCTGGGCGGCGGCCTGTTCCGCACCGGCGTCTACATCATCCAGGGGCTGCCGGGCTGCGGCAAGACGATCCTGGCCAACCAGATCTGCTACGGCCATGTTGCCGAGGGCGGCGCGGCCGTCTACGTGACGCTGCTGGCCGAGTCGCACTCGCGCATGATCCAGCACCTGTCGACGCTGTCGTTCTTCGACGTCAAGGCGTTCCCGGACAAGCTGGCCTACATCAGCGCCTTCCACGACCTCGAGACCTCCGGCCTGAAGGGCCTGATGAGCGTGCTGCGCCGCGAGATGCGCGCGCGCAAGGTCGGCGTGCTGGTGCTCGACGGGCTGGTTGCCGCGTCCGAAGGCGCCAGCGACATCGACCTGAAGAAGTTCGTCCACGAACTGCAGAGCATTGCCGTGCTGCAGGACTGCACGGTGCTGCTGCTGACCAGCGGCAACATCCATCGCATGGCCGCCGAGCACACGATGGTCGACGGCCTGATCGAGCTCGAGGACAAGCTGTTCGACGCGCGCTCCGAACGCTCGATCCAGATCCGCAAGTTTCGCGGCGCCGGCCCGCTGCGCGGCAAGCATTCGCTGCGCATCGACAACGACGGCATCACCGTGTTCCCGCGCATCGAATCGCTGTACCGGAGCGCGGCCTCCGAGACCATGCCCGACCAGGTGACGACCAGCGGCATCCCGTCATTGGACGCCCAACTGTCGGCCAAGGGCATCCCGACGGCCAGTTCGACCGTGGTCATCGGCTCAACAGGCACCGGCAAGACGACGATGGGCGTGCAATTCCTGCACGCCAGCACGCCCGAAGAGCCGGGCCTGCACCTGAGCTTCTTCGAAGGCCCCGATCGCATCCGCAGCAAGGCGCGCTCGCTGGGCCTGGCCCTCGATGCGCTGGAGGCCTCGGGCGCCGTCGAGCTGATGTGGCAGTCGCCGGGCGAGGCGCTGCTGGATGAAATTGCCGAACGCCTGCTCGCGGCGGTCACGCGGCGCAACGTGCGCCGGCTGGTCATCGACGGGCTGTCGGGCTTTCTCGAGTCGGCTGTCTATCAGGAGCGCATCAACCGCTTCTTCTCCTGTCTGGTCAACGAGCTTCGGAGCCGCCGGGCGACCGTGTTGATGACGTTGGAGACGCGCGACGTCGTCTCCAGCGTGATTTCGATGCCTTGGGGGGTATCCGGCCTGGTCGACAACCTGTTCTTCCTGCGCTTCGTCCACGACGAGGGCCATGTCGAACGGCTGCTGACCATCGTCAAGATGCGCGACACCGACTACCAGGCCGGCTTGCGCCGCCTGCGCATCGACTCGCAGGGAATGCACATTGCCGGAACCTATCGGGCGGACGGCGATGTGATTCCTTCGGCACAACCCGTTGCCAGCCCCGAAGGCCCCGCGCCTTCTTCGTCGAACTGACGGCGCGGGGATAGAAGGCGTCCCGTGAAGACCATTCTTGTCGTCGACGACGAACTGGGCAGTGCGGAAGTCCTGAGCCTGATCCTCGAGGAGGAAGGGTATCGGGCGTTCTGCGCCGTCAATGGGCAGCTGGCGCTCAGCCAGGCACGCGAGGTCGTGCCCGACCTGGTCATCGTCGACTACATGATGCCGCTCATGAACGGAGCAGAGTTCGCGCGCACGCTGCGCGAGGACGCGCGCTTTGCCGAGACCAAGATCATCTTCAACAGCGGCCTGCCCGAGGCCGCCATCCGCGACCATTTCGATGGCTACGACGCGTTCCTGCGCAAGCCGTTCAAGGTGGAGACGCTGCTGCAGCTCGTGCAGCAATTGGTCGGCCGGTAGGAAAGCAGCGTCGCAAACGCTGCCGTCATTCAGGCTGTGGGCACCGAGCGCAAGCCCAGCTTCTTCAGGATCAGCTCGTCGAGCGACAGCTTGCCCGGGCCGAAGATCGTCAGCGCGAGCAGGATGGAGCCCCAGTAGAAGTGCGCGTTGATGCCGGCCGGGCAATCGAAGCCCCACAGCTGCGGGTACGAGATCACCGCCATCACGTTGACCACGAACAGGCCGGCAGCGCCGAAGCGGCCCAGCAGCCCCAGCGTGATCAGCACCGGGAACGTGAGTTCACCGAAGGCGCCGACGCAGGCGGCCAGGTCGGGCGGCAGCAAAGGCACCTTGTATTCGTCGTGGAACAGCGCGAGCGTGGCGCTCCAGTCGGAGATCTTGATGACGCCCGCGCGAAAGAAGATGGACGACACGTACAGCCGCAAGGCGAGCAGCCCGACGGGTTGCAGTCGGTCGACCAGGCCGGTGACGACAAGGGCGCGCTGGATCAGGTTCTTGAGCATGGGGTTCTTCAAAGTGTGAAGCCGCAGACCAGTCGCGCCGCGAAGGCACGGCCGAGCAGGGCGCCGAGGTCGAAATCGGGGTGGAGTTGCAAGGCGGTCGCCGCCGCGTCGCCCAGCGGTGCGCCATCCAGCGAGGCTTCCAGGAAGGCCGCGTCGCCGGCACCGCAGTCGGCGATGCTGACGGCCAGGCCATCGCGCGCGACCAGAGCGATCTCGGCGCGATCCCAGTCCACGCTGAACTCGCCGGCGTGGCCGGGCTGGTGGATCGTCCAGATGCGCACGATCGGATAGCGCGAGCCGACCACGGCCAGGCCTGGCGACCATTGAAAGCGGATCGCCGCCTGTTGCTCGTCGTCGACCACGGCCAGCGCGGCGGCGTCGAAATCGGTCGCGTCGGCCGCTCCGTAGGCGCGGTGCGCGGCCCATTCGAGCCGGGCGAGATCCGGCAGGTACGGCAGCGACTGCGTGTGCTCGAACTTCGCCAGGAATTGCCCGAAGCTCTCGCCGAAGGTGCTCAGGTCGCCGCTGGTCGACGGCGTGCGGCGTTGGTATTCGCGCGCCAGCCCGTGGAAGAACTCGTCGCCCACCACCTGGCTGATCACCGGATAGGCCGCCACCAACGCCTTCTCGGCCGAGGCGACCATGTTGGCGCGGTAGATGGCCATGCGGCGATCGATGAGGGCGCCGTCTCCGGACAGCCAGGCTTGGGTGGCGGGCGTCCGGTCGCGATCGCGCAAGGCCGCGGCGAAGCCGGCCTGGATATCGAGCAGTTCAGGCATGGGCCACCTCATCGAAGCGGCTGGCGATCACGCTGGCCTGCGCAGCCTGCGACAACAGCACGTCGAGCGCCGGCAGGTCGGTGTCCCACTCGATCAACGTCGGCTTGGCGCCAAAGCGGCGGCAGGCCTCTTCGTAGAGCAACCACACCGGGTCGCAGACGAGCGATCCGTGCGTGTCGATCAGGCAGTCATCGACCACCGCGTGGCCGGCCAGGTGGATCTGGCCGATGGCATCGCCTTGGAGTTCGGCCAGGCGAGCCACCGGATCGAAACCGAAGTTGATCGCGTTGACGTACAGGTTGTTGATGTCCAGCAGCAGCCCGCAACCGGTTCGGCGCGCGAGTTCGGCGAGGAAGGCCGTCTCGGTCATCTCGCTGTCGCGGAACTCGACGTAGGCCGAGAGGTTCTCGACCAGGATGCGACGCTTCAACGCGGACTGCACGCGGTCGATGCGATCGGCCAGCAGCGCGAGCGTCGCGCCGGTGTGCGGCAGCGGCAGCAGGTCGTTGAAATGCGAGCCGCCGATCGCGCCCCAGCACAGGTGCTCGGAGACCAGCGCGGGCTCGACGCGTTCCACCAGCCGCTTCAGCTTGGCCAGGTGGTCGTCGGCGAGGCGGTCGGCGGAGCCAAGCGACAGGCCCACGCCGTGCAGGCTGATCGGGTACGCGGCGCGCGCGCGCTCCAGGGCATGCAGGGAGGCGCCGCCATCGAGGAAGAAATTCTCGCTGTGGACTTCGAGGAATGCCAGTGCGGGCAATCGCTCGAAGACCTCGCGATAGTGCGGTTGGCGAAGGCCGATGCCGGTGCCGGAAACAGGGGTTGCGACGGCAGTCATGGATTGGCCTTCGTGAATGCGGACGTCCGCAGATTACTTCTTCGGCGCCATCATCGAGCCGCCCATCTTCTCGCACGTGCCCTTTTCGACGTACTTCCAGTCGCCCTTGTCGTTGTCCTTGGTGGCGGTGCCGGCGCAGGAATGCGAGCCGGTGGCGCTCGCGCAGTCGTTGGCGCCGGCCTTGGCGATGCCGAAGCACTTTTCCTTGGACGAATCGGCGGCGACCGGAGCAGCCTGGGCGGCGATGGCGCCGACGGCCAGGGCGGAGGCGAGGGCGGTACGGATGAAGAGTTGCTTGTTCATGGGGGACTCCTTGACGGTTGATGAAGCGCGCCGATGTGCGGCACTTCCGTCAGTCGCCCGACATGCTGGATCCTTACGGCGTTTTGAAAAAACTTCTGGGATTTCGTCTGGCAGGCCGAGTCGACGGCGAACCGGAGGCTGCATCGGCGCTGTCGATGCCGCGAGTCACGATCGGCTGTGGCCGTGGGGCTCACGTTGTACCTGGCGGCGCAGCTGGCCAAGCTGGAGACGACGCGTTCTGCGGCTTCCAGCCAGCGCCTCATCGTGGAGAGCGGGGTGCTGGACACGGTCAACCTGCCGTTCGAGCTCCATCGACCTGGTAACGCAATCATTTTGAGGTCATCGTGCTGCGACTGTTCGGCGTCGCCCATCTGGTCATCCCCGATCCCGGCGTGACCTTGTTCGGAATACGCAACCCCGACGACGTGCGCGGCATCCTGCGGACCGGCGGGCAACTCGAGGCGCAGCGAATCGACAAGATCCGCTTTCGCTGAACGGGCTTGCTAGACCTGGCTTGCGGGCAAGTTCTAGGAGAGCAGGCAGCGCTCCATCGTCGCAATGATCTCTTCGATGAAGCGTGTGCGCAGCGCGGTCGGATCCGACCATGCATAGCGCTTGTTGACCAGGTGCGCATGCAGGTAGCCGCTGATCATCATGAATCGGACGTCTCCCGCCAGCTTGACGCGGCCGACGTCGCCACCGATCTCATGCGCAAGCTCGATGCACGCCTGCACGTTCACGTTGACGATGGCTGCATACACGGGGCTCTCCAGATACTTGCTTGCCTCTTCCGCGCGAACGGTCTGCTCCGTCATGTAGACCAGCTTGTAGTGCTGCGGGTTGGCCTCCCAATAGCCGATGAACGCGCCGACCGACCTGCGAATGCGTTCTCGCGCATCCGGCGCATCGCGGGATGCGGCTTGGATGGCCTCGAGCGAGCGCCCGATGACCTGCAGGCACAAGCCGTGCAGCAGGTGTGACTTGTCCTCGAAGTAGTTGTAGGGCGTCATCGCCGACACCCCGACTTGATTGGCCACGGCGCGCATGGTCACCGCATCCAGCCCTCCGCGATCGAACAGGCTGGCCGCTGCACCCAGCAGTTCGCTTCGCAGCTGCACGGCATCTTCTTCGCTTCCACGGCGTACCCGCGGGCGAGCACTTGTCTTTTGAATTCTCGAGGCCTTTGCCATAGAAGCATTCTATCCAGAATGCGCTTGACTTACATGTAATGGTAGCGCTACATTTACACGTACAGGTTGTGTCTGGGATTCAAGGCATGGGCCTGGCGTCCTTCAGTCCAACCATTCCATTCCATGAACCTCCTCGCCTCACTCAAAGTGCGCGGCAAGCTCGCGCTTGCCTTCGGTCTCGTCCTTGTACTCGTTCTCGTCCTGGGAGGCCTGGCGGCCTTCCAGCTCGCGCAGGTCTATGGGGTGGCGGAGCGGATCATCGACTACCGCATCTCGGGCGTGCGTGACAGCTCCCGGATGGTGGCCGCCGCCACGCGGCTGCGCGTGCGCGAATATCGCGTGATCGTCAGTTCGCCGGCTGAACTGGACAAGGCGCTCGCGAGCTATGAGAAGGCGGCCGGCGAATTCGAGGCAGCCAGGAAGGACTACTCGAACTTCCTCTTTGATGATGGCGAAAAGGCCCTGTATGCCAAGGCCATGGCCTCGTGGCTGCCCTATGCCGAACTCAGTCGCAAGAACATGGATCTGGCCAAGGGCGGTGCCTCGGCAGAAGCCACCGCGGCAGTGAAGGCCGAGATGCAGGCGTTCGATCGCGCGATCCAGGGATTCGACGCACTGACGGCCTACAACGACGACGGCTCGAAGAATGACGTCGCCGCCGCAAGAGGCCTGTATCACCATAGCCTGGCATGGCTGCTGGCAGTCGCGGCCGCCGCATGCGTCATTGCGGTTGCGCTCGGCGCCGTGATTTCCCGCGCCATCACCGCGCCCCTGGACCAGGCCGTGAGCCTGGCCCAATCGGTGGCCAGGGGCGATCTGACTCAAACGCTTCGAATCGTCGGACGCGACGAAATCAGTGCAATGGGGCGCTCGCTGAACTTGATGGTGGAAAACCTGCGGATCATCGTCTCGGACGTGCGTAGTGGCGTGGAGTCCGTGGGAACCGCATCCAGTCAAATCGCGACCGGCAACATCGACCTGAGTCAACGCACCGAAGAACAGGCCGCGAACCTGGAAGAGACGGCGGCGTCGATGGAACAATTGACCTCCACCGTCAAGCACAACGCGGACAGCGCGCAGCTTGCGTCGCGCTTGGCGTCCGAGGCCAGCACCGTTGCGGCACAGGGCGGCACTTTCGTTGGCCAGGTCGTCACGATGATGGAAGAGGTCACGCAAAGCTCCAGGCAGATTGCGGACATCATCGGCGTCATCGACGGCATCGCGTTCCAGACCAACATCCTCGCGCTCAACGCGGCGGTCGAGGCGGCGCGCGCGGGAGAGCAGGGCAGGGGCTTCGCCGTCGTCGCCGGCGAGGTGCGCGCGCTGGCGCAGCGCAGCGCGGAAGCGGCCAAGGAAATCCGGGGCCTCATCTCACGCAGCGTCGAGACCGTGACCGATGGAACGAAGCTGGTGTCCAAGGCCGGCGAGACCATGCACGCGATCGTCAGCCAGGTCCAGCGCGTCAATGACCTGATCGGCGAAATCAACAGTGCGAGCGCAGAACAATCCCAAGGCATCGACCAGGTGGGGCAAGCGGTCGCCCAGCTCGACCAGGTCACGCAGCAGAACGCCGCGCTGGTCGAGCAATCTGCGGCCGCAGCCGAGAGCATGCAGCAGCAAGCGACGAAGCTTGCCGAGTCCGTCAGGACGTTCAAGCTCGACAGGTGATGATGTGGGTAACTTTCTGGCGTTGCTCGCGGAAATTCGTCGCGGGATCGAGTCTGGCGCATTGAGCCAAGCGGAGGCTGCTCACTACGTCTCGCAGCGCATGTGCCGCGTCTTCCACTGCGCTCGTGCCAGCATCTGGACGGCCCAGGGCGTCCAAGTGTCGCGACTGGGCGGGTACGATGCGCTTGCGTGCCGGCCGCTGACAGAGCTGGCTGAACTTGTCGGTGCAAACCTCGGCAAACGTCTCGTCACCCTGACGCGCCCCGGTATCTTGGTAAGCGAAGACGTGATGGCCGACGACCGCCTGGAATGCGTCCGCGACAAATACCTGGCACCCCACTCGGTCACTTCGGTGCTCGCAGCTCCGCTGCGTTTCAACGGCGTCATTTCCGGCGTCGTCTGCCTCGAGAGCGTGGGAGCCCTGCGTAAATGGCAGACCTCGGAGATCGCCAAGTTGAAGAGCTTCGCGAACTCCATCTCGCTGCGCAAGGCACGTGCCGCCGTTTCCCGTCGGGAGTTGAGCGGCCTCAGTCGACCCGGGCTCGGTGAAGGCCGGTTGGTTTGATCGCGTTGCAGAAAGCCGGGCGACCGCAACGACGTTGCGTCGGCCGGCTGCCGGAGCCCAACGCTGCTTGAGTCCATGATTCGTTCGTGTCTGTTAGTTTACATAACGCACATTATGCGCATGTCTTGTATGATTTAGGCCATTGTGAGGCTCGGCCTGGATTCGTGAAAGTCATGGCGAAGAACGGGCGGCGCCAACCGGAACTGTCAACACCCCCTTCCTGACGGCAGCGGATGGCAGTCACGCGGTAGAGTCCCGCCAACCACAGCATCGTCAACTCGAAGGACGCTCCGATGAGCCAACCCAACCCGGTCGTCGACCCGTATTTCGCCAAGGCCAAGCGCTGGAACGACGAACTCGTCAAACTGCGATCGATCCTTCTCGAATGCGACCTGGTCGAGGAGTTGAAATGGGCCAAGCCCACCTATTCGGTCGACGGCAGCAACGTCGTGCTGATCATGCCGATGAAGGAAACCTGCGCGCTGCTGTTCATGAAGGGCGCGCTGGTGGAGGATCCGAAAGGACTGCTCGTGCAGCCGGGTGAGAACTCCCAGTCCGCGCGGCAGATGCGCTTTACCTCGGCGGCCGAGATCACGAAGCTCAAGGCGACGGTCAAGAGCTACGTGAACAAGGCCATCGCCGTCGAAAAGGCGGGACTCAAGGTCACGTTCAAGAAGAGTACCGATCTGGTCTATCCGCCCGAATTCCAGGACAGGCTGGACAAGAATTCCGCGTTGCGCGAAGCGTTCCTGGCGCTGACGCCAGGTCGCCAGC
>Ga0302279_10001840_pt1 | contig 29283 bp, 24 predicted proteins | sample III_Bog_N3_3_FD_194541 | JGI IMG/M metagenome (GOLD analysis project Ga0302279, IMG submission 194541) | Peat permafrost microbial communities from Stordalen Mire near Abisko, Sweden - III_Bog_N3_3 | ecosystem: Environmental > Terrestrial > Soil > Wetlands > Peat | place: Sweden: Abisko... | reverse complement strand
ATGGTGTCGCTCGCGGCGAGGCCGGTCAGCGTGCCACCGATCGTGGAGGAGGCGTTGGAGCAGCTCACGGCGATGCTCGTGATGTCGGCCGAGGCCATCGTGCCGCTACCCATCGAGACGGTGCAGGTCTGCGCCGTGCCGGTCGGCTGACTGAGGACCGTCGCAAAGTACGAGCCGCCGCTCGAGACGGGCTGGGCGAAGGTGAAGGTTCCGTTCGCGCTGATCGCGAGGTTGTCCGAGCCGTTGTCCTCGAGGGTGAGCGTGTTGCCGGCCGCGAGGCCCGTGACGGTGCCGCCGACGGTGAACGTCGCCGAGACGCAGCTGATGGAGACGCTGGAGATGTTGGCGCTGGCGACGGTGCCCGTGCCCATGGCGACGGTGCACGTCTGCGTGACGGCGCCGCCCGGCTGCGTGAGCACCGAGACGCTGTACGCGGCGCCCGGGGCGAGCGGCGTGGCGAAGGCGAAGAAGCCGTTGGACGTGACCGAGAGGTTGTCGCCGCCGTTGTCCTGGAGGACGGCGCTGCCGGACAGGCCCGTGATGGTGCCGCCGATGAGGTACGCGTTGGAGGCGCAGTTGACGACGATGTTCGACACGTTGGCGCTGCCGACGAGGCCGATGCCGCCGCTCACGGTGCACATGCCGCTCGAAGGCTGCGTCTCGATCGTGACCGAGTACGGGGACCCGGCCGGGACCGGGGTGGCGAAGGTGGACGCGCCGTTGGCGCTGACCGTGAGCGCGTCGCCGCCGTTGTCCTGGAGGACGACCGTGGCGCCGGCGCCGAGGCCCGTCACCGTCACTCCGATGGTGTAGGGGCCGGTGGTGGGTCCGGAGTCGGGACCGACGTTCGCCGAGCCGAGGCCCGTGTCGGTCGAGACGTCGGTGTCGCCTTCGGAGGCGTCGATGCCCGTCGTGCCATCGGGCGTGCTGCCGGTCGAGCCGCTGTCGCTGGCGGGTGCGGCTGCGTCGGCCCCGGCTGCGTCGTGGCCGGCACCCGGGGGCGGCGCCGCCGCATCCGCGTTCTGCGCGGAGGCGTCGGGCGCGTCCGCGGACGTGCCGTGTGAGCTACTACAACCTAGGGCGAGGCCTATGAGGCCTACCGCTGCAATGGGTACACGGAGATTGAGCGTTCGATTTTTCATGGTGACCTCACGGGGTTCCTGGAAAAGAACGCCCGTGGGGGGCCATGAGTTAAGGCACGACGGTGAACACCCGCTGCCCTCCGTCGATCTGGTTGCGCGCTTTCGTCGTCATCCGGAGCTTTTCTTTCCGGGGCTCGGCGTGTCCAACCGCGGCCCCGGCGTGCTGCTTCCATACTTGTTGAGGGGCTTCGCGCGGACGATGGGCCTGTCGTCGACCACCTCGTCGTGCCGCAGGGTGACCTCCAGCCGGTGGTTGCCGTTCACGTCGACGTCGTGCCGCAGGCGCTCGCCGGCGATGTTGCCGTTCTTCCAGAGGACGAGGCGAAGGGACTTGAGCAGGCGGGTGACTTCGGGCGGCATCGACGAGACCTCCTGGGTGGTACTGCTATCTCGTTCAGTATACGTAGTACGCGTGGGTGTCTATCGGCGACGCCGACAGGGAGCCGACAAAAGGTAGAATCGCCCGCATGGCCGCCGTCGCCGTGATCGAACGCTCGGAGTTCAGGCTCGCCACCTGCAGGAACCTCGAGGTCGCCATCTGGTACGACCCCCCCACCACAGCCCACATCCGGGTCATGGCAAACACCGCGCGCTCCTTGCGGCGTGCCTTTCCCAAGGGCATCGCGCTCCTCAACGTCGTGCAGGGCGGCGGCGTGCCGAACTTCGCGGACGACATGCGGGAGGCGGTCATGGATCTGAACCGCGGCTCCGACGACGACCTCGGCGTTGCCCACGTGGTGCTGGTCGGCGGCCTCGTCGGCGCCGCGACGCGCGCGTTCATCAGCACGACGACGCTCGTGAGCCGACCCAAGATGCCGACGCGCACCTTCGGCGAGCTCGACCCGGCGGCGGCCTGGCTCACCCCCTTGCTCGAGGCGCGCGACCCGACGTGGTCGGCGGCCGAGGTGCTCGACGCGTACGCGAAGACGGTGGCCGCCTAGCGTCGGGAGGGAGCGCGCTTCTTCGCGTTCGCGAGCTTCCGGGGGGCCGGCTTCTTTGCGACCTTCTTCTTCGAGGCCGCCTTTCGTGGCGCCGCCTTCTTCGCGGCAGGCGTGCGGGTCAGCGGCGACGGGTGCTTCGGCTGGTAGATGCCGAGCTTTCCGCCGCCCGGAAGCGAGACCTGCGTGAGGAGCCCCCAGCGCTCCTCGTGCACGGGAGTCGTCGCGATCCCCTTGGCGCCCATCTCGTCGATGAGCTCCTTCACGTCGTCGCACATCAGGTAGAGCTCGTGCACGTCGTTCTTGCCCGGATGCACGGCGACCTCCGCCGGCGGGAGCGCGAAGATCAGCCAGCCGTGGCCCGCGTCCGCGAAGGGGTAGCGCAGGACGTCCCGGAAGAAGACGCGGTCAGCCTCGGCGTCCTTGCTGTAGATGATCGCGTGCGCACCGTAGATCATGGGGAGCCTCCGGGGCGGAGGATACCAGGCTGACGAAATAGGAACGGGGAGAGATCCCGGCGCGAGCGGAGCCCCTCCCCGTTGCCAGCTACGTGGCCTCGCCTAGGTGCGCGAGGGTCCTTCGGGCGGCGTCGTGGCGGCGCTCGCCGCGACCGGCGCCACCAGGGGCGTGGCCGGAGGGAGCTCCGCCACGCCGGCGGCCGACACCGTGACGGGGCCCGTGAGAGCGCCCTTGATGGGGGCGTTCTGCTTCGGTCCCTTCGTGCCGCGCAGCTTGCGCGTGACGAGGGACTTGGCGGCCGCCACCACCTTCATGGCTGGCGTCGGCGTTGCCCGCTTCTTGAGCGTGATGCCGTAGTCCGCCAGGATGTCGGGGGACTTCTTGTTCGTGAGGACCAGGAAGGCCTTCAGGTCGGCGACGAACTCCTCCGTCGCCTCTTTCTCCTGCTGGTTGGCAAGGACCACCTTCGCGTAGACCGCCTTTGCGGGCGCGACGGCGTTGGCCGCTGCGATGCGAGCCTGCAAGGTCGTCACGGCGGTATCCACCGTGGCGGCCTGTCCCGCGAGCGTGAGGCTCGCTGGCAAGGCTGGTCTGTGCTTGATGAGGCCCGCGATCATGTTCGTGTCGAGGGCAATCTGGTCTGCGTTGCTAGGCTTGGAAGCGCTCATGGGAATCGTCTCTCTTGGGTTGCATGTGGGTGTCGTCCCCTCGCGCGCGGACTCCACCCGGTGAGCGAAGGGGGTGACGGAGCGGATGCCCCGTCTTGTTCCCTTCCCTTGCTTAAGCCCGCCTCGAGGTCGTTTTAGCCAGGCGGCCAGCAACTATTTTCGCTTGTGCGGCTAGGTTCACGAAAACGCAGGGGAACAAGGATGCTTTTTGTTCGGGGACGCGTCGCGAACGAGGTTCGCCTGTGACCCCGCTTCGTGCGCGGCATGGCCCGCGCCCTTCGCCCGTGACCTTGCTACGTGCGCGCGGTCACCTGCGCCCTTCGCCTGTGACCTTGCTACGTGCGCGCGGTCACCCGCGCCCTTCGCCTGTGACCTTGCTACGTGCGCGCGGTCACCCGCGCCCTTCGCCCGTGACCTTGCTACGTGCGCGCGGTCACCCACGCCGTTCGCCCGTGACCTCGCTACGTGCGCGCGGTCACCTGCGCCGTTCGCCTGTGACCTTGCTACGTGCGCGCGGTCACCCACGCCGTTCGCGTCGGCCGAAACGCCCTTCCCGCTGCGCGGAGCCCACGTTACGGTGCCACGTGGCCGCTCCGCGACGACCCGAACGGACCCGGGAGGCCGGCGCGCTCGACGCGCTGATGGCAAGCGAGCCGTGGCGGAAGGTCGTCTTCCCTCGGCTCCTGCGGATGGCGCTGCCGCTCGCCCGCGCGGCGCGTCTCGAGGCCAAGGACCTCGCGCAGATGGCCCTCGTTCGCGTCTATGCCGTCGCCACGCGAGGCGAGGGCGCGGCGTGGGACGTGGACCACGTGGAGGAGTTCCTCAAGCACATGCTCGCGGTGATGAAGAGCGAACGCTCGCACGCGCTCACCCGCGGCTACGTGAAGCGGCACGTCCACGAGTCGGACCGCGATCCCCCCGGCGAGGAGGCCGACGGACCCGAGGAGCCCTTCGTCGAGCGCGCCCCGCACCCCGACGGCACCGCCGAGGACGTCCTCGCGGCCGAGCGCCGCCTCCGGCGCGCCGAGGACAACGCGGACACGATCCTCGCGAGGCTCGACCCCCTCGCCCAGCAGGTCTTCCGTGAGCTGCTCGTCGAGCCGCGCCTGTGGGACCCGCAGGCGTTCGCCGAAAGGAACGGCGTCGAGATCGGCAAGGTCTATGCTGCGCGGCGGGACGTTGCGCGTCACACTGCAACGGTGATGGAGAGCGCCCCCGACTCCGAGCGCGGACCTTCGAGCGAGAACGCAGATGGCTAAGGCGACCCCCGACAAGCTCGCGACCGACCACGCGCTCCGCCTGCTCGCGGAGGAGGCGGAGGCCGATCGCGAGGCCGAGCGGGCGCTCACCATGAGCGACGAGGAGGTCATGCGCGAGCTCGAGGAGGCCGGGATGACGCGCGAGGAGGTCCGCGCCGCCGCCGAGGAGATGGTGAGGACCGTGCCGCTCCTGGTCGAGGCGCGGATCGCCAGGGAGCGCGAGGCGGCCGAGAGCGCCGCTCTCGCCGCGAAGAGCGCGACGATGGAGAGCGCCGACGAGACGGCGAAGGTCGCGCCGGTGGTGGCGCTCCCTGCGCGAGGCGCGGAAGGTGCGCCGGCGCGACGGAGGCCGCGCGGCGCGGAGATGGTGACGAGCTGGCTCGCCGTGGTGGCGGCGGTCGGCGCCGTCGGCGGCGCGCTCGGCCTGCGCGCGTGGTCGCTCGCGCAGCACCCGCACGACCCGAACGCGCCCGACGCGGAGCCGGGCCTGACGGATACGGAGCTGGCCGCGAAGCGCCTACGCGCGGAGGCCTTCGCGGCGTGCGACGAGGGGCGCTGGCCGGCTTGCGCCGCGAAGCTCGACGAGGCGCGCGCCATTGACCCCGCGGGAGAGGACCGCGATCCGCGCATCGCGGAGCTGCGGCGCAAGATGGCCCCGCTCCTTCCGCCGCAGCCCGCGCCCGAGAAAGGGCCGCGGCCCGGAGGCGGCGGAAACAACGACAAGGGGCCGTGAGGCAAGGCCCCCAGCGTTTCGAGTCCCGGCCCGGGGGACACGGGTGCTACGAGACACGCATGCAGCCCGTTCGCCCCGTCACGCTGTGGGATCCGAAGGTCTCCCTCGAGCCGCTCACCGCGGCCCACGCCGATGCGCTCTGGCAGACCGTGTCCGGCCCGCGCGACACCTTCGTCCTCACGCGCGTGCCTGCGTCCCTCGAGGCGATGCGCGCGTACGTCGAGCTGGCCCTCGAGGAGCAAGCGCGCGGCGTGTCCCTCCCCTTCGTGACGCGGAGCGCGGAGGACGGCCAGATCGTCGGCTCCACGCGCTTCCTCACGATAGAGCGCTGGACCTGGCCGCCCGCGCACCCGATGCAGCGCGCGCCCGGCTGCGCGGACGCCGTCGAGATCGGCGCGACGTGGCTCGCCCCCGCGGCGCAGCGCACGGCGATCAACACGCACGCCAAGCTCCTCATGCTGACGCACGCCTTCGAGGCGTGGGAGGTCCTCCGCGTGACCTTGAAGACCGACGCGCGCAACCTCCGCTCGCGCGCGGCCATCGAGCGCATCGGCGCCCGCCACGACGGCGTTCTGCGCGCGCACATGCCCGCGTTCGACGGGGCCGTCCGCGACACGGCGTTCTATTCGATCGTGGCGAGCGAGTGGCCGGCGGTGAAGGCGAAGCTCGCGTCCCGGATCGCGGCCTCCGGCAAGCCGTGACCGGCGGCGCGTAGGCGCGACTACCCCGGAAACGCGCCGACGAACGCCCGGTGCACGTCGAGCGCCGCGTCGCCCGCCTTGGCGAGCTGGCTCGGGCGGTAGCCCGTGGCGACGGCGAGCACCGTGATGAGCCGCCCCTCGGCGCGGAAGCGGATCCGCCACTCCTTGACCGCGAGCCGCATTGCGTCGCCATCCGCCCGGATGCGACGGTACGCGTGCGGCTGCGGCCCGAGCGCGAGGGTGCGCGTGGTCGGCGTGACGAGGTCGACCCCGCGGGCGGCGAGCCACGCCGCCTGCGCCTCCGCCTCGGCGCTCCACGCGATCGAGAACCCGGGCTCGGGGTCGGCCGCCCGCACGAGCGGCTCGAGCCAGCCCGTCCGCGCCGCCGGAAAGGCGTCCGCTGCGGGGACGTAGGGCTTGATGTCGAGGAGCGGCGAGCCGTCGAGCATGTCGACCCCCTTCACGTGCACCGTGAGCCCCTCGACGCGCTCCAGCCGGACGACGCTGAGGCCGATCGGGTTGGGCCGGTGCGGCGATCGCGTGGCGAAGACCCCGCGCCGCTTGTGGGCGCTGCGCGGCGGCAGGACCTTGGGCCGCCAGGTGGTGTTCTCATGAAACCAGTAGAGGACCCACAGGTATTCCCAGCCCTCGAGGTCCGAGAGGGCGTCCTCGAAGTTCTTGCCTCGCTCGAGGACGAGCTGGCCGGCCACGTCGCCCGCGAGGAACCCTTGCCGCGGCGCGCTGGCCCGCTCGAGGAAGGGCGTCCGTACGACCCCGATGGGGGCGAGGGTGAGATTCCGCTCCCCCCGCTCGGCATTGCCAGCCTTCGGCGCGCCCGGCTCGACCATGCCGAACGCCATACCACCCGGCGCGCTCCTTTTCTTCAAACCGTTTGGAACCCTGGCCCGTCATAGGCCGAGGCAAGCGGCGGAGGTGCCTTCCCTGCCCGCCAACCGTCTACGGAGAGATGCCCCATGAAGATGTCGAGCTGGTTGCGCACCCCGAGGATTCGCCGCGGTCTGGCCGCGAGCATGGTCGTCGTCGCCACGGGCGGCCTCGTCCTCGTCCGCGCGGACGCGAGCGCGGGCTCCGCCCCCTACGGAACGATCGTGGGCGTGGGCGCAGGCCGGTCCAACCTCACCTCCTTCGCGGGCCATGGCCTGCACGGCACCCTGGCCCTCAGCCAGGCGGAGGTCCTCGCAGGGCAGACCCTCTACGCAGAGCTCGAGGTGGTGGCCGACCGCTCCAGCGAGGCACGCGAGCGCGCGCCCCTCTCGATCGCCGTCGTCCTCGACACGTCTGGATCGATGATGGGCGACAAGCTCGATCGGGCCAAGGAGTCGGTCGTGAAGCTCGTCCAGGGGATGCGCGACGACGACGAGATCGCCTTCGTCCGTTACTCGGACGACGCACAGCTCGTGCAGCCGCTCGCCCGCGTGGCCCGCGTCCGCGAGACGCTCATCGATCGCATCCAGAGCCTCGAAGCCGGCGGCGGCACGGCCATCCCGCGCGGCCTCTCGACGGGCCTCGACGCGCTCGACCGGGCGGGCGGCGGACGGGTGCGCCGGGTCGTGCTCGTCAGCGACGGCCTCGACAGCACGCGCGTCGAGAGCGAGCGGCTGGCGCAGGGCAGCTTCGAGCGCGGCATCATCGTCTCGTCCATGGGGATCGGGCTCGACTTCGACGAGTCGTACATGGGCGCGGTGGCGCGAGCCGGCCACGGAAACTTCGCCTTCGTGAAGGACGCGGCCACGCTCGGCACCTTCCTCACGCGCGAGCTCAAGGAGACGGCGGAGACGACCGTGGAGAACGCGACCGTCCGGCTCGAGCTGCCGCGCGGCGTGGGCTTCGTGAGCGCGGTGGGGGCGGACGCGAGGACGATCGGCGCATCCGGCGACATCGTCGAGCTCAAGATCGGCTCGCTCTTCGCCGGCGACGAGCGCCGCGTGCTCGTCGAGCTCAGCACGAGCATGCGCCCGGGCGACGCGCGCTCGATCGATGGGCAGGTGTCGTGGCGCCGCGTCGGCGGCGAGAGCCAGTCCGCGAGCATCCCCAAGCTCGGCATCCTCGCCACGAACGACGCGGCCGCGGCGGATGGCTCGCGCGACGGAACGGTCTTCGCGTCGGCGACGAGCGTGCTCGCGTCGCGCCGCCAGCTCGCGGCCGCCGAGGCCTACGAGCGCGGCGACACGAAGGCCGCCGACGACCTCATCCAGCAGAACCTCGACCAGCTGAAGCAAGCGGCCGCCATCGCTCCGGCCCCCGCGGCGAGCGCCCTCGGCAACCAGTGGAAGGACTACTCCGCGACCAAGTCGGGCTTCGCCAGCGCGCCGCCCGCGAGCTCGGCGGCCCGCGCGCTGCCGAAGGCCGCCGCCGCCAAGGACATGGCGAACATGATGCGCAAATCGTTCTGAAATCACTCCAGCGTCGGCCACGCCGCAGCGAAGCCGCGGACGCGCCGTCACGAGGACATGGACCATGCAAAAGGGACTCTTCTTGCTCGCCGCGGCGTGCGCCTTCGGCCTCGCGCCGTTCGCCACGAGGCTCGGCATCCTGGGCGGCTCGGGCCTGCTCGTCGTGCTCGCCATCGCCCTCGCCACCGCCGCGAGCGGCGGGGCCTACTCGCTCGCGGTCGCGTCGGGCGCGCTCGGCGCCTTCACAGCGGGCGTGCTCACGGGGGCGTCGGGCGCCGCCGCGGGCGCGTGCCTCGTGGGGCTCGCGTTCGCCGAGCGAACGCTGCGCGTGCGCGGCAAGACGCCGAAGCTCGTCCACATCGGCGTCGCCGTGCTGGGCGGGGCGCTCGCCGGCACGCTGACGTCGGCCTACGGCGCGGCGTCGCCCGCGGTGCGTGGCGTGGCCATCGTCGTCGCGGCGGTCCTCGTCGCGCTGCCGCTGCTCGTCGACGCCGACGACGCCGTCGCCCACGCGCTCGACACCGCGGCCATCCAGCTCCCCGCCCCCGCGAAGGGGTCGCTCCACGAGGGAGCGGAGCTCCGCCGCAACGCCCGCGAGGTGCCGCTCGACGGCGAGACGGCGCGCGGCGTGCGAAAGACGTGGCGCTCGCTCCTGCGCCTCGCGGAGGCCCGCGTGCGCCTCGAGCGCTCGAGCCCGAGGCCCCTCGTGGCGAACGACGTCCCGAGCCCGGCGGACGCCGTCCGCAAGATGGTCGACCAGCGAATCGCCGATCACGTCGCAGCGCTCTCCCGCGCCTTCACCGCCGTCGACACGGCGCACGCCGCCGAGCTCGGGCTGGACGACGTCGCCCTCCGCAGCGTCGACGCCGCGGGCGAGTCCCTCGAGGACGTCAGCCGCGCGATCGTCGAGGTGAAAGGCTGACGACTTACGGGACCTTCTCGCGGGCTAGCTCTATCGACGGCGAGGTCGCTCCCGCGTCACCGGTCGCCGCCTGGTAGTACGTCGTGCGCAGGTTTCGGTAGTAGAGGACCGCGTCGAGCTCCGTCGTGCCGGGCGGAGACGTCCCCGGGGTCACGTTCAGGGTGAGGCTTCCTCCTGCGGGGACGCGCTGGTCGAACGTGATGCGTGCCGTCTGGCTCAGCTGGTGCTCCAGCAAGATCCCGCCGTCCGCGTCGGCGATGTCGATCCCCAGGCGGGCCGCGGTGCTCGGGAGCACGCCGCTGGCGTCGGGGCCGCCGAAGTGCGCGAGCACGTTGCCGCTCGCATCCAGCGCCTGAAGCTCCACCCACGCCTCGCGGATGTCGGTCACGCCGGTCGGGAAATCGTGGCCTATGCCCACGTTGGTGACCTTCACTGCGACGCCCCCGTCCGAGGTGGGGCTGGCGGGAGCGATCTGCATGATGCCGGACTGGAGCTTCGCGTTGGTGGCGCTGATCATGGCGCTGCCGCCGTACTGCGTCGCCATGTAGACGTTGCCGCCAACGAAGCGGTGGTCCGCCACCGTCGTCCCGGCGTCGCTCGCGACGGCGGCCATGTGGCAGTCGATGCAGATCGTCTGCGGCTTCGCGGCGGCGTAGGGCCCGCCCGACCACTCCTCGTACGTGGTGATCCCGGAGAGCCCGTTGCCCGGGACGAACTGCTCGTGGCACCCGGCGCAGAACTGCGGCGACCGGAGGCGCGGAAGCTCCGCCGCGGCCGTGGCTGCGTGCTGGAGCGTCCAGTCCTGGGCCGTCGCCACGACGTCCCCGTTGCCTCCCGCCTGGATGAGGCGCGACACGTCGTGGCACCCGAGGCACGTGACGTTGCGCGGCGTCGAGAACGAGGTGTCCCCGAGACGTACGCTCACCGGGTCGTGGCAGCCGGCGCAGAGGCGCGAGAACTGCGGGCCGACGAGGCCCACCTCGGTCTTCGTGCAGAACTGCATCATCGGGTCGACGGCGGAGTGGGCGTGCGCGCTCTGTTGCCACGCGGCGTACTCCTGCGCATGGCACTGCCCGCACCACTGCGTGTCGTAGCTCTCGTTCGGCATCGCGCCGGGCAGGAGCCACGTCGGCCCCACGGGCAGATCGCGCGCGACGACCTCGGCGACCTCCGCGGACATCGTCTTCGCCGCAGCCGTCGGAGCCGAAGGCTGGACGGCGCCGGTCCTCGTCGCCCCCGTGCGGTCGGGCGAGAGCCCCCCCATGTCGGTGAACGCCACGAGGATGTCGTGGGGATTGAACGTCGGTGACGTCGGCGTCGGAGCGGTCGAGAAGAGATCCGTCAGCCCGATGTGACCGATGCGCGCATCGAGGGCCTCGTTGACCACGTCGGACGCCTCGAAGAGAAACTTGTTCGTGGAGACGAAGCCGTCGAGGTGGCACGCGCCGCACGAGAGCCAGTTGTTGCCCGTCGTCGCGAGGGTCCCCTTCGAGGAGTTCGCGCGGTAGAAGAGCGTGAGGCCGCTCCGCAGCGCGGGCGCCACGGTGTCCTTCGCCACGAGGGGGATCGTGGTGCCGAGCTCCGTCACGTGCTGGGTCAGGTCACCGCCCGCGGTATCGAACCGCATGAGCGTCTTCGACTGATCCGAGACGACGAAGAGGCGCTGCCCGAGCGTGTCGATGGTGACGCCGACGGGGTGATCGCCGGGGAGGTTACGCAGCAGGTCGACGGCGATTCCGCTCGTCAGGTCGAAGGTGAGCAGGTCCTCGCTGCCGCACGCGAGGACGTAGGCGACCTCGCCGTTCGGGTGCATCGTCACCGCGCAGAGCTGCGACATGATCGACGTCGCACCCGTGGGGTCCGGGATGTTGATCGCGTCGAACAGGAGCTTCCTCCCGGCGATGACGCCGTTCGGATCGTTCGGATCGGTCGTGATCTCCTGCCCGCCCTCGACCGAGAAGTCGACGTCGCTCACAGCCGGGAACACGGTCTCCTGGAACTGGAACGGGTGGGTCGGCGCGAGGAGCTCGTGGGGCATCCAGAGGATATTGCCCGCGCCCTGGTTGATCGTGCCCGCGTCGCCGCCGTAGCCCTGGACCATCGCCCCGCTCTCGAAGGCGAACGGCTTGCCCTGCGGGACGGTCGGAGATGGGTCGGCCGGCTGGATCGCGAGCGGGACGTTCAGCGCCACGGTGTCCGTGTCGAGCGAAACCCGCGTCACCATCGCGTCGATGCGGTGGTTCACGTAGAGATCGTGCCGGAGCTTGGGCGAGGTGAGCCCGGAGGGAAGGCGGCCGACCGGGATCTCCTCGACGAACACGCCGAGCGACCGATCGATGACCGCGACCGCGCCGTCGTCCTCGACGGCCACGTAGAGGTAACGAGGGTTCCACGAATCCCACACCGCCGCGCGGGGGTGCGTGCCGAGCGGTATCGCGCGGACGACGTCCCGGGTCGTCGCGTCCACGAGGGTGACCGTGGCGCCGCTCCGGTCGACGGCGGCGATCCAACGGAAGTCGGGGCTCAGCGCGACCGACGTGATGTTCTGCCCGATCGGGATCTCCGCGATGAGCTTCGGCGTGTCGATGTCGACGTAGCTGATGGACCCCACGTCGCCGTTGGCGGTCCATACCCCGCCACGCAGCGCGTCGTAGACCACGGGCGTCGAGCTCACGTCCAGCCGGTTGGCTTCGGGGATCTGCGCCGGAGGCTCGCTCTCGAGGGGCGGGAGGCTGCCGTCGGCGGCGGCGTCGGGCGCCTGCGCTTCCGGCTTGCCGCCATCGCTCGGCCCTGCCTCGGACATGTCGGGCGGGGAGCTACTCGACCCGCAGCCGCCGGCCTGCCACGCAAGGGCGGTCGCGAGCGCGACCCCGAGCAACATCGAAGCGCGGAGCCGCTGCATCTGGTAAAAGTCTATTGAATGTCATTTTCGATTGCAAGCGGGGGGCGCGGGATGGAACGAGCGCGCCCCGCGGTGCATAGTGGCGGCGACTTCTTCGCGGGGGCTGACCATGCGTAGAGCAAAGCTTCTCGGGGCCCTCCTGCCCCTGGCCTTCTTCTCGACCGGCGCCGCGTTCCTGTCGTCCGCCTGCGGCACGGGAACGAGCGGCCAGGCCGCTGCGCCCGACGCGTCGCCTCCCCCGGATGCGACGCTCGACACGACGATGCCGGCGCCCCCGGACGCGACTCTGGCCGACGTCATGCCGGACTACTTCGTCCCAAACTACGACGCAGCGGGCGCGTCGCTCATCCCCCCGGTGCCGCGGGTCCCCGTCCACTCGGAGACGCTGTCGCAGCGGGCAGAGGTCGCCCAGCTGATGTTCGCAGCGGGCGAGATGCAGACGAGCGGCGAGCCCTTCGCCGAGTTCTTCGGGGGGCGCAACCTCAACGACTACGACCGCCTGGCCCTCCCGGTCGACGAGTACATCCTGAACAACGGGTCGACGACGGAGGAGCCCATCGAGGTCAAGGACCTCTTCGGCTTCAGCACGGCGGTCGAGTCGTACGAGTACTCGAAGATGCACGTGAACATGGTCGTCCAGGAGACGACGGCCGGCATCTCGCTCGCCAACGGCCCGGTCGTGGCCCAGATCCCGCTTCCCGAGCCGCTCGGCGAAGACGCCGGCATCTACCTCGACGAGGTCCAGGACGGCGGGACGCCCGCGTCCCTGGCGTTCGTACGGCTCGTCCTGCGGATGCACGATCTGCTGACGTCGGCGGGCACCGACGTCTCCGGGTACGCCATGCTGCCGGCGTCGGCGGACAACAACCAGAACTACACGGGCTTCCAGGGAGAGTGGGTGTCGTTCGCGCCCTTCACCGACTTCGACCCGCACATGAAGCCGACGCTCGCCGTCGTGAAGACGTGCACCACCAACAACAAGGGCTACGGCGGGCTGCCGACCCTCGGCGCGCAGACGCCCGTGTACGAGTGCGCCTACAACTCGACGCACCTGCCCTTCCCCACGACGCAGGTGAACCGCGTGCTCAGCCCGCGGGTGCTCGGCATGACGGCGTGGAAGGAGTCCCTCTGGGCGATCGATTTCGCCGGGCGGATACACGACTCCGGCAACAACCCGGTCAACGCCGTCGCCCCCTCCGACATGCCGCTCGTGGGCACGCCCGCCAACAGCGTGGTGGGCACGTCGCCGCCGGGCGCCGCCCAGGGTACGTACATCGGCTCGTCCGGACTCGAGGGCATGTGGGGGCTCACCATGCTGGCGGCCATGGACAACGCGGCCGAGTACCTCCTGGGGTCGCTCACCACGAGCGACGGCGCGACGCTCACGGGCTTTCCGACCAAGCTCCAGGCGCTCCAGTACGACTACGGCTCGCCCCTCGTGTGGTTTCCGACGGCCATCAACGTGACCGAGGACGACACCGTCGTCCCCTACCCGACGGTCACGCAACTCGCGATCGCCGACGCCACGAGCTCCTCGGAGGACCTCGCGGCCCTCCTGCTCGGCGAGGCCCTGTTCTTCGGTACGACGGACGCCCGCAACGTCGGGCTCGGCCAGAAGGTCGGCTTCCAGTGCGTGTACGACGGCGACCCGTTCCCGGCGGACAACGGTCTGCCGGACGGGGAAGAGACTGCCCACGACCGCGCGCTCGCCGTCATGCGCGTCGCCTTCGTCGATCTCGATCGAGTGCACGGCGATCCGAAGCTGGGGGTGTTCCACGACACGGCCACGGTTGCGGGCGGCGTCGTGACGCAGGCCCCCACGGTCACCACATCGTCTCTCGCGCACGCGGTCCTTGGCCTGGCGCAGACGCTCCTCTCGCTGAACGCCGCGATCACACAGTACGGCGCGCCCGACACGAACCCGCTCGGGGACGCGCAGGGCGAGCTCAACTCGCTGCCCATCCACCCGCCCGGCGTGACTCCGGCTCCCAACTTCAGCGCCCGCGTACGCTCGGTGCTGACGACGAACGCGACCTTCGTGCGCGACGTGCTCACGCAGCCGAACGGAACGGTCGCGAACGGGGCGAAGATCACGAACGGCATCGTCACGCTCGACCCTTCCCCGGCGACCCTCCAGAACCAGGCCGCCGCGGCCCGGGCGCTGGCCGAGGCCTTCATCATCACCGGCGACGCGACGTTCCAGGCGCGCGCGCAGGCCGTCGTCCGCGCGATGAACACGAGCTTCTACAGCGCTCCCGCCCGCATGTACCGCTCCCTCGCCGCAGGCCCGGACGACGTCGTGATGACGCCGGAGCTCTTCGCGTGGCTGCAGAGCGCCCTGCGGGAGACCTACAAGGTCCTCTACGTGCCCGGCGACCCGTCGCTCGATCGTAACGTGCTCCAGGACCGCGTCGCCCGCGTGAACAAGCTCTTCTTGAACGGCTGGGACGACCTCAACGGCGACCAGGTGATCCAGTACCCGAGCGAGTGCCTGACCTCCCAGCCCGGCATCGTCGCCGGCGGCATGCAAATGGCCGAGCAGATCCTGACGGGCGAGACCGGTCGGGACCCGTCCGGCCAGCCGACGGGCGACCGCGATCAGGACTGCGTTCCCGAGCTAGCCCACGCCCGGATCGGCAGCGTCCTCGCTGCGCAGGTCCACTTCCACAGCCCTTAGAAGCGTGGTGTTTTTCGCCGATGGCAGCGCGCTGCCGGCGTCAGGCTCGTCACCGTACAGGAGTACGGCTCCTCGCCTTCCTAGGCATCGCTTGCCCTCGACGAAAACCACCACACTTCTACACGCGTCACCAGCGGTGGAAGGCGGGGTGACCCTCCTTTACCGCGATGAACTCGCCGTGGCAGGTGGCGGTCACCTTGCCGTTCGCGGAGAGCGTGGCTTCCACCGTCGCCCGGTCGTCGCTCGACGCGACGACCTTCGCCCGCAGCGTGAGCGGGACGCCCATCGGGGTCGGCCGTTTCAACTTCACGTTGAACTCTGCGGTGACGGTGCACGGCGGGGACGACTGGCCGTGCTTCTTCATCAGGTGGAACGCCGCCGTCCAGTTCGAGTGGCAGTCGAGGAGCGCGCCGCAGATCCCACCGTTGAGGACCCCCGGGAAGGCCTCATGGTGGGGCTCCGGGGTCCACTCGCAAATGGTCTCGGTTCCGGCACCCCCGTCACCGGCAGCAGGATCCGAGGGGAAGCTCCGGATCCGGAGGCCCTTGGCGTTCGCGGGGCCGCAACCGAAGCAACCGTTGTTCGGGGCGTACTGCTCCTGCAGGCTCTGCATGGCCCGTAGCGTAGCCGGCCGCGCAGCGGCAGCACGCGTGAAAATCGCCTCAGGCGGTCTTGGCGGCGGTCTTCTTCGCGGGCTTCGCGTCGGCGGGCTTCGCGGCCTTGGCGGCGCCCTCTTTCGGGGCTGCGGTGGCCTTGGCGGCGGCGGGGGCCGTGGTCGTTGTCTCCGCCTTCGCGCGCCACTGGGCGAGCTGCTTGGTGCGACGGCGCTTCTGCTTCAGACGGCGGGCGGGCTGCTGGGGAGTAGTCATGGAGGGGACCGTATACACGCAGGGCACGACCCTCGCCAAGTGGCTCGAGCGCCCACCTCCCGGGAATCGCCGGATCGCTAGCAAAAGAGGCCCCGCGGGGGACCCTACGGCATCGAGGACGGGGGCGGGATCGGGATGCGGCGCGACGAGGGCGTCTGGTCCGCGTCCATCGCCTGGAGCCACCCTTCGATCTTCCCGAGCGCGGTCCCCAGCCAGGTGAGGCGCACGAGACGCTTGAGGAGCAGGGGCGTGTGGTCCCCGGCCCGGAGGCGGTCCCCGTAAGCGGTGCGCGCCAGGTCCAGCTCCTCGGCCGCCGCGGCCCAGCGCGACTCCTTCTGGGCGAGCCACGCGCGCGTGAGGTGGCGGTGCTGGCGAGGCTCCGCCTCGTCGACCGCGATCTGGTTGCAGGCCTCGACGAGCGCGGCCGCACCCGGGACGTCGCTGGCGAGCGCGACCTGCGCGAGGAGCAGCTGCGACTCGAGCTCGCCCCACGGGTCCCGCAGCCGAGCGAAGATCTTCGCGGCGACCTGCGCGTGCGCGGACGCCGCCGCGAAGTCGTCGCTGTCGAGCGCCACCATCGCGAGGAGCCGCTCGCAGTTGCCCTCGCCGCGCGGGTTCTGGAGCTCGCGGAAGGAGGCCCGGGCCGTGAGCGCTCGCGTGCGCGCGCTCTGCATGTCGAACGCGCGGTAGTCGGCGTGGCCGAGCGCGATGTCGCACTGCGCGAGGCCGAGCTGGTAGCCGATGCCGTCGAACTCGGAGCGCGCGACGATGAGAAGCTCCCGCGCCCGCTCGAACGCCCCCGCGGCAGTCTCGGTCAGCGCGAGCAGGATGAGACACTGCGCGCGTCCGAGCACGTCCCCGGCGTCACTACAGCGTGCGCTCGCCGTCTTGAGCTCGGCGCGCGCCCGCGCGTGGTCGCCGAGCAGGTAGTCGATCTCGCCGAGCACGACCTGCGCCTGCGCCCTGCCCTGCTCGTCCCCGAGGGCCTCGAAGCGGATGAGGGCCTCGGCGACCTGCGCCCGTCCCAGCGCGGGCGCGCCCAGGTCCGACGCGATATGCCCGAGCAGCCGCAGGGCGTGGGCCTCGTGGGCGCCGTCCCCGAGCTGCGCGAAGGCGCGTCGCGCGTCGTCCGCGTGGTTGCGGGCGTCCTCGAGCTGACCGATGTGCCGGAGCGCCTCGCCGCGCCAGAGCGAGTAGCGCGCGGCCGCGGGACCGGACACGCGGCCGTCGAGGAGCTGGAGATCGCGGAGCGTCGCGGTCGTGTCGCGACCGCGCCGCCACGAGCCCTCGATGAAGCGGAACATGAGCGTCGCCGCGAGGTCGTCGTCCCCCGCGCGCAGGAGGTTCGTCACGCGGTGCTTCATGATGCGGCGCGAGCCGACCGCGGGGTGCTTGGCGAGCGCGTTGGCGGCGAGGCGGAAGATGGCCGGCGCGTCGCTGCGCTCGTGCAGGCGTTGCATCAGGTGCTCCTGGAGGAGCGCGTGCGGCCAGCGGAACCGATCGTTGCCCGACGCGAGCAGGATCTGCGCGCTCGTCAGCGCGGCGAGCGCGTCGCGCGGGTCCATGCCGAGCGACGACACGAGGGGCTTCAGCACCTCGCCCCGGATGTCCTCGCCGATGGCTGCCGCGGCGTAGGCCGACAGGCGCAGCTCCGTCGGCACCGCGCGAAGCCGCTCGTCCCACAGCTCGGCGGTCGTGATCGCCCGGCCCTGGAGGGCGTCGTCCGGGACGCGGTAGCTGCCGTTCTCCATCCGCAGGTAGCCGCCGCCGGCCCACGCGTGCAGGAGCTGGAGCGCGAAGAGCGGGTTGCCGCGGCTCTGCTCGGTCGCTCGGGCCACCGCGTCGTCGTGGAGGGGCAACGTCGAGCGAAGCAGCGCCTCGGTGTCGTCGATCGGCAAGGGCTTCAGGTCGAACACGCGCCCGTTCCAGTCGGCGCGCGTCGCCTCCATGCGGAGCGCCGCGTCGAGATCGGTCTCGAGCGTCTCGCTGCGCGCCGTCGCCACCATCAAGAACCGCAAGGTCGGCGAGTCCCGCCGCAGACGCGCGAGCATCTCGAAGGTGTTGGGCGACGAGAGGTGCAGGTCGTCGAACCAGACGAGCAGCGGCCGGTCGCGCGCGATCTTCTCGAGCACGCGCCGCGTGACGACCCAGCGCAGCTCGGCGGTGTCGAGGACGAAGCGCTTGCCGGTAGGGCCCACGGGGATCGCAGTCCCGGGCGGCGTGGGGCGGAGCCACTCGGCCGTCGCGGCCACCCACGCGAGCGCCTCGTCGTCGTCGGCGGACACCTCCCATCGATTCATGAGCGACTGCTCGACGGTGGCGCGATCCGCCCCCTCGAGCCCGAAGTACGCGTTCACGGCGCCCGTGAGGCCGTCGAGCGGCGTGGGGATGCGCCCGTAGCGCGCGCGGAGCGGCATCATCCACCCGTGCTCGTGGACCTGCTCGCAGAGCCACTCGGCGAGGCGGCTCTTGCCGACGCCGGCCTCGCCGATGAGGGCGATCATGCGCTGCGAGGCGCCGATGCCGGCGCACACGTCCCCCACGATCTGGAAGAGCTCCCTCCGCTCGTCCTCGCGGCCCACCATCGGCGCGGGTCGGAGCGCGAGGAGCCCCGGGGCGAGCGCCCTCGCCGCGTCCACGTTCGGCGGGTGGACCGACGTGGGCGCCATCTCGCGACCCTTGGCGCCTTCGATGGTCTCCTCGAGCGTGAGCGCGCCCTTCGGCTTGAACTCGGCCCACGCGCGCCGCGCGTCCGCCGCGAGGTCGAACCGGTGCCACGGCCGCTTCGCCAGCATCCGCTGCACGAACGGCCCGACCCCCTCGGGAACGCCATCGGGGAGCGTGAGCTTGGGCACCGGCGTCCGCTTGTGCGCGCGCAGCACGTCCTGCGCGTTGCCCTCGAAGACCTCCTTGCCCGTGAGCACGCGGTACATGATGCAGCCGAGCGCGTAGAGGTCCGTCGGCGGGCCAACGTGAGGAGCAGCCTTGCGGATCTGCTCGGGGGCGACCCAGCCCACCGTCCCGGCGCCGGCGTGCACGGCGGGCTCCGGGGCGGGCGCGCCGTCGAGCCTCGGATCGTGGCGCGTCTGCCGGAGCCACGCGAGGCCGAGGTCGAGGATGGCGGCGCGCGGGCCGCGGGACGTCGACGCGAGGTCGAGCATCACGTTCGACGGCTTCATGTCGCCGTGGATGACGCCGCGCGCGTGCGCGTGCCCGAGACCCGCGAGCACCTGATCGACGAGCGACCAGATGACGGACCAGGGGATCTTCGTCGTGTGCATCCACTCGTGGACGCTGCGGCCGGGCAGCACGTCCATGACGAGGTACGGCGAGCCGTCAGCCAGCGTGCCGAAGTCCCGGGCCCGTACGATGGCGGGGTGATCGAGCGAGGCGACGGCGCGCGCCTCTTGCTGGAACCACCAGCTCTCCTCGGGCCGCGACGGCCCCTTGGGATCGTCGGGCGGGCGCAGGCGCTTCAGCGCAACACGCTCGCCCGTCACCATGTCCCGGCAGAGGTACACGACGCCCATGCCGCCGCGACCGAGCTCGCGAAGCACCTCGTAGCGGTGCGCGAGGACCGACCCGATGTCACTCGCCGCGGCCGCAGCCGGAACCTGAGCCGCCGGGGCTACCACTCCCGCCGGCTCGGCGTTCTGAGCCTTCTCCTCCTGCGCCATCGCCGCGAGCTTAGCATGGGCCTCAGGCCCCGCGGCGCGACTCCGTCCCCGATCCGAGCAGGTGCTCCCCAATGAGCTCTCGGAGGCGGGCGAGGTCGTAGCGGAGGGGCTGATCACCGGCCGGCAGACGGCCCACCTGCTCCACCAGCGCCTCGACGCGCGCCCGCGTCCTGTCCGGCACGCCGAGCTTCTCCGCGAGGGCACTGAGGGCGTCTGACTCCTTGAGCGTCACGACGCCGTCGAGACGGGCGATCCAGGCGGCGACGGCATAGAAGAAGAGCCGCTCCTCCTTCGTCATCGACGACCGGTCGAGCGTACCCTCGAGATCCCGCTTCTCGGCGATCGAGTCCTCGACCCGCGCGATGTCCTCCAGAGAGAGCCCCTCTTCGGCGGCAGCGCGCACGATGGCGTCGCGCCGCTCAGGGTCCAGCTTGCCGTCTGCCCATGCGAGGGAAGCGAGCCCCACGAAAACGTCAGGATTCACACGTCCGTCCTATCACGCCGAGGTCGGCAGACCGGCGTTGTCCCCCCCGGGACCTTGTTGGGGCGTCACGAGATGGCCCGACGCGCGGCGCTTCGGTCGCGGCATGGTGCCGAAGATGACGTCCCAGAGCGGCGTCGAGACTCCGAATCCACCCTCGTTGTCCACGTGGTGGTGCAGCATGTGGTGCCGCTTCACGTACTTGCCGAGCTTCGTCGTCTGCCGGAAGTGGTGCACCGCGTAGTGGGTCCCGTCGTAGCCGAGGTAGCCCAGGATCAGGCCCGCGAACATCGCCTCGCCATACATCTGCCCGACCGTGAAGTAGACGAGCGCGTAGATGAGGCAACCCAGCGGAATGCTGAACCCGAGCGGCATCACGAGCCTGTCCTTGTCGCTCGGATAGTCGTGGTGCACGCCGTGGAGCAGGAAGTGGATCCGGCGCGCCGTCGGCGTGTCCTTGATCCAGTGGAAGACCCAGCGGTGGAGGACGTACTCGAGGAACGTCCACACGAGGAGCCCAAGCGCGAACAACCCCAGCGTCGAAGCGACACTGAGCACGTGACGCTCCGCGCTTCGGTAGAGCATGAACGCCATGACCGGAATCCACGCAACGAAGGGCGTGACCGGGTGGATTCGAGAGAAATACTCTATGAAGTCGCTCTCGAACATGCGCGTCGTTTCCGCGCGCTTGGCTGTGTTGGTGGTCGCCGCCGGCTCACTCATGTCTCGCTCCTGCAGCACAACGGCGCAACGCTCCCATTCGTGGGGAGCGAAGCCGTATGTGGGGAAAGTAGAGCGGGTTTTGTGCCGTCGCAACCACTTAGTGCAAGAGGCCGCAAACCCGCCCGGCGACTGCGGGGCCATGCCCCCACCCTGTCGGGCCACCCGTCAGGGGATCGGACGGAGGCGGAAGCTCTTCTTGTAGGCGTCCTTCCACCCCTTGTCAGGATCGTGGCAGGCCTTGCAGGCGGCCTTGGCGCCCGCCGTATCGCCGGCCCGGGCGGCCTTGGCGCCCGCCTTCGTGATGTCGACCCAGCCGGTGCCGTCGGGCTTGGTGGCCCACGACGGGTCCGGATTCAGCGCCGCGGCCTTCTCGAAGCTCTTCGCCAGGTCCTCGTTTACGCCGTTGGCGAGGGCTGCCCCGAGGTTGTTGCGCATCCACACCTGGAGGGGACACGGCTTCTCCTTCGTTCCGTCGCATGCGCCATCGGCCGCAGCGGGGGCGGGAACTGCGGCCAAGGTCGCGGACCCGACCACGACACTCGCCAGAACGGCCAACCACCAACGATTCTTCATATCACTCGCCTCCAGAAGCTCTTGCGTGTGGCGCGGCATACAGAGCTGGGCCGCAATTTGTAGACGCGAAAAGGCACATCATATTCAACGGTTTTTTCGCTGTCGAGCGCCATGCCCAACCGACCACGCTTGACGCGGGGCCAATCCTTGTAGAGTACGTCGGTCCCCATGGCCGACCACACGCGGTTCACTCGCGCCGTACAGGTTTTTGCCCGAGGACTCGGGCGCATCGGACGCGAGCGCGCACGCGCCGGAGACGTTACGCCTCAGCAAGCCGAAACGCTGCAGCTCATCGCAGAAAGGGGCGCGGTATCGACGTCCTCGCTGGCCCTGATGCTCGGCATCGATCCCTCGACCGCGAGCCGCAACCTCGCTGGGCTCGAGCGCGCGGGGCTCATCACGCGCAAGAAGGGCAGCGAGGACGGCCGGCAGACCGACGTGCGGCTCACCCCGCGCGGCCGGCGAACGGCCGAGGCCGTGAGCGAGGACGCGACCGAGGCGTTCAACGCGCTGATGGACCGCCTGCCGCGCGGTGAACGGCAGCGCGTGACCGACGCGCTCGAGATCCTCGCGCGCCTCGTGGACGGCGCCGGCTCGACCTAGCACGCGCGGTCAGCCAGTCAGTCCGCCGAGCGGATGAAGAAGCTCTTGCCGACGGTGACGCTCCCGCCGTCGAAGGGCGGCACGCGCACGGTCTGCTGGAACAGCCGCGCGACGCACGAGCCAACGTCGGTCCCGCGGTAAGGGGCATCGACCAGAGCCGATGTGACCTCGCCGCTGGGCGAGAACCGGATGGTGACGTGGCCCGGGCCCGTCTGGCCGCCGAGCCGCTCGCAGGACGCGACCTGTACCCGCGCCATGGCCGATGCCGCGGCCGACCGGTCGAAGGGGTTGGGCGCCTCGGCCGCGACGAGCCGCGAGTCCCAGGCGACGGTGACCCGGGCGACGGGCGCCCGCGCACCCGTGAGCACGAACGGGAAGCTCGAGGAGGAGCCGAGGGAGCGTACCGTGACCTGCCCGCGAACCAGGCCCGCCGGCGCCACGCCATCCGTCCGCACGAGCTCCACCGTGAACTGGCCCGCGGCCGACGTGGAGAAGGCGAGCTGCTCGTGCGTGCGCGACGTGGGGTCCTGCACGCGCACGGCCTTCATGCGGCCCGACCACGCGGCGCGGTTGCCCTGCGGGTCGATGATGGCGATGTCGAGGTCGGCGCTTCCGTCCCAGCTTGCGTCGACGACGACGTCCCCCGAGGAGGATCCCTCGGGCGCGGTCGACGCTCCGCGCGCGGCGGGCTCGTACTTCGCAGCGAGGGTCGCCACGACCGTGCGCTGGGAGGTCTTGAGGGCGCTCATCCAGAGATCGGCGGAAGTCGCCCGCCCGAAGGCGCGCTCGCAGGCGACGGCGCGGGCCACCGCGTCGTTGTCCTCGGGACGGAGCTCGGCGGCGGCGACGCGGAACGCGCACGCTTCGGGCTTGCCTGCCCGCTCGTGAGCGAGCGCTAGGACGGACTCGACCTGCGCCGCGTCGGACGCGGACGCGGGCTTCGTCGAGGCGGTGATGCCCCCGAGCACGCGCAGGGCCGCATCGCGGTCGCCGCCGCGGGCCAGGAGATCGGCCCGCGCCGTGATCGCGTCGGCGTCGAGCGGGTCGCGCTCGGACCACTTGGTGACCACGTCGGACGCCTCGTCCAGCAGGCCAGAGGCCGCGAGGATACGCACGAGATCCCTCGTCTTCGAGCGCTCATCGGGGGACGCCTGGGCGGCCGCGCGCGCCGCGGCGAGCTTCTCGCTCGGAATGGAGGTTGCCGCTGAGGGCGCTCCCACGTCCGCCGTGCGGAACCACTCGCGCTTCATCCACTGCCCGCGCTGCGGCTGGTTCCAGGCGAGGTCGTCGAGCACGCCGCGACCGCGACCCAGCGTACCGATCGATGCAGCGTCCGGGGCGGCGGCCTGCGCGGCCTTGGCAGGAGGCGGCGCCGGCGGGGAAGCCGGCGCGCGGAGCATACCCGCCATCATCTCGTCGGAGGCCGTGGGCATGGGCCGGGCGGGCGCCATGCGTCCATGCCCGGAGCCGAAGCCTGCTCCCGATCCCCCGCCACCTTCGCCGACGCCGCTCAGGCCCAGCGACCCGCCCACGGAGTCCCCGTACGGCGAGGCCTCGAGATCCCCTTTCCCGCCGGCCGGCGCCGCGTCCTTCGCGCTGACCACCTCGGTGCCGACCGAGTCGGACTCGCCCGTCCACGCCGGGCCGCGCGCGTCGTGGTCGATGCCGAAGGCGCGGAACATCGCCTCGCTCTCCAGCACGAGCAGCGACGTGAAGCGGCTCGGCACCGAGAAGCGCTGCGAGAGCTTCACCGCGTCGGCGCGCGAGGCGTCTCCGGCGCGCTCCTCGTCCGCGATCCGCGCGGCGGCGTAGAGGCGCGGGACGAAGGCGTTGCCGGCGGCGCTCGTGCTCGCCAGATCGATGGGGTAGCGCGCCTCGAACGGGTCGCCGCCGACCTTGCCCTTGAGGATGATGTCCCCGTGGACGTGCCCGCCCGTCATCCGCGCGGTCACGACGGTCTCGCTTCCCGCGCGCATCGGCCCCAGGAGGGCGGGCGCCGTGTCGTGGAGGCCGTCCGGCAGCGTGAGCTCCACGTCACGGAGCGTCGTTCCGTAGGTCGCGTTCAGCACGTCGAGAGCGGCCGTCTCCAGCGCCTCGCCCGGGGCGTATGGCACCACCACGCCGCCGCCTCCCCTCGCGATCTCCGCGAGGGACGCCACGTCCGCGTCCGAGCCAATGGGCACGGTCACGACGAGGGAGCGCGCGTCCAGAGAGGTTCCATTCGAGGGCGCGAGCGCGGACGTGACCTCACCGGCGAGGCGCTCGGGGCGACGGTAGCCCGCGCTCGCGTTGCCGTCGCTCAGGAGGACCACGCGCAGATCGCGTCCCGCGTCGCGGCCACCCTCGCCGGCCGCGCGTCGCACGGCGCCCACGAGGTCGCTCGCGCCGTCGGGCGTGACGCCCGCGAGGAACGCATCCACGTCGTGCGCGGCCCCCGGACCGGGCGCCTTCCACCCGCCAGGCATCGCGCGGCAAGACACGTCGCACACGAGGACGGTCAGCCGGTCGCGCCGGTCCATCTCCTCGGTGATCTGCTCGGCGAGCCGGCGGGCGCGCGCAAACCGCTCGCCGAACATGGCGCGACCCGCGTCGACCACGACCACCTGATCGCGCGGGCGCACGTCCGCCCAGCGGGGCAGCTTCGGACGGAGCGCAATCGCCACGTAGGCGTCCGCGTCAGCGGCGGGGGGGGCGGCGCCAGTGAGAGACGCGGCGTCGTACGCCCACGCGGTCACGTCGCTCGTCCGGTCGCCAGCCAGCGTGTACTCGATCGCCAGATCGCCCGACGGGGTGAAGCCGGTCATCGTCTGCGAGAGCTTCGCCGTCGTGCCGTCGCCGTCGGCGCGCGACAGCTCGTAGCCCTTCGCCTGCACGGGTACCTTCGCGTCGGCGCCGAGGACCTGGACGTCGACGGCGAACGAGTCGATCCGGAGCGTGCTCGCCGTCGACTGCGGGAGGGGGTAGACGTAGCGACGGAGGCCCGCGACGGGGGCGACCGTCTCCGTGTAGGCGAGCACGATGCGACGCGAGCCGTGCTTGGGGATCGGGAAGATCTTGAGCTCGAAGCGCCCGCCGCGCTGCCACTCGAGGAGCGCCGGATCGTGCCAGCGCCCCGGCACCCAGAAGATCTCCTCGCGGGTGGCGATCGGCTTGGGGGTCGCGTTCTGGATCGCGCCGCGCCAGATCGCCGCGCCCTTCGCCTTGTCGACGAACGCGCCCTCGACGAGCTTGCCGTCCACCTCGAGGGCGAGCCGCTCGATCTCGGCGCTCGGAGGCAAGGGGAAGCGGTAGACGCCCTCGAGGTCGTCGCCCGTGTCGTTGGAGAACACCTCGTCGATCTCGGTGCGGGCCTGGTTGCCCACGATGCGGATCTTGGCCGCGTGGCTCGCGAGGTGGACGGCATGGTCCTTCTCGTCCGTCTTGCCGGGCCGACGCGCGCGGAGCTCGCCAAGGCCGCTCACCGGCGCGTCCGTGTCCTCGTTGTGGCCCGGCGCGGCGTGCTCGCCGAGCCGCTCGCCGAAGGCGACGCGCTGGGCGAGATCGTTGGCGGGCGTCACCTCGATGGGGAGCGACGCGGACGCGACGCCCTCCTGCCCCGCGTTCACGTCGACCGCGTCCGGCGAGGAGGCGCTCGCGAAGCGAACGGTGCCGCGAACGACCTCTACGCTGGTCCGGCTCTCCCCGGACGTGAGGGCGAGCTTGGTGCCGAGGACATTCACAGTGGCGTTCGGCGTGAGCAGGCGCGCGTTCGGAGCGCCCTCGACGTGGGCCACGTCGGCGACGAGCGCGCCGTGCGGCATGCGCAGCGAGCGCGGATCAGCCTCGACCGAGAGCTCGGTGTCGCGATCGAGCAGGACCGTCGTCCCGTCGTCGAAGGCGACGCGCGCGCGTGTGCGCGCGTCGGTCACGAGGACGTCGCCCGGCGACACCTCCGCCCCGTCGACGAGGACGGCTCCGCGCATCGTGAGGCCGCCCGTCTTCTCCGCCCCTGCCCGGGCGATCGTGACGACCTTGCCGTGCCAGCCGCGGCTCGCCGCGGCCTTGGGCCCCTTCTGGTAGTCGGCAGACTTCAGGCCGACGGCGATCCCGAGCGCGATGCCGCACCCCGCGCCCGCCAGCAGCCACGCCCGCCGCCGGCTACCGAGCATGCGCTCTCCCCCCGTGCCCGCCGTGCCCGAGGCAACGACCCCGACCGCAACCTGCGCTTCGCGTATCCCCGTCGTCCCGTTCGTAGTCGCCACGTACGGTCAGACGCTTGGAAACGCTCAAAGTTCTCGCCCCCCCGGTACCTCACGCCCGGCGACTGCCGAACACCCCGCCTTAGTTCAGGAATTTCTTGGAGATATGCTTCACCGCCTCGGCCGAGGCCCTGGCGATCTGCGCCTGGACCTCGCCCGGCGACGCGTCGTCGTCGACCATGATGCCCAGCTCGCCGTCATGGTCCTCCACGAAGAAGCCTCCCGGCGCCGTCTGCGCGTCGCGGTCGAACTTCGCCGACTGGACGGGGAGCGCGTACACCTTCGGGCCGACGCGCAGCTGCACGTAGCCCAGCAATCGAGGAGTCCCTGCCTGGTTCATCTCTCGCATGGTCGCACCGTGCCCCCAAAGCTAAGCATCGAGGCAGGGTCCGCAAGGTCGCGGTCGAGGTGCGGGCTACGTGGCCGTGTTGAGCTTCGCGGCGACGCCGAGCACGACGCTGCGCGGAGCGAAGCGCAAGGACTGGAGGCCGAGCTTGTTCTTCAGCCCCGGGATCGCGAGCACCTCGCCGCGCATCATCGCGCGGTAGCCGTGCTGCGCGACCTCGCGCGCGCCCATCGCCGCCGCCTTGAAGAGCGGCGTCTTGTCGTTGCCGGCGACCTGCGCGAACTCCGTGGCCGTCGCGCCCGGGCAGCTCACCGTGGCGGTGACGCCGGTGCCCGAGAGCTCGAACGCGAGCGCCTCCGTGAACGAGTTCACGTACGCCTTCGACGCGTAGTACACGGCCATGAACGGGCCGGGCTGGAAGCCGGCCGTCGAGCCGATGTTGAGCACGCGGCCGCTCTTGCGCTCGACCATGCCAGGCACGAGCAGGCGCGTCAGCTGCGTCAGGACGACGATGTTCACCTGGAGCATCTCGAGCTGGCGCGCGGGGTCCGCCGTGACGAACGCGCCCGTCGCCCCGAAGCCGGCGTTGTTCACGAGAAACTCGATACTGAGGCCGTGCCGCTGGAGCTTCTCGGCGACGCGGTCGGCCGCGCCCTGCGCCGCGAGGTCCTCGGGGAGGACGTGGGCCTGGACGCCCGGGTGCTTCTCCTGGATCGCGGCCGAGAGCGCGTCGAGCTTGTCCTTGCGACGCGCGACGAGCACCACGTCGTGCCCATCCTGCGCAAAGAGCCAGGCGTACTCCGCGCCGAGACCGGCCGAGGCACCCGTGATGAGAGCGGTCTTGTTCATGGGCCTCACCTACCACCCGAGGACGGCGTGGACCAGGGACCACGGGTGCCCGATCCTCGGGGAGCTCACGGGCGATCGGGAGATCGGGAGAAGGTCACTGGCTCGGAGCACCTCGCAATCGCCCGATGTCCCCGTGCAAATATCCGGGGGGCGCCACGCCGCCTGTTGTCTCGAGGGCGCGCAGACCGTACCAATAGAGGTCACGATGATTACCAAGGTGGTTCCGGGTCAGCTCGTAGCGACGATCGACGCCGAGCACGTCGCGAAGGAAGCGGCAGCACGCATCGCGAAGGTGCTGCGGGACGCCACGTTGAGCACGGGGCTGGCCACGCTCGCGCTCTCGGGAGGCAACACGCCGCGCGCCGCGTACGCGCTGCTGGCAAAGGAGGCGCTCGAGTGGACCAAGGTCCACGTCTTCTGGGTGGACGAGCGCGCCGTCGGGCCGACCGACGACCGCAGCAACTACCGCTGGGCCAAGGCCTCGCTGCTCGACACCGCCCCAATCCCGGCGGCAAACATCCACGGCATGCCCGGCGACGCCCCCGACCTCGACGCTGCGGCGCGCGACTACGAGGCGCTGCTCCGCAAGACGGCCCGGCTCGACGGAGGGCTGCCCGCGCTCGACGTCGTCGTGCTCGGCATCGGGGACGACGGGCATACGGCGTCGATGTTCCCCGGCGAGCCCACGATCGAGATCACCGATCGCCTCGTCGTGGCGGTGCCGGCGGCGCAGCCGAAGCACGAGGCTCGCCTGACCATGACGACGCCCCTCATCGAGAACGCCCGTGCGGCGTTCATCCTCGCGGTGGGCAAGGACAAGAGCGCTCCGCTCGAGCGCGTGTGGAGCGTGGCCGGCACCCTGAAGGAGACGCCCGCGCGCATCACGCGCGGCATCCGCGGCTCCGTCACCTGGATCATCGACAAGACCGCGGGCGGCCTCGGGTAGGCAGGCGGCAGCGCCGGCTAAGCCTGGGACGCGGCGTGGTAGGCGGCGCCCGCCAGGCCGATCTTCGAGTCGAGCACGACCGCCACCGGGATCTCCTCGAGCAGGTGCCTCATCCGGCCCTTGCCCACGAAGGACGGCAAGAACTCGTCTGTAAAGCGGGAGGCGAGCGAGGCCGCGATGCCGCCGGCCACGTAGACGCCGCCCGTGGAGAGGGACTTGAGCGCGAGGTTGCCCGCCTCCGCGCCGTAGACACGAAGGAAGAGCTCTATCGCCCGCTTGGCGGGCAGGCTGGCGCCGCTCACGCCGAGCTCGCAGATCTTCGCGTTGCGGTCCTTCGCCGCGGCGATCGCTCCGGCGCGCTCGGCCGTCTCGCGGTGCTTCTTCGCCTGGTGGAAGAAGTCGTAGAGGTGACCTATCCCGGGCCCGGACACGACGCGCTCGTAGCTCACGTGGTCACGGAACCGGCGGGCCAGAAACTCGCGAAGCTCGGTCTCGAGCTTGTCGCGCGGGGCGAAGTCGGTGTGGCCGCCCTCCGTCCCGAGCGCGACGAAGTGCCCTCCGCCGCGGCCGCCACCGGCCCGCAGATGCGCGGACTCCCAGACGAGCGCGCACTCCCCGAGCCCCGTCCCGGCGGCGATGACCGCGACCGTGGCGCCCGCCTTCTTCGGGAGCGTGTCCCCCTGGATGCGCAGGAGCTTCTTCTTCGGCGCCGCGAGCGCGCCGAGGCCGAGCGCGACGAGATCGTTGATGAGCGTGACGCGCGGGATCCCGAGCTTCCGGGAGAGCGCCCGCTCGTCGAGCACCCAGGGGAGGTTCGTCGTGCGAACGCGGCCGCGGATGACCGGTCCCGCGATGCCGAACGTCGCCGCGCGGATCCGCGGCGGCTTCCTTCCGAGGAACGCCCGCACGACGTCCTCCGGCCGCGCGTAGTCCCGGCTCGGGATCGTCTCTTCGCGGATGACCCGCTTGCCATCGGGCGAGAACAGCGCCAGCCGCGCGTTGGTGCCGCCAAGGTCTCCTGCGAGGATCATGGGGCCGGTGTACTACGGCTGAGAGCCGCCCGGGAGGTCCTAACGGGCACGCGGGCCCCGGGCAGGTGCCAGGGCGCTGGTCACAGTACCGCGAGCGTCAGCGAGCGGTGACGGCAGCGCCTCGTCACCGCT
>Ga0302279_10001838_pt1 | contig 29302 bp, 34 predicted proteins | sample III_Bog_N3_3_FD_194541 | JGI IMG/M metagenome (GOLD analysis project Ga0302279, IMG submission 194541) | Peat permafrost microbial communities from Stordalen Mire near Abisko, Sweden - III_Bog_N3_3 | ecosystem: Environmental > Terrestrial > Soil > Wetlands > Peat | place: Sweden: Abisko... | reverse complement strand
TTTTCCTCAAATGACTACCTAGGGTTATCTCTGCATCCTGCCGTGAAGGATCGGGCCGCCGCCTACGCGCTGCGCCTGGGCGCGGGTTCGGGCGCCGCGCGGCTGGTGACCGGCACATCGCCCGAATGCCTGGCGGTGGAAGCCAAGCTGGCCGCCTTCAAGGGAACCGAGGCCGCCCTGCTGTTCGCCTCGGGCTGGCAGGCCAACACCTCCATCGTGCCCGCCCTGGCGGCGCTGTCGCGCAGCTCGCTCGCCCTGTTCGCCGACCGGCTGGTCCACGCCAGCCTGCATGCCGGGGCGGCCCAGGCCGGGGCGCGTCAGATCCGCTATCGGCATAACGATCTGGAGCATGTGGAGCGCCTGCTCCGCGCGCCCGAACACCAGGCAGGATTGCGGCTGATCCTGACCGAGTCCGTGTTCAGCATGGACGGCGACCGCGCCGACCTGCCCGCCCTTTGCGCCCTGGCCGAGCGGTACGGCGCGATCCTCTATGTCGATGAGGCGCACGCCACCGGCGTTCTGGGTCCGCGCGGCGCGGGCCTTTGCGCCCTGTTGCCCAAGGACGCGCCGGTCATCGTCATGGGCACCTTGGGCAAGGCGCTCGGCGGCTTCGGCGCCTATGTCGCCGGCCCGCGTGTGCTGATCGACGGATTGATCCAGGCCTGCGGCGGATTCATCTATTCCACCGCCTTGCCGCCCGCGGTCCTGGGCGCCCTGGACGCGGCGCTCGACCTGGTCCCGCGGATGGACGCCGAACGCGCGGGACTGCACGCCCAGGCCGACCGGGTGCGCGCGGCGGCGCGGGCCAAGAACCTTCACACCTTTGCCTCCTCCAGCCAGATCGTGCCCATCGATCTGGGCGAGGAGGAGCGGGCCCTGGCGGCCATGGCGGCCTTCGAAGCCCAAGGCCTCCTGGCCGTCGCGATCCGCCCGCCCACCGTGCCCAAGGGCGCCAGCCGCCTGCGCCTGACCATGTCGACCGCCCATGCGCCGGCCGATGTGGATCGGCTGATCCAAGCAATCGAGGCCTTGCCGTGAGGCCTCGGCTGCTATTGGCCCACGGCTGGGCGCTGGATCGGACCCTATGGGACCGCGTGCTCGACGAGCTCGGCGCCGATGCCGACGGCGCGTGCGTGATGGACGCTGGCTATTATGGCCGACCGATCAAGCCCGTCCTGGACGGCGGCCCCGTGCTGGGGGTGGGACAGTCGCTCGGGGTCTTGGAGCTGTTGGCCCGGGCGCCCGCGCCCTTGGCGGGCCTCGTGGCCATCGACGGCTTCGCGCGTTTCGCCGCGGGACCGGACTTTCCCGAGGGACAATCGGCCGCCGGCCTGAAGCTGATGGCCCGGCGCCTGAGCCAGGCGCCGGGCCCCTTGCTGGCCGACTTCATCGCAAAGGCGCTCGCCGGCGCCGCGCCTTCTACGGGGGTCCCTGACCGACAAGCCTTGTCGGAGGGACTTGATCGCCTGCGCGCGCTGGATGGACGGGAGGCGGCCCGGCGCCTGCCGATCTGGCGGCTGCACGCCTCGGCCGATCCCATCGCGCCCCTGGCCCTGGCCGACGCCTCCTTCGTCGGCGCCGATGTCCGCGCCCGTCATGTCCGCGAGGCGGCCGATCACCTCTCGCCGATCAGCGCGCCCAAGGCCTGCGCCGACCTGATCCGCGTCGCGCTCGTGGCTTTGTCCGCCCAGGCCTTGTCCGCATGAGCCGCCTGGACCGCATCGCGCGCCGGTTCGACCGGGCCGCGCCCACTTACGATCAGGCCGCCCAGGTTCAGCGCCGGATCGCCCTGGCCCTGGCCGAGATGATCCTCGCCAAATCCCCGGCGAAGGGCGGCCGGGTGCTGGAGCTGGGCTGCGGCACGGGTCATCTGACGCGGGCCCTGATCGAGCGCCTGCAACCGGAGCTCTGGATCGCCGGCGACATCGCCCCGGCCATGCTGGCGGCGCTCGACCAAGGCCTGAAACATCCCGCCTTGAGCCTGAAGCTGATCGATGCGGCCCAGCCCGACGCGGCCCCCGGTTTCGACCTGCTCTGCTCGAGCCTTACGCTGCAGTGGCTGTCCGATCCGGCCGCCGTCATCAACCGCTGGCGCGGCCTGGTCCGGCCGGGGGGCGTCCTGGCCTTCTCCACCCTGCTGGCCGGCTCATTCGGGGAATGGCGCAAGGCGCTGGTCGCGGCAGGAGCGACCGAGCCGGGCCCCGCCCTGCCCGACCTTTCCGAGCTTCACGCCTGGCTGGGTCAAGGCGCGGACGTTCGCGTCCTGGATCTGACCGAGCAACACGCGGATGGTTTGTCCTTCATGTGGGCCGCGCGGCGCGCCGGGGTGGACGCGGCGCTCGCCCGCACCTTGTCGGCCGGGACCTTGCGCCGCGCCCTCAAAACCTTCGAGGAGGCCGGCGCTTCGATCCGCTATCGCGCGGCCCTTGTGATCGTGGCGGTCTAGGTCCGGCGCGCCTCAGGACGCCGCGCGCTGCGCAGTATTGCATAATGGTGCGAAGTCATCGGCGCCAAGCCTAAATCAGATAACAACGTTCTTTATTCTATTGGCAGACATAGGCTCTGGGCGATGGCGCCGGTTTGGCCAATTTGTCTGTATTCGGTAGCGGCTTTTTGTCTTTGGTTAATGAATAGGCGTTAATCTTTAACCACAATAAAGATGGCTTGGATTCCTCCAAGATCAGACAGGTTTGGAGGTTAAACGTGGAAGAAAATCCGCTGAATAGCCGCGCCGCGAGTGAACACAAGATTTCGGTCGGACGTATTAATCTGGACTATGCCTCCATACTCTTAATGGACAATGCCTGGGGTGTGGAAATTCTGGCTCGTATATTTAAGAGTTTTGGCGCAAGGCGGTTACACCGGGCCCAAAGCATCACGGACGCCAGTTCCTATCTCACACAACATCAAGTCGATCTGATCGTCGCCGAGGCAATGATCGGCGGCGAAGACACGTTTCAGTTCATCCGCGGATTGCGCCAAAACGCCGAGGCCGAGCACAATCGGTTCGCGCCGGTGATTCTGCTGTCGGCGCACAGCGCTTCGGAAAAAGTGGCCCAAGCGCGCGATTGTGGGATCAACTTTTTCGTCGCCAAGCCGATCAGCCCCAAGGTGGTCATGAAGCGCGTTCTGTGGGTGGCCAAGAACACCCGTCAGTGTCTGGAAACACCGACCTACGCCGGACCGGATCGACGCTTCCGCAACGCCCCGCCGCCGCCCGGCGTGGCCGACCGTCGCCAGATCAACGCTTACAAGGTTGAGACGACCGCATGAACAAGGTCCGTTTTTTCGCTCCGGAAAACCGTCTGGCGGCCGCGATCAATACGCCGGACGGGATCCTGATTCAGGACGCCGTCTCCGACGCTGACGAGCAGGTCGCGCTGGCGGCCGCGGAATCGGCCGAAAAGATGGACGAGAGCCTCGAGCTGATCTACCGCCTGGCCGCCGAGGCTGCGCCGGGCCGACTGGACGGGCTCTATCAGGCCGTGCGTGAAGTGGCGGGCTTGGCCGGGCTGGCCCAGCTGCCGGATCTGGGCCACGCCGCTCACACCTTCTGCAGCCTGATTGATCTGGCCTTGTCGACCGGCGCGCTCCCCCAGGACCAGATCCAGGTCAACATCGACGTCATGCGCCTGTTGCGCCGTCCCGCCCGGTTCGCCGACGCCGAACGCACGGCCCTGCTCGACAATCTGCACGGGGTGCTGGCAAAAGCCCGCAGAACCGCCGCGGCCTGACGCCGACACGGCGAACGCATCGGCCGGTCATGCAATTTCCAAGTCCCCTCGAGCGCGGCCGCCTCGTCAGCCGCTACAAGCGCTTCTTCGCCGATGTCGTGCTGGACGACGGGCGCGAGATCACCGCCCACTGCCCCAACCCCGGCGCCATGCTGGGGCTGAACACGCCCGGCCTGCCGGCCTGGATCTCGCGCTCGGATTCCCCGACGCGCAAGTTGGCCCATACGCTGGAGCTGGTCGAAGCCGACGGCGGCCTTGTGGGCATCAACACCATGCACCCCAACCGCATCGTCGCCGAAGCCTTGGAGGCGGGCCTGATCCCCGAACTGGCCGGCTATGAGACCGTCCGCCGAGAAGTGAAATACGGCGCCGCCAGTCGGGTGGACTTCCTGCTGACCGACCCGGCGCGTCCGCCCTGCTGGCTGGAGGTCAAGAACGTGCATCTGATGCGCGGCGGCGGCCTGGCGGAATTTCCCGACTGCGTGGCGGCGCGCTCGCTGAGGCACCTGGCCGAGCTCAGCCGCGAGGTCGCGGACGGCGCGCGGGCGGTCATGCTGTACGTGGTCCAGCGCACGGACTGCGACCGGTTCGACGCCGCCTCGGACCTGGACCCGGCCTACGCCCAAGGATTGCTCGTCGCGACGCAAGCGGGTGTTGAAGTTCTGTGCTATGATTGCGACATAAGTTTCGACCGCATCGGTCTTCGCCGTCGCCTGCCCTGGCGTGGCGCGGGCCAACCCAAACCTGTCACCTTAGCCTAGACCCATCATGACCCAGCAAGGCCTCGCCGACCTCCAGATACCCGAACGCCTGGTGCGCACCTCCAAGATCAAGGTGCATGGGCCGGAAGGCTTCGAGGGCATGCGCAAGGCCGGCAAGGTCGCGGCGGAGTGCCTGGACATGCTGGCCGCGCATGTGCAGCCCGGTGTTCTGACCGACGATCTGGACAAGCTGGCGCGCGAATTCACCCTGGATCACGGCGCCCTGCCCGCCTGCCTGTTCTACCGCGGCTATTCCAAGACCGTGTGCATCTCGCCCAACCATGTGGTGTGCCACGGCATTCCCGGCGATCGGGCGCTGCGCGAGGGCGACATCGTCAATATCGACGTGACCATGATCGTCGACGGCTGGCACGGCGACACCAGCCGCATGTTCGGCGTGGGCGAAGTCTCACCGCGCGCCCGCCGTCTGGTGGATGTGACCTTCGAGGCCCTGCAGCGCGGCATCGCGACCGTTAAACCGGGCGCCCGGTTCGGCGATATCGGCGCGGCGATTCAGGCCTATGTCGAGGCCCAGCGCTGCAGCGTGGTGCGCGACTTCTGCGGCCACGGCGTGGGCGAGGTGTTCCACGACAGCCCCAATGTGCTGCACTTCGGCCGCAAGGGCGAAGGCGAGATCATGCGCCCGGGCATGTTCTTCACCATCGAGCCCATGGTGAACCTCGGCAAGCCGCAGGTGAAGGTGCTGTCCGACGGCTGGACCGCAGTGACCCGCGACAAGTCCCTCTCGGCCCAGTTCGAGCATTCGGTGGCTGTGACCGAGACCGGCTGCGAGATCTTCACCCTCTCGCGCGCGGGCCTGGACAAGCCGCCGATCCAGGGCGTGGGTTAAGGCGCGATCGGCAAATTTGGAATTCAGAGTTTCAGGCCGAACCTGGGCCCTAGCCAAACCATCCCCAGATAGAGCGCCATCGTCAGGACGCAGCCGGCGCCCAAGGCGCCCCAGAACGGAACGCCGCGTCTCAAAAGCGCGGGAATGACGAGAAACATCGGCAGCGACGGCAGCACGAACCAGAACGTGCCCGAGGCATGCGCGGCCATGTTCTCGGCATCATGCGTGTCCCGCCAAAGCCAGATCATGCCCAGCACCGAAACCAGCGGCAGCGAAGCCACCAGCCCGCCAAGGCCAGGATAGCGCTTGGCGATTTCCGACACCGCCGCCACGACCGCGCCCGAGATCAGCGCCTTGAGGATCAGATAGGGCATCACCCCTGATATCAGATCACGCGGCGGCCCGCACCTTGCCAAGGTTCTGCCTTTGTTCTAAATTCGACCCATGCTTCAGGATGGATCACCCGGCCTGTTCGCTCTGGACACGACGCCCGCCGAGGAGCCGGCGCCGCATCACCTCGGCCATCGCGAGCGGCTGAGGCGGCGCGCACGCCTGGGCGGGCTCGGCGCCCTGCCCGACTATGAACTGCTGGAGCTTTGCCTTTACCGCTCGATCCCGCGCGCCGACGTGAAACCCCTGGCCAAGGCCCTGCTGACGCGGTTCGGCGGGCTGGCGGGGGTGCTGTCGGCGCCCTTGGCCGACCTGCGCGCCGTGCCCGGCGTGGGCGAGGCGGTGGCGCTGGACCTGAAGCTGATGCACGAGGCCACCTTGCGCATCGGCAAGGACGCCCTGGCCAAGCGGCCGGTGATCTCATCGTGGAGCGCCCTTCTCGCCTATGTGCGCACGGCCCTGGCGCACGAGCCGCGCGAGCAGTTTCGCGTGCTGTTCCTCGACAAGAAGAACCAGCTGATCGCGGACGAGACCCTGGGCCAGGGCACGGTGGACCACGCCCCGGTCTATCCGCGCGAGGTGGCGCGCCGGGCGCTGGAGCTATCGGCCTCGGCCCTGATCCTGCTGCACAACCACCCTTCGGGCGACCCCCAACCCTCCAACGCCGACATCCTGATGACCCGCCAGATCACGGCGGCGCTGGAGGCGCTGAAGATCTCCGTGCACGACCATCTGGTGGTCGGCCGCGACGGCGTGGCCAGCTTCAAGGCGCTGGGGCTGATGTAGGTCTGGGCCCACGCTGGAAAGACCTGGGCCCTCCGCTTCCGCGGAGGATGAGCGGTAGACATATATGGCCCGTGGCCGGCTTAGCCCTTCGCCTTCGCCAGCCGCTCCCAGTCCAGGAAGTCAGGCTGTTCCAGCAGCAGGGCCGCATAGGCGCCGCAGGATCCGTCGTCGCCATAGTCGGTCAGCGGCACGCCATAGGTGCGAAAGCGGGTGGCGACGGGGGTGAAATAGGCGTCGGCGATGGACCAGGCGCCCAGCAGGAACGGCCCGTCGGCGGCGAACCTAGCCCGCAGCATCGACCACAACCGCACCATCTTGCTCACGTCGGTCTGCGTGGCCTCGGTCAGCTCCTGCACCACCGGCGCGGCGTTCAGGTCCATGGGGCATTCCCCGCGCAGGGACTGAAAGCCCGAATGCATCTGGGCGACCGCCGCCCGGCCCAGGGCGCGTTTGACCAGATCGTCCGGCCAGAGCTTGGCGTCGGGGAAGCGGTCGTTGAGGTATTCGCAGATGGCCAGGGAATCCCACACGGTCAGGTCCCCGTCCTTCAGCACCGGCGCCAGGGCGGAAGGCGAGAAGAGCTCAAGCTTGGCGGCGGTGTCGGTCTGGCGCAGGGCGACCAGGGTCTCGGAGAACGGCTGACCGATCCGGCGCAGTGTCAGCCAGGGGCGCATGGACCATGTGGACCAGCTGCGGGAGCCAATGACCAGTTCCATGACGAGTCCTCATGCTGATTGAGACCAGCGTCAGGCAGCACGCCGCGCGGCGCGTGACAAGCCCGTAAGACCCTTAGGACCGGATCAGTTCCCCGGTGAAGGCGCGGGCGCGCCCTTGGGGTCGCAATCCACCTGGCGCCACTCCAACCCGCCGGCGGACACCTGGCGTTGCCGGGTGTGCTGGGCGAACTGCGCGGGCACGCGCACCGTCTCGGTGCGGGCGGGCGCCACCAGGCGGCGGAAGCGCTCCACGCCCCAAACGGGTGCACTGTGCTCGACCACCTCATGCGCGGGTTGGTCGATCACCTGACGGGTGACGGTCTGGGTCACGGCGGGGATGGGAGTCTCCACCGTGCGGCCCGGCTCGCGCATCACCTGGCGCTGCACCGTGGCGTACTGGGCGGGAACCTCCACCAGGCAGACCACCTCGCCGGTGGGCTGGACCTGGGCGCCGGGCGGCAACACGCCGTCGGGGCCGACAAAGGTGCGACGCCATTCGGTGTGGGCGGGGCGGACCAACTGCTGCTCGCTCACGGTGTCGAACACCGGCTCGATGCGCTCCACCCGCGTGGTCGCGGGGCTGACCACCACCGTCTCGGTCACGCTGCGATAGGTGGCCGGAACGATCCGCCGCACCTCGTGGCCGGGCGACACCAGCACACGCCGCTCGCCCCATTCGTACTGGGCGGGAACATGGCGCGTCTCCACGCGGCCCGGCGAGACCACGATCTGCTCCTGATAGGCTTCGAACACCGGCGGCGTGCGCACCCGGGCGAAGCACTGGCCGGGTTGGGCGCCTTGCGGATAGTCGGGCGTGGGCGCCGGAACGCCGGGACAATCGGGGCGCTGCGCGATCGTGGGGCAACCGCCCACCAGACGCACCCTGTCGTCCGCACGGGCGGCGGGCGTCAGACCCAGCACCAGCCAACCGGCGGCCGCGAAAAGACAAGCCTTGGTCATGGAAAGAATACTCCTCGCCCTAGCCTACCCGCGACGCCCCCTCTGTTTGTCCCGTTTCACCCTGCGCGGGTGGGGATTCCATCGCCAGGAGAGCGGCCCCGTGCTTGACACCCGCCCTCGCCCCGGCCATCTCGCCCCTTCCGGTCCCACGCGGCCGGCCCCCCGGAGAGCCGCCGATGATCCCTCGCTATTCCAGGCCGCAAGCCGCCGACATCTGGTCGCCCCAGACCAAGTACCGGATCTGGTTCGAGATCGAGGCGCACGCGGCCGACGCGATGGCGGAGCTGGGCGTGGTGCCCAAGGCGGCGGCCCAAGAAATCTGGGCCAAGGGCAAGGACGCGGTGTTCGATTCCGACCGCATCGACGAGATCGAGCGGGTGGTGAAGCACGATGTGATCGCCTTCCTCACCCATGTGTCGGAAATCGTCGGCCCGGAGGCGCGCTTCCTGCACCAGGGCATGACCTCATCGGACGTGCTCGACACCTGCCTGGCCGTGCAGTTGGCCCGCTCGGCCGACCTCCTGATCGAGGATGTGGACCGGGTGCTGGCGGCGCTCAAGGCCCGCGCCCTTGAGCACAAGTTCACCCCCACCGTGGGCCGCAGCCACGGCATCCACGCCGAACCCACCACCTTCGGCCTGAAGCTGGCCGGCCACTACGCCGCGTTCCAGAGGGGCCGCGCACGCCTGATCGCGGCGCGGGCGGAGATCGCCACCTGCGCCATTTCCGGCGCGGTCGGCACCTTCGCCAACGTCGACCCCCGCGTGGAGGCCCATGTGGCCGCCAAGATGGGGCTGACCGTCGAGCCCGTCTCCACCCAGGTGATCCCGCGCGACCGGCACGCGGCCTATTTCGCCGCCCTGGCGGTGGTCGCCGGCTCGGTCGAAAACCTGGCCACCGAGATCCGCCACCTGCAGCGCACCGAGGTGCTGGAGGCGGAGGAATTCTTCGACGTGGGGCAAAAGGGCTCATCGGCCATGCCGCACAAGCGCAACCCCGTGCTGACCGAGAACCTCACCGGCCTGGCGCGACTGGTGCGCTCGGCCGTGGTCCCGGCGCTGGAAGACGTGGCCCTGTGGCACGAGCGCGACATCAGCCACTCCTCGGTGGAGCGCGGCATCGGCCCGGACGCCACCGTGCACCTGGACTTCGCCCTGAACCGCCTGGCCGGCGTGGTCGAGCGGCTTCTGATCTATCCGCAGAACATGCAGAAGAATCTGGATCGCCTGGGCGGTCTGGTTCACTCCCAGCGCGTGCTCTTGGCCCTGACCCAGAAGGGCATGGCGCGCGAGGCGGCCTATTCGGCGGTTCAGCGAAACGCCATGAAGGTCTGGCGCGGCGAGGGCCAATTCCTGGAGTTCCTCAAGGAAGACCCGGAGATCAGCCCCCTGCTGTCGGACGCCGAACTGAGCGAGCTGTTCGACCTGGGCTACCACTTCAAGGCGGTGGACCAGGTGTTCGAGCGGGTGTTCGGAGGGTAGGCGCCGAGGACTCTACAGCGTCCGCGCCACCCGGAAGCCGTGGCCGATGAAGTGGCCGCCGACATCGTAGCTGCCGCGCATGGCCGAGCGGAAGGATATGGGGTTCTGCAGCCAGGGCCCGCCGCGCAAACTCCGTCGGGCGCAGGGCCCGCTGAGATTGGGCGAGCCGTCGTTGGGCGCGCCGTCATAGCTGGGGTTCCAGCAGTCCGCCAGAATCGACCAGGCGTTGCCCGCCATGTCGTACAGCCCGAAGGCGTTGGGCTTGAAGCTGCCGACTGGGGCGAAGGTGGCGTAGCCGTCGTGACAGTCGGCGGCGGTCATTTTCGGGAATTGGGCCTTGGTGTCCTGATCCGCCCCATTGGCGTAAGTGCAGGCGACGGCGGGATCGTCGCCCCACCAATAGCGCGTAGTCGTTCCCGCCCGGGCCGCGTACTCGAATTCGGCCTCCGACAGCAGGCGATAGGCGTGGCCGGTCTTGCGCGACAGCCAGTTCACATAGGCCTGGGCGTTGACCTCGTTCTGGCATACGGCGGGATCGTCGATCGTCTGATCGACGCCGGTTTTTGCGAAGTTGCGGCCGGGGCGCGGCTGATCGCCGGGCTCGAAGTTGAAGCAGCTTTCGCCGGGATTGAAGCCCGTCTCGGCGACGAAACGGGCGAATTCGCCCTTGGTGACCGGGTACTTGCCGACGGCGAAGCTGTAGGCGATGCGCACGCGGTGGCGCGGGCTCTCATTGGCCGCGCGGCCGGCCTCCGCATCCGGCGATCCCATGGTGTATTCGCCGGCGGGGACCACGATCATCTCGGGAAAATCCGCCCCGTCCCACAGCTCCACGGGCTTGGCGGACGCGCGCCAGACTGCCGGCGGCCGGTCGAGGGCGGCGGGATCGAACGGCGCGGCCTGGGCGATCATCGCCGCGGTCCTGGCCTTGATCGCGGCGATCTGGGCGTCGGGGCTGTGGGTCTTGGCGACGAAGGCGGCGTAGCGGGCCTGGCGGGCCTGCCAGATCGAGGCGTCGTCCGCCTTCGCCGCCGTGAACGCGAATGCGGCCAACGCCGCGAGCGCCGAAATCCCCGCCCATCCCTGGCTCATGCGTCCCTCCCATATCGCCGTCCGGGCCGCGTGGGACCGGGCTTGTTGCGCGAGAGGCTAAGGCCTGGCGGGCGAGCAGACAACCGCGCAATCCCCGCGCGCAGCGCCATAAGATTCAACCCACAAAACCGCCAAGAAGGCAGGAGCCCCCTTGGTGTTCTTGGTGTTCTGGGTGGTTCAAAACACTGCCGCCGCGCGGCGGGAAATCCCTAGGCGGACTTGAGTTCGTCGCGGGCGATGGCGAGGAATTCGTCCATCTTGCCGCGCACGACGCCCTCGGTGACCTTCAGGCCCGAGGCGGACAGGTCCTTGGCCACCTTGCGCAGGACGTCCTCGTCGCTCGGCAGATCCACTTCCGATTTCACAACGGCGTTGGCGTAATCTTCCAGATGAGCGCCTTCCAGGCCCATCAAGCCGCCGGCCCACGCGCCCAGCGCCCGGTTGCGGCGCGCCAGGGCCTTGAAATCCATCTCCTTGTCGTGCGCGAACTTGTTCTCGTATCCCTGTTCGCGTTCGTCGAACGTGGTCATAGGCGCTCCGAAAAAACTCACCCGGTGCATATAGCGCCGCGTCGCGCCCGGCAATGCGTCGATTGCGTTCTGAAGTCGCGGACCGGTTTGTTTGCGCCGATCGGCCCATTCCGCTAGGCTCCTTTCGGTCTTATCTATAGATCAGGCCCGAGTCGGACAGCGCGCGCGGATCGGTCGCGCGCGTTTTGCATTTGTCCGACCCACCTGACGGGAAACCCGTTTCATGACCCGCCGCAAAAAGATTTACGAAGGCAAGGCCAAGATCCTTTACGAGGGTCCCGAGCCCGGCACCCTGATCCAGTACTTCAAGGACGACGCCACTGCGTTCAACGCGCAGAAGAAGGCCGTGCTCGAAGGCAAGGGTGTCATCAACAATCGGATCTCCGAATACATAATGTCGCGCCTGAACACGATCGGCGTGCAGAACCATTTCATCAAACGGCTGAACCTGCGCGAGCAGCTCATCCGCGAAGTGGAGATCGTGCCGCTGGAGGTGGTGTGCCGCAACATCGTGGCCGGCTCGCTGGCCACCCGCTTCGGCCTGCCCGAGGGGCAGCCCCTGCCCCGGTCGATCATCGAGTTCTACTACAAGGACGACAAGCTGAACGACCCGCTGGTGACCGAGGAGCACATTACCTGCTTCAACTGGGCCACCACCCAGGAGATCGACGACATCCTGGCCATGACCCTGCGGGTCAATGATTTCCTCCTGGGCATGTTCAACGCCGTGGGCATCACCCTGGTGGACTTCAAGATCGAGTACGGCCGGGTGTGGGAGGGCGAATTCTCCCGCGTGATCCTGGCCGACGAGATCAGCCCGGACTCCTGCCGACTGTGGGATTCCACCACCAACGAAAAGCTCGACAAGGACCGCTTCCGCCGCGACATGGGCGGGGTGATCGAGAGCTACACCGAAGTGGCGCGCCGCCTCGGAATCATGAAGGACATGCCCCGGGTGATCGAAGGCGGAGTGGCGTAGGGATGAAGGCCAAGGTTCACGTGTTCCTCAAGCCCGGCGTGCTGGACGTGGAAGGCAAGGCCATCGAGGGCGCGCTGCACGGCCTGGGCTGGGCCGATGTGGCCAACGTCCGCGTGGGCAAGACCATCGAGTTCGAGGCCCAGGGCGCCGATCGCGCCAAGCTGGAGTCCGAAGCCAAGGCCATGGCTGAGAAGCTGTTGGCCAATACGGTGATCGAAAGTTACCGGGTGGAAGTTGTCTAGCGAAACCCTCGCCCCACATAGTGGGGAGAGGGTAGGGTGAGGGGCGGTTCCGCCTGCAACCCGCCAAACGATTGACAGCCCCCCTCACCCCACCCTCTCCCCCACCTTCGGCGGGGGCGAGGGTTTTACTGGAGCCTCTGACTTGAAAGCCGCCGTCGTCGTTTTTCCCGGCTCCAACTGCGATCGTGACTGCAAGACCGGGATCGAGCGAACCACCGGAGCCAAGGTCGAGATGATCTGGCACGAGGAAACCGCCCTGCCCGAGGGGCTGGACCTGATCGTTCTGCCCGGCGGCTTTTCCTACGGCGACTATCTGCGCTGCGGGGCCATGGCGGCCCAGTCGCCGGTGATGCGCGAGGTGGTCAAGGCGGCCGACGACGGCGTGGCCGTCATCGGCATCTGCAACGGCTTTCAGATCCTGTGCGAGGCGCACCTGCTGCCCGGCGCCCTGCTGCGCAACGACAAGCTCAAATACGTCTGCAAGGCGGTGGACCTGGATGTGGTCAACGCCAACACCCGCTTTACCTCCGGCTTCGCCGGCCAGCGCGCCGCGCGCATGACCGTGGGCAATGGCGAGGGTAATTTCTACGCCGAGACTGACCTGCTCGACCGCCTGGAGGGCGAAGGCCAGGTGGTGTTCCGCTACCGTGACAACCCCAACGGCTCGGCCCGCGACATCGCCGGAATCGTCAACGCCCGGGGCAATGTCCTGGGCATGATGCCCCATCCCGACCGCGCCTTTGAGGCCGAGCTGGGATCCACCGACGGCGCGACCCTGTTTCGCAGCGTCATGGGCGCGGCGTGACGCGGTCCGCCCTGCTCGCGTCGGCCCTTCTGCTGGGCCTGACCGGCGCGGCGAACGCCCAGCCGACGGCCCCGGCAAAGACCTGCGAAATCGACGTCGGCTCACGCACGGGCGGAGTGATCGAGGTCGTGCCCGCGTCCCAGGTGAAAGGCGCCACGGCGCCGCAGGTGATCTGGCAGCCCATCGCCACGGGCCCCGGAGTCATGCTGCTGGTCACCTACGGCGAGGGCGGCCTGGCGCACATGGACGAGCCCAACGCGGTGCTGATCCGCTTTCGCACGCCGGGCGCCCGGGCAGACAGCCTGTCGGTGTCGGTCAAGGCGCGCGGCGGCCGCGCCTGGCGCTTCGACGGCGCCAGCATCGTCGGCGACGGCAACAATCAAGCCCACATCGCCTTCGGCCTGGACTGGCCCTATGGCCGAGGCGTGATCGCGGCGGCGGCCGAGGGCCAGCCCCTGTCGGTCTCGGTGGAGCAGGACGGGCAGGTGCTGGCGTCCTCGGCCTTCGGCCTGGACAATATCGATGCCCGCGACACCCTTCTGGCGCAGGCGCGAGGCCGGTTCCAGGCGCTCGACCCGGCGTCCTGCGCCGCCGCGCCGCCCGCCGGCTGATCGCGGCGGCAAATGCCGCCGGGCCCCCTGACAGCGCCGCGTGAATCCGCTAACTCCCTCTGCATGAGCGCCTCCCCCAAATCCACCGCCGAACTCGCCCGCGACTATGGGCTGAAGGACGACGAATACGCCCTGATCCTCACGCGCCTGGGCCGCGAGCCCAATCCGGTGGAGCTGGGCGTCTTTTCGGTGATGTGGAGCGAGCACTGCTCCTACAAGTCCTCGCGCAGGCACCTGGCCAAGTTTCCCACCAAGGGGCCGCGCGTGATCTGCGGGCCCGGCGAGAACGCCGGGGTGGTGGACATCGGCGACGGCCAGGCGGCCGTGTTCAAGATGGAGAGCCATAACCACCCCTCCTACATCGAGCCCTATCAGGGCGCGGCCACGGGCGTGGGCGGCATCATGCGCGACGTGTTCACCATGGGCGCGCGCCCCATCGCCCTGCTCAACGCCCTGCGCTTTGGCGCGCCGGACCATCCCAAGACCCGGCGGCTGGTGGAGGGCGTGGTGGCTGGCATCGGCGGCTACGGCAACTGCGTGGGCGTGCCCACCGTGGCCGGCGAGACCAATTTCCATCCCGGCTACAACGGCAACATCCTGGTCAACGCCATGTGCGTGGGCCTGGCCGACTCGGACAAGATCTTCTACTCGGCCGCCCCGGCCGCGGGCCTGCCGGTGGTCTATTTCGGCTCCAAGACCGGCCGCGACGGCATCCACGGCGCCACCATGGCCTCCGCCGAGTTCGCCGAGGATTCCGACGAAAAGCGCCCCACCGTGCAGGTGGGCGACCCCTTCGCCGAAAAACTGCTGATCGAGGCGACGCTGGAGCTGATGGCGTCGGGCGCCGTGGCCGCCATCCAGGACATGGGCGCGGCGGGCCTGACCTCCTCCTCCGTGGAGATGGCCGGCAAGGGCGGCGTGGGCATCGAGCTGGACCTGGACGCGGTGCCCCAGCGCGAGGAGGGCATGAGCGCCTATGAGATGATGCTGTCGGAGAGCCAGGAGCGGATGCTGGCCATCCTCAAGCCCGGCCGCGAGGCCGATGGGCAGCGCATCTTCGCCAAGTGGGGCCTGGACGCCGCCACCATCGGCCACACCACCGACACCGGCCGCATCGTATTGCGCCACAAGGGCCAGGTGGTGTGCGACCTGCCCCTGTCGCCCCTGTCCGACGACGCGCCGCTGTACGATCGGCCCCACACGCCAGGACCGAAGGCCCATCGCCTGGGCCCTGACGAGGTTCCCGCCCCCGCCGATCTCGCCGAGGCGCTGCTCAAGCTGATGGCCTGCCCGGACATGGCCTCCAAGCGCTGGCTTTGGGAGCAATACGACCGCCACGTCATGGCCGACACCCTGGCCGATTCGGCCACCGCGGCGGACGCGGGCATGGTGCGCATTCATGGGACTCGAAAGGCCCTGGCCGTCACCTCCGACTGCACGCCCCGCTATGTCCAGGCCGATCCCTATGAAGGCGGCAAGCAGGTGGTGGCCGAGGCCTGGCGCAATCTGACCGCCGTGGGCGCTGATCCCATCGCCATCACCGACAACCTCAATTTCGGCAATCCCGAGCGGCCCGAGATCATGGGCCAGATCGTCGGCGCCATCGAAGGCATGGCCGAGGCTTGCCGCGCCCTGGATTTCCCCGTCGTGTCCGGCAATGTGTCGCTCTACAACGAGACCAACGGGGCGGCCATTCCACCCACGCCCACGGTCGGCGCGGTGGGCATCCTGACCGATTACGGCCACAGGGCCGACTTCGGCGGCATGAAGGCCGGCCACGTGCTGTTGCTGATCGGCGAGAGCCGCGGCGAGCTGGGCTCCAGCCTTTATCTGCGCGAAATTCTCGGGCGCGAAGACGGAGCGCCGCCGCCGGTGGACCTGCAAGTTGAGCGCCGCAACGGGGATTTCGTGCGCGGCCTGATCGTCTCGGGCCGGGTCAGCGTGGCGCACGATCTGTCGGACGGCGGCCTTCTGTGCGCGGCCTCGGAGATGGCCCTGGCGTCCGGCGTCGGCGTGCGCCTGACCGAGGACAGCGGCCTGCCGATCCATGCCGCCCTGTTCGGCGAGGACCAGGCCCGCTACCTGCTCGCCGTCCCATCCGAGGCCGTGGCCCAGATCGCCCATGACGCGGGCGCCGCCGGGGTGGTGCTGGCCAGGATCGGTCAGGCGGGCGGTTCGGACATCGCCATTGAGGGGATTCTGTCCCTGCCCCTGGCGCGCCTGCGCGAGGCCCATGAGGGCTGGCTGCCGGCCTATATGTCGGGTGCGGTCTCAAACTAGGGCTTCGGTCAGTCGAGTTGAACCTGCCCCTCCTCCGCTCGTTCCCGCGAAAGCGGGAATCCAGGTCTTTCCAGCAAGGCGATTCCTGGACAGGATTGGGTCCCCGCTTTCGCGGGGATGAGCGGTCATGAAGAATGGAATCGATTGAACCGCCCCACGGCTCAGCCTGGCGCGAACGTCAGCCGGTTCTTAAGCTTTACAGGGCATAAATGGCCCCGCTCCGTTATCCGAGGATTCGGCCCGATGCCCATGACCTCCGCCCAGATCGAATCCGATCTTCGCGAAGCGTTTCCCGACGCCGATATCCAGATCGAGGATCTGGCCGGCGACGGTGACCATTATCGGGCGCGGATCGTCTCGGGCGCCTTTGCGGGGCTCAGCCGCGTGCGCCAGCACCAGCTCGTTTATCAGGCCATGAAGGGCAAGGTCGGCGGCGTGCTGCACGCCTTGGCGCTTGAAACCTCAGCCCCCGAAAAAGACTGATCATGCGTTACCGGCCCCTCGCCCATCTGCCCATGGCGGTTTCCGCGATTGCCCTGAAGCTGGACGATCGGTTCCAGCGCAGCGCGCCGGGCTGGTCAGCCCTGACGCTGGCGGCGCTGGATTGTGGGATCAACTGCTTTGAGGTCTACGGCCGCAGCCCCGCCTTGGTCGACGGCGTCGGCCAGGCCCTGCGCACGGTGGAGCGGCGGTTGATCTATCTGACCTGGCGCTTTGGGCCGTGCGCCATGCCCCAGCAATACGCCGCCAGCGCCTACGCGCCCGAAGGCATGGAAAGCCTAGCCAAGGCGATCGTCGCGCGCACGGGCCTTGAATACATCGACCTGATCCAATTGGACGACCCCGGCGGACGCGATCTGTCGGCGCAAGGCCTGCAGGCGCTCAAGCAGATGAAGGCTCAGGGCCTGGCGCGCGCTCTCGGCGTCGCCGGGCAAGGCGAGGAGATCGACGCCTATATTTCCACCGGCGCCTTCGACGCCCTGACCATGCCCTTCAGCATGCTGTCGGGCTCGCGCGAACGGCGCCGGATGAAGGCGGCGGCCGACCGTAACATGACCGTCATGGCCGATTCCTTCTATCCGAAGGCCATGCTGGCCTTGGCCGAAGCGGCCAAGCCGAAGAAGGGCCTGCTGGGCTTCAACGCCAAGACCCACGCGCTCACGCCCCAGCCCTACACCTTCCTGCACACCACGGCGGACTGGACGGCCGAAGAGATTTGCCTGGCCTACGCCCTCACTGAGCCGACCCTGGCCAGCGTCCAGATCGAGCCTGACAACATCATCCACATGCAGGCCCTGGCGGATGTGGCCGAACGGGAGCTGCCGCCGGGTTTGCCCGCCCAGATCGAGATGTCCCGTTTCAGCGCTTTCGGGCAAGACGCTCGCAGCGCTTGACCGAAGGCCTTGGGCTCCCTAGCTGAAGAGGAGCTTGCGAGAGGATCCTCCGGTGACCGATACCGCCAATAACCCCGTTTTGACCTTCATCGAAAAGGCCGTGGCCGACTATCCGGTCGTGCTTTTCATGAAAGGCGTGCCGGACCGGCCGCAATGCGGCTTCTCCAACGCCGTCGTGCAGATCCTTGACCACCTGGACGTGGAGTACGTCGGGGTGGACGTCCTGCAGGATGACGCCCTGCGCCAGGCGATCAAGGACTACTCCAGCTGGCCGACCATCCCCCAGCTCTATGTGAAGGGCGAGTTCGTCGGCGGCTGCGACATCATCAAGGAGATGTTCGAGACCGGCGAGCTGAAGGGCTTCCTGGCCGAGAAGGGCGTGGCCAAGGCTGAAGCGGGTTAAGGCTCCGCCGCCAGCGGATTGCCGAGGATAAAGCCTTCGCCGGGCTTCAATCCCAGATCATCCAAGGCATAGGTCAGGTCCGTATGGCCCTGGCCGACCAGCCCGCAGCCTTGTGGGCGCTTGGGCGTGAACAGCACCATGGATTGCGGTTCGCGCTTGAGCACCGCGACGGTGAAATCGGATTTGTGGAGGCAGGCGCTGGCGGGAACGCGCACCGTCACGCCCGCCGCGCTCACCGTCACCCCATAGAGCGGCATCAGGCCCTGCGGCGCCTGGGCCAGGGCCGGGCCGGCCGTCATGGCGAGCATGGCGGCGATCACGGCTTGGGCCTTCATGGACGTTTCCCGATGCAAAAAGGGCCCGGTTTCCCGGGCCCTTCGCTTAGCTCAAATTCCGCGAGGAATTAAGACGCGTAGAATTCCACGACCAGGTTCGGCTCCATCTTCACCGGATAGGGCACTTCGGCCAGTTCCGGGGCGCGGATGAACTTCGCCGTCAGGTGCTTGGCGTCCACTTCCAGATAGTCGGGCGTGTCGCGCTCGGCCGATTGAATGGCTTCCAGCACCAGGGCCATGTTGCGCGAACGCTCGCGCACCTCGACCACATCGCCCTGCTTCACGCGATAGGAGGCGATGTTCACGCGCTTGCCGTTGACCAGCACATGACCGTGGTTGACGAACTGACGCGCGGCGAACGGGGTGGGCACGAACTTGGAGCGATAGACGATCGCGTCCAGGCGGCTTTCCAGCAAGGCGATCAGGTTTTCCGAGGTGTTGCCCTTGCGGCGGGCGGCCTCGTCATAGGTGCGGCGAAACTGCTTTTCGGTCAGGTTGCCGTAGTAGCCCTTCAGCTTCTGCTTGGCGCGCAGCTGCAGGCCGAAATCGGACACCTTGGACTTGCGGCGCTGGCCGTGCTGGCCCGGGCCGTACTGGCGCTGGTTGACGGGCGATTTGGGGCGGCCCCAAATGTTCTCGCCCATACGCCGGTCAATCTTGTACTTCGCCGAATGGCGCTTCGACATAGGTCTTCTCTTTCACACGACGCGGGCCGGCGGCTCTCCAGATAGAGCCACGATTGCAACGGCGGACACGCATCACCCGTCATGGATTTCCGGCGCCGCGGGCGGGACCCGGGCGGGAAAGGCGGGTGTATGCGGGGGACGGGCCTCAAAGTCAATCCGGCGGCCGGGAAACCTCAGGCCGAGAGGTTGATCAAACCGCCAGAATAGGCCGGCGAGTTGGGCGGCGAGGGTTGGGTCGGCTGGCCGTTTGGAGGCCCGTTATTGAACGGCGTCAGCGCGCCGCCGAAGGTCACCGCCGGGCGATTGCCGACACCGGATTGGGCTGCGCCGGCGGGGCCATCGTTCGGCGCCGCGCCGGAATTCCCAGGCTTGCCGGCCTGACCAGGGGGCGCGTTGGGGTGCGCGGGATCCTTGCCCGCCTTGGCCGCGGCCACGTCGCAACAGGTCTGGCAGACATATCCATTGACGATCTGCAAGGCGTTGGCGTCCTTTGCGAAGTCTCCAAATTTAGCGTCTCAAATTTAACGGTCCATTAGCCTGCGGGAACCTCGGCAGCCTGACGTCGTTTGTTGTGGAGGCGCTGGGAGACAGTGATGGGCCGCGGCATTCTTCTACTTCTTTTGGGCGTTCCTCTGCCCATCGTCATCCTTCTCGCCCTGTTCTGGCACTGACCATGAGCATGAACGTCACAGACGCGTTGGGCGGGACGATGACGGAAAGCGTGGCTTCCGCCGTGTCCTGGCCCGCGATCTTCGCCGGCGGCATGATCGCTATCGCCGTATCCCTGGTCATGCTGACGCTGGGGTCGGGATTAGGCTTCGCCGCCGCCGCGCCCTGGCCCCACGGCGGCTTTGGCGGAGGAACCTTCACGGCCGCCACAGGCGTCTGGCTGATCGTGACCCAATGGGTGTCCGCCAGCGTCGGCGGCTACCTGACGGGCCGGCTGCGCACCAAATGGACCGGCGTGCATACCCATGAGGTGTTCTTCCGCGACACCGCCCACGGCTTCCTCGCCTGGGCCTTGGCCACCGTGGCTGTCGCCGCCCTGGCCGCCGTGGCGGCTTCGGCGTCCGCGACCTCGGCCATGCACGCGGCGGCGGCGGCGGCCTACGACTCCGGGCTGTCGGAACAGGACGCCGAGACCGCCGCCCGCCACGGCGCGGCGGCCTTCGCCATCTTCACGGCGCTGTCGATGCTGGTCGGCGGATTCGTCGGCTGCGTGGCGGCGGCGCTCGGCGGTCAGCAGCGCGACAACCATCCTTAGCGAGATGTCCGGCCCTGAGACGACTCAGGCGACCCCTTGGCGCACGCTGCGGCCACGGATCAGGCCCCGGCAATGGGGTGAGCCGCACCGGCACCGAAACTGCTCGAACAGTTCATCCTCGGTGGACTCATAGTCCATGGTCAGGATCGCCCCGGCCGGGATGGGCTTCAGGGCGTGGATATACTGATGCTCCATGTCGACCTCGACGTTGGGATCGCACGCATGGGCCAGAAAGCCGGCGAAGTGGCTGTCCACGAGATGAAGATTAGGCGACTTCTGCAGGCTGTGCTGAGTGGCGTAGCCGACGGTGAAGCCGTCGAAGCGGGCTAGCAGGGCGCCTTTCTTGAAGGGCACCTTGGCGCGGATCACCTTGCCCATCGCCTCATGATCGACGATCTCGAAGTTCGACTGGCGCGGGTGGCTGTAGTGCGGTGGAAAGGTTTCCGGGTAGAGGCTGGGCATGGGTGAACGGCTCGCGACGCTGCTGCAACGGCAAGGCCGGTTCTTGCAAGACCGGCTCCTCACAAACGCGGCCTGCGGCTCCGCTACCGTGCGCCCCAGCCCGATCCGCCCATAACGGGCAAGCTTGGCGTTTGTCTATGGCGCCTGTGTGAACATGACCGGTCGCCGAACGCCCACCGCTCGGCCGCCCGTTTTTCCGGCGCCTCGCCCCGCCTGTTGCACAGCGCGTCGATCCGCCCGCGCGGAGGCCAAACATAACGGGAGCTCGGGGCGGATCACTTTTCGCCGGTGCCGTAGACCTTTCCGGTGGCCAGGACGGTGGCCTTGACGATCTGGCCCGCATCGCCGCCATCGCGCAGGGGCAGGTACTGGACCATCACCCTGTCTCCCGGCTGAAAGCTTCGGCTTGTCCAGCCGGCGCGGGTCAGGTTTCCCGGGCTGCCGCTTTCGAACGTCCAAAGCTCCGGCGTTTCGCTGGGCTTGGCGTCTCGGTAGACCAGCAAGGCGATGTGCGGGTTGCTCCAGATCACTTGCTTGACGACGCCGGTCAACGCGCCCGGATGGTCATTGTCAAACATGGCGAAGGAGTGGTGCGCGCGGGCCGGCCCAGCCAGGAGGGCAAGGCCTAGAGCAGCGATCGTCAGGGAGCGGGCGACGAACGGATTAGGGCGGTGATTCATCGAGCCTCTCCTCCTGTTGGCTTGTCGACCGGCTTGCGGATTCCGTCGTCCCGCATGGCCTGCGGCTTGAAGACGGCGTCGCCGGTCTCGTCGGTCTCGGCCGTGAAGTTCTCCTGCAGGCACACGCCTTCGACGATGTCATAGTCGCGGCGGCGCGAGCGGTTGAACAGCCGCGTGGTCGTCCACGGCCGGGTCAGCACGTGCGGCGCCGTGATAGTCAGAGTGTCGGTCAGGGCGTCTGGACCGGTCAGTCGGATACGCTCGACCACATGCATGTCGCCATCATTCGGAACGCCCGAGGCTTCGCCCGTGGCCAGCCAGACCTGGGGCAGGATGCCGATGGTGTCCACGACCAGCGTATCGCCTTCCCAATGGCCAATGGAATCGCCATGGAAGGTCGGGTCGGGTTCGGCGGGGTGAGGCCGCCCGTCCGTATAGATGCGGCGCAGGCGATTGCCGTCGGATTCGCCCAGGAAATAGATTCGGCCGGGGACCATGGCGATCTCCATGGCGTTGTTGCTGATCATCATCCAGGTCGGCATGCCCTCGGGCAGGCAGTTGGCGAAGATGTTGTCCGGCCGGCCGGCCTTGCGGTCCTCGTTCTGTTTTGCGATCCGGGCAGCGGCCTTCTCGGTCCAGGGCGCGGGGTTGGCCTTGGTCCGCCGGGCCATTTCCCTCGGGTCCGGCGTATCGGGGATCCACACGCCGCTCCAGTCGGGCAGCTTGCCGATGGCGGCCCAGTCCTTGGCCGTCGGCGGCGGATTGATCACCGGCGGGGCGTCCTGAGCGGCCGCCATCATCGGGACGGCGAGCGCGGCGGCGGCCCATAGACGCAACAGAGCGCCCATTACTGGAGTCATGAAAGTCCACCCTGGAAGGCGATCGCTCTCTTCCGGCGCGCCGCCTTTCCTCCCTTTGATTTGCGACCTAGTTAAACCCGCCCGGCCGAATTTGAACAGGGCTAGCTCTTAGGCGCCGCGCCCTTGGCCGCCAATTTTTCCAGCACGCGGCCCCGGCCCTTGCTGAGGGCGGTGATCACGCCCCTCAAGGTGCGCACCTCCTGATCGTTGAGCAGGGCGCGAGCAAAGATGGCGCGCAGGTTCCTGACCATCGATGGGCGCTTCTCCTCGGGATGGAAGAAGCCGGCTGTGTCGAGTTCGCCCTCAAGGTGGCCATAAAGGCCCGCCAGCATGGCCTGATCCGCCGCGGGCGGGCCCTCGCGGAAGGCCGGCGGCGGACGGTCGGCCGAGGCGGTGCGCCACTCATAGGCGTTGATGGCCACCGCCTGCGCCAGGTTGAGCGAGCGGAATCGCGGATCGATGGGGATGGTGACGATCGCCTGGCACAGGGCGATGTCCTGGGTCTCCAGCCCGGCCCGCTCGCCGCCGAACAGCAGGCCCGTGGCCAATCCCTCGTCCACGGCCTCATGCAGTTGGGCCGCCGCCTCGCGCGGGGTGATGATCGGCAATTGGACCTCGCGCGGCCGCGCCGTGGTGGCGTACAGGCGCTGCAAGTCCGCGCAGGCCGCCTGCAAGGTGTCGAACACCCGGGCGCCGTCCAGCGGCCAGTCCGCGCCCGACGCGCAGGCCCAGGCCCTCTCCTGTGGCCAGCCGTCGCGCGGCGCCACCAGGCGCAGATCCTCAAGCCCGAAATTGGCCATGACCCGCGCCACCGCGCCGATGTTCTCCGCCAGTTGCGGCTGGCTGAGGATCACGCACGGGGCGGATGCTGTCTGCGTCATCGATGGACTTTCCCGCCCCGCTGTAATTCCACGCGCCCGCACGGTTTCCCCACGCGGCGCAACCGTCTATAGCAGCCTAGCTGCGCCGCGGGCGGCCCTGTGCGCCCCTCGCGAGACCGCGCCTTAACGCCCTGCCCGGGCCCCGTTGGAGCTGCCTTGTCCATGTCGAAAATCAAAGTCGCCAATCCGGTCGTCGATATCGACGGCGATGAAATGACCCGGATTATCTGGAAGCTGATCAAGGACAAGCTGATCTTTCCCTATCTCGATCTGACGCTGGATTACTACGACCTGAGCGTGGAGCGGCGCGACGAGACCAACGACCAGATCACCATCGACGCGGCCCACGCCACGCAAAAGTACGGCGTCGCCGTCAAGTGCGCCACCATCACCCCGGACGAGGCGCGGGTGAAGGAATTCGGCCTGAAGGAAATGTGGAAGTCGCCCAACGGCACCATCCGCAACATCCTGGGCGGGGTGATCTTCCGCGAACCGATCATCTGCAAGAACGTACCGCGCCTGGTGCCCGGCTGGACTCAGCCCATCGTGGTCGGCCGCCACGCTTACGGCGACCAATATCGCGCCACCGACTTCCTGGTGCCCGGCAAGGGCAAGCTGACCATGACCTGGGAAGGCGAGAACGGCGACAAGATCGAGCGCGAGGTGTTCAACTTCCCCGGCGCCGGCATCGCCCTGGCCATGTACAACCTGGACCAGTCGATCCGCGACTTCGCCCACGCCTCCTTCGCCTACAGCCTGAACCGCGGCTTCCCCCTCTATCTGTCGACCAAGAACACCATTCTCAAGCGCTACGACGGCCGCTTCAAGGACATCTTCCAGGAGATCTTCGAGGCCGAATACGCCGACAAGTTCAAGGCGGCGGGCCTGACCTACGAGCACCGGCTGATCGACGACATGGTGGCGGCGGCCCTGAAGTGGTCGGGCGGCTATGTGTGGGCCTGCAAGAACTACGACGGGGACGTGCAGTCCGACATCGTGGCCCAGGGCTTCGGCTCGCTCGGCCTGATGACCTCGGTGCTGATGACGCCCGACGGCAAGACCATGGAGGCGGAAGCCGCCCACGGCACCGTCACCCGCCATTTCCGCCAGTTCCAGCGCGGGGAATCCACCTCCACCAACTCCATTGCTTCGATCTTCGCCTGGACTCGCGGCCTGGCCCACCGGGCCAAGCTGGACGGCAACGAGGCCCTGGCCCGTTTCTCCGCCACCTTGGAAAAAGTCACCATCGACACGGTGGAATCCGGCGACATGACCAAGGACCTGGCCCTGCTGGTCGGCGCCCATCAGGGATGGCTGAGCACCGAGGGCTTCCTGGACAAGGTTTCGGAGAACCTGGACAAGGCCATGGCCTAGGGGGTTAATCCTACCGACGCGTAACGCCGGGAGGAACGCTTGGCCGCCGACGACGAGCTCGGACCCCTAGGCGGGATCAAAATCGGCGGCGGGCGCGCTTCCGACCGGCCGCCCATCGTGGCCGAATACAGCCGTCCGCGTCATCGGCGAAGCGGCGGCTGGTTCTCCAAGCTGGTGCTGGCGGCGATTCTCATCGCCGCCGGCGGCTTCTTCCTCGCTCCCTGGTTCGCCCTGCAGGCCGTTCGCTCGGCGGCGGAAAGCCGCGACAGTCAGGCCCTGGACGACCTGGTCGATTACAACGCCGTGCGCGCGGGTCTCAGCGCCCAGATGTCCGGCGCCCCAGCCCCCGCCCCCATTGATCCCTGGCAGCATCCCCTGCAAGCCATGCGGCAGGCGTTGCAGGCCAGCCCGATGGTCAGCGCGCCCCGAGTGGAAAGCTATCTGACGCCTGACGCGCTGAATGCCGAGCTCAACGGCCGCGCGCCTGGCCAGCCGGTCAGCGCACATCCCTGGCCCAATCTGCGGTACTGGGGCTTTGACCGGTGCAGACTGGCCGTGGTCGACCCCGCCGACCCGCGCCGCGAGACCCTCCTCACCTTCCAGCGGCGCGGCTGGTACACTTGGAAACTCAGCCAGATCCGGCTGGCGGGAAGCTAGACGACGAGACGGCATGATCAGGCGACGGGTAGCCGTCGCCGTAGAACCCTCTCCCCCCAAGCGCCGGGTGAGGGTTTAGGCGCCTTTCGGCCGCGACGCGCTGCTGCTACGGTTCAACCGAGCCGGGACACAGAGCCCGCGCCATAATGGGAGGAAACACAATGAAGTTCAAAGCCTTGGCGCTTGCCGTCGCCCTTGTGGGCTTCGGCTCGGCTCACGCCCAGCCCGCTCCCGCCGCCGGCGGACGCGATCCCGCCCAGGTGGCCGCCGCCGCCGCCATGCACAAGGCCTGCGCCGCCGATCAGGACAAGCTGTGCCCCACGGCCGCGAGCCCGCACGAGCAACTGGCCTGCATGCGCAAGATCATGGACCAGCTCAGCCCCGCCTGCGCCAAGGCCATCAACGACCTGCCACCGGGCAAGGCGCAGACGCCGAAGCCGTAAAGGCCCTAAACTGACGATTGTCGTGACGCGCCCGCCGACGATCAGAACGGTGGCGCGTGTCTCGGCACGCCGAGCTCTAAGCTTTCGGCCTCGCAGGATTAGGACCGTATCGATTGTCCCCTGGCGTGCCCCGCAGAAACCCCGTTTCCACCACGCCCCACAGGTTCAGCGCGAACGCGAAGCCGGCGATGATCAGCGCGGCGCCCGGACTAGGCTCAAGCTGGGCTCGCAGCCCATAGCGGCTGAAGACGTCGAGACAATTGGGAAAAACGAAGAAGACCAGCAGCCACCACCAGGGCCTGTCGCGATCGTGCAATCGTCGGACGGTGAGCGCGGCCCACGCCAGGACGAGCGCCGCAAAAACGATCCAACATACCGCCGCGCCCGCAATGGCGCTCGGCGTGCTCGGCAGGGGTGTCGGCCCCCCGTTCTCGTAAGCGCCGGGAAACGACATGGCATAGCCGTAGTAAGCGACGAAGAGCGCCGCGATGACGGGGACGGCCACGAGGAAGAACAGCCAGTATCGCGCGCGATTGATGCGGCCCTTAAGGCCGAATAACGAACTCCCGTCCATTCGATTTCCGCCCGCGCTCCCGAGGGTCTCGGCCATGGGGGAGCCTAGTCGAAAATCACCGTTCGCCAAATGGACCATGAGCGGCCGCGCACGCCGCGACTGCGAGTCCGAGTTCCGATTATTCCGTCTCGCCTAGATCGCGAGTCCCGCCCGGATCGCCGCCAGGCCCTCCTCGGCCCGCGCCGCGTCCGGCGCGCCGCCTTGGGCGAAGTCGGGCTTGCCGCCGGCGCCCTGGCCGCCCATGGCCGCGACGGCGGCCCGGGCAAGGTCCACCGCGCTGAAGCGGCCGACCAGGTCAGCGCTGACCGCCACGGTCACCGCGGCCTTGCCCTCGGCCGTGCCGACGAGGGCCACCACGCCGGAGCCGATCTGTTTCTTGAAGTCCTCGGCCACGCCCCGCAATTCCTTGCCGCCGACCCCGTCCAGCGCGCGGGCGATGACCTTGATCCCGCCAATCTCCTCCACGGCCGAGGCGCCGCCCCCCCCGCCGGTCGCCAGCTGACGCTTCGCGTCAGACAGGGCCTTTTCCAGCGCTCGGCGCTCGGCCTGCAGGGAGTCGATGCGGCCGGTCAGTTCGGCCACGGGAACCTTGAACTGCTCGGCCAGGGCCTTGGCCACGGCGGCCTGCTCCAGCAGCCAGCGGCGCGCGGGCTCGCCCGTCAGGGCTTCGATCCGGCGGATGCCCGCGGCCACGCCCGCCTCCGACACGATCTTGAACAGGGCGATATCGCCGGTGCGCGCCACATGGGTGCCCCCGCACAGCTCCACCGAATAGTCGCCTTTACCGGACAGGGCCTGACCCAAGGCCAGGACGCGCACTTCATCGCCATACTTTTCGCCGAACAGGGCGATGGCGCCCGCCTCGATCGCCGCTTCGGGCGTCATGACGCGGGTGACGGCCGGCACGTTCTGGCGGATGACCGCATTGACCTCCGCCTCGATCCGATCGAGCTCGTCGGGGGTCAGCGGTCCGCCGTGACTGAAGTCGAAGCGCATGCGCTCGGCGTCGACCATCTGGCCCTTCTGCGAGACGTGCGGCCCCAGCACATGGCGCAGGGCCGCGTGCGCCAGGTGGGCCGCGGAGTGGTTGGCGCGGGTGCGCTGGCGCCGCTCGGCGTCCACCAACAGCCGCACGCGCTCGCCCTCCGCGAGGCGCCCTTCCAGCACCTTGATCTGATGCACGTAAAGCTCGCCGGCCTGCTTTTGGGTGTCGAGCACCAAGCCGCGTCCGCCGCTCCATTCGATCTCGCCGCGATCGCCCGCCTGGCCGCCCCCCTCGCCGTAGAAGGGCGTATGATCGAACAGCGCCTGGACCGTTTCGCCGGCCTGCGCGGCGTCGACCACAAGACCATCCTTGACCAGGGCGAGGGTCTCGGCGACGGCCTCGACGCCGTCGTAGCCGATGAACTGGGTGGGACCCAGGCGCCCCAGAAGGGCGAACCATTCGGCCGCCTGGGCGGTCTGGCCCGAGCCGGTCCAGTTCTCGCGCGCCATCTGGCGCTGGCGCTCCATGGCCTGGTCGAACCCGTCCAGGTCCACCGTCAGGCCCATGGCGCGCACCGCGTCTTGGGTCAGGTCAAGGGGAAAGCCGTAGGTGTCGTAGAGCTTGAACGCGGTCTCGCCCGGCAGCACCGCGCCATGGGTGAGCCCGCTGGTGGCCTCTTCAAGCAAGGACATGCCTCGGCCCAGGGTGCGGCGGAAACGCTCCTCCTCCTGGCGCAGGGTTTCCACCACCACCGGCTCGGCCCGGCGCAGCTCCGGATAGGCCGCGCCCATCTCACTCACCAGGGTGGGGACCAGTCGGTGCATCAGCGGCTCCTCGGCGCCCAGCAGATGCGCGTGGCGCATGGCCCGGCGCATGATCCGGCGCAGCACATAGCCCCTGCCCTCGTTGGACGGCGAAACGCCATCGGCGATGAGGAAGGCGCTTGAACGCAGATGGTCGGCGATCACCCGGTGCGACGGCGCGCGGTCCCCGACCGCCCGGATCCCGGTCGCTTCCTCGGAGGCCGCGATCAAGGCGCGAAACAGGTCGGTATCGTAATTGTCGTGCACGCCCTGCAGCACCGCCGCCAGGCGCTCCAGCCCCATGCCGGTGTCGATCGACGGCTTGGGCAGGGCCGTGCGCGAGCCGTCCGCCGCCTGGTCGAACTGCATGAACACCAGGTTCCAGATCTCGATGAAGCGGTCGCCGTCCTGATCGGCCGACCCAGGCGGCCCGCCCGGGATGCCCTCGCCGTGATCGTAGAAGATTTCCGAACAGGGTCCGCACGGGCCGGTGTCGCCCATCGACCAGAAGTTGTCGGACGTCGCGATGCGGATGATCCTGGACTCCGGCAGGCCGGAAATCTTGCGCCACAGGCTCGCCGCGTCTTCATCCTCGGCGTACACCGTCACCAAAAGCTTGTCGGGCGACAGGCCAAAATCGCGGGTGATCAGAGTCCAGGCCAGTTCGATGGCCCGGTCCTTGAAATAGTCGCCGAACGAGAAATTGCCGAGCATCTCAAAGAAGGTGTGGTGGCGGGCTGTGTAGCCGACATTGTCCAGGTCGTTGTGCTTGCCGCCCGCACGCACGCATTTCTGCGATGAGGTCGCGCGCGGCGCCGGCCGCGTCTCGGCCCCGGTGAACACGTTCTTGAACGGGACCATGCCGGCGTTGACGAACAGCAGCGTCGGGTCGCTTTGCGGCACCAGGGGCGCGGAGGCCATCACCGCGTGATCCTGGCCGGCGAAATAGCCGAGGAAAGCGCTGCGGATTTCGTTCAAGCTCGACATGAGCGCTCCGGACAGGGGCGGTTCGTAAGGCGGGTGCGGGACGCCTGAACGCGCCCGTCCCCAATATCGGGTCACGGCCTCCCTTAGCCAAGCCCGCCGCGATTGCCAAAGGAAAGCAGCGCCTAATGGGCGAATAGGGCGCGCCAGCCCTGACGACGGCGCCCAGGAAAACGGGCGCCCCGTCCCACAGGAACCGGGCGCCCGACGGCGAGATCACGCGGGTATGCACGGACGGCGGTTGCGGGGATGACGTCCGCGCCGCGATCAGGCCGATGGCAAACTTTGAACCAAGGGCTC
>Ga0302279_10001837_pt1 | contig 29302 bp, 35 predicted proteins | sample III_Bog_N3_3_FD_194541 | JGI IMG/M metagenome (GOLD analysis project Ga0302279, IMG submission 194541) | Peat permafrost microbial communities from Stordalen Mire near Abisko, Sweden - III_Bog_N3_3 | ecosystem: Environmental > Terrestrial > Soil > Wetlands > Peat | place: Sweden: Abisko... | reverse complement strand
TTCATGCTTCTTGCCGACGACCGCAGCCTGGGCCACTCCGGGGACGGTGGTGACGACGTCCTCGACCTCCCGGGCCGACACGTTCTCGCCCCCCACCTTGATCAGGTCCTTGTCCCGCTCCTGGTAAAAGACGTTGCCGCCGGGTCCCATCTGGACCATGTCCCCGGTCTTGAACCACCCGTCCTCGAACGAGGAGGCGTTCGCCTCGGGATTGTCGAAGTACTCGAGGAAGATCTGGATGCCCCGTGTGCCGCGCATCCAGAGCTCGCCGGTCTGTCCCTCGGCGCACAGCTCGCCGGTCTCCTTGTCGACGACGGCGATCTCGTAGCCGGGGGCGACATGTCCCATGGACCGGGTCGGCAGCAGTTCGTTCGGTTTGCCGGTGATGGCGTGGGTCACCAGTTCGGTCATGCCGTAGGCCGCATAGATGGCGATGCCGAACATCTTGTCGAGGTCGGGGAGGATCAGACCGAACACCCCCACGCGGAGCTTGGTCTGGGGATGGTCGGGCTGGCCGAGGGTGCCGAAGACGAAGGGCATGAGCGAGATGTGGGTGATCTCGTGCCGACTCACCACGTCCCAGAACCGGCTGGTCGACCACTTCGGGACCAGCACGGCGGTCGCTCCGACGGTCAGGACCGGGAAGAACGACCAGCTCTGCGCATTGACGTGGAAGAACGGCAGGTAGATGAGGTAGCGGTCCTCGGGCCCGAGGTCGATGTTGCCCGACCCGAGTCGACCGGCCCAGATGGCGTTGGCGTGGGTGTGGACCACGGCCTTGGGCTTGTTGGTCGTCCCGGAGGTGAACATGATCCCGAACGGGAGGAGCGGCTCGGCCGGACGTCCCGGCCAGTCGGCGGCGTCGCCGTACAGATCGTCGAACGAGTCCAGGGTCAGACCGGTCAGGTCGACCGGCTCCGACTCGTCGTCGCCGGTCACGGCGATCCACTTGAGGGACGGACCCGCCTCCGCCACCATGGCGGCGAACTTCGGCTGGGTGACGGCGGCCACGCACTGGGCCTTGTCGATGAAGTAGGTGAGCTCCGCGCCGACCGACTTCGTGTTGGTGGTCACCCCCACCGCACCGACGGTGGCGCAGGCCAGCCAGGCCAGGACGAGCTCGGGACAGTTGTCGGCGTGGATCAGCACCTTGTCGCCCTTGGCCACGCCACGGCTGGTCAGCCCCGACGCCAGGCGGCGCGTGTCCTCGAGTAGTCGGCTGTAGGTCCAGGTGCGGCTCTCGCCCGAAGGGGGGTCCCAGATCAGCACCGGGTGCTCGGGTCGGCGCTCGGCCCAGTGGGCGAGGAGCCAGGGGATGTCCTGGCCGTGCATCTGGAATTCCTGAAGTGCGTCGCGGTCCATTCGCTCAGTATGTCCGAAGACGGACCGGGCCGGCACGGCGAGCCCGGCGGGACCGGGTTCCCGGGGACCCGGTCGAGCGGCGGCCCGTCCCGCGCGGGCGGTTACGGGGCGGTGGCCTCCGACCGGTGCGGCAGCTTCCACCCCGGACGCACGAAGTGGCACGTGTACCCGTTGGGGATCCGCTGGAGGTAGTCCTGGTGCTCGGGTTCGGCCTCCCAGAACGGGCCGGCCGGCGTGACCTCGGTGACGACCTTGCCGGGCCACAGACCGGAGGCCTCGACGTCGGCGATGGTGTCCTCCGCGACCTTGCGCTGCTCGTCCGACGTGGTGAAGATGGCCGAGCGGTAGCTGGCTCCACGGTCGTTCCCCTGGCGGTCCTTCGTGGTCGGATCGTGGATCTGGAAGAAGAACTCGAGGATGGCCCGGTACGACGTCTGGCTCGGGTCGAACACGATCTCGACCGCCTCCGCATGGTTCCCGTGATGGCGGTAGGTGGCGTTCGGGACGTCACCCCCGGAATAGCCGACCCTCGTCGAGATCACGCCCGGCTGTTTGCGGATCAGCTCCTGGACCCCCCAGAAGCACCCGCCCGCCAGGATCGCCGTTTCTGTCGTCTCGCTCACGTCATGTCTCCATTCCCCAGAGGTCTCGGACTGCGCAGAAGTTCTGGTGGGGACGAGCGTACCGGTCTCCTCCCGTCACCGGCCCGGCCGGCGACCTCCCGTTCCGGAGACGATGAGCCGGAGGCGCTCAGGTGAAGACGATCGTCTTGCGACCGTGGACGAGCACCCGGTCGGTCAGGTGCAGGCGTACGGCGCGGGCGAGGACGACCGTCTCGAGGTCGCGTCCCATGCGGATGAGGTCGGACGGGCCGTCCCGGTGGGACACCGGCGTCACCGCCTGGTCGATGATCGGGCCCTGATCCAGGTCCGCCGTGGCGTAGTGGCCGGTCACCCCGATCACCTTGACCCCCCGGTCGAACGCCTGGTGATAGGGCCGGGCTCCGGCGAAGGCGGGGAGGAACGAGTGGTGGATGTTGATGACCCGCGACGCGAACCGCTGACAGAACTCCGGGGTCAACACCTGCATGTACTTGGCCATCACCAGCAGTTCCGTACCAGTCGACTCGGTGAGTTCGCCGATGGCCGACTCCTGCTCGGTGCGGTTGGCGTCGGTGACCGGCAGGTGGTGGAAGGGGATGCCGAACCGACCGGCGGCCTCCGCACAGGTCGGGTGGTTTCCGGCCACGAACGAGACCTGGGCGGGCAGGGCGCCCTCCGCGCAGCGGGCCAGGAGGTCGTAGAGGCAGTGGACCTGTTTCGAGACCAGGATCCCGATGCGCCGCACCTCGTCGGAGAACCGCACCCGGACGTCCATGCCCAGGGGATCGGTGACCACCTGCAACTCCGGCACGAGTGTCGACCGGTCGAGGTCGAACCGGTCGAGCTCGAACTCCACGCGTTGGAAGAACACGCCGGCCTCGGGGTCGGTGTGCTGATCCGCCTCCACGATGTTGCCGCCGTGGTCGGCCACGAAGCCGGCGACCGCGGCGGCGAGGCCGGGGCGGTCGGGAGCGGACAGCAGGAGCCGGGCGGTGACCGAATCCGTCATGATCGCAATGTAGACCCCTCCTCGACCGGTCGGGCCGGTCGGGGCGGTGCGCTCTACACTCGACCGTTGATGACCCAGATCGCCGGGACCCGCTGGCGACGGTGGACCGCCATCTAGTCGGAGCGGCACGGTGATGGACCAGTTCCTCTTCGTCCTCGGGCTGGCCATCGTCCTGCTGACGTTGGCCCAGGTCCTCTTCGCCATGGTGCTGCCGCGGCGACCGTCGGGCATCGAACGCCCGACCCTGTTCGTCAATCGCACCGTCCGACTGATGTTCGTGGTCCTCTCGCGCCTGGCCAAGACGTATGAGGGCAAGGACGCGCTGCTGGCCCCGACCGCACCGGTGGCCCTGGTGGCGCAGCTGCTGTTCTGGGCCGCCAGCCTCACCGTCGGATTCGCACTCATGCTCCAACCCACGGTCCACTCGCTGTCCGACGGCCTGCTGCAGTCGCTGACCGCGCTGTTCACGGTGGGAGCCGTGCACATCGGCGGGCACGCCGAGACGGGGATCGACATCTCCGTGGGGGCCATCTGGGTGGTCATCGTGGCCCTCCAGATCGCCTACCTCCCGGCCCTGTACGGGGCGTTCAACCGGCGCGAGGGCCTCGTCTCGTTGCTCGAGAGCCGCGCCGGGCTGCCCGCCTGGGGCCCGGAGCTCCTCGCCCGTCACCAGCTCGTCGGCATCACCGACACGTTGCCCGAGCTCTACGCCGCCTGGGAGGAGTGGGCGGCCGACGTGGCGGAGAGCCACACGACCTACCCGATCCTCCTGCTCTTCCGGTCACCCGAGCCATGGTTCTCCTGGTTGATCGGGCTGCTGTCGGTGCTCGACGGCGCGGCCATGCATCTCGCCCTCGCCCCGGGCACGGCGTCGTCGCAGGCGCGACTGTGCCTGCGCATGGGGTTCACCCTGATCAACCGGGTGGCGGTCACGCTCGGGTGGCCGGTGGACCCCGACCCCGACCCCGATGGCCCGATCGACCTGACCTTCGAAGAGTTCGAGCGGGCGGTGCAGATGCTCGAGTCGGTCGGATTCCCGATGGAGCGCTCGGCCGAGGAGGCCTGGCCCGACTTCCGGGGCTGGCGGGTCAACTACGAGACCCTCGCCTACCGGCTGGCCGACCGGCTCACGGCGCCTCCGTCACCCTGGTCGGGACCACGGCGGCACCTGCGCTCCGGTCCGGTCGAGCCGCTGCGACCTCCCCAACGGAGGCCGGACGGGGGTTCGTCGCTCTTCTACGACCGTCCCGAGGTGGTCATCGAGCCGCACCGGAGGGGATCCGGCTCCGGACCCGACGTCGAGGAGTGAGCCGGACCCGGAAGGGGTACACGGAGGAGGGTCGGCGACGTCCGGCGCGGGGTGTCCGCAGCGGGGCGGAGGGGAACTACCCTCGGTGAGGCACGACACGGGAGGCCACCATGGATGACGCAGAGATCGTCCGCCAGATCAACGAACTGGCCGACGAGGAACACCGACTCGAACAGTCCAAGGTCGGCGAGGGGCTCACGGAGGCCGAACTCGACCGGATCCGCAGTATCGAGATCGCCCTCGACCAGTGCTGGGACCTGCTGCGCCGGCGGCGTGCCCGTCGCGGGGCGGGTCAGGATCCGGACGACGTGACGGTGCGGCCGGCCGAAGTGGTCGAGCACTACCAGCAGTAGGTCCTCACCCGGGGCCACCGACACGGTCGCCGGTGACGACTCAGCCCGTCTGCTCCATGGACTCGATGACCCCGCGGAGGTCGTCGTTGAGGCGTTGGATGACCGCCGGGTCGACCGGTCCACGAAGCCGGCCTCGCCTCGGGGCTGATCAACACGACCCGTCAGATCGGTGGAGCCCTCGGCCTCGCGATCATGGCCACGGCCGCGGCATCGGCTGCGGCCCACCACGGTACGGGGCTGCAGGCGACCGCCGACGCACTCACCGCCGGCTACCGTCGGGCCTTCATGATCGCCGGGTTCGGACTCGTCGCCGGGGCGCTCATGGCCCTGCTGCTGCCCGTGCCGGAACAGGTGCCGGCCGCCGTCGAGTCGGGCGACGAGATCGCCGAGCCGTTCGTGGTCGTCGAGAGCTGAGCGGACGGCGCCGGTCAGCTCACACCGACCGGCCGGAACTGCACGCTGATGCGGGGCCCGACCGGACGGGTGGTCTTGGGTACGGCATGTTCCCACGTGCGCTGACAGCTGCCGCCCATCACCAGCAGGTCCCCACCACCGAGGTCGAACCGGAGCGGACGGGGCCCTCGGTGTCTCGGGCGAAGGGCGAAGCGTCGGTGCCAACCCAGCGACACGATGGCCACGAGCGTGTCCTCGCGCGCCCCGCGGCCGACCGTGTCGCCGTGCCAGGCCACACTGTCGCCGCCGTCCCGGTAGAGGCAGGCCCCGATGGTCGCGAGGTCGCCACCGGCCACACCGCGGTAGTGATCGACGAGTGCACCTCTCGCCTCGGCGAGCAGGGGATGCGGCGCTGGCGCCCCTTCGGCGAAGGAGGCCAGGAGCCGGGGCACCGCCACCGTGCGGTCGTACATCACGCGCTCCTCGGATCGCCACGCCACCTGGGTGGCCAGTGCGTCGAAGAGCAGGTCGTGGCGTTCGATCCAGCCGGGCCGGTGGTCGAGCCAGGCACCCCCGCCCAGCTCGATGCGGTGGACGGAGTCGCCCAGGTCGCGGAGCCCGGGTTCGTCGGCGGTGTCGAAGAGGGATTCCTGCCAGACGGACACGGCGACCATCGTAATCGAACATGTGTTCGTATAACGGAGGCGTGTACGGACCATGGGTGTGGCCGGGGGCGACCGCACGAACGGTCACGTCATCCGCGCGTCATGCATGGAGTGACGGAAAAAGGGTAACGGAAGTGGCAGGAGCCGGGACCGGTCATCGCTGGACGGGTCGGTGACGGGCTCAGGAGAGAGGAGCGCATAAGTGAGAAATGTCTGGAAGGGAATGGTGGTGGGCGCGCTGACGGGAGCGGCGACGGGTCTGGCTCTCGATCTCGGTGAACGCGGTGCCGCCCGGGCGGCGGCACTGAGCGGGGCGGCTGTGGATCAAGCGCCGCAGTTCGCCGACCACGTGCGTCAGGTGGTCGGCGACGCCATCACGAGCGCAGCCGATCACGCCGCGTCGTCCGAGGTTCCCACCCGGGCGAGGTCTGCCGTGTCCGCGGCCCAGGGGAAGGTGGCGTCCGCCGCTGCGGAAGGCCGGGAGCGTGCCGCGGACGTGGCCTCGCAGGGCAAGGACCTCCTGGCCGGATCCCTCAGCCATGGCCGGACGGATGCCGGACTTCCGTGACCTGCTGATCGCCACCCCGACCCCGCTCGAACTCGGGCCGGCCCCTGACACCCGGGAGCCTGGTGCGCTGGGATCGGTCGGTCCCGAAGTGGGCTGTCAGTTGCCCGTGAGACGGACGGGACACGGCTTCGGGTCCGTCGTGACGCCGTGATCGATTCGGGATGTCCGCGGTCGGCCCCGGCGGGTGACGACCGAGGCCGCCCGATATTCTCGACGGTGGCCGGACCTTCCGACACCCATGGCGAGGAGCGCATTCGTGGACCCATCAGTGGAAGTCGTTTCTCGGTGGAGTCGTCGATGGTAGAGGTCGACGGCGGTGGCAATGCGCGGATGACGGCGACCGTCGAGTCGCCGGACAGCGTGACGGTGATCCTCGAGGGTGAACTCGACATCGCCAGCGTCGAGCTGATCCGGCGGGGCATCGAACCGTACCTGGCCGACTCACCGCAGCATGTCGTGTTCGATCTCGCCCGGCTGCAGTTCATGGACAGCTCAGGAATCGCACTGCTGATCGAGGTCTCCAACCGCGTCGGCTCGGTCCAGATCCGCAATGCCACCCCCATCGTCAGGCGGGTACTGGAGGTCACCGGGCTCGCCGACGCCTTAGGGGTCACGGACTGACCGTGGACCGCTGGTTCGACGCGAGGCCCGTGTCGGTGTCGAAGAGTCGGCGTTTCGTCGAGGAGGCGACCGCTGACCTCGCCCCCGATGTCCGCGAGGCGATCGTGCTCATGGTCTCCGAGCTCGCGACGAACGCCCTGGTGCACGCGACCAGCGGATTCGAGGTGCGGATCGAGCGGGATGCGACGACGGTCCGGACGACCGTGACGGACAACGGCGAGGGGACGCCGAGCCTCTCGTTCCCGGGCGAGGCGGACCCCCATGGTCGCGGCCTGCGGGTGGTCCAGGAGTTGTCCGACGAATGGGGCACACTGGACGATCCGGACGCACCCGGAAAGGCGGTGTGGTTCGTCGTCGACGTCTCGCCGGAGCGGGGGCCGGAGACGCGATCCGGGCTTCTGGCGCGCATCCGGGCCTGGGGATCGCGTCGGCGGAACCCGGACCGTGCCCCGGATCGTCCTCCGGTCGACGACAGGGCGGAATAGGCGGATGGAGCCCGTGAGGTGTCCCGGTCGCGGGATCCGGTGGCGCCGCTCCCTCCGGAGTGGACGCCGGGACGTCGAGGTTTCCGAGCGGGTAGGTACGGATGCATCCCATGACCGTGAGAGCCGAGACCTACATGACCGAAGGCCGTAGGCCCAGCGCAGTCGAAGAGGCCGGTGCCCTGAGGGCGACGATCGGGCGCAGGATGAGCCCGTGGACACTGACGCTGATCGTTCTGGTCGTGGGCGCGCTCGTCACGGTGACCTGCGCATGGACGGCGCGGACGCTCAACCGGAACAACGAGCACCGGCTGCTGGTGCTCCAGACCACCCAGGCGGCCAACGTGCTCGCGCTCACGATCGTCCAGATCGAGAACCCACTGCTCACCGGGGTCGAGTTGGCCGCCGGGACCGGTGGCGACGTCGAACGCTTCACGCGGTACATGTCTGCGTACACCGGACCCACCCGGCAGTTCGTCTCCGTGTCGCTCTGGCACGCCACGGGGGGATCGGTACAGGAGGTCACCTCGATCGGGAGCCCGCCGGAGCTCGCCGCGGGTTCTGCCGCCTCGGCGCAGCTCGCGGATGATGCGATCCGGAGCGGGAAGGTGGAGATCCGGGGGCTCAGTACGCAGCGACTGGAGCGGGTGGCCTACGCCGTGGCCGACTCCCAAGACCGCTCCTACGTGGTGTACGCAGAACGGGCGATACCGGACAATCGACGCGTGCCGGTGGAGAGCAACTCGGCGTTCGCCGACCTGAATTATGCGACGTACGTCGGACCGAAGGCTGGGGCGGCCACGTTGGCGACGACGGACCTACCTCTCGACGCCCTCCCCCTGACAGGTGACGTGGTCCAGGACGCCATCCCGTTCGGCAGCTCGACGCTCATCCTGGTGGCCTCGCCCCGAGGACAACTCGGGGGAACCTTCGGATCGGACCTCCCCTGGATGTTCGTCATCGGGGGCCTGCTCCTCACCATCGGTGCGGCCATCGTGACCAATCTCATCTCGCGGCGACAACGCAAGGCTGAGGAGGACGCTGTGACCATCAGCGGGCTCTATGACCGGCTGGACTCCCTGTTCGACGAACAGCGCTCGATCTCCGAGTCCCTACAGAAGGCCCTGCTTCCCCAGAGGAACCCCGAACTGCCCAATCTAGAGATCGCTTCCCGCTACGTCGCGGGTGCTCGCAGCGTGGACGTCGGCGGTGACTGGTACAGCGTGATCCGGGTAGACAGCGATCGGTTCGCTTTCGTGGTGGGCGACGTCTCCGGTCGGGGCATCAGTGCCGCTTCCGTGATGGCGCGCCTCCGGTTCACCATGCGGGCCTACCTGCTCGAGGGTCACGCTCCGGCGGACGTCCTCGAGATGTGCTCACGCCAGTTCAACATCGCCCATGATCATCACCTGGCGACCGCACTCGTGGGACTGGGGAATCTGCGCACGCGACAGATCACACTGTCCAACGCCGGACACCTCAACCCGCTCATCATCGCGTCGGGTCGGGCGGAGTTCGTCCCCACGTCTGTCGGTCTGCCGCTCGGGGTGGCCGATTCGACCTATCGGTCCGTGACCTTGACCATGCCCGAGGCATCCACCCTGGTGGCGTACACCGATGGTCTGGTCGAACGCCGTGGTGAGATCCTCGATGTCGGTCTCGAACGACTCGCCCACGCCGCGACTGCGAGCACACCCGATCTGGACGATCTGGTCGCATCGCTGGTCACGGGTGTGACCGGTCCGGACTCGGACGACGACATCGCCCTACTGGCCCTCCGGTGGACGACCGAGGCCACGGTCGCCCGACCGGTAGCTCCCTCGGTGCCGGCAGGTGGGACGCCGACATCGGAGACGACCTAGTCGCGGCACGTCCCGCACCGCTTCCGAGCGGCCACGGGACGATGTGGAGTGAGCTCGGGGCCGGCCGCGGACACCGGGTTGCTGGGGCCGACGTGTCACGGTCAGCTCATCGGGTAGGGGGAGAGCGTGGATCACGAGTGGTCACGTGCATTCGGAGCTCATCCGACGTCGATCGATGAGGCGCGGCGCTTCGTCCGGCTGCAATCTGCCGGCTGGCCGGTACCCGGGGACGATCTGGTCCTCGTGACCTCTGAACTCGCGACCAACGCCTTGCGCCACGGAGGTGCGGGATTCGAACTGACCCTCAGCTGTCACGAGTCCGAAGTCCTCGTCGAGGTCCGTGACTGGGTGGCTGAGCGACCCGAGATACGACATGTCCCCGTGCGCTGTCCGTCCGGCCGGGGGCTCCTGATCATCGATCAACTCGCCGGAACCTGGGGTGTGCGCGAACTGCCCGGCGAGGGCAAAGTGGTCTGGGCCCGATTCACCGGCTCGGTCGATCCGTCGACCGGGTGACGGCGGACCGTGTGTGTGGTGCGGTACCGGGGTACTTCGGCAAGGAACGCCTACCCGACAGTGTCTCGAGAAGGACCGCCGCCATGTCGTCAGGATCAGGACCCGAGCCGACCGCCTGGGCTCGGAGGTACCTCCTGGGAATGCGGCGCCGGACCCGGGAGGGTCGGCTCCTGGTACTGGAGGTGGAGGCGTACCTCGCCGGTCGGGACTGGGCCGTGGAACGGTTGGGAAGAGCGGCGGTGGAGGTGACGCAGGGGATCCTGACCGGATCGCCCAGGTGCAGCGGTACTGCATCGTTCCCATGGAGCTGGTACTCCTGAGATCCGACCGGCCGAAGCCACAGCCGATCCATCTGGTCGCCCTCGGGATCCCGAGGATCCGACACTGCGCACGGGCGAAGCCGGATTCCGTTCCGACATGGGAGCGCATGCCGGCTTCGGCTCTGGTGAGCTCGCCCTGCCGCGGCGCCGGCCCCCGTCCGTGTAGAGACGGGGGCCGGCGCGGCCTCAGGTGCCGTGAGAGGCGAGACGTCTTCCGTTGTTCCCGATGAGGCGACGGGTCAAACCTCGTCCTGTGTCCCACACCCGGGCCGGCCGGGAACACGCGATGGGCTTGCGGAACGCGCCTGTGTGCCCGAAGCGCGGATGGAGAGCAGGAGGTCGACCGGATTGTCCACGAACTCCGGACTCAAGCCCCGGATGAGGCAGAACACGCCGGAGTTGCGCAGCTTCGCCCACAACTGGGTGAGAGCAACGGCCCCAGACTCGTCGATCGTGCCGATCCCGCCCAGGTCCAGGACCACTTCGGCGAAGTCGCCACCCAGGAGCTGGTCGTACTGCGTGTCGACGGCCGGCGAGGACCATCCGTCCAACGTGCCGAGCATGACGACCGTGCATCGGTCTCCGGCAGGTACGACTGTCAGCTCGAATCTCACCCGCCCGGTCGGGGAAGCCGGTGCCGGCTGATGGTCGGTCCGGATGGCCCATAGGTGTCGACGGTCGGTCATGGTCGGTTGATACCCCGCCCCCAGCGTCGGCAATCTCGTGGTCGGAGGTGCGTCCGGTCGCACGTGGCGACTCGAGGTGGCGGAGATGGACCGAGATGATCGACGGGGCTACCGTCGCTCTGCCGGCACGATCATGTCGTATCCCATGTTTGTCCGGTCGGGCACCGGGTAGATGGGAAGCCGGAAGTCCATGGACCACGAAGGGATGCCAGTTGGGACAGGAGTTCGGAGTCTCCGATCAGCAGCGTGATGGCGCGAGTGTCGTGACACCGCACGGCGAGGTGGACATGGCCACCGCGCCCGCTCTAAGCGAGCATCTCGACGAGGTGATCGATCGCAACAGGGGCCACGTGGTGGTTGACCTGACTCCCGTGACGTTCATCGATTCAACCGGACTCGGCGTGTTGATCAGTGCGAAGCATCGATGCGACGAAGCGGGTCGTGAGCTCCGGGTCGTCATCTCCCAGCCCAACATCCGCAAGGTGTTCGAGATCACGGGACTGACGGACCACTTCACGCTGTACGACGCCCTCGATCCGGCGCTGAGGGCCTGATCAGCGATGAGTGTGAGCGAGCCGTCTGGACGGGACATGGTCGGGTCCGGCGTCCGACCGACCGTGCACCCGGCGGTCGAGATCGCGTTGTCGGTGAAGGAGGACCTCCTCGTGCTCGCTCGGCTCACCGTGTCGACGGTGGCTTCCCGGGTGGGCTTCGACGTCGAGGAGATCGACGACCTACGGCTGGCGGTCGACGAACTGTGCCTTCTCGTACTCCGAGGACGACGGACCGGCAGGCTGCTCCTGACCTTCGCCTCCGACCCCGGTCGTATCGATGTGTGGTGCAGCTACGACGGAGCGGATGAACCGGACCTGCAGACGAACGCTGCCGCGGGACTCGCCGAGCTGTCCGGCCGCATTCTCGACGCTCTGGTGGACGAGCACGGACCCTCGACCCGCGACGGACTGCCCGGCGCCCACCTGTGCAAGCGCCGCGTGGGCTCAGATGGATGACGTCGAGAACGCAGGACGGTGATGCCACCTTCGCCGAGTTCGCTCAAACCCGTGACCCGGCACTGCGTCGGATCCTGGTCGAGCAACACCTGGGACTGGCCCATCTTCTGGCCCGGCGGTTCGGCAACAGGGGTGAGCCACTCGACGACCTCGTACAGGTGGCGTCGGTAGCCCTGATCCATGCGGTCGACCGCTTCGATCCATCCCGCGGCTTCGAGTTCAGCACCTTCGCGACCCGCACCGTGCTGGGAGAACTGAAGCGCCACTTCCGCGACAAGGGCTGGGCGGTACGTGCCCCACGGCGAATCCAGGAGTTGTACCTCGAGCTCAGTGGGGCCACGGACGAACTGACGCAGGAACTCGGGCATCCCCCGACGGTCCTTGAGCTGGCTGCCCGAACGGGTGCCACGGAGGAAGCGGTGCTCGAAGCGCTGGAGGCCGGCCAGGGATATCGGGCGAACTCGATCGATGCGCCGGATCACCAGGAGGGGAATCTGGCGTCCCGACTGGGTGACACCGAGCCCGGGTACGAGGGCACCGAGAATCACCAGGTCCTGGTCGAGGCGATGGAATCGCTGCCGGAGCGTGACCGACTCATCATCCGGCTGCGGTTCGTGGACGGGATGACCCAGTCCGAAATCGCGGCTGAAGTCGGAGTCAGCCAGATGCACGTGTCGCGGCTCCTCACCGCCAGTCTCGCCAAGCTCCGGGAGTCATTCACCATCGATACCTAGGGCGTCTGGGCCGGGCCTGGGGTCAGGTCCACGGATCCCGGCCCGCCCAGTACCAGACGGCGACACGACAGTGCGGGGATGCTGCGCATCCCCGCACTGTCGCTCTCCCGACCGGTCGATTCGCCCGGTCGGATCTGTTCATTTCTGGTGAACCCGCTGGACGGACTCCTTGGCGTCCGCCTCGGCCCGGGCCTTCTCGGCGGCTGCCTCGTGGGAAGCGACGTCGCGCTCGGACTCCGCCTTGTCCTGCTGTGCCCGGCCCTCCTTGCGGAGGGAGTCATCGCCGGTGGCGGCTCCTGCCACCTCCTTGGCCTTGCCCTTCACCGACTCGACCACGGAGGACACGGCGGCTTTGGGACCGGATTCGTTACTCATGCAAATTCTCCTTCTCGCTAGATACGGAAGTTCACGGACGTACGACGGTGAAGCGGCCTCCGGTCGGTCCGCCGGTCAACTCACCAGCGGTAGAACCGATGGTTCCCTGCACCCTCACCTCTGCCGATGACGAAGCCGATGATCCAGAGGATGAGCAGTACCCCGGCCAGCACCCACAGCAGATGGAGGGTGAATCCCAGACCGGCTACGACGAGTACGACCAACAGGGCCACAACTACGAGCATGCGACCGCTCCTTTCGGTTCCGCCTCTTGGCTAGAGGCGTCGTGGGGAGTGTTCCCGAGCGGTGCGGAGGCAAACCTTCCGGCACCGCGACCTCAGTCGACCCGATGACCCGGTTCGAGTGCCGGCGCTGTCCGGAAGGTCATGAGGCCGACCTGGTCGCCCGCTCCACCGGTCACGGGTTCGGTCAGGAGTGCGGCATGGTCGCCCACGTCGAACCGATCGATGATGGACATCGTGAGCCAGGCGACGCAGTCGTCGAGAACCGGCACCCCTCCGGTACCGGGATGCCAATCCACGCCAACGAACTTGTCGACGGTGTCCCCCGACTGCTCACCGAAGATCGACGCCGTCCTGGTCTGTCGATCTCCCAGCAGATGCAGGGTCAGGAACCGTGCGCGACGGACGACCTCGAACGTGTGGTTGACCTTGGACAGGCAGACGAGGAAGCGCGGCGGCTCGATGCTGCACTGTGTGACGAAGCCCGCGAGGCAACCACTTCGCTCGCCGTCCCGATCGACAGTGGTGACGACCGTCAACGGGTAGTCGGTGCGGTCGGTGTAGGCGGCCGAGGGGTCGGACGTCGAGCTCGTCGTGTGGTCCGGTGTGGTGGCTCTTCTGGGCACGGGATGCTCCTACCCGGTGGCCCTTCTCTTCATGCGTGCCTTGTCCCTCGCTCCCGTCCGAGGACGTCGCACGTTCGCAGATCTCCTCCCTGCCGCCATCCGTGCGCGACTCGTGAGCCGGCTCTGTTGTTCGCGTCGTTTGCCTCGGAGCTGCGCGGGAACAGTGAGAGGGACGCCTCACGGAGGAGGACCCATGACCGCCACCGAGATCCTGACCACCATTGTCGCCGGCATCCTGGCGCTGACCCTGACGTTGGCGCCCATCACGCTGATGCTCCGTCACGAACACCGTGGCCTGCATGGAGGAGCACGGTGGTGGGTCCGCAGCCACGGTCGCCGTCCCCGGTCGCTGCTGGACTACCCCCGGATGTTCAACCAGACCACCGAGGAAGAGCAGCAGGAGCTGGTGTGACGCCGGCCCCCGTTCACCGCCCGGCCGTCGTGCTGCCCGATCGTGTCTCGACACTGTTGCTCGACCTCGACGGGACGCTCGTCGACACCACGTACCTCCACACCGTGGCCTGGTTCCTGGCATTCGACGAAGTCGGCGAAGGTCGGCCGATGTCGTTGATCCATCCGCTGATCGGGATGGGAGGCGACGAGCTCGTGGTCGAAGTCATCGGCCGACCGTCCGAGCGGGCCATCGCCGCACACGACCGGTGGTTCACCCAGTACCTTCCGGCCGTGCGGCCGCTGCCCGGCGCGCGGGACCTCGTGGCTCACGGCACTGCGGCCGGACTGCACCTCTGCATCGTCACCTCATCGGGCGACGATGCCGTAGACGCGCTGGTGGCCCCACTCGGTGGTCCTGACGCCGTCGACGACGTCGTCCATTCCGGAATGGCCGACCGGACCAAACCGCATCCCGATCTCTTCGAGGTGGCGCTGGACCGTGCGGGTGTCCCGCCGACCGAAGCTCTGGCCGTCGGCGATGCCGTATGGGATGTCACGTCGGCCTCCGCGGCCGGTGTGGTCTGCGTCGGGCTGGAGTCAGGTGGGACCACACGGCAGTCGCTGTTCGAGGCCGGCGCGGTCGGCGTGTACCGGGATGCCGGCGAGATGGTGCGTGCATGGAAGGGCATGCCGGAGGAGGACCAGCGCCGATCAGCGGCGACCGGCCTCGGTTTCGGCTCCCCCAGTGCGGGTAGGACCCCTCGGGGCAGGATCGGTCGTGTCGCCCGCCCGTAGGAACCAAGGAGGGTCGACGTGATGGTGAAGGGCGCATTGGACATCGTGGTGCTGATCCGCCGGGACCATGCCGAGTTGCGGTCCGTGCTGAACCGGGTGGCCGCCGGAGGAGCAGATGACCGATGGGTCACGTTCTCCCATCTGTCCGACCTGCTCATCCGTCATGAGGTGGCCGAGGAACTCGTCGTCTATCCCGAATTGCTCAAGCTCCGGGGCGGGAGTGCGGTCACCCATTCCCGCCTCGAGGACCAGGCCGTGATCGAACGGCTGCTCATCGCCCTCGACCGTCAGGAATTCGACACGCATTCCTTCGAATTGACCGCTGCCAGACTCGGCCTCGACGTGCTGGAGCACATCGGCAAGGAGGATGCCCAGGTCCTCCCTCTGCTCGAGACCAAGCTGGGCAGGCGTCGCCGCAGCGCGCTCGGGAGACGGTTCCTCGAGGTGGAGCATTCGGTGCCCTCCTCGGGAGCATCTCCTACCGCGCGTCGTCCTACCGGTGCGACCATCGTCGATCGCACCTCGGTGATCTCGACCTGGATGCGGGACTCGGCGGCTGTTTCGGATCTCGCCTGCTGAGTCGACTCGGTAGACGGGCGTCCTGTTCTGACGGACATTGCCGGACGGCCGGCCCTCGGTTGGAGGCTGCAGGCGAGTGGGTCGTTCGGGCGCTGAGCGGTGGCCTCCCCGTCCGGTGGTCCGGTGGTGGACCGGTGACCGGGCACTCGTGGAGATGCCGTCCGGTGGCGATCGCCGCGGTGTCGTTCCGGGTCGTCAGACAGTGCTCCCGGACCTGTCCGTCGATGGAGTTCTCCTATCGGAATTGCCGTCCTCAATGGTAATTTGGCCCCGTGACGGTGTCGGCGCAGTACTACGTGGACCACGGTATGAAAAAGGTCGACGGGTGGCTCTCCCGCGATGCTGCCGAGTTGATCCGCGCCGTGGATGCCGCCCAGCGCGACATCGGCGCCACCGGATCCGTGGCCGAGATCGGGATCCACCACGGCAAGCTCTTCATCCTCCTCGCGCTGCTCCGGCGCCCCGGTGAGGGCGCCCTGGCCGTCGACCTCTTCGAGGATCAGGGGAGCAACATCGACGGCTCGGGCTACGGCGACCGGGATGCATTCGAGAAGGCGCTGCGACTGGTCGGGCTGTCGCCGGACGAGATCACCATCGTCGCCGATTCGTCGCTCGATCTCGAGCCGGAATTCGTCACGTCCGCCGTCGGGCCGATCCGGCTCTTCAGCATCGACGGAGGCCACACCGCCGAGATCACGCGCAGTGACCTGATCCTCGCCGAGCGGACGATCGATCCACGCGGAGTCGTGATTCTCGACGATGTCGCCAACTCGGAGTGGCCGGGGGTGGTGACGGGCATCGCCGCGTATCTCGCCGGTGGCGGCACGCTGGTCCCGTTCGTCGTGTCGCCCCAGAAGACCCTGCTCGCCCGGGAGGAGTACGCCACCGGGTTCCGGAGGTATCTCGAAGGGCACCACTCGGCCAACTTCCTCAAGCAGGACGAATTCTTCTCCCACCCCGTCGCCGTGTTCTGTGATTCGCCCCACTGGCTCCGGGCGCAACTGGCCAACTCGGGCATCTACCAGCGTGTGAAGGAGAATCCCCTGGTCCAGCAGGTGCGGCCGAAGGTGCTCAGCATGGTGGACCGCGGTTCGGCCGGCTGATCGGTGTCGGTCCAGGGCGGTTGCCGCCCAGGATCCCGAAGCCTGGCGACTTCTCACGAGTGGGCGAGGGGGGACTTGAACCCCCACATCCTTTCGGACACAGGAACCTGAATCCTGCGCGTCTGCCAATTCCGCCACTCGCCCGAGCGACCGGTAGAGGCTACCTGATGAACCCGGGCCCGGAATTCACGCCCGGGCCGTTCCGGGTCGTCCAGGTACCGGAGTCCGGTCCGGCGCGGAGTGCCAGGTCGGGACCCCGCCCGCCTCGTCGACTGCCGGCACCGGCCGAATCCCGCGACGACCGGCGACCTGACCGGCGCCCCGTACCCCCTACCAGGGGGTAGACACCGGTAGGCTGACGCCGACATGGGACTGCAGAAGTTCGAAGGGCGCCTCGAGCGCATGGTCGACGGCACCCTCTCCAAGGCCTTCCGGGGCGAGCTCCATCCCGTGGAGATCGGCCGTCGGGTGACCCGGGAGATGGACCTGAAGCGGCGCCTCGGCGTCCACGGCCTGATCGCGCCCAATTCCTTCGTCGTCTACCTGTCCGCCTCGGATTTCGACCGCTTCGAGAGCTTCCTCGACGCCCTCGTGCGCGAGCTCGAAGAGGCGGCCCGGGAGCACGCCCGGACCGAGGAGTACGTCTTCGTGGGTCCGGTCACGGTGTCCGTCGTCGAGGACCCCCGCCAGCGCCGTGGCCGCTTCGCCGTCGTGTCCGACGTCCACGAGGGACCGGCCGGCCTGTCGGCGGCCTCGGTGGTCCTGGCCGACGGGATGCGCGTGGTGCTCGGCCCCGAGCCGATCACCATCGGCCGGCTGCCCGAGAGCACGATCGTGATCAACGACCCCAATGCCAGCCGTCGCCACGCGGAGATCCGGCGATCCGGCAACGATGTGCTGGTCGTGGACCTCAATTCGACGAACGGCACCCGGGTGAACGGGGCCACCGTCCGTGAGCGGATCCTGGCCGACGGCGACCAGATCGTGATCGGCACCACCGTGCTCCGGTTCGAGACCTCGTGAGCCCCGCCGCCCGGACGTGACAGCACTCTTCGCGGCCGTAGCGTCCGCCCCCGTCCCGGTCGACAACACCCCGGTGCTGCGCGCCCTGGAGTTCGGCATCATCCTGCTGCTGTGGCTCTTCTTCATGTGGGTGGTACGGGCCGTGTGGGTGGAGGTCCGGCCCCTCAAGCGCAAGCGCCGCCGCGGCAAGGACGTCGACCCGGTGGTCGACGGCAAGCGCAGGCGCGCGCTCCGACTGCACGTGATCCGTCCCGACGACCAGGCCGGGCGTGTCTACGACGTCGGCGAAGAGGTCACGGTCGGCCGGGCCCCCGGCTGCGGGGTGCCCATCGACTACGACGCCTACGCCTCCAACCTCCACGCCCGGCTGTTCCGGCTCGACGGGGACCTGTGGGTCGAGGACCTGGCATCGACCAACGGCTCCTGGGTGAACACGGTGCGCATCGACGAGCGGACCAAGTTGCAGAAGGGCGATCTCCTCCAGGTGGGCGGCACCGTGTTCGAAGTCGGTCGCTGACGTGACGCTGCTCCGCTCCGGATCGGCGACCGACACCGGCCTCGTCCGGTCGGTCAACCAGGACCTGGCCGTCGAGACCGGGACCCTGTTCGCCGTGGCCGACGGCATGGGTGGCCACGCGGGCGGCGAGGTGGCGGCCCGCCTCGCGGTCGACACGCTCCACGTCGCGTTCGGGGCCAAGCCCACGGGGGCGGGTCTGTCGGAGGCGGTGTCCGAGGCGAACCGGGTCGTCTTCGAGCACAGTCTCGACAACCCCGACCTGCGGGGCATGGGCACGACGATGACCGCGGCGGCGCTGGTCAACGAGGACGGCAAGGACGTCATCGCCCTGGTCAACGTCGGCGACTCGCGTTCGTACCGCTTCCACGACGGTCAGCTGTCCCAGATCACCGTCGACCACAGCCTGGCCGAGGAGATGGTCCGCTCCGGCGAGATCAGCGAGGCCGAAGCCGCCGTCCACCCCCACCGCCACATCCTCACCCGGGCGCTCGGGGTGTCCGAGGACGTGGTCGTCGACCTGTGGCGCATCCAACCGTCACGTGGGGACCGGTTCCTGCTGTGCAGTGACGGACTCACCAACGAGCTCGAGCCGCCCCAGATCGCCGAGGTCCTGGCCACGGTGCCCGACCCCCAGGTGGCGGCCGACCTGCTGGTGCGCGCCGCGCGTACCCACGGCGGTAGCGACAACATCACCGTCGTCGTCGTCGACGTCGTCGTCGGCGAGGACGACGGTGCGGACGTCCCCGCAGTGGCGGCCGTCGCCCCCGACTTCACGAGTCCGGCGCCCGACGAGGCACCGGTCGACGGCCCGGCCGACGCGCCCGTCGCCCCCGAGGAGGGGGTCGAGGTGCTGCCCGGTCCGGAGCCGCTGCGCCCGAGCTTCGGTGCCCGGTGGCGGGCGCGACGCAAGGCCCGCCGCGACGCCCGCGGCCGGAGGCTCATTACCGTGCGCACGGTGCTGTTCGCCGTCATCCTGGCGGCCATCGTCTACGCCGCCTTCTACGCCGTGCGGTGGTACGACACCAACGCGTACTACGTCCAGGTCAACAACAACGAGCTGATGATCTACCACGGCCGCGTCGGCGGCGGCGTGCTCTACAAGCCGGTCCGGGTGGAGCGGACCGGCGTCACCACGGCCGACGTTCCCGCCTACACCATCCCGCAGCTGACGACGGGGGTGCAGGAGGACTCGCTCAAGGCCGCCCAGGCCTACGTGTACAACCTCGTGGCCTCCCAGCATCAGGCGACCTGCGCCCAGAATCCCCAGACCGCGGGGTGCCCGGGCGCGACCACGACCACCACGCTTCCCTTCGGCGCGACCACCACCACGGGAGCCCCCTGATGGAACGTCGCATCCGATGGCTGGGCATCGTCATGGTGCTGTGCTTCTTCGCACTGTTCATCCAGCTCAACAACATCCAGATCCTCAAGGCCCACAGCCTGTCGACCTCGGCCAACAACCCCCGGGTCGTGGCCGTCGCCCGTAACGACCCCCGGGGCGACATCCTGTCGGCCGACGGCATCGTGCTGGCCAGCTCCGTCCCGTCGACGACCGGGTACTACAAGTACCAGCGGGTCTACAACCCGTACACGGCGCTGCTCTTCGGGCAGATCACCGGCTTCGACTCGATCATCTACGGCAAGACGGGCGTCGAGGCCGAGTACGACAGCTACCTCCAGTCCCACACGCAACCGGCCAAGACGTTGCGCGACCTGCTGCGCAACCGCACCACGACCGGGAACGTCACCTTGACGATCTCCACGACACTGCAGTCCCAGACCGCCGCGGCCATCGAGGCCACCAATGTCGATGGGAGCGCCCCCGAGGCCGGTGCCGTGGTACTCAACGTCAAGACGGGCGCAGTGGAGTCGATGTTCGGCTTCCCGACCTCGGATCCGACCCAGCTGTCCTCGCCGAACATCAACGTGGAGAAGTACGCCTGGGCCGCGTACGACCCGAACAGCCCGCTGAGTCCGCTCGTGTCGCGTACGTTCCAACGCGGCTTCCTGCCCGGTTCGACCTTCAAGGTCGTCACCTCGGCGGCCGTCTACGACCATCAGCCGGCCCTGGCCAAGCTCGACATCCCGGTGGCCCAGTGCATCAGCCTGGAACCGCAGTCGGACAAACCGCTCTGCAACTACGGACACGAGAGCGCCGCCGGTGCCGAGGCGTGCGGTGGTGTCCTGACCGTGACGCTCCCGGCGTCGTGCGACACGGCGTTCGCCACGCTGGGCATGGACCTCGGGGGCAAGGCGCTGACAGCAGAAGCACAGGCGTTCGGCTTCAACCAGGTTCCGCCGATCGACCTCCCGGGCGCGTTCCAATCCAGTTTTCCTGCGGATCCGGGAAATGATCCAGGGTTCAATTTGAACAAACCGTCCCAGGCGTACTCGGCCTTCGGCCAGCAGAACGTCGACGCCACGGCCCTGCAGATGGCGCTGGTGGCCGACGGCATCGCCAATCGCGGCGTGATCATGACGCCCCACGTGATGAGCGACATCCACGACTCGTCGGGGAACCTGATCACCACCTACCAGCCCAAACCGTGGCTGACCGCCACCAATCCGCTGACCGCCGCCGCCGTGACCTCGTTGATGCAGTCGGTGGTGACCGAGGGCACGGCCAGTACGGTCGGGTTCCCCGCGTCGTGGAACGTGGCCGCCAAGACCGGTACCGCCGAGACCGGACCGAACGCATCGCTCACCAACGACTGGATGATCGCCTTCGCCCCGGCCAACGATCCCAAGGTGGCCGTGGCCGTCGTCATCCCCAATCAGGGGTTCTCCAAGACGGGTGCCGAGGTCGCCGGTCCGCCGATGAAGACGATCCTCGGCGACGCGCTGGCGGAGACGCCGTGAACCCCATCGCACACTGGGGTGGGCGACCCCGAGAAGTATGTCCAGGAACACCGGAACCGAGCGATAGCAGGCATAGGCTTTGACCCACATGGATCCCAACGAGACGCCGCGTGTCTTCTCTGAGCGCTACGAACTGAACCACCTGATCGCTCGCGGGGGTATGGCCGAGGTCTACCGCGCCCATGACCGGTTGCTCGACCGTCCGGTGGCACTGAAGGTGCTGTTCCCCGAGCTGTCCATCGACCGCTCGTTCGTCGAGCGCTTCCGGCGCGAGGCCCAGGCCGCCGCCAACCTCTCCCACCCCAACATCGTGCCCGTGTTCGACTGGGGTGAGGACACGGGCACGTACTTCATCGTGATGGAGTTCATCGACGGCCGGCCCCTGTCGTCGATCCTGAAATCGGCCGGGACCCTGTCGGCGGAGCGGACGGCCGACATCGGTGCCCACGTGGCGGCCGCCCTCGGCTACGCCCACAAGCACGGTGTCGTCCACCGCGACGTCAAGCCCGGCAACGTCCTCATCACCGATGACGGCCAGGTCAAGGTGACCGACTTCGGCATCGCCCGAGCCATCAACACCGAGGAGAGCCTGACCCAGACAGGCGCGGTCATGGGCACCGCCACCTACTTCTCCCCCGAGCAGGCCGAGGGACTCGGCGTCGACGCGCGCAGCGACATCTACTCCCTCGGCGTCGTGCTGTTCGAGATGGTGACCGGGCGACCGCCGTTCCTCGGTGACTCGCCGGTGGCGGTCGCGTCGAAGCACGTGCGGGACAACCCACCGGCGCCCCGCGAACTCAATCCGCAGATCCCGCCCACGTTCGAGGCCATCATCCTCAAGTCGATGGCCAAGGACCCGGCACACCGCTACGCCACCGCCGAGGAGCTGCGTGCCGATCTCCTCCGGTTCAACGAGGGACGCAGTGTCCTCGCCATGGAGGACACCACGGCGATGATCGGGGTGGCCGGGGCTACGACCACCGTGGCCGCCGTGGGGGGCATGGACGCGACCCGGGCGGTGGACTCGGTGGGCGGCGTGGGCGGATCCGGTGCCGGACCCGGCGGTACGGACGGGGACGCCCCCGACGAGACCGGCTCCAACCGCACCCGGAACTACGCCATCGCCCTGGTGCTGCTCCTGCTGCTCCTCGCCGTGGCCGGCTACTTCCTCGGTCGGAACCTCGGCTACTTCGGCGGAGACACCTCGTTCAACCTGCCGAACGTGGTCGGTCAGCAGTCGGCGGTGGCCACGGCCACCCTGCGCGCCGACGGGCTGAGCGTCACCCAGGTCCAACAGGTGTCGAGCGACGCACCGGGGACGGTCATCTCGACCGACCCCGGCCCGAACGCCCTGGTGAAGAAGGGTGACACCGTCACCATCAAGGTGGCCGAGGTCGCCCCGCCGGTGCAGGTGACGGTTCCGGAGGGCCTGGTCAACACCACGCAGTCCAACGCCACGGCCATCCTCCAGAGTGCCGGATTGACGGCCACGGCGGTGTTCAAGACCAGCTCGGCCCAGAAGGGGACCGTGCTCAGCACCGATCCGACGTCGGGTACCAAGGTCAACCAGGGCTCGGCGGTCACCCTCACCGTCTCGGGAGGTCCGGCCAACGCCACGGTGCCCTCGCTGATCGGCCAGACCCAGCTCGCGGCCGGTCAGGCGTTGGCGAACGCCGGACTCGCGGTGGGCAACGTGACCTCGGTCTCGTCGACCCAGTACGACGCCGGGCTCGTGGTGTCGTCGAACCCGGGCACCGGGGCGAGCGTCCCGCCGGGCACGGCAGTCGACATCGCCGTCTCGTCGGGCCCGCCCGCGACGACGACCACGACGACCACGTCCAGCACGACCACGACCACCTCCACGACGACCCCGTCCTCGACGACCACGACGACCAAGGCGTGAGTCCGACCGGCTGATCGGCGACGCACGGATCCGACCCCGAAGGTCGGACGGCGTCAGGTCAGACGCGTGCGGCCAGGAAGTTCGAGAGCAGTGACGGACCTTCGGGCGTCAACAGCGACTCGGGATGGAACTGGACACCCTCGACGGCCAGCGTGCGGTGCCTGAGGCCCATGATCACCCCGTCCGACGTCCGGGCCGTCACCTCGAGCACGTCGGGCACGGTGGCCGGATCCACCACCAGCGAGTGGTAGCGCGTGGCGGTAAAGGGATCGGGGAGCCCGACGAAGACCCCCCGACCGTCGTGGTGGATGGCGGACGTCTTGCCGTGCATGAGGCTCGGGGCCTGCACGATCCGCCCGCCGAAGACCTGACCGATGGCCTGGTGGCCGAGGCAGACCCCGAGGATGGGGATGACCCCGGCCAGTTCCCCGATCACGGACGTCGTCACCCCGGCGTCCTCGGGACGACCGGGGCCGGGCGAGATCAGGATGAGATCGGGTGCGGCCGCCCGGATGCCGGCCACGTCGATGGCGTCGTTGCGGTGGACGACGGGGTCGGCGCCCAGCTCGCCCAGCTCCTGGACGAGGTTGTAGACGAACGAGTCGTAGTTGTCGATGACCAGCACACGGGTCGCCATGGGCCTCCGATGGTACCGGGCATCGTCGGAGGGTCCGGACCCGGGTCCCCACCACCCGGGGGTACGGCCACGCGTCGGTCCCGCCACTGGCTATCCTTCCGCCATGGCATCGACGGCCAAGCAGGGTCCGGGCAGGGTCTCGAAGAAGGGTGGGCGGGTGACCCCGTCCTCCAAGGGCGCGGCAGCGTCCGGTTCGGTCCAGAGCAGCCGCTACACGCCGCCCATCGACCGGAGCCAGAAGGTGAGCCCCCGGTGGTACGGGATCCTGATCCTCGCCCTGTTCGTCCTCGGCGTGCTGATCGTGATCCTCAACTACGCCGACCTGCTCCCCGGTGGAGTCGACAACCTGTGGCTGATCGCCGCCATCGGGTCGATCTTCGTCGGCCTGCTGCTCGCCACCCGCTACCACTAGCGGGCAACCGGTTCCCGGGGGGGAATGCGAAGGACCGGCCCTCACGGGCCGGTCCTTCGTCATCTGCTGCGTCGGTCCCGAACACCCGCCATCCCGTGGGACGGGTCGACGGGGTCGCTCAGCCCAGGCGCTCGATGATGGTGGCGTTGGCCATGCCGCCGCCCTCGCACATGGTGAGCAGGCCGTAGCGGCCGTGGGTCCGCTCCAGCTCGTTGAGCAGGGTGGCCATGAGCTTGGCGCCCGAGGCCCCGAGCGGGTGGCCGAGGGCGATGGCCCCACCGTTCACGTTGACCTTGTCCATGTCGGCGTGGAGGTCCTGGGCCCAGGCCAGCGGCACCGAGGCGAAGGCCTCGTTGATCTCGATGACGTCGATGTCGTCGAGCGTGAGGCCGCCGCGCTCGAGGGCCATGCGGGTGGCCGGGATGGGACCGGTGAGCATGGTGATCGGGTCGCTGCCGGCTACGGCGAACGAGTGGAACCGGGCACGGGGGGTCAGGCCGAGCGACTTCGCCTTGGCCTCGCTCATCACGAGGACGCCGGAGGCACCATCGGTGATCTGGGACGAGTTGCCGGCGGTGATCCTGCCGTTCTCGGGGCGGAATGCGGGCTTCAGGTTGGCCAGTGTCTCGACGGACGAGTCGGGGCGGATCCCCTCGTCGGTGGTGATGTACTCGTCCGTGTCGTTGCGGTCGTCATCCTTGATGGCGACCTGGATGATCTCCCGCTCGAAGCGCCCTTCGGCCGTCGCCTGGGCGGCCCGCTGGTGCGAGCGCACGGAGAACTCGTCCAGGTCCTCGCGGCTGAGTCCCCACTTCTCGGCGATCAGCTCGGCACCCTCACCCTGGCTGACCAGTCCACCCTGGTCGGTGTACCGGGCCATGGTCCGGGGTCCGAAGGGGAAGCCCAGCTCTCGCACGACCGACGAGCCCATCGGGGTCCGAGACATGACCTCGACGCCGCCGCCGATGACCACGTCGTAGGCGCCGGCGATGACGCCCTGGGCCCCGAAGTGCAGGGCCTGCTGACTCGAGCCGCACTGGCGGTCGATGGTGGTGGCCGGGACCGACTCGGGGTAACCGGCGGCCAGGACGGCGCTGCGGCCCACGTTGAGCGACTGCTCGCCCACCTGCATGACACAACCCATGATCACGTCGTCCACGAGGGCGGTGTCGAGGTCGTTGCGCTCGGCCAGGGCCTTCAGGACCTCGGAACCGAGGTCGGCGGCGTGCCAATTGCGGAGCTTGCCGTTGCGCTTGCCCCCGGGGGTCCGTACGGCATCGATGATGACGGCGTCAGCCATGGTGTGTCTCCTTCTCCGGTCCGGCGGAGGGATCCTGCCGGCCGTGCTCGGTCGAAGTGCTGCGGGACCTCGCCCCGCCGGGCGCCCCCTGTGGCCGCCTTCCCCTTCAGACTACCGGGCGAGGCCGGGTGTGCCCACAGGTGTGGCTCCCCACGGGTTGTTGCATCCGGGGGGTACGGTCTCCGGCATGACAGGTCGGATCAAGGACATGGACCGCTGGCTGGGCGACGGTGGGATGGAGCTCATCGGTACCGTCGGCGCGTCGTTCGACGCCTACGGGGTGGACGGCGAAGACCTCGGCTGGGTCTCGGGGACGTTCAGCCCCACCCGGGCCGCCTGCAATCCGCACGGCATCGTCCAGGCCGGCGTCCACGGGCTGCTCCTCGACGCCGCCATGAACTTCGCCATCAACGCCGCCCTGCCGGGCCGGTCGCGGACCCGGGCCACGCTCGAGATGAAGATCGAGACCATGCGACCGGCCCTCGACGGTGGCTCGTACTCGTTGCGGGGCGAGGTCGTCCGCATGGCCCGCCAGGTGGCCTACGCCGAGGCGAGCACGTCCGACGCCGACGGTCAGCTGGTCAGCCGGTCGACCGGCACGTTCCTGCTCCACCGTCCGGACGACGACACCCCGTCCGCCTGACGGGCAGCACGTCCTGACGGGGAAAGCCAACCCGCAGGAGCGGCCCTGATCGCGGCGCCACGGGCCGGCCGCCTCCACCGATGCCGGCGAGCCGCCGGCCCACCCGGGAGCGCCGTGCACCGAGCCTTCGACACACCTGAGCGTCGCACCACCCGTCCGGTGGCCGACCCGCCGACCCGTGACTGCCCGGTGTGTGGACGCACGGTCCATGGACCGTTCCCCGTCTGCTTCTGCTGCCGGCTCACCTCCCGGCAGCTGGCCCTCCCCCTGGTCCCCGTGGTGGTGACCGGGGAGTACCGGGTGGGGGACGGCCGTCATCACCTGCTCCGTGGCTACAAGGACGGAGCGACGCCCGAGGCGCGGTCCCGCTGCCGGACCACCCTGGTGTCGGAACTCGCAGCGTGGACATCGGTCCACGGTCCCGACGTGCTCCGTCGGACGGGGCCCTGGTCGGTGGTCACCACCGTGCCCTCCACCCGGAGATCGGGCCCGGGCCCGGCCGAGGCGCTCGTCGACGGCGTCCCGGCCTTGGCCGATCGGCATCTGCCCCTGCTCGGCAGGGGGAGTGGCCCGCTGGACCACCTCGTGGCCAGCCGCGACGGGTTCGCGCCGTTGCCGGGTGTGGATCGGGCGGGCCTCGGCGGACTCCCCGTACTGGTGTTCGACGACAGCTTCACCACCGGGGCACGGGCCCAGTCGGCCGCCGCCGCCCTCCGCCTCGCCGGGGCCCGGGTCGTCGGGATCCTGGCCGTGGGGAGAGCGCTGGCCCCCGTGCCACCAGGGACTTCTAGCCGACGTTGAGCGATCGCGCGCAGTGTTGATATACTTGCTTGTTACAAGCACCTAGATGGCGGGGAGCGGGAGACCGCCCCGGACCATCCGGGTGGACCGACCCATCACGACTGGACCGGCCATGCCTGCAGCTGTCACCGACACCGCCGAGAGCTCCGACACCCCGTCCTCCACCCCACCGGCGCGCGTGTCGGCCGGACTGGAGCGGTCGTTGACCCAGGTCGCCCGCGCCATCCTGCGGCTCGACGTGCCCGAGGACGCCCAGCCCGAAGGTGTCTCCATCGGCCGGACGGGCTACTGGCTCCTGGTCCGGGTGGCCGACGTAGGACCGATCCGGCTGTCGGACCTGGCCGGGACGGTGGAGCTCGACCTGTCGACCATCAGCCGACAGATCCGCGACCTGGTGGCGAGCGGCCTCATCGCCCGGACACCGGACCCCGACGACGGACGGGCCGCCCTACTCAGCCTGACCGAACAGGGCACCGCCGTCCTGGAGGCGGTGTCGGAGTCGCGCCGACAGGTACTGGCCCAGGCCATCGCCGAGTGGACCGACGAGGAACGCAACGCGCTGGCCAGCGGGCTCCTCCGCCTGGGCGCCGGACTCCACCACCTGCGCGACGCGCCGGACGTCACCACCACCGACCTGCACGAGGGGAACCGATGACCATCGACACCGCACCGACGAGTGACGCCGGGAGCACCGACGGGCAGGACCCCGGTGCTCCGGGCGATGCCGGGGTGGTCGCCCCCGCCGGCGGTGGTCCGGTGGTCGCGCTGACCCACCGCCAGATCATGATCGTCTTCAGCGGACTGATGCTCGGGATGTTCCTGGCCGCCCTCGACCAGACCATCGTCGGCACCGCCCTGCCGACCATCGTCAACAGCCTCCACGGTCTCAACCACATGAGTTGGGTGGTGACGGCCTACCTGCTCACCTCGACGATCTCCACCCCCCTGTACGGCAAGCTGTCGGACCAGTTCGGGCGCAAGGGGATCTTCCAGTTCGCCATCGTCATCTTCCTGATCGGATCGGCGCTGGCCGGGCTGAGTCAGAACATGGCCCAGCTGATCGCGTTCCGGGGTGTCCAGGGCCTCGGGGCCGGTGGGCTCATGGCGATGGCGATGACGATCATCGCCGACGTGGTGTCCCCCCGGGAGCGCGGGCGCTACCAGGGTTACTTCGGTGCCACCTTCGCCCTGTCCTCGGTGGCCGGACCGCTGCTCGGCGGCGTGTTCACCGAGCACCTGTCCTGGCGGTGGATCTTCTACATCAACCTGCCGATCGGCATCGTGGCCCTGATCGTGACCTCGGCCGTGCTCAAACTGCCCTTCCGCCGCCAATCGCACCGCATCGACTTCCTCGGTGCCGGTCTGATGATGGTCGGCATCACCGCGGCCCTGCTCGTCACGGTGTGGGGCGGCACGCAGTACGCATGGGGGTCCCCGATCATCATCGTCATGGGACTCGTGGCCGCCGGCTTCGTCGCCGCCTTCATCGTGTGGGAGCACTACGCGGCCGAGCCGATCCTGCCCCCGTCCCTCTTCCGGATCGGGGTGTTCCGCACGGCGTCCACCGTGAGCTTCCTGCTCTCGATGGTCATGTTCGGGGCCATCATCTACCTCCCCCTGTACCTGCAGTTGGTCGACGGGGTGTCGCCGACGGTGTCCGGGCTCCTGATGGTGCCGCTCATGCTCGGACTGCTGGCCTCGTCGGTCGCCTCGGGTCAGATCGTCACCCGCACCGGGGTCTACAAGCCCATGCCCATCGTCGGCTCGACCCTCATCATCATCGGGATGTGGCTCCTGTCCCACCTCGGGCTGCACACCTCGCACCTGACGATGAGCCTGTACGTCGTCGTGCTCGGCGCCGGCATCGGCATGACCATGCAGATCATGATCCTCGCCACCCAGAACGCCGTGCCGGCCGACTCGATCGGCACGGGGACGGCGGCGGTCACCTTCTTCCGGTCCCTGGGCGGAGCGTTCGGGACGTCCCTGTTCGGAGCCATCTTCGTCGCCGGCCTCAGCCACTGGATCCCGGTGCTCGTGCCCGGCGCCGCGGCCGCCGGCATCCATGTCAACGGCAATTTCTCCATGAGCCCGTCCGAACTGCACGCCTTCCCTCCCCACATGCAGTACGGGATCCTGGACTCGTTCGTACGGTCGCTCCATTCGGTCTTCCTCGTCGGTGTCCCCATCGCCGTGCTGATGCTGGTGGCGTCGCTCTTCCTCAAGCAGCTGCCCCTGCGTTCGTCCTCGGGCCTGGAGCGGCCGAGCGAGGATCTGGCCATGTCGATGGGGGAGGTCGGTTCGGCTGATGCCGAGGAGGACGAACTCGCATCGGACGGGACAGCTGCGGTCGGATCGGACGACGGGGCCTTCGGGCACGGCGTGCCGATCGCCGGAGCCTGACCGGCGGAGGGATCTGACTTCCCGGGTGCGGTATCCCGGCGGACGAGTTCCCGGGTGCGGTATCCCGGCGGACGAGTTCCCGGGTAGACAGGGGACATGGACCTCCGCATCTTCACCGAACCCCAGCAGGGTGCCTCCTACGACGAGCTCCTGGCCGTCGCCCGGACAGCCGAGCGCTACGGATTCAGCGCCTTCTTCC